>Ga0209480_10000145_pt1 | contig 64590 bp, 57 predicted proteins | sample JI61114C2DNA_FD_187501 | JGI IMG/M metagenome (GOLD analysis project Ga0209480, IMG submission 187501) | Wastewater effluent complex algal communities from Wisconsin, to seasonally profile nutrient transformation and Carbon sequestration -... | ecosystem: Engineered > WWTP > Effluent > Algae...
CCGCCCAACAGTCTCAGTCTTTTTATAATCTCTGAGATAGACATAAGTTATTATTTGCCAGTAATTGATGGTAACCGATCCAAATAAATTATAACCAAAAGTGTGAAGTAAAAGCAATTTCACAATAAAAAAAATGGAATTTCAATGTTATTGAAATTCCATTTTAGCAGGATTTTACTAGATATGCGTTTTTCCATGACTATTTTAAAAAACGCTTGGTATCCAGTCAAATATTTCAAATTGCGGTCATAAAATATTTGACTTTTATAAATCTGCCTATGTTGATTTGGGATTATACGGTAAAAAGGGAATTTCATATATTTATAAAATTCCCTCTAAAAATTTATTAAGCATCACCTTTTTTAGATTTTAATCTAGAATAACAACTTTTTGTCTTCTTTGATAACGTAAAGATAAATTCACTTTTGAAGCTATCTTTCATGCTTTACTGCTAATTTAATTTTTGGTTGTTTTACTGTATCCGTAGTTCATAATAAAAGCATTTTATCCAAAAATTGTTGGCCTTAAATTAAATTTTAACAGCAATTTAAGAATTTCACCTTTCAGTTTCAAATATTCACCTGCAAACATTTCTTGATCTTTAAATGAGGTAGTGCAATAGTAAATCTCCTCAAGAAATTTAATCTATCTCACCTTTTAAACTCCTAACTTCCTCACCCTTCTAACCACTCACTCTAAAATAATAGCCAAGTATGGCGCCAATGCCTTCATTAGGACTTACATTTGCAATATTAAAAACAGCCTTGTGAATATTAAAGTTCTTTATAAATCTTTCCGGCCATTTCAGAACATGTATGCAGTGCTTGTGGCAAGGCTGCTTGCGATGATGCTACTTTTTAGCATCTCCCGCTTTATATTTTATGTTATGAATATTGGGTTTTTCAACAACATGACTTTATCTCGTTACGCCCTAATTGAATTTGGAGGGTTGCGCTTTGATCTTACGGGTATTTTATACCTTAATAGTTTATTTATCCTGCTATCCATTCTACCTTTCCATTTTGTGTATCAGAGGATATATCAAAATGTATTGCGTTGGATTTTTTACATCACCAATGGAATTGGACTTGCTGCCAACATGATCGACTGTGTTTATTATCCATTTACTTTAAGAAGGACCACTCTGACTATCTTTGATCAATTCGAAAACGAACACAACAAAGGAACTTTCCTTTTTAGGTTTTTACTTGATTACTGGTATGCCGTTTTGATATGGGTAGTTTTGATTTTTGTCATGACGTGGTTATATCGACGAATAAAAATGGCAGGGCCTCAATTGAAGAATAAATATGTTTTTTTCTTCTCCGGCTTGGCAATGATTTATCCTCTTTTATATCTTTCTGTGGTAGGAATTCGTGGGGGATTCGCACACAGCACCAGACCCATAACGTTGAGCAATGCTGCTGCCTATGCCACGGATCCTAAGGATGTAAATATTGTGCTGAATACACCATTTGCTTTTCTAAGGACCTTGCAGGTCAAGGTCATAAAACGCATGGAGTATTTTAAAACAGAAGAGGAGTTGAATTCCGTCTATGCACCTTTGCATCCAGCAGGTTTGAAAGACTCTATGGACAAAAAAAATGTTGTAATTTTTATCCTTGAGAGCTTTAGTAAGGAATTCTTTGGATACTATAACAAAGACCTTGATGATGGAAAATACAAAGGTTATACACCATTTCTTGACAGCCTTCTGGGTCAAAGTCTTGCTTTCAAATATTCTCTGGCGAATGGAAGAAAATCCATAGATGCCATGCCATCCGTATTGTGCGGCATTCCTTCCATTGAAGTTCCGTATGTTTTGTCTCAATATTCCAATGATAAAGTTCAGGGTCTTGCAAACGTGCTGAGACAAAGTGGTTATTACACAGCCTTTTTCCATGGTGCACCGAATGGGTCTATGGGATTCCAGGCATTCTCCAAAACAACTGGTTTTAATGATTATTATGGAATGACAGAATATGGCAATGATGATGATTTCGATGGGCTATGGGGTATATGGGACGAGCCATTTCTGCAATATTATGCAGATAAACAAAGTTCATTCAAGCAACCTTTTTTTACCACATTATTTACAGTGTCTTCGCATCATCCCTATGTTTTGCCGGCGCAATATGAAAATACTTTCAAGGGTGGTAAACTTGAGATATACCGCACTATTCAATATACGGACTATGCATTGAGAAAATATTTTGAGAAAGTATCAAAGATGCCTTGGTTCAAAAACACCCTTTTTGTCTTCACAGCAGACCATGCATCAGCACAGATACATTTTGATAAATTCAATACTTCTTCAGGCTTTTTTGATATTCCGATCTTTTATTATGAACCCGGTAATGATTGGCATGAATACAGACAAGAGTCTTGCCAGCAAACAGACATCATGCCTTCCATTCTTTCTTACTTGCATTATGATAAACCATTTCTTGCTTTTGGAAGGAATGTGTTTGATAAGACCTCGGTGCCATTCGCATTTAATTATTTGAATAATAACTATCAGTATTTTGAAGGTAAATACATGTTATTCTTTAATGGCGAAAAATCCGTCGCTTTGTATGATTATCAAAACGATATCTATCAAAAGAATAATTTACTTGATCTGGAAAAAGAAGTTGTTGCAAACATGGAGAAGAAGGTCAAAGCTTTTGTGCAGCAATATAATAATCGGTTAATCGATGATAATCTAACTCCCGAAGGACCGCAAGCGCCAGTTAGTAAATAATAATCAGTGATCAGTGGTCAGTGGTCAGTGGTCAGAATTCAGTAATCAGTAATCAGTAATCAGCAGTCAGTAATCATTATAGTATGGAATAACCTTCTAACTTTAGATAAGTAATGGGTAATGAGTAATAAGTAATTGGCACAGATTGAATGAACTGCTTAAATTATTATAGGTAATCAGTGGTCAGTGGTCAGTGGTCAGTAATCAGTATAGTAGGGAATATCCTTCTAACTTTCTCACCTTCTCACCTTCTCACTTTAGATAAGTAATAAGTAATGGGTAATGAGTAATAACCTAATCGGAAAGATTGAACGAAATGCTTAATTTTTATCAGTTATCAGGGGTCAGTAGGGAATAACCTTCTAACTTTCTCACTTTAGATTAGTAATGGGTAATGAGTAATAAGTAATTGGCACAGATTGAATGAACTGTTTAAATTATTATAGGTAATCAGTGGTCAGTGGTCAGTACGATAATCACTTTCTCACTTTCTCACTTTCTCACCTTCTAACTATCTCACCTCCTTACCTCCTCATAAACCGAGATTGTAGATCTCAATAATACTTCCCAATTCTTTTTCAAAATTAATCTTAAGGTCGGTCAATTTGCCATTGCGGATGTCTAAAACCCAGCCATGCACCACCAAACCGCGCTCCCTATAAGCCTCTTGCACTGCAGCAGTTTTAATGAGATTCACACATTGCTCCTGAACATTCAGTTCGACTAGTCGGTCATATCTGCTATCCATATCTTCGATGGCATTAAGTTCCGTTCGATGAAGTCTGTAAACATCCCGTATGCTTCTAAGCCACGGATTTAAAATGCCCATATCAGCAGGCTGCATGGCAGCTTTTACTCCTCCGCAATTGTAATGTCCGCAGACTACTACATGATTTACTTTCAAATGTCGAACGGCGTAATTTAGCACTGACATCACACTTAAATCTACATTGTTGACGAGGTTTGCTATATTTCTATGGACGAAAGCCTCACCTGGTTTCAAGCCCATCATATCTTCAGCAGTTACCCGACTATCTGAACATCCTATGTAAAGGAACTCCGGATTTTGACCTTGTGAAAGTTTTTCAAAATATTCCGGGTCCAGATTTAATTTGTCTTGTATCCATTTTTCATTATTCGCGAAGACTTCTTTTATGAGCATAATATCAAAATTTTTGTTTAGCAGATTTTAAATTAAATAAAAGGATTTTCAATTTGTTTAGATGATTTATTATTTTAATTACGCTGGATCAATATCATCTTTCCTAAGTTATAAATGTAATTCACTTAAGTTTCGGTAGTCAAATTTTCATTTTTGAAGAAATAATTTAAATTTTAATAAAATGTTAGATGTTAGAAGCTTGTCCGCCGAACAAGGCGGGGTAGATTTTAGGTGGCTTTCCATCAATCACATGGATATTTTTTCTAATAAACCTATTAAAGAAGAAATATGAATCAATTGACTAAGCTCCATCTAACATCTAACATCTACCATCTACCTTTGTTTCTTAACCGCCGAAACTTTAGTAATTCATTTAATGTTTTTCTTATTGAAGCTATTTAACTAAATATTAAGCTGCTATACTAAAACTTTAGTTGTAAGTTTGTCGTTAATAACTAAAGTAAATTTTATATCATGAATGATTTAAGGCAGTTGACCAAAGCAGAAGAAGAAATAATGCAATATTTCTGGCAAATGGATAGATGCACCGTGTCAGATATTATCGCTCAGATGGATGAGCCAAAGCCTCCACATTCATCTATATCTACGATCGTTCGCATACTGGAGAGAAAAGGCTTCGTTGGTCATAAGGCCTATGGGAGAACCTATGAATATTTTCCACTCATCACAAAAGAATCTTACTCTAATCAATCTTTAAATAAATTAGTTAATGATTATTTCGAAGGATCCTTTTCGGGTCTTGTTTCGTTTATAGCTCAAGAGAAAGACATCGATCTCAAGGAAGTAACAGAGTTGATGGATATTTTGAATAAAAAGAAGTAGATTATTATGACTATTCTCACCATTGCATTAGTCGCTATATCAGTTTGGATGATCCTCCTGATTCCTTATGGGATTTGGTTGAGGAAAACAACTTTTTTTTATGCTCAAAGGACCTATTTGCTTAGTTCTATCATAGTAGGAATACTAGCGGGTATCTTCAAAGCATACGGATTAAATTTAATTGGAAGTGGTTCACGAGGATTAATGAATGGTGATTTATTAAGATTCTCTCCTGAAATCATTTTTAGTCAGGCCAATAAAGCTTTCGATACCGGAGGGATGGTATCCTCTATAGTGAGTTCTCCTTTATTTACCTCTATTTATTTATTGGTATCACTTGGATTATTAGCCATTCTGATTTACAAGATTATCGAACTAATCACTATGGTGAGAGGCAATAGTGTAAGTAATATACAAGGAATGACTATTGTCGAATCTCCAGCGCTCCATACGCCTTTTTCATTTTTCCACCTTATTTTTTTAAGCAAAGAGAGGCAATTGGATGACGATTCACTTAGGACAATTATAAAGCATGAATCAGTGCATACAAAGCAGTTGCATAGCCTTGACATATTGTTGGTTGAATTTCTGCTGACCTTTACTTGGTTCTTTCCCATTCTTTTACTCTATAAAAAATACTTTAATACGCTCCATGAATATATTGCTGATGATATAGTAATTCGTGATATTACGACTCAGCAGTATGGGCTACTGTTGATATCCCAACGTATGGGTGACGGGAAGGCACTAACCCACAATTTTGCAAAATCTGCACTAAAAGACAGGTTCTTGAAAATGGCACAGACCCGAAGTAATAAAATGCAAATGATTGGCTTTTTGTCTTTTTTTCCTTTGATCCTTTTCTGTGGTGATTTGTTGAATAAATGGCAATTGTCAAATCTTGGTAAAGTTGTAATTCATCAAGAATTAAATGAAGATTCTTCTACTGTCAGGGAATTGTATTTGACACCTGGCGGAGAACTTAAAGTGGTGCCAAAAGTCACTAGATTCGGAGATGAATTTACACCGCAATATCCAGGTGGAGAATTGGCACTGACCGAATATGTATCGGAAAATCTAAGAATCCCAAAACACATAGACATGAAGGGCCAAAAAATATTTACCAGATTAAATTTTGACGAAGATGGAAAGATTATTTTGATTACCTATTTGAATAAACTAACACCTGAGGTAGAAGAAGCTATGGACAAGGTTTTTAGAGATATGCCTCTGTGGGAAGCTCCTATTGTAAAAGGTAAAAAATATAGGTCAGAAGTAGTTTTTCCAATTTCTTTTGGAAATTGATAACTAAATATAATATTGAATTGAATAGATCCGAACTTATTGATGAATTGTACAAAAATCATCAATTATTTAAAAACTACCTACTTTCCCTGAACGAGGAAGAGTACAACTATGCACCACCTGAGAAATGGACTGCTGGTCAGCATCTGGATCACCTCATCAGAGCAATCAAACCACTGACTCAAGCGATGATGTTACCTAATTTTGTATTAAAAACAATGTTTGGAAAGGCAAATAGGCAAAGTAAAACTTACGCAGCACTGGTTCATAAGTACCAGGATAAACTGGAAGAAGGAGGTCGAGCCTCTGGAAAATTTATTCCTCCACCCCAGACATTTGAAGACAGATCAAAATTAATTAGCCAATTTCAAAACCTTGTAAGCAAACTTAAAAAGCAGATCGATGAATATTCTGAGGCTTCGCTGGATGAGTTGATCCTTCCACATCCGTTATTGGGAAAGTTGACACTTAGAGAGATGTTGTACTTCACAGCATACCATGCTACACATCACCAAAGATTGGTAGAAAAATACCTTAGCTATAAAGGATAAATGCATTACATTGCTTTTAAATTTACATCTTAATAAAAGCATATGCAATATTTATTTAGGTTCTTTTTAGTACTCAGTGCAGTGGTCATTATCCAATACAATCGCCTGGAAGCTCAAGATGCACGACCTTTGAGTATCGGGGAGACATTGGAAATTAATTCAGATATCCTTGGTGAAAAAAGAACACTTAATATTTATCTTCCTCCCGGATATGATAATTCTCAAGATGTTTCTTATCCAGTTATCTATCTGCTCGATGGAAGTTTGAATGAAGATTTTTTACACATAGTTGGTCTGGTTCAATTTTTTGAAATGCAGATGGGTTTTCCTAAAACTATTGTAGTGGGCATAGGTAATGTAGACAGAAAAAGAGATTTTACATTTCATACAGACATAGCTTCTTTAACAAAGACGTACCCAACTACCGGAAAATCAGCTTTATTTATTGATTTTATTGAAAAGGAATTAAAACCATTTATTCGGAATAAATATAAAACAGGAAAACAGGAGATACTCTTAGGGCAGTCTCTTGGAGGATTGGTAGCAACTGAAATATTCTTTAAAAAGCCCGGATTATTCAATAATTATATCATCGTAAGTCCAAGCCTTTGGTGGGATAATGAGTCGCTCTTGAAAGCTGGTAAGACTTATTTGGATACTCATTTAGATAGTGAAATTAAGGTTACCGTGATCGTCGGCAAAGAAAGGAAACAAATGGAAGATGATGCTCAGGCATTGGCAGTATTACTTCAGAATTCTAAGCAAAAAAAACTTAAAGTGGACTTTATTACTATGCCCAAAGAGGACCATGCAACTATTCTTCACAATGCGATTTATGAAGTGTTTCTGCGAATGAACAAAGAGTTAAAAAAAAATAAGTAAGGAGCTAAGGAAAATTAAATCTCTATGATTTGAATAATTCATTATTTTTAGTTTTCTAATTTTAAATCGATCAAAATTATACATCATGGCTTCTTTCACTTCTATCAAATACTATTCATTAACACTCTTCTTCTTTACTATAATTACGTTTGGACAATTAAATGCCCAGACAATACCTGCTCCAATCTGTGGGTATAAAATGATGATGGATCAAATGGAAAGTAAGTTTCCCGGATATAAAGCTGCCGAACAGAGATCCTTTGAATATGCTCAATCAAATCCTGCTTTTGAAAGGAATGGTGAGGTATATAGAATTCCTGTTGTCTTCCACGTCATCTATAATAATGATAAGCAAAATATACCGGACGAATATATTTTGGATCAGCTCGATATTCTCAATCATGCATTTAGAAATAAGCATAATGATGTAGGACAGACAAGGCCTATTTTTCAGCCATTGGCGGGAGATGCTGAAATAGAATTCTACTTGGCACCTAAAGATCCAGAGGGTAATCCGACATCCGGTATTACCAGAACTAAGACTGATATTGAATATTTTGGAGATTTCAGCGTCATTTTGGGAGGGTTTGATGTTGAAAGTTTTGAGCGGATCAAGTACACTGATAAGGGAGGATATGATGGATGGCCTTCTAATAGGTATCTTAATATTTGGATCGCTGATGAAGGATTTGATTTTTTTGGGATATATATTCCAGCGGTTTTGGGGCTTGCTACTCCTCCGACTTTTCCTCAGTTACCGGATAATTGGCCGGAAGGCGCTGTTGATGGAATTAAAGATGGTGTCTTCCTTCAGTACCAAACCATAGGAGCTAATAATCCTTATAAAGATGACCTTATGGGTCTGGTGAGTCAGGGGAGAACAGCTGTGCATGAGATCGGACATTATCTAGGTCTGCGACATATAGATGGGGATGAAGGGTGCGGTACAGACGGCATAGATGATACTCCTGTCATGGATCTATCCACACAGGCAGCCGACTGCCCTGCTACTGATGTGAATACTTGCGAAGTAAATGAGCCCAATGATATGCCTGATATGTGGGAAAATTATATGGATTACTCCAATGATATATGCCAGACACTTTTTACAAAAGGTCAAGTGAGTCATATGCGAAAGGTGCTTTCCATACAGAGAGATACACTTATCAATGGAGCCCTTTCAGTTAATAAAGAGGTTCGTTATAAATTATCAATTAATCCTAATCCGGCAATGAATGAAATCTTGATTAATAACATTCCTGAAGGGGGGCAATTATCTATTTTTGATATTTTTGGTAACCGTGTAATGAATATCGAAATTTTAAGGACCAATAGGCTGGATATTTCGAATCTGTCACAAGGTATTTATAACGTTAGATACGTTGATGGTATTAAAACGTGGGAATCTAAACTAATTGTTGTTAAATAAAGATGAGATCAGCTCATTATTGAAATTGCCGGACCTTTTACCTTTGAAATAATGTCATTGTAGTATGATTCATACTGAGGGAGAATAATATTTATATCAAACTTTTTAGCTTGCTCTAAAGCATTCGCTCCAAATTCTTTTAACATCTCTGGGTTGGTTAGGAGCTTGAGTGCATTTGATGCCATATCATCCACATCACCAATATTGCTAAGGTATCCTGTCACACCATGGATATTTACTTCAGGTATTCCACCAGCATTTGAACTAATGACCGGCACTTCGCAAGCCATAGCCTCAAGCGCAGCAAGACCAAAACTTTCTTTTTCTGAAGGCATTAAGAATAGATCACTAATGGCGAGAATTTCTTCTACGGCATCCTGTTTACCCAGGAATCTAATATGTTCATAATTAGACCTTTCCCGCGCCATTTCTTCGAGTTCAGAACGCATTGGTCCATCACCAATCAGCAAAAGTTTACTCGGTATTTCCTTTTGAATTCTACAGAAAACATCTAAAGCATCTGCTACTCTTTTGACAGGCCGGAAATTGGAAGTGTGTGTGATGATCATCTCCCCATTTGGCGCTATGAGTTTTTTGAAATGATCTTTATTGCTTTTTTTGAATCTGTCAAAATTTATAAAGTTATGGATAACCCTAATTTCATGGTCTACATTAAAATTTTCTAAAGTTTGTCTCTTTAGGCTATCTGATACAGCAGTGACGCCATCGCTGACATCTATGCTGAATTCGACGATAGGAGCAAATGTTTTATTAATTCCTACCAAGGTAATATCCGTCCCATGAAGCGTGGTGACTACAGGTATCTTAATACCTTGACGTAATAGAATTTGCTTGGCCAGATAAGCAACGGTCGCGTGAGGAATAGCGTAGTGCACATGAAGGATATCCAGCTTTTCATATTTTACCACATCGACCATCTTAGAAGCAAGGGAGGATTCGTATGGCGCATATTCAAACAATGGGTAATCCATCGACTCCACCTCATGGAAATATATGTTTTGATGGAAAAAATTTAGTCTGACAGGTTTTTGATAAGTGATGAAATGAACTTCATGGTTATTATTAGCAAGGCCAATACCTAATTCAGTAGCTAAAACTCCGCTTCCTCCATAGGTTGGGTAACATACAATTCCTATCTTCATTACAAAACAAATTTAAAAGGTCAATGTCCAGGGTGTGGTTTATTAAATCCTCTAAGGATAAAGCTTTCGCATATTTAGCCATGTAAACAATTTCTTATACACAATGTTTCAAAGTATCAAAGTTGCGTAATAAAATTAAAATATTCTGTGGGTTTATATTCAATCAAAGACCTTTCTCAATTAACATCTATCAAAACTCACACCATTCGGATGTGGGAGAAGCGGTATGGTATATTAAAGCCTAAGAGAACCGAATCAAATAACAGGTATTATTGCGAGCCGGAAGTTACTTTACTTGGCAATATTGCTCTTTTAAATCATGAGGGATTTAAAATAAGTAAGTTAGCGGCCATGACCGATCAAGAGCTGAACACTCTGGCAGATAAGTTCAGAAGTAGCAAGGATGAAGAAACATCGACCATGGATAGAATGACGACGGCTATAATGCAGTTTGATGAAGTTTATATCACCGATTCCATCAATGCTTCATTGAAAGAAAAAGGAGTGCATGAGACCATGTTACATTTATTATTTCCGGTATCAGCGAGACTGAATTTACTTTCACTTACCGGGCATATCCAACAGATACATTTGGGGCATTATTTCAATTTGATAAAGAATATCTTTGTCTCTGAGACTGGAAGAATAGAACATAAAGTCCTTCCGGATGCTCCCCACCTTGTCATCTTTCCTTACTCCAGCAGTAAACAGTTTGTGAGTGTTGCTCTGCTAAATTATTGTCTAAAAGTCAATGGTATTCGTTGTACTGAACTCGGTCTCGATACGCCCCCGGAAGAGCTACAAATAGCTTATACTAATTTAAAACCTAGTGCATTTATCACCATAGTTAATGAACAAATGGCTAAGCAAAAATTTCTTAAATTGATCAATGACCTTGTGTCCTATATTGGAAATACGCCTTTATATATTATAGGTACTGAAAATGGTGAAAGTTCTATTAAATTCCCAGCAAGTGTTAAGTTTTTCCCAGACATTAAAAACCTTGTTTTGTTTGCTCAGTCTATGTTTCACACGGAAACAGTCTAAGGACTCAATTTTTTCATACTAAATGGTATAGATTGACATATTATACAATATCTTTACTAAATTCTATTAATAAAAAAAAGCTCATTGAGGCAGCTTTAATGTTCAATACAAATTTAATCTAATGAATAAATTAACTTCATTTTGTATGTTTACCGGTCTTGTAATAGGTATGATATCCTGCAAGAAAACTGAGTCCGCAGTTGTATCTAAGGTAACCGAAGATACTGTAGTGATCGAAAATACTATACCGCCTCTAGATACGAATGCTGATAAGGAGGTCGATATTAATACAGTAAATGGTGTTTTTAATTTAGAAAATCCTAGCACGGTCAACTGGACTGCTAATAATCCAACTTCAACGCATGTCGGAACCATAAACGTAAGTAAAGGGAGTCTGGAATTAAAAGCCGGGAAGATCACATCTGCTACCTTTGAAATTGATATGAAATCTATTCTTTCAACTGATCTTAAATCCGATGATAAAGAAAAGCTGGAAGGACACTTGAAGTCTGCTGACTTTTTTGAAGCGGATAAGTATCCTACGGCAATTTTTACTTTGAAGAAATCTTTGTTGATCAAAGGCAATGATAAAACTAGACATCATATAACCGGTGATTTAAAAATTAAAGAAGTAACCAAAACTATTGAATTTGATGCATATGTCATTGTCTCCAATAATGGAACTTTACTTACAGCCACCACTCCTTCCTTTGAGATCAATAGAGTTGACTATGGTATTAAATACAAAAGTGGCGTAATTAATACCGTCAAGGATAAGATCATTAGCGATAAAATTGGAATGGTGATCAACATCAGAGCTAAGAAGGCGTAATCAATAGATAGTTCGTGCATTAGGTGCAAAAAACCTTTACTTCTGTCATTTGAGGGTTCTCCCTTGTTGGCTATGAGTGTAGCAAAGGGTAGGTTTATTATGCAAAGTTTCACAAAGTTTTTTCTGGTTTAAGGTTTTTGCCAGCGGATTAAAGTATAAGTATGATGGGACTATAGTCCCAAGAAAATGATTTATATGGCTGAAGCCAAATTTTGTCTTTTTAGCTAACACTTCATAGAAATACCTTCATAAATTTGTAACTATTCGCTTGGTTTCAGATGATTTATTGGGACTTAAGTCGAAATAATTTAACAAATACAGTCCGTTGGCTAAAACCAACGGCAATTTATTTACAACAATAATTCCCTTTTTATCTTTTGATAAATTAAAAAGGAGGATTATTCTTAAAGCTTGATTTTTGATTTTTGTTAGAAGTTTGCTTAGGAAGAAGCATAGGAAACTTCATAACTTTTTATTGCGCCAAAACACTATATTTGTATAAAGCGCTTCGTATGAAGGTTACTTCAATTATACCAAATCTAATATGTGTATTAATATTGCACACTTGTGCACTTAGGACTCAAGGACAATCATCATGGGAGTTTAAAACTAATGTTAATGTCGGTGCTAATTTATTCTTAACAAATATTTTCGATAAGGCCGGTAGCAATGGATATAAATTCCCCGGAACAAGGATATATGTGGCTATGGGCGCCAGTGCTCAGAAGGGTAGGTTAATGCTCAATTATGGCCCTTCATTTTCCATTTATACCAAAACCATCGGTAGTAATCTCAACAAATTCGTCGATGATTTCCAGATGGATTTCACCAATTCAATAAGTATCGGTTATGGTTCGAAGGAACGCACCGGTTATTCAAAGCAGATACGCACATTGCACAATGGTGACTATTACAATATTGTTTTTAACAATAAATTTTTGGGATTCTTAACCACTAACATCATCTTAAATAACCACAGAAGGCACCAGGTAGTAGGTGCTATAAATCTTAGTTATGATCATGTTTCTATAAATTATTATAATGATGGGCCACCGTTCAATTCCATTGGATTAGGAGATGGGTTTGACAGATATTGGACGGGTGGAGGCCACATCATTTATCATGGCTCCCGGAATCAAAATATCATAGAATTTTCTTACGATCAGTTTACTGGATATGCCCCATTGTTGTATGAATTGTCCAATATATTAGGAATAAATGTGCCTATTTATGAAAGTGAAACAGGAGAGCAAAAAACGATTCTTAGAAACTATAATACATCAGCTTATCATGTGAAGGTGAATGGGGGTAGATATTTTAATTTTGATGCAGGAGTGATTGGAAATCTTGCCTCTAAGAATGGAAGATATTTCGGGATACAAGATATAATTCATTTAAAGGGGAGGTTGTCTCTGCACCCGAATAATGACAGAAACAGATTTTTCATTGGCGGAAGCTTTAAAAATAACTGGGATGTCAAGTTATAAGATACTAGCAATAATTGCACTATTTGTTGTCTCTTCTTGTAAGTCACCAACTTTGTCTTTTAAGAAGAATCAGATCAACGGTAATTTTATTAATACATCTTTTAGTGCCTTATATGGATCTATGGCCAAATTTCTGGCAGACTCTATAGCGAATGATACGATAAAATATGAAGCAAGATTTGAACAAAGATTGGTCAACATAGATAGAATTGGACAATTTAAAATAACCAATAGTCTTTCAGAACACAAAAGCCTAATTAAATCCATAGGTAGTTCACATATCATCTATTTGTATTTTTATGTCAATGGTGGTGTAGAAAAAGTTTTGTTTGTTTCTTCTTATTTCAATGAGAAAAAAGTATGTGTTTCAATTGGCCCAGCATATACAGGTCTAGTCTCCAGAGACAATATTCAACTGCTAAAAAGGTATAACATTAAAAAGAAAGGAACTCAGTTTTATTTGAGCCAAAACCATGTTACAGATGTAGATATAAGATTTTATTCTCAGGCAAAATTCAGAGATGAGGAAGGGAGATTTACAAATACTATAGTTTTCGATCAGGTAATCAGAAAAAAGAATATTTCTCCAGCAGAGTATCTGGTTTTCGATATTCCTCAGGTATTTCAGGATAGTTCAGCACTCAAATTTTCAATACAAAAATAAGTTTTATGGGACGCAGACATAAAAAGGTGAAGATCATTGACCTGGCTTCAAAAGAGTATGAAAATCGTTATAGACTGCCTCCACCTCGTCAACAAAGAGCTGCTGTCTCAATGGATTTTAACGATATATCCACAGTGCCGCTTGACTCTGCACCAACGAATCCTACAGCACCGACGATACCCATAGTTGTTGTATCTTCTGAGCCTTTGCCATTGTATTCGGAGGATGAGTTATTCATGGGTGACTTAGTTGATGGCATTTATCAATGTTTTGAATTGACCGATAGTGTTTATGTTTCACATTTTACTTGTGATACCTATTATCAATTGAAAAATCATATGTTTTTCGTGCATGCTTGAAGCATGGGTAATGGAAAATGAGTAATGGGCAATAAGTAAAGGTGTAAGACGAGATAATTGCTTAATTTCTGGACATTTTAAATTAATTGAATTATTGAAATGACCGATCAATCTCTAACTACAATTCAATAATATTAACTCGGTGCAAACTCTATTTTTTCTCTGTGCAACTCTGTGATATTAATCCATTAATCTTTGTGATATAGCTTTGGATTTGTGTCAAGGAAGTTGTATCAAAGAGTTTCACGGAAGTTTTTGGTGGTTGTTCCATTCTGCAGTTGCTTTAAATTTTTAAAACACTTTGCTATTTTACAGTTTTTGAGATTCACAAAGAGATTTGACTATTGTCAAATGCTGCACGGATCAATCTCTAACTACAATTCAATAATATTAACTCTGTGCAATCTCTATTTTTTCTCTGTGCAACTCTGTGATATTAATCCATTAATCTTTGTGATATAGCTTAGGATTGGTGTCAAGGAAGTTGTATCACAGAGTTTCACGGAAGTTTTTGGTGTTTGTTCCATTCTGCAGTTGCTTTAAATTTTTAAAACACTTTGCTATTTTACAGTTTTTGAGATTCACAAAGAGATTTGACTATTGTCAAATGCTGCACGGATCAATCTCTAACTACAATTCAATAAAATTAACTCTGTGCAAGCTCAATTTTTTCTCTGTGCAACTCTGTGATATTAATCCATTAAAATCCCCCCAAAACAAAAAAAGGGAATGTCGATCTTTATCGATATTCCCTTTTAAAATTTATTAAGCATCACCCTTTCCAAAATATTCATCCCGATATAATCAGCAGGATCAAAATCTACACTTTCTTTAAGTGCGTTTTGATAATGTAAAGATGAGGTGATTATTACATTCATCCTTCACGGGATTCAGCCATATTATTTTTTGGTAGTTTTTCTGTATTGACAGATTAACCGCTTTTCTTTTTAACTTAAATCTGAGGTTGAATTTAACTGTCTATAAATGAGCTTTTTTTTAAAAGCTCGAAATGAAGAAAAAATTAATTAATTTTTAAAATATTAGAATTAAGAAATAAGCAGTAATTTCTAAAAATAATATTTTTTAATAGATTAATTAATTTGTAAATTAAGAATTAATAATTCAAAAGTAAATCTACTCAGACATAAAATTTTAGACTTCTTTTTGTAGATGTTTAGCTACAAAAAAGAAGCTAAAATATTACATAATTTACATATATATATAATTGTAATTGTTAAAATATTGATTAGCAATATTAAATACATATTCACAAATTAGATTCATTGATATTTTGAGGAGAATATTAAATATAGAAAATTAACAAATATAAGTTTATTTAATATATAGTCACGTATAATAATTAAAGATAGCTTTAGGACATTGAGCTTAATTAAAGTGATAAAATCAATTAATACTAGACCGGTTTTAAAACTGGTCTAGTATTTTTTATGAATCTTTATTGGGAATTGAATTTCAATTGAATGATTTAATAACTCAAGTTTCGGCAGTCAAATTTGTTTTTTTAAGGATAAATTTGAATAATAATAATTTTAGATGGTAGAAGGTAGATTTTAGATGGTTTTCCATTAATAATATGAAAATTTTGTCTTATAAATCAATAAAAGAAAAATTATGAATCAATTGACTAAACTCCATCTAACATCTAACATCTAACATCAGCCATCTGCCTTTGTTTCTTAACTGCCGAAACTTAAGTTTAATAATTAAAAAAAGCACCTCAGATGTTGGTCCGAGGTGCTTTTTTATATCAGAAAGCGGTTAATTATTTTATAATTCACTTTTTAAACTCACAATATTTGCCAAGCTATCAGCTAACTTCTTACGCTCCTTCTCAAGTACTTCTGCCGGTGCATTGTCTACAAATTTCTGATTTTCCAATTTCTTATTCAAGGAAACAACAAAACCTTCAAAATACTTGATTTTCTCAAGGATTTGTTCGCGCTCTTCCGATTTATTACCACTGCCTTCAGGTAATTCCACGAAGATTTTGATCGTGCTGATAAGCGCAGTTACTGTTTGTTCCTGTATTAAATCATTTTTGTCCTTTACTTCAACGAATGCGATACTTTCAATTAATGACTTGAATCCATTCAATGCAATATGCTTGTCATGATCTCCTTCGAAAAACACCGGTAGGATATCTCTTTGCTTAAGACCGTTTTTATTGCGGATGTCTCTGATTTGACTGACAAAATCTTTAAAGAATTTGAAACTTTGTTGCAAGCTTTCATTTTTTTCAATTACAGCCGGGTAAGTTGAAACGATGCAATCTTGCTCTTTTTCTGCATTGACATTTTGGAAAATTTCTTCAGAAATGAAAGGCATGAACGGATGCAGAATGATCATCAGATCACTTAATAATTCCCTGGCTTCCTTTAAAGTTTCGCTATCTATCGGGGCCTCAAATGCAGGCTTGATCATTTCAAGGTAGTAAGCACAAAAATCATCCCAAATCAGTGAATAAATAAGAATAAGGTTTTCTGAAAGTCGATAGGTGTCAAAATTGGATTCAGTTTGAATTAATGTTTCGTTGATCGCCTGCTTCATGAAATCATAGGAGAGTCTGTTTTTAGCCCGAATGGTTAAATCCAATTCTGAAGTTACTTCCCATGAAGTTACCAGACGAAGTGCATTCCACATCTTATTGCAAAAGTTACGACCTTGTTCGCACAGTTTTTCATCAAAAAGAAGATCTCCTCCCGCCGGAGATGACGACATCATTCCAAATCGCACTCCATCAGCACCATATGTATCTATTAGGGCCAGTGCATCGGGAGAGTTGCCAAGAGATTTACTCATTTTACGGCGTTGCTTATCCCGAACCATACCCGTGAAATAAACGTCATTAAAGGGTTTTTCTTGCTTCCATTCATAATTCGCCATAATCATTCTTGCTACCCAGAGAAAGATAATATCCCATCCGGTCACCAACACACTTGTGGGTACATAGTAATTATATTGCTCCTCATCATCAAAGCCATTAAATACAGTGATCGGCCACAACCATGAAGAAAACCATGTATCCAATACATCTTCATCCTGACGCAATAAACTTATATCAAAATCAGCCCCAAACTTGGACTTCGCCTTAGCATCAATTTCTTCTTTATCTAATCCTACGAATACATCCTCTCCATAATAATATGCGGGAATTCTGTGTCCCCACCATAATTGCCTTGATATACACCAGTCACGGATATTATCCAACCAATAAGTATAGGTATTGACTTGATTTTTTGGAAAGAAATTTATATCCCCTGATTTTACACCATCTAAGGCTGGTTCGGCAAGAGACTTCATATCTACAAACCATTGAAGGCTTAATTTAGGTTCTACTACTGCATTCGTTCTCTCAGATCGGCCGATATTTGTTTTATAGTCTATCGTTCCATCCACTAAATCTGCTTCTTCCAGGAGTTTTATTATAGACTTTCTCGCTTCAAACCTATCCTGTCCGATCAATATCTGCGCCTTGTCATTTAAAGATCCATCATCATTCAATATGTCGATGACTTCAAGATTGTGTTTTTTGCCGAGTTCGTAGTCATTGATGTCATGGGCAGGAGTGACCTTCAGTGCTCCGGTTCCAAATTCAATATCTACATAGTCATCGATGATGATGGAGATAGGTTTATTGATTAGTGGGATAAGCACGCGCTTACCAACCAAGTGTTTATATCGTTCATCATCCGGATGAACTGCAATAGCAGCATCTGCCATTATGGTTTCCGGACGTTGGGTAGAAATGACAATGCTTTGGGAGGGATCTTCCTCCAGTACATATTTTAATTTGTAAAGTTTGGCGTTTTCTTCACCATGTATTACTTCTTCGTTGGAAAGTACAGTCTGAGCCTGGGGATCCCAGTTGATCATGCGCAATCCACGGTATATCTTGCCACGATTATAGAGGTCCACAAAGGCTTTCAAAACTCCTTTGCTTCTCACATCATCCATCGTAAATGATGTCCTATCCCAATCACACGAGGCACCAAGCCTCTTTAATTGATTTAAAATAATGCCACCATATTTATTTGTCCATTCCCAGGCGTATTTCATGAACTCATCACGTGAAAGGTCGGACTTCTTTAGCCCCTTTTCTTCTCTTAACCATTTTACCACTTTTGCTTCAGTAGCGATGGATGCATGATCAGTGCCTGGGACCCAGCAAGCATTTTTGCCTTTAAGTCTAGCCCTTCTGATGAGGATGTCTTGAATAGTGTTGTTGAGCATATGTCCCATGTGCAGGATGCCGGTGACATTGGGCGGGGGGATGACGATTGAAAAAGATTCCCTTTCGTCAGGTTCCGAATGAAAATAACCTTTAGATTCCCAATATTGGTACCATTTACCTTCTATCTCTTGCGGTGTATATGTTTTGCTTAATGAAGACATTGCTTTTCTTTAATTAAGGTGCAAAGGTAGGATATTTATTTTTTATAGTTTAAGCCCCTGCCTTCAATTAATATTAAAGAAAAAGGCAACAATGCTTTTGAACATTGTTGCCTCATTTTCAAATATGTGCATCAAGTAATTACTTTCTACGAGTAGGTTATTTTTGTGTTTTTTTAACAGTTGTTTTTGTGGCTTTTTTTGAAGCTTTTCCAGATTGTTTTTCTTCTTTAGAAATAAAACCATCTTTGTTAGTATCCAACTTTTCAAAGTTGTTTATATAATATTGGTTGCCACTTTTGTATGCTTCATCGTGGCTTATCTTGCCATCATTATTGGCGTCAAGCTTAGGATTGCTGTCTTTATTTTTCTGTGGCTGAGGAGTTGTATTAACATAGTTTTTTGAAGACTTAAGTTCTTCTCTGGACACACTGCCATCTTTATTGGTATCTATTCTATCAAAATTTCCAGTAAACCTTTCATTATTACTCTTCATAGCTTCATCCTTACTGATCTTGCCATTCTTATCCAGGTCTAACTTGTCAAACAATTGGCCGTTATTACTTTTTACAGGTTTTACGCCATGGTTGGTGTTTGATGGTTTGCCTTCCGCGATTTTTGTTTCCTGAGCAGATGCAACATTTAAAGTACCGGCGATTAAAACTAAGAATAAACTGTTTTTTACTACTTTCTTAATCATGTCTTTTAATTAATTTTTAAAATTCAAATAAAGGTTCCATCTTCTTAATGGTTGCCTTTTGAGGATAATGAACGTTTCGATGTTTTGTGAAATTTCATTTTAAATCACAATGATACGTTATCAAGTTTGAATACCAAATAGAAATGATGGAATTGTTAGATTTGTATCCGTAAATTTAAACATGAAAAATAAAAGGCGATGGTTACTGATTTGTCTGGTTATGACGCTGTTCGGTTTTTATTTTATACTCCCTGCGCAGTTGTTCAAACCAAAATATAGCACTATTCTGGAAGATAGGTCAGGCAATTTACTTGGAGCCCGAATAGCAACTGACGGACAATGGAGATTTCCTCCTGAGGCGGGAAGAGACACAATAGACCTCAGGTACATACAATCTGTAATCCAGTTTGAAGACAAAAGTTATTATTGGCATTTTGGGGTAAACTTACGGGCACTAATGAGAGCAGTAGTGCAAAATATTCGTCATAGGAGATTTATATCAGGAGCTTCTACGATCTCAATGCAGACCATTAGTTTGTATCGTGGGCACAAAGCACACAATATTTTAGACAAAATTTGGGAAATAATTTTGGCGATCAGACTCGAGTGCTCTTATTCAAAAGAAGAAATACTCAAAATGTATGCTGCTCACGCACCTTTTGGGGGTAATACAGTGGGTTATGGAGCTGCAACATGGAGATATTTTGGAAAACACAACAAGATTCTCACATGGGCTGAAGCTGCACTATTGGCTGTATTGCCTAATGATCCCGCACTAATTCATTTGTCTAAAAACAGAAATGCATTATTATTAAAGCGAAATCGTTTGTTAATATCAATGAGTGAATCCGGCATTTTAGATAAGGCCAATCTTGAATTATACCTTGAGGAGCCATTGCCGGACCGACCTTTTGACATGCCCAATATTGCACCACACCTTTTAGCTTCCATGAAGAAAGAAATTGGTAGGGATTATCTCAAGACTAGCTGTGATATTCAAATGCAGAAAAAACTATCTGCTCTCTTGAAAACAAATAGCAGTAGCTTACTCGCCAATCAGGTCAATAATGCCGCCATACTTGTCGCAGAAATAAATACAGGAAATATAATAGCCTATGTAGGCAATATCGAAGGAACAGGTCAGGATCATGGTGAACAGGTAGATATCATTCAATCCAACAGAAGCACCGGAAGCTTACTAAAACCATTTCTTGCCATGCTGGCGATTCAGGAAGGTAGAGTTACCACTAGAACATTGTTGACCGATATTCCCATTAATATCGATGGATTTAAACCTGACAATTTTACTTATGATTATGAAGGTAGTGTACCTTTAGCAGATGCCCTCCGCAAGTCGCTCAATATTCCATTTGTGTTATTGCTCAAGGACTATAATATCAGCAGATGCCTTCAGGGCCTGCGTAATTTAGGGTTGACAAAGTTAAGTAATTCAGCTGAGCACTATGGTCTTTCTCTCATTATCGGAGGAGGAGAATCCAGCTTGTGGGAGCTATGTGGAGCCTATGCTTCATGCGCCCGCATCCTTAAAACATTTACTTCTTCATCTGGAAGATATAGTTCTCATGACATTCATCCACTTATGATGTCTGAAAATAAGCAAAAATATGAAGCAGTGGAAAAAAGCCCAACGGTGATGGATGCTGGTGCTGTTTGGCAAGTCTTTGAAGAATTAAGCCAAAATACAAGGCCCGGAAGGTTTGAACAGTGGAAAGAAACTAATAAGAAAACAAAGATCGCATGGAAAACTGGAACTTCCATAGGATTTCGAGATGCCTGGTCCATCGGTGTTAGTAGTAATTATGTGGTAGGAGTATGGATCGGCAATGCTGATGGAGAAGGCAGGCCTGGAGTCATCGGACTTGAAACTGCAGCGCCATTGTTATTCGAAACCTTCAACATCCTTCCAGCCAGCGATTGGTTTGTAACACCTTTTGACGCTTTAAAGAAGAATGTAATATGTGCTAAAAGCGGATTGTCTCCCAACGAAGCGTGCAGCATAGATACGATTTGGACATGTAAGCACATTCAGCAACTCCCTGTTTGTCCTTATGATCAATTCATTTCTCTGGATGAATCCGGAAAATACAGAGTAAATGGCAGTTGTTACGATCCATATAAGATGACCAAGCAATCATTTTTTATTTTGCCGCCATCGCAGCAGTTTTATTATGCAAGAAAGCATCCCCAGTATAAGCAGCCACCCTCATTCATGGAAAACTGTCTCGATAGGAATCCTGTTTCTCACCATCAAATGCAATTTATTTACCCCAATAATGTTAAAAAACTGTTTTTACCGATGGATCTGAATGGTAAATTAAATCCGGTTACCTTTGAAGTGGCACATGTCGGGAGCCATTCTACCATCTTTTGGCACCTGGATAATCAGTTTCTTGGGACAACCAAAGATGACCATAAATATACGCTTGTTCTGCCGTCTGGCCATCATGAAATGACCTGCGTCGATGACAAAGGAAATAGCATCAGCACACGGTTTGAAGTATTGCTGTCCACTGGAAAGTAAAATTTAACATAATTTTATATTACGATTAATCATAATATTACATACCTTTATATAATAAAGCTAGATAGACATCGTTAATTATTTCCAATGCGTGTCGTTCTTCTCATCACCTTTCATTTTTATTTCCATCACTTTTTTGGACAATAAAGTATGCATTCATCAAATTTATTTTAGGGCATTCATCCTTTCAAAAAACTGTAATTTTTTAACCAAACAAATCGATTTATTATGTTCAAGAGTAAAGTTTTTATTTTTCTAAGTCTTATGTCTTTCGCCATGGTATCATGCACCCCTGATGCGGACGAGATCCTGGAAGCAACAAGTCTTCCAATGAAAGGCACCCAATCTGTGCCAACTAATACCTCAACAGGAACTGGAATCATCAATGCCAAATTCAATAAATCAACAGGTATTCTGGACTATACAGTTACCTGGAATGCTTTAACAGGTCCTGTGGTAGGAATGCACTTTCATAAAGCAGCTCGTGGCTCTAACGGACCGGTAGTTAAGAATATCCAATCTTCAGGAAGTGCTACAGGCTCAGTAACACAATCATGGACTGTGCCTGATTCACTGCAAACAACTTTAGAACAAGGTGGCTTATATGTCAATATACATACTGATGGTTATCCTGACGGAGAAGTACGAGGACAGGTGGAATTCTAAATATCAGAGCCTAGAATCTAGACAATTGACCATTAAAATCTATCTATAAATGTAATATAGAGAGAGATCTTAGATTGAGTAAATAAAAATGGTGAGCTTTTTGACTCACCATTTTTATTATTTTTCTTTAGCTTCCTGATCTTTTAGAAACTGATAATGTGTGGGAAAAGCTGCACTGCCGTTATGATAAAACTTGCCTGAGTAGGTCAAATTCATCTGATAGTTCTTGATGAAGTTGATAAAAAAGGCATTGAGTTCTTCTGTTTTGATATTTCTAGAGTTCGGTTTAAGATAATACCCTATATAATCAATTTTACCATTCTTGTTCCAGTATACATTCATCCACAACTTTATGCCTTTGATATCATAATCTAATTTAATAGCATAAACTTCCATCTCGGCTAACATATTCATCCATTTGTCATATGCAACATCCATATCATTCTGGCAAACCTTCATAAGGAGATTGGGATAGTTTTTATTGAGCGTGTTCATCATATCTTCATCATCTCCCAATAAGAACACCTTTGGCCCCAATGAGTCAACTGCAATTGATGCGTGACCTGATCCGATCGAAAAAACACTTAAAAGAAAGGTTAATAAAATCAGATGTTTTAATTTCATTCGATAATTAATTTAGGGGAAAACAACAAAGATAATAAATACAAACTTAATATTCTATTCAGCAACTTAAACGCTGTGTAGTCAAGAATTATCACATTGTGGTAGTTATATTATAGTTAAAAGATGGGCTTTAGATTCTAGACGCTAGAGATAGACACTAGATGCTAGAGGTCAAAGTCAGAGGTCAGACACTAAACCTATTTCCGTTGAGTGAATACAATTCAATTGTGTATTATTCTATTGAAAAAATAAAAACACTTTTAAACAGCCAATGGCCAAAAGCCGAATGCTACTTCACCTGTTCCGAAGTCTTCCCAAATCTACGTTCCCGATTCTGGTAGTCATTGATGGCAAGGTAGAATTGTTCTTTACCAAAATCCGGCCACATCACGGGCGTGAAATAAAACTCTGTGTAAGCCATCTGCCAGAGCAAAAAGTTTGAAACTCTGTGTTCACCGCTTGTTCTGATTAGGAGTTCAGGGTCAGGAATGTCATGGGTATATAATGAGGTGGATATCAGATTATCATTTATTTCTGATAATTGAAGTTTTTCCTCCTTGACAGCTATCGCAATTTTTTTAACCATAGTTGTTATCTCCTCTCGACCACTATAATTGAGGGCAAGAACCATAGAGAGGCCTGTATTATTGCTTGTTTCTTCTATACCTTTTTCTAAGGCTTTTCTACTAGCGGAAGGTAATCCATCGAGATTGCCGATAGCCTTAAGCGATATATTATTCTTCATCATAGTGGCTATCTCCTTATTGATCGTATCCACCAATAATAACATGAGTGCCTCTACTTCGAATTTAGGTCGGTTCCAGTTTTCTGTTGAAAAAGCATAAAGTGTGAGATATTTTATGCCCAATTCAGCAGCAGCTTCTGAAACTTGTCGCACGCTATTGACGCCATTTGTATGACCGAATACTCGTGCTTTGCCATGTTGCTTAGCCCAACGGCCATTCCCATCCATGATAACAGCTACGTGTTGAGGTAGTCTGGATTTATCAATAGAGTTCAAAAGGTCGCTTGCTGACATAGTTTTAAATAAATTCTTTCGGCAAAAATATCATTTTATATGGGTTTGAGGCGTTATCTTCATGTTCAAAATCAAATTTATCGACAAAGGAGTTGACGCACCCGTGATTTTCAACATGCATATTTTATTTCAAAAACGATTTTACCATATTTAAAAAGAAAAAATGAAGATTTTTCAGATAGTTATTTTTATTGTTTTAGCTGCGCTGGTTTATTTCATATATCAATTCATGTATATGAAGCCTACTTTTATGGTAGGTGAAAAAATTCCAGATTTTCAAACTAAAACCATTGATGGCAAAAAGTTCTCAATGGATGAATTGAAAGGCAAACTTGTACTCATGGAATTCTGGGGCACCTGGTGCGGACCTTGTAGAAAACAAATGCCGGAATTGTCTAAACTATACCGGACTTATCGCGATTCTTTGCATGGTACTTTCGAGATAGTAAGTCTAGCTATGGATGATGACACGACGGTGTTAAGAAATGTGATTAATCAAGATACAATGATTTGGCCATATCACTTGCGCGAACCACAGAATGGCGGTGAGATCACCAGCTTATTCCAAATCAAACAAATACCAACTTCTTACCTACTTAACGATCAAGGCCAAATCATTCGTGTAAATCCAACAATCGATGAATTGAAAGATCTTTTGATGAAAGTGGATAATGTACATTATAGTAAGATGAAGGCGAAGAAGAAGGAGGAGGAAGAGGGGAGAAAATAGATGCTAGAGGCTAGTGGTCAGTCTTCAGTGGTCAGTCTTCAGTATTTAGAAACAAGTAGTCAATAATCTCCGCAAAAAAAATAATAATTAACATTAACAATTAACAATTAGAATATTGATTTTAAAAGAAATAATAGCATATCTGGAAGATCACGCTCCGCTGAATTATCAGGAGTCATATGACAACAGTGGTCTGATCGTAGGTGATATCTATTCAGAGGTCACAAGTGCAATCGTGAGTCTTGATGTTACCGAAGAGGTAATAGACGAAGCTTTGGAAACAGGTGCTAACTTAATCATAGCACATCATCCGATTGTATTCAAAGGATTGAAGACATTTACCGGAGATCATTATGTGCAGCGGGTGGTGATGAAGGCAATAAAAAACGATGTCGCCATTTATGCCATACATACCAATCTGGATAATGTTTTGTTGGATGGGGTTAACAATAAGATCGCAGATAAAATTGGATTATTCGATACTTATGCTCTAGTCCCTTATCCATCCTTGACTGTACCTGAAAGACCAAGGGGATCCGGTCTGATAGGTGAACTGAAATCCGAAATGGAGTGGAGTGTGTTTTTACATACTTTAAAACAAAAGATGGAGATCAATGTTATAAGATACACGAAACCAATAAGTTCTACGATAAAAAAAGTGGCAGTTTGTGGTGGATCAGGATCATTTCTGCTTCCTCAGGCAATTACAGCAGGTGCCGACGTGTTCATCACTGCAGATTTTAAATATCATGAATTTTTTGAGTCAAATGACCGGATAATGATCGCAGATATTGGCCATTATGAGAGTGAACAATTCACAATTGAATTAATTAAAGACTTGATAATCAAAAAATTTAGTAATTTTGCGGTTCGTTCGACTAGAATAATTACAAATCCAATAAATTATTTATAAATATTATGGCAAAAAAGGAATTAGGCGTTAATGAAAAGCTTAGATTGTTATACGATCTTCAACAAATTGATTCCCAAATTGATGAAATTAAAATCTTAAAGGGTGAGCTTCCAATGGAGGTAAGTGATCTTGAAGATGAAGTTGCCGGGTTGGAAACAAGGGTGACTAAAATAGAAACAGCCGTTAAGGGCATGGATGATGAAATAAAAAATCATCAAAACAATATCAAAGAGTCAGAAGCACTGATCGCCAAATACGAAAAACAACTGGATAAAGTTAAGAATAACAGGGAGTTTGACGCATTGAACAAAGAGATCGAAATGCAAAGACTTGAGATGCAATTGTCAGAGAAGAAGACCAGAGAGATCAAGACCCAAAAAGATCTTAAAGCTGATACATTGGTTGGCGCAAAAGAACGCAAAGAAAATAAAGAGAAAGATCTTCAACAAAAATTAGTTGAGTTGAAAGAGATCATCTCCAAAACTGAAAAAGATGAAGATAAGCTTCAGGTTGTTTCAGAAAAACAACAGAAGAAAATCGAAGAGCGTCTGCTTAAGGCTTACCAAAAGATAAGAAATACTTATCGTAACGGTCTTGCGGTAGTTAGTGTAGAGCGTAATGCATGCGGTGGTTGCTACAATGCAATTCCACCTCAGGCTCAGATGGAGATCGGTCTTTCCAAGAAAATTTTGGTGTGTGAGCACTGTGGACGTATCCTAGTAGATAAGGCGACGATCCTTGCTGAAGAAATGTCAGAAGCATAGTCTCTGTATTTTCATAAAACATTAAAGCCTCAAATACATGAACTAATACTTGTGTTTGAGGCTTTTTTATTACACATCCTTTCTGACAATATATTCATCAGCTAATTTCACTTTACAAAAATTGCCAGATATTAAAGGTTATATATATTTTTTGATCCTGACTTTAGGAATGATGGCTCCCATGCCCATTTATTCCCAAACTAAAGTAATTAAATTTACTCCTGATGCCACCGCTGCCTATCAGATGGTCATGCAGCTTCGACTCAATGAAGCTCAACAGAAGATCAATCAAATTAAAAAGGAGGACCCCAATAATGCTGTTGTCTACTTCTTGGAAAATTATATTGACTTCTTTACCATATTCATCGGTGAGAACAGCGCAGACTTCAAAAAACTAAAAGAGAATAAGGACAAACGGTTGGAGATGATTAGTAAGACTGACCCAAAGTCTCCTTATTATCTGTATTGCAAGGCAGAGATCAATTTGCAATGGGCACTCGTCCGCTTGAAATTTGAGGAATATACAAAGGCATTTTTCGAAGTGAAATCTGCCTATAGTGATCTGCAGGACAATTCACGAAAATTTCCAGGATTTGTAGCCAATAAGAAGAGTTTGGGTGTGCTTCACGCAGCCATAGGTACCATACCTGATGAGTATAAATGGGGTGTATCCTGGATCGGTGGCATGAAAGGCACGATAGATCAGGGTATTGGAGAATTGGAAGCAGTGATCAATTACGGCAATAAAAATGAATTTTTGTTTAAAGATGAGTCCGTCGTCATGTACGCCTTCGTCATGCTTCACCTTAACAATAAACCTGAGAAAGCCTGGCAAGTGATCTCTACAAGTAAGATAGATCCTAAGACGAGCCCCCTGGCTTGTTTTGCCATAAGCAACATAGCTATCCGCACAGGAAGAAATGAATTGGCGATTAAATACCTGACTTCAAGACCAAAGGGAGCTAAATATTTCCCATTTTTTTACCTGGATTTCATGTTGGGTGTGGCAAAACTACATAGACTGGATGCAGATGCGGCGGACTATTTGGAGATTTATATCAAAAATTTTAAAGGTAGAAATTATATCAAGGAGGCCTATCAAAAACTTGCCTGGAGTTATCTGGCTAACGGTAATCTGACAGGTTATACGTTGAATATGGCGAATGTACTTAAGTACGGAAAGGATCAACTGGATGAAGACAAAACAGCTCAGAAGGAGGCAAAAAGTGGTATTTCGCCACATCCACTATTGTTGCAGTCACGACTTTTATTCGATGGTGGATATCTGGTCAGGGCATATAAATTATTGAATGCGACGAATGAATCCTATTTCAAATCGGTGAATGACCGGCTCGAATACAACTATCGAAAGGGGAGAGTAGCGCATAGTTTGAAGAATTATATCGAAGCTTTACAATATTATACTCAAACGATTGAAAAAGGAAAAAATTCATCGAGTTATTTTGCCTGCAATGCAGCCCTCAATGTGGGATTGATCTATGAGGCCCAGAATAAAACTTCCCTTGCTAAGCAATATTACAATTTGTGTTTGAGTCTTCAGCCATCGGAGTATAAGTCTAGTTTGCATCAGAAGGCGAAGGCGGGGTTGAATAGGATGGAGTAGGGGGAATTGTTAATTGTTAATTATTATTTTGATATTTCGTATAGAAGGGTAAGGTTTAAAATTTCATATCAAACTGTCCTTCTGTTATATTCAACAATCTTCAGTCCTTATCTGGGCTACCGATTTTTAATACAACTGTCCCAAAAAATTCACCGCTAATTATCCTATTTTGTTCATCAAAGTGATTAACTTTAATTGAATAAGGATGAGAAGAGTCTAAGCTATATCTACCAGTAAAATCCGAATTGAATTCTGAACCTCTATAAGCATCAAATAGTAAATTTCCACTGATTCCATAGTAAAATTCACCTTCTCCGGCGGGGCTAAGTAAAATTTGAAGTTGTTCTTTGACGTCATTTATGTATCTAAATCCATTTACTTCCATATGATTGTGACCTTGGACATTGTCCCATAAAATATATTTATTACCACCATTGGTGATGCCATCATTGTTTTCAGTGCATGTGGACCATGGCTTTCCGTCTATCTTGCAGCTGATGGTCATAGCTCCGGTATTAGTGACGGGAAATTGACTTCGGCATCGGTCTGGTTCTTTTTCACAACTAAAAAATAGTAATGAAAGAAGAATTGGTAAAAATAGTATTGCTTTCATGCTAAGAGAGATTTTAGGAAGAAAAAAATGGGTGATTTGAATTTCTCAATATTGAATTCTACTACTGGTAAATTTCCGACATATTAAATCTTTATCCAAATCGACCATTCTACGATTCTTTACAAATCAGCTGTTTACTGTCAAAATGCACCCATTAGTCTACATATATTAACTTTTGTAATCTATGAAACTTAACTAATGGCAATTAAATCCCACTAAGTAGAGTTTTTTTCACGAAGTAGAGCAATGATTCTCAAAGGTTGAGATAACAAGTACCACTGAGTTGCACGGAGAAAAAAAGAGTTTCACAGAGATTCAAAAGTTGCATACTAAATAGGTAGCCACCTACGGGGCAAGTCTTCATATCATGATTTGTTGTTACAAACAGGGCGGACCTACGGCCCAAATACCAATAATTATTATTTTGAATAATCAATGTCTAGGAAGAAGTATGAATTTATATGGGTTCTGGCGTCTTTAGGCGTTAAATGTTTGTAATTAATGTAAATCTGATGGTTCCATGCCCCGTAGGTGGCTACCTTTTTACCCAATGACATATGACTTGAAATAAATACAATGACACTTTTTTCGTTCTGCCTGAGCGGAGTTGTATTTTGCTCTAGTCCATTTTCATCATTTCTAGAACATCACACAAATTCATGATTTCAGTGATTTTACCGCTGTAATGGTAAAAATACCGTTGTTTTGACCATTACATTGGTAAAAAATACGATTTCCAGAACTCTATCCTTTAAAGGAATTAAGCTTTTTGGCACAAATGTTGGAGCTGTATTATTATACCTTTGCTTCATTCTACCTTCTGAACCGCACTCCTTTCCGACACCCCATTTTCATTCACCGCCTCAATACTGAAGTAATACGCTTTCTCACTATCCATCGCTTTGTAATAATATTCATTGGCATCGTGGACCATGATGCAGTTGTAAAGTTTGTCAGGCGATAATCCTGTGTAAATATTATATGCATAAGCGTTGGCAACGGGTGTCCATTTTATCCAGGCGCTTCGTTTATCCTTTTCAGTCCTGAGGACGATCAATTGTTTTACTTTACCAGGTTTGTCCCCCAGACCATTTCCAAAGACTCTTAATCCGCTGATGGCAAATTTACCTGTTGGCATGTGGATATTTTCAAGTTTGATATACCGTGCCCGAATAGGTTTTTCTAATTGTACGAAATCATGGGGAACATCTGTTTTATTTTGACTCTTGTCGACGATGACATTCCATTTTTTGCTATCCAAAGAAGCATAGATCTTATATTGATGAAATACGCCTAGTGATTTACCTAAAAACTCTGCTCCAACATCCTGATCCGCATAATTGACCTGAATGGCATTCACTTCTGAAATATTTCCAAGATCGCTTGATATCCATTCACCAGAATTAGCTGTTGCGGCGCTCCAGTATGTCCGTATACTTTCATCGACTACATTATTCGCTGTGTAGGCGCCAAGTGTAGAGGATACCATGACCGGTTTCTTATAATTCAGCAACATCCAACCGGTAAATCCACCGTCACCATTTGGTGAATAATTATCTGCTCTCGGCCCATCTGCCATAAAATGCGGATAGTCGCCAAACGCTGTATTGGTGTACATCATGCCATCCTTATCAAAGCCTGTTGGCCATAGGCCCAATCTTCTTTCGAAGTTATTCTTTACTGAAATAGCAATTGTTGAGGTGTGCCAATAATTGCCGTATTTATCTTTCAAAGTACTTCCATGTCCTGAACCACGTGCAAAACCACCCGGTTTGTAGCTGAAAGGATCAGATTGTGGAAAGAAAGGACCAAGCGGCATATCTCCGACGACCACGCCATCGGCATATCCGCTAAATTCTGTGCCGGGAGCGCCATATTGCAGATAGTATTTACCATTATGTTTGGTCATATGTGCACCTTCGATAAATGCATCAAGAAAGGTATTGTCCATGTATTCACCGAAGCGTTGCCAACCATAGCGCCATCCTTCGAGGAGGTACATCTCTTTTCTTGTCCCTTTGGGCATAAGTGTTTTTCTATTCAACTCTATACCATACAATGGAAATTTATTACTACTACCATTGTACATATACAACTTGCCATCATCGTCCGCGAAGAAGTCAGGATCCCATCCACCGATGTCAAATGAATCCACAGCTACTTTCCAGACATTATTTTTAGGATCTGTGCTCATCCAGATGGAGAAATTATTAGAATAAGTGGAGCCGAAGACGATCATCGTATCTCCCATGACTCCGACGGCCGGAGCGCACAATTCGTCTTTTACATTATTCCATGGTCTGAGAAATTTCTTTGGAATAAAGTTCCACTGAAGCATGTCACTACTCCACCAGTAACCCCACTGATTGGTGCTAAAGAGGTAATACTCATTTTTATAATTGACCATTACAGGATCGGCAGTGGCGCGATGTCGGCCCCATTCGCTGAAATTCTCGAAAGGCGTGTAACCATAGTCGAGGTTCATGGGATTGCAGTAGGTGGTCTGTTGGGCATAAGTCATCTGTGAAAACAGAAATAACAGCGTACAAAGTATAGAGGAATATTTCACAAAGCGGTATTTTTTGAATAAGGATTAAAAGTAAGAAAGTAAGGGGATTTGGGGAAGGAAAAAATTGGGTGAAAAAATATGAAGTAGGCGCACTGTCAATAAATATTTATTAGTATATTTACATACCCAAATTTTAAATCATGGAAACAAAATTCAAAAGCCTTTCTGTCTTTGCATTTCAGACTAAATTTCCTTCTGAACAAAGTTGTTACAAATATCTTTCTGAGCTCAAATGGTCTGCTGGATATCAGTGTCCTAAATGTGACAATCTTAAATATTGTAAAGGAATAAATGAATTCGATCGGCAATGTACTAAGTGCAGTCATCTTGAGAGTCCAACAGCCGGAACGTTATTTCACAAAATGAAATTTTCGATTCTTAAAGCTTTTTGGATCATTTATTATATTTCAACAAACAAAAAAGGAATCGCTTCGACTGAATTAAGTCGAAAGCTTCAACTTAGACAAAAAACTTGCTGGTTGTTTAAGCAAAAGGCAATGCAGGCAATGGAAAGCAGCGATAGACATCCGTTAGAAGGCAATGTTGAAATATGTAAATTTACTATAGGTTCCAAGAAAAGGATTGGCAAAAACAAAGCAAAAGAGACATCTAGATTAATTGTAATTGGGATAGAAAAGAAAGCAAAGGGTGTTAGCAGGATATATGCAAGGGAAATACCCAGGATATCTAATTCAGCGATTAAAAATTTTGAAGAGGATAAAATTTCAAATGATTGTTTTTCAATAAGAATGAAGACAAATAATAATGGAAAATTCGACCTCGTAACGAGAGTAGTTGACGGTTTAAAATCCTGGTTAAAAGGTATCCATCACCATGTGTCCTTACTTCAAAACTACCTTAATGAATACTGTTACAGGTATAACCGGCACTTGATGAAAGAGGAAATTTTTGATGATTTGCTTGTTCGGATGGTTAAACATGAGCCCAGGACTTATTCTGACATTGTTAACTATGTGCCTAATTCGTGAATTTTGGATACCTCTTGCCAATCAAAACCCCTTTCCCTAAGAAAATTAACATTTAACATTATTTTGCATTCTTCGCCATATTTTCCAAATCTTCTTCCATCGTAGCACAATTGCTTAATTTTTATAAAGCAAAGCCATCAGCCATCAGATTTTGGCTCTCAGCTATAGGCAGTAAGCATTAGCCGTGGTAACAACATTATACTACTCAACATGCTGCACCATATTTTCAATTGTCCATTTTCAATTTTCAATTCAACCCTTCTTTTGGAAGAAAACAATTCAGCCTTCCACAGCAGAACCATTAGCTATTAGCCATCATCCATAGACTGTATTCCACCTTCTCACCTTCTCACCTTTATTCCTTCATTTTTTATTTAGAACCATTCTAATTTACTTACGTTATGATACTAAAGTGTATCTTAAATCCTATTTTTGTTCCTATCAATTTTTAATAAATAGTAGATGACATCAGCAGCATATTGGCCCATCCTCATACAATTAATCGTAGCACTCAGTTTTGTAGTGGTGACGTTGTGGGGGACTCACATGTTGGGCCCAAAAAGGAAGAATAAACTAAAGGATTCCAACTGGGAATGCGGTATCGAATCACAAGGCAATGCAAGGCTTCCGGTTTCGATTAAATACTTCATGACAGCCATTCTCTTCGTATTATTTGACGTAGAAGTAATCTTTTTCTATCCTTACGCTGTTAATTTTATTGAGATGGGCATGGAAGGTTTTCTTGCTGTGCTTATGTTCATCGGATTTTTCATGATCGGATTCATTTATATCTGGAAGAAAGGTGCACTTGAATGGGACAGATAGTCCGTTATCATTATTGAACAAATTAAATATCTATTTAGATGTCTGATATAAAATTAGTAGATGCACCACCAGGAGTTGAAGGACAGGGATTCTTCGCGACCTCACTGGATAAAATGGTAGGTCTCGCCAGAGCCAATTCATTATGGCCTTTACCATTCGCGACATCATGCTGCGGCATCGAATTTATGGCGACAATGGGTTCCAACTATGACTTAGCCCGTTTCGGGATGGAAAGGATGAGTTTCTCTCCACGCCAGGCCGATATCCTCATGGTCATGGGTACAATTGCAAAAAAAATGGGTCCTATCCTCCAACAGGTTTATGTACAGATGGCCGAACCCAAATGGGTGCTTTCTGTAGGTGCATGTGCATGTAGTGGTGGCATCTTTGATACATATAGCGTATTGCAAGGTATAGACAAGGTCATTCCGGTAGACGTATATGTGCCCGGTTGTCCTCCTCGACCCGAACAGATCATGGATGGCATTCTGAAGATCCAGGAACTCGCCAAGAACGAATCCCTGCGCAGAAGACATTCACCTGAATACAAAGAATTGATGGAAAAATACAACATCAACTAAGATGACAGAATTGAGCAGCGAAGACATATTAAATGGCTTGAAATCAAAGTTTCCGGCTTTAGAAATTCCTTTTGCCGAAACATACGGTATGTTGACCATTGAAGTGCCAAGAGAAAATATTATCGAGGTGCTTCGCCATTTGAAAGATGACCCTGAAATGGGATACAGCTTTCTTACCGATTTGTGTGGCATACATATTCCAGCTGATGTAGAGAAGGAAATGGGAGTGATATATCATCTGCACAACTGGCAGTCTAACAGAAGGATTCGTGTGAAGACTTTTTTCAAAATTGGTGACCCTTCCGTCGACAGTGCCACTGTGCTTTGGTCCGGAGCCAATTGGATGGAGCGTGAAACATACGATTTCTATGGCATTACATTTAATGGACACCCGAATATGACGCGTATCCTCAATGTAGATGAAATGGACTACTTCCCGATGAGAAAACAATATCATTTGGAAGATGCTACTCGTGAGGATAAAGAGGACAAGTTCTTCGGCCGGTAAATTTTACTTTGGAGCGTTTCACTTTCTTCATAAATCATGTGGAGGATTTCAAAATTAATTCTGAACATTTAATTATTCAGACAACTGAAAAAAATATTATGAGTGTTGAAAAATGGCAAAATATAGGTCTAGATGGTAAAACCCATTCTTATGATAGCATCGAAGGAGAATTAGCAACGCTCAACCTTGGGCCTACGCACCCTGCGACACACGGTATTTTTCAAAATGTCCTCAAGATGGACGGGGAGCGCATACACAGTGCTGAGCCTACAATAGGATATATACACAGAGCCTTTGAGAAACTGGCAGAAAGACGACCATTTAATCAAGTAACTCCTATTACCGATAGGTTAAATTATTGTTCCTCTCCCATCAATAATATTGGCTGGCATCTTACGGTAGAAAAACTGGCTGGTATCACTGTCAATAAACGTGTTGATTACATGCGGGTCATCATAATGGAATTGGCAAGAATTACTGATCATTTAGTTTGTAATGCCGTCATAGGAGTTGATACGGGTGCTTTGACCGGTTTCACTTATATGATGCAATGGAGAGAAAAAGTATATGAATTGTACGAGGAAGTTTGTGGTGCCAGATTGACTACAAATATCGGTCGAATAGGAGGCTTTGAAAGAGATTTTAATCAGACATTTCACACGAAGTTAAAGGCGTTTTTAAAAGAATTTCCAAAAGCCTTTCAGGAGTTTGCGAATTTATTGGAGCGCAACAGGATCTTTATGGATCGGACGATAGGCGCAGGTTCTATCTCAGCTGAAAGAGCATTGGCTTATAGTTTTACAGGCCCAAATTTAAGAGCCGCCGGCGTTGATTACGATGTCAGAGTAATGGATCCATATTCATCTTATCAAGATTTTGACTTCAGCATTCCTGTAGGTGAAAGTGGGGATACTTATGACCGTTTTATGGTGCGACAGGAAGAGATTCTTCAAAGTTTGAAAATAATACAACAAGCATACGATAATTTGCCAGAGGGCAACTATCATAGCGATGTTCCCGAATACTATTTACCTGAAAAGGAAGAAGTTTACAGAAGTATGGAGGCGCTTATCTGGCACTTTAAGGTCGTCATGGGGGAAACGCCCATCCCTAAAGGTGAAGTTTACAATTGCGTCGAAGGTGGTAACGGTGAATTAGGTTTTTATCTTGTAAGCGACGGTGGACGTACACCTTACCGACTCCATTTCCGCAGACCTTGCTTCATTTACTATCAGGCATTTCCAGAGATGATCACGGGCGCTTTTCTATCGGACGCTATTATTACTATGAGTAGTATGAATGTGATAGCGGGGGAGTTGGATGCGTAGGTGAAATATTTTTCATTGATTTGTAAAGTTTACAAGATATCTGGTATCCTCTTTCTAGTATTGGTAAAATAATGTGCAATTTCCACTTTATTGCCTTTTGAAATGTCTGATAATAAAATTACTTTAGGAATATTGGCTTTTGCATACAATGATAATTCTACTCTAACTCTTTCTTTTTCCTTTCCATCAGCTTCCTCGCCGAACTTTCACTCACTACTTTTTTACCAGTTTTTTCTTCAATTTCTTTTCGTGTATTGCCCGCAATGGTGCCACCTTGATTTGCTATAATTTTATTTTCTGCAAATGTTGTAGGCTTCTTTTCTTTACTTATTTCCGTCGTAGTGGCTTCTGCAAGCATATTAAGCACCAATTCAAGATTGGTCATATTGTCTCTTAGATTTTCCTTTTTAAGGTCTTTATGCTTTTTGTATTCATTCACGGAAAGTCCACTCCAAGCCTTTGTGATTTCATCTGTAAGAATGGCGTATTCTCCTCCTTTTTTAACACCTCTTTCATCCCATTCATCAGTAAGCTCTTTGCGAACTTCTATACTTTTCAGTCTTTGATTTATCCAATCCTTAGTATATCCTTTTTTAAGATAAGTTTCCATTAGTCTATCGATACCAATTTCAGGATCTGCTATTTCGTCAATACGTTCGCGAGCTACCTTGGCTATCCATAATTTGAAAGGCTCTGCTTTGGGAGAGGGCACACTTTGAATTAGCCTGATTAATTGTTCAGTATCAGCTACATCTGTTTTATAGAATTTGCCATCAGAAGATTGCATTTTCAGTTGGTTACAATTTGTAACCAACTCACTTCCTTCTTTTGTAAGCCTATGTTTCAACACTTTCCAATAATTGTTTGGATTGGAGCTATCAGTTAATATACTTACTACATCCACAATAGAAAAGTACCACTTTTCTTCTTCTTCATTCCACACAGAGCGAATTTGTTTTTCTTCGAATAATTTGATGGCTTGTTTCTGTTCCATAAGATTGTAATTTTAATTAGTGATTTATTTATGTTCATTTAATTTTAAAAGTGGAGAATCTGATGCATAAGGGACCTTTCCTGAAGGAACTACTTTGGATGAATCAGTCAAATGAACCTCTTGATCATCGAAAAATATGTGAGCTCCAAACGCCTTTAAGACAGCATCTTTGGAAAGCCCTCCTAAAAAATATGCTTCATCCACATAAACACCCCATTTGCGAAGTGTCTTTATGACTCTCATGTGGGAAGGGGCATTCCGGGCAGTGACGATGGCGATTCGTAAAGGAGATAGTTCGATTGTTGTGGGCAATTCTTCCTGAATCTTAGAAAGTTTTATAAGCAACTTTGCGAAAGGTCCTTCACCTAATGGCACGTCCTGATGTTCTTGTTCGTATTTATGAAATGCTTCAATTCCCTCAGTTTTGTACCTGTGCTCTGAGTCATCAGAAAACAAAACTGCATCTGCATCAAAGGCAATTTTAACCATATTGTCTGTTGGTTTAAATTCAGTTGGTGGTTCATAGATATATGCTGCAGCACATTTTTTTGAATCAATGACGCTTTGAACATCGTTCATATCTTTGCTTAGAAATAGATCAATATCGAACGCATCTATATAAGGTGCCAAGGACTCACCGCCACTGAATGCCATTCTGGTGATATCTAAACTATACTTTTCTACGGAGTTCATTATCCTTACACCTGTTTCAGGACTATTGCGTGACATTACGATCACTTCAACAATTCTTTTATTCGCATTTTTGCTTAAATGAAGCAAACTCTGAACAAGGTGAAATGCTGTGCCCGGCTCCAATGGATCTTCTTCATGCTCCAATTGATATTTTCTAAAGCCTGAAATTCCTTCAGTATTAAAAATCTCATTTTCTTTTTCAAGGTTGAATAGTGCTCGACTGGAAACACCCACCACCAATATATCGGTAAACTCTATTGCCATTATTTATTGCTCTTTTTATTATATCTAATTTTTTCTTCTGCGACCTGCATCGCCTGTAGAGCAAGATCTTCGTCTAGCACCTGATAGTAAAGCTTATCAGAGAGCCAAGCTATTAATATTTCATTTTTTTGATCCTCATAAAAGTTAGCAAGAGATCGCACCTGGTCTTTTGTTGGCATTCGCTTGTCCTGCTCAATTTTACTCAAAAGTGCTGGATCTATGGACAGTTGTGCTCCAACTTCCCTAAGTAATAACCCTTTGATTTCTCTCAATTCACGCAATATAGCACCTATTGTTTTATTCATTTTCTATTGCTATTTGTAGAATTTTTAGATATTCTATATTTATACATGTATTATATTGTCTTGACAAAGATTGTCAAATATACAAATATTATTTTATTTTTCCTCAAAAGTTTCTGCTATTTTTTACATTTGAAGAAAACCCACCAATTCAATGTATTTAAATTAACTATTTAATTCTTAAACACTTTATTTGATGGTTGAAATTAATGATCTGGACGCCCTTACATCTGTGCTTAATAAACTCCAAGATGACACTCCGGCTGTCTGGGGTAAGATGTCTGCCCAAAATATGATTGAACATATTTCATCAATCGTTCTTTTTTCAAATGGAAGAAAATCAATACCCTTATTATTTCCTGAGGAAAAAGCTGCTTCCTTAAAAGCTTATCTTATAGATAGTGATAATGAGTTTCCAAAGAATTTTAAAGCACCATTAATTGGCGAAGAACCATTGGCGTATCGTTTTGAAAGTTTGGATGCTGCTAAAGCTGCCTTGTTTAAAGAACTTAAAAATTATTCCAATTACCATAACGAAAACAATGACGCAGTAATAATGCATCCCACCCTTGGACTTTTAGATCAGAGGGAATGGACCATATTTCACAACAAACATTTTACCCACCATTTCAAACAGTTTAATCTGATCTGAGATGACAAAACACACGACTAATTATTACAATACATTTATAGAAGTTGCACCCGACTATACTAAAAGTGAGAGTTTAGTGCCACCTATCAAAGGCGACAAACAAACTGTGGCCAATATCCAATTTGACATGATCCGTTCACAACCTTATACTTTCACATCGGACGATGTCATTTTCAATACATTTGCTGTGAAAAATGATATAGCCAATAGTGAACTCGTAAGTGAAAGGGAAAAATTCTTCTCCAAAGGCCAACCCTGCATGCGCGCCAGCCCATTGACCAAATCCTACGGATGGGGAGTGCATTGCAATATTGATGGCAAATTAGCATTGATCGGCATGGAGACAGATGCATATGAACAGTTTGTAAAAGATGACACGCTAGGTCATGTGAAGGCAATGCGGTCGAAGAGGGGATAGGGGTGGTTGTCTGAACCACTGATTGTCACTGATTAAATGATTTCACTGATCTTTAAGTAACGTAAGAAAATCAGTGTCATCCGAGCAATCCTTTTAAATCCGTGATTCAGACAACATAGGTAATGGGTAATCGGTAATAAGAGCTGGCTGAATTTCACGGATTAGGAGGCAGGCGATTTTGTTGATGTTGGATGTTGAATGTTGAATTTTGGATGAAAGAGCAGACGGAACTTCTTGATATGGATATCCGGCGATTATTGTGCTGTAAAAAATAAAGTCGATTACCGGCCTAAAGCTTACAGCCTAAAGCTAATTAGTGAATTCGCAATATCGTATCTTAGAAGGCCATTCTAATCCCGAATAAGATTATCTACTCCTTTTAGTCGTGATATTCTAGCTCGGGACTTCCACTACGCTCCAGTTTCTAACTTCTAACTTCAAATCAATGATTCAGACGATTATTTTTCCTACCTAATTACCATATAATGAGTATATTGCATTACCCTAAGTGATTATGAGGCCAGAAAGTTTGTCAAAGAGGATGGCAGGGATGATTTTATTTAGCAACAATTTTAATCATCATACAAATTCAATGAACATGAAAAATACTCAACAATTAAAAACAAGCTTTCTCTTTTTATTTATTTTTATTTATTCTTTCCAATTAATTAGCGCTCAAAATCCAACCTTATTTACAGTTAAAGGTCATGTGTCAGGATATGGTAATATCGGAGTGCCTCATGACGTAAGAATTTATGTCAATGGTATTCTTAACGATGCCGTCATAACAGGAAATGGCAATTTTAGTATTATCACGTCCGATTCTAACATCAAGGTGGAATTGAAGCAAGGAACTGACTGTCTGAATGGTGTCAATGTGGGTGATATCATTAGAATGCAAAATCATATAATAGGAAAAACGCAGCTAGATGAACCAAATAAATTATTGGCAGGTGATGTAAATCATGATCTAAAGCTCTCAATATTGGACATTATTATGATCAGAAGTCTTATACTGGGCAAAAATGACATATTTGTCAATAACCGCTCATGGTCTTTTGTTGATGCTGACTTTCCTATCAATACTTTAAATTGGAATCAGGTGAATCACTTCATTCAAGTAAATACTTCGGATCCAAAAGTTATTGAGTTTAAGGCGATCAAATTGGGTGATGTTGATCTTAATGCTCATGCTGATTAAAATTTCGACCTGATTAAAATCAAAGTCGCGCGGGATGGTTGAGTAATTATTGGATTTAAATTTATGGTTCAATTGATCGAGCTATAGGCTAATTATAAAATATTTTCTATTAGCATTTCTTTAAGAATTTAATTGCACTTGCTTGCAGGGCAGGACCATCAGCTATTGGCCATCAGCCATTTCACCATTTCAAATATTGCCCTTGATTAAAATCATGGGCTATTGAACGCGAAGGATGTAATATATTTAATAAATTTAACTGCGCTCGCTTGTTGAGCAGGGCCATCAGCCATCAGCTATTGGCCTTTTTACATCAGCCATATCACTCTCCCTAAATTCAAAATCAAAAATCCCCGCCCAATCTGTGCGCCATTTTCAATTTTCAATTTTCAATTCCTCAAATGAGGAATTTACCTCCTCTTAAACAAATCTCTTCCCGGGAAGATGCCACTCTCCAACAATTCCTCCTCGATGCGAAGTAATTGATTGTATTTAGCGATCCGGTCAGAACGAGATGCAGAACCTGTTTTGATTTGACCGGTATTCAATGCGACAGCCAGGTCAGCGATCGTTGTATCTTCTGTCTCGCCTGAACGGTGACTCATTACAGAATTAAAACCTGCTTTTGTAGCCATTTGAACTGCTTCAATTGTTTCTGTAAGCGTACCGATTTGATTCACTTTGACAAGAATAGCATTGGCTGCTTGTTCTTTGATACCTCTGCTTAACCTTTCTGTATTGGTGACAAAAAGGTCATCTCCTACGATTTGTACTTTTTTACCAACATCAGCAGTGAGTTTTGTCCATGACTTCCAGTCATCCTCTGCAAGGCCATCTTCTATTGAACAAATCGGGTATTTTTTAACCCATTTTTTCCAATAATCTACCATTTCATCACCGGAAAGTTTCTTTCCATCAGATTTTTTGAAGTGGTATACTTTATTTTTTTCATCGTAGAATTCCGTTGCAGCAGCATCCAATGCGATCATCACATCCTCGCCAGGAGTATAACCTGCTTTCTCTATCGCTGTTAATACCATTTCTATGGCTTCTTCATTTGATTTGATGTTGGGTGCAAATCCACCTTCATCACCTACATTCGTGGAATATCCTTTATCCTTAAGAACGATTTTTAAATTGTGAAATATCTCAACACCCATTCTCAATGATTCAGAGAAATATGGCGCTCCGATAGGCATGATCATAAATTCCTGAAAGTCAATGCTATTGTCAGCGTGGCTTCCACCATTCAAAATATTCATCATTGGTACAGGAAGTGTGCATGCATTGATACCTCCGATATAACGATAAAGTGGTTGACCGGATTCCATAGCAGCAGCTTTTGCTACAGCAAGAGAAACACCCAAGATGGCATTTGCTCCGAAATTTGCTTTATTTTTGGTACCATCGGCATCTCTCATCACCTGGTCTATCTCTCTTTGTTGAGAAACGTCCATGCCTACTACTTCCTCTCGGAGTTCATCATCAACATGTTTGCAAGCATTGATAACGCCTTTGCCAAGATATCTCTTTTTATCGTTATCTCTAAGTTCTACAGCCTCATGTTTGCCGGTAGATGCCCCGGATGGCACCGCAGCGCGACCTACAGCACCTTCTTCCGTTAATACTTCAACTTCTATGGTCGGGTTTCCACGTGAATCCAGGATTTCTCTTGATCTGATATCAACTATTGCACTCATTTTGCTATTTTTATTAAATTATAAAGTGAAAGTATGAAAAATTATCAGACTTTCCGAATACTTATTGTTAATTAAACACTAACCGCTGCTTCTTTATTTGAAAGGCTAGCGATCAATTGTACGAATTCATCGAATAAATAACGGCTATCAAATGGCCCGGGACTAGACTCCGGATGATATTGCACTGAGAATACAGGTTTATTTAACCATTTCAATCCTTCTACACTATGGTCATTAAGATTGATGTGTGACGCCTGAACTTCCGACTCAAATGACTCGATTGATGACCTGACAACGCCGAATCCATGATTCTGGCTGGTGATCTCACCAAGACCAGTATTGACATTCAATACCGGATGATTGATACCTCTATGCCCATACTTTAATTTTTCTGTCTGCATACCTTCTGCCAAAGCCAATAATTGATGCCCCAGACAGATACCAAATACAGCTTTGCCGGAAGCCATTATTTTTTTTGAAGTTTCGATGGCATAATCCATAGAAGCAGGATCGCCCGGGCCATTGGATAGAAAATAGCCGTCAGGATTCCAGGCTTGGACCGCTTCGAATTCAGATCTGGCAGGAAAGACCTTCATATAGCAACCTCGGGCAGCCAATGAATCAAGAATGTTTTGTTTGCATCCGTAATCCATCACAGCCACTTTGAAAGGTGCATTCGGATCTCCTGCGTAATATGATTCAGGAGTAGAAACGGCACTTGCCAGTTCGCAGCCGTCCATGGAAGGCACTTGCTGCAACAACCCTTTTAGTTTGTGCTCATCCATCTCAGTGGAAGAAATAATGCAATTCATAGCACCTTTGCTTCTGATATGTCTTACAAGTGCTCTGGTATCTATATTGGAAATTCCAACAATTCCGTTTTCCTCCAGAAAATCCTGAAGAGAATTAGTCGCCAACTTTCTGGAGAAGAACTCAGAGAAATTTTTGACAATAAGCCCATTGATCTGGACTTTTCTCGATTGATTTTCGTTGGATGCTGCACCGTAGTTGCCTATGTGCGCATTGGTCATGGTGATGATTTGTCCGGCATAAGAAGGATCTGTAAAGATCTCCTGATAACCGGTCATTCCTGTGTTGAAGCAGATCTCTCCGGTCGTAATGCCGGCTTTGCCGATGGCATATCCTTCAAATTTTCTTCCGTCCGCTAGCAATAAGATGGCCTTTGGATTCTGTTCGTATGGTATCATTGGAAAAATTTGAACGCAAAAGTAAGCATATAATCAGATATGCGATAAAAGATCTCAAATGTTTTGAAATAAATTGAGTGACCCTTCTTTAAATACGGTCCTTAATAATTAAGGCACTATCCTTGGGTATTCTATTTTTACTATCCCAGAAAGCACTAACATTGGTTATCTTCCATGAACTATCATGATAAATCATTAGCCGGCTTTCACGACTTACACCATAGACTGGCTTATCGGAATATTCATTGTACTGCACCCAGGTAAGGTATGCCGCAGTGTCAGATAAAAATCTTGTATGTATTTCTTTGCGAAAAAAACTGGGATGAATAACTGTCTCGCCACTTTTATAATATTTTTCGATCCAACTTTTTCCTTGTCGATCGATCGCATTCCAGCCCTGTGCAGAACTGAAACTCCCATCATCATTATTCCAGGTCTGACTACTTATGGTGTCATGCAACCAACAATTCTTCCATCCTTCATAGTTACTGGCATAGAAATAAGCAGTTTCATTATCGATCACATGCATAATGGAATCAGTTTGCGATGACCAATAACTTTTATCTTTAGCTTCCTTGCTAGAATTTTTTTCGTCCGAACAAGAAATAAATATAGTGATAGTTAAAAGAAGGAAAAGGAATTTCATAGCCGAATTTTCAGCTAAGCTAATAATTTAAAGGATAAAAACCAACAAGATTGGGTAAATTGACCAAAATAATTAACTACAATGAAATCACCAGAAATGAAGATATACATAATGAAAACAGAAATCAAACACTAACTGCAATTGATATTGGATTAGATCGTCTATGCAGTCTGGAATTGATTTTTCTTCATCGCTAAATAATCTTCAAAACTTGCAAGACTTTCCTTGATCCCACTCGGTAAGATCTCAATGATCCTGTTGGACACAGTCTCCATCAATTGATGATCATGACTGTTGAAGATGATATTTCCCTTAAAATTCTTCATCGCATCGTTCAATGTGATGATAGATTCAAGATCCAGGTGATTGGTAGGATCATCCAATAGCAATAAGTTTGGATGTGAAAGCATCATGCGTGAAAGCATGCAACGTACTTTTTCTCCTCCACTTAATACACTCGTTTTCTTGAACACTTCTTCTCCTGAGAACAACATTCTACCTAAGAATCCACGGATAAACTGTTCGTCTTTTTCTTCTGAAAATTGTCTTAACCAATCTATCAAACTCATATCATGCACTCCTGTGAAAAATTCTGAATTATCATTCGGGAGGTAGGCATACTGGATGGTCTGACCCCAGGCGATCGTCCCTGAATCTGGCTCTTCCTTACCGGAAATTACATCGAAAAAGGCTGTCATAGCAGCTGCCCGATCACAGATAATACCGACTTTTTCTCCTTCATTCAATTGGAAGTTGACCTTTTCAAAAAGCATAACGCCATTTTTATCTTTCTTGCTCAGATTGTCAACTTTAAGGATGATGTCACCAGGCAGTCTGTCAGGAAGAAATGCGATAAATGGATATTTACGCGTGGAAGGCTTTATCTCGTCTAAATTGAGTTTTTCTAGTGCCTTTTTACGACTGGTAGCTTGTTTGGACTTGGATGCATTGGCGCTGAATCGCGCGATGAAATCCATTAGCTCCTGACGTTTATTTTCAACTTTTTTATTGTTTACATCTGTCTGACGCTTCATGATCTGGCTGGTTTCATACCAGAAAGTATAGTTACCGGAGAAGATGTTGATGGCGCTGTAGTCAATGTCCACAACGTGTGTACACACCATATCCAGGAAATACCTGTCGTGAGAAACTACAATAACTATATTTTTAAAATCTGCAAGGAAGTCAGACAACCAAGTTATCGTCAAAGCATCCAGGTCATTGGTAGGCTCATCCAATAATAAAATATCCGGATCACCGAATAGTGCCTGTGCAAGTAAGATCTTGATCTTATCCGGACCTCTCAGTTCGGACATATATTTGTGGTGTAGGACTGTTGGAATACCAAGATTGCTCAATAATTCTCCGGCATCACTTTCTGCGGTCCATCCGCCCATTTCACCGAATTCTGCTTCCAGGTCAGCAGCTTTTAAGCTTTCCGCTTCGGTCGCATCCGGATCCATGTAGATATTGTTCTTCTCGATCATGATGTCATACATCTTCTTATGACCCATGATGACTGTGTCGAGGACAGAATAATTGTCAAATTCCTGATGATTCTGGCGAAGAACTGCCATCCTTTTTCCTGGTTCGATATGAACGGTGCCGCGATTGGCCTGTATTTCGTTGGAAAGAATTTTTAGGAAAGTAGATTTACCGGCACCGTTGGCACCAATGACTCCGTAGCAATTGCCTTGCGTAAATTTGACATTGACATCTTCAAAAAGGATCCTCTTTCCGTATTGGAGTGCGAGGTTTTGGACTGTAATCATGCTGAAATAAGGTTAAATTGGGCGCAAAGGTACGAAAAAAAAGAGTATTAAAGTATTGGAGTGGATAGTATTAGAGTATTAGAGTGGGGATAGAATTTGGGGCTAGAATACTCCTAACTCTGATACAGGTTAACTCCAATACTGATCAACTATAATACTTTCTAAAATCTATTTTCGTTCCATTTCTTCGGATTATTGATGATATAATTAGAAATGCTTTTAAATGCCCTTTCATCTCTGATAATTTCATCATCATAACTTCTCAACCAAAGCTTTCCCATCTGCTGATTTTTTGATTTATATATTTCCAAACATCGACACGCCACGATTGATTTATATGCACTCATCATATCCGAAATGCTTGCTACACGGACAATCCTTGCGGTTGTCCCTGCGAGAACCGGAACGGTTTGCGCCCCTACCACCACGATGCCATGCAAATGATTGGGCATTATTTGGAAAACATCGAAATCACAATGGGGATAACGGGCTTTTAATTCCGCCCATTCATCATGCGCTATTTGGCCGCATTCATTGAATTGCATTACACCATTTATAACTTTACCAAAACGATGTCGCATTTCTTGGCAACAAATTGTAATAAAATATGCTCCCTCTCGGGAATAATCATTTCCTTTTAAACGTAAATCTTTACGGTAAGGTAAATGTGGGTTGGTTCTCATCTTGGGTAGATTTGATTGAATACAAATTTAAATTAATTTTCTTTAAATCTTACAATAAAGAGAAATTTTTTCTCAGTCCCGATATCTCTTCAACAAATCCCCATAAGCATCAATCCTTCGATCTCGCAGAAATGGCCATATCCTTCGGACATTCTCACTGCGCGACAGATCAATTTCGACAACCGTATTTTCTTCCTTTTCATCACTTCCGAGATGTAATAATTCACCTTGTGGTCCGGCAACAAAACTCTGTCCCCAGAATTGAATACCATTTGTCACGTCTGTCCAGTCAGGTTCAAGGCCGACACGATTGACAGTGATGATAGGAAGTCCGTTTGCCACAGCATGTCCTCGTTGAACGATCTGCCAGGCATCGTGCTGTCGATTTTTCTCTTCTTGAGTATCTGTACTTTCCCAGCCAATGGCAGTGGGATAGATCAATACTTCCGCTCCGGCAAGTGCCATGAGGCGAGCCGCTTCAGGGTACCATTGGTCCCAGCAAACGAGGACGCCAAGTTTGCCGACGCTTGTTTGCAATGGTTCGAAACCGATATCTCCCGGTGTGAAATAAAATTTCTCATAATAAGCGGGGTCATCAGGGATGTGCATCTTTCGATATTTGCCAACCATAGACCCGTTAGATTCGAAAACGACGGCTGTATTGTGGTAAATGCCGGCAGCACGTCTTTCGAAAAGGGAAGTCACGAGCACCACATTGCATTCTTTTGCGATAGCAGAAAAAGCTTCAGTAGATGGTCCGGGAATGGTTTCAGCCAGATCAAACATATCGGTTTCTTCTGCCTGACAGAAATAAATTCCGGTGTGTAATTCCTGAAGGACGACCAGTTGAGCGCCATTGGCAGCACATACGCGAATGCCGGCGATGCTTTTGGCGATGTTGTTATCACGGTTGCGGTCGCATGATTGTTGGACGAGGCCTACTTTGAGTATTGACATGATAGTTTTTTTAGACTATATAATTGTGAATTGGTCAAAGACTCCCCCTTGGCCCCCTCAAAAGGGGGATATGTGGAAAATTTGATCCTTATTCTATCTAACATAAAGTTGCAAATTAATTATTATTCGATAATCCCCTCTGGGAATTGCATGGTAATACAGTGCAGCGAACCATGTTGCAAAATAATCGAATTACAATCGATGGCGTGAATTTCTCTATCCGGAAAGCAGACTTTCATCGCTGCAATAGCTTTTTTATCCTTTTCTTCATCACCATATATCGGTAGTAACACTGCGTCATTTATGATCAAAAAATTGGCATAGGTAGCAGGAAGTCTGTGTCCGTCCTCATGATGATATCTGGCAGGCGCCATCGGAAGCGGTACTAAATTATACGGACTGCCATCTTCCTGAGTAAAACTCAATAACTGATCTTCCATCCTTTTTAAAGAATCATAATGTACGTCTTCAACATCATCACATTGAACATATGCGATCGTATCGGGTGAACAAAATCTGGCGAGTGTATCTATGTGAGAATCCGTGTCATCCCCTTCCAGATATCCATAGTCTAGCCATAGGATCCTATCAATACCCAATATTAATTTTAAATAGGTCTCAAGGACGTTTTTTGTAAATTGAGGATTGCGGTTTGGACTGAGTAAACATTCAGTAGTTGTCAATAAGGTGCCAGCTCCATCACTTTCTAAGGCACCACCTTCTAAATTGAGACCAAGTGATTGAACAGGAATGGACCCAAAAATACCTTGCTCTTTTAAACGTTTTGTGATCAGATTGTCTTTGTCTGCCGGAAATTTAAGTCCCCAGCCATTGAACATAAAATCCAGCAATAATGGTTGGCCATCATCAAGCACTGTGATAGCGCTGTGATCTCTTGCCCATGTGTCGTTGGAAGGTAATTCTATCAGGATCAGGTTTTTTTGGTTGGCATTTTTAAGTAAAGCGCCGACTTCTTCTACATTTTGACACACCACCAATGCTTTTTCGTAAATAGTCACAATGCTAATGATCTCCACGAAGGTCGGAATGACTTTGTCCAAATCATCAGCCCAATCACTATCCTTGTGCGGGAAGGTAAAAGAGATCGCACTTTGAGGCGCCCATTCTGCCGGAAAAACTCTGTTCATTGAATATTAATATGATTGGAGGTATAAAGGTATATATAAATATTAAATGAGGAAATTATCATAATTACCGGGATGAATAAAATGCGTTTCGGCCTCCGGGTATGCGTTTGTAAATGATTTTGAAATTAAGCCTTTAGCTTTTTGATTCCACTTACATTCAAAAGCAGTAATTTTATTGTTTCCTACTTCTATTAGGTCAATTTCCTGTTGAGCCAAAGTTCTCCAGAAATACAGGTTTTTTTTCTGTTTTGTATTATTTAAGTACTTCCTTCGTTCGCTAGCAAACCAATTTTCCCACAATTGTCCATTGTCGTTTCTTAGTTCAATTGAATTAAATTGATTGATTACAGCATTGCGCATACCATTATCATAAAAATAAATTTTATTACTTTTTTTCAATTCGTTCCTAAGATTTCTGCTGAAGGCCGTCAAACGAAATACTATAAAAGATTTTTCCAGTAAATCAATATACCTTTCAACAGTCTCACTATTCAATCCACATAATTGCCCTAATTCATGGTAGCTTACTAATTGACCGATTTGTAATGCCAGGGCTTGAACAAGCTTTTCTAATTTATCAGGTTTTTGAATTCTCTCCCATGTCAATAGATCTTTGAATAAATAACTGTCTGATAATTCCCTTAATAGTTCTTCTTCCTGTCCCGGGTTATTGACGATTTCGGGATAGTAACCATAAATAAGCCGCTGACTTAATAGCCTTTTTTCTTCTAATAAACTTGTCTCTCCGACCATTTCTGCAAAAGAAATAGGATAAAGGTTGTATTCCCACTTTCTTCCTGTCAAAGGTTCATTTATCTTATTAGATAGCTCAAAAGCAGAGGATCCTGTTGCTATTACTTTTACATTTTCCATGTTATCATAGATGAGTTTTATGCATAATCCTATATTTTCAATTCTTTGGGCTTTATCAATTATAATCGTTTTGTTAGACCCAATGATATTTTTTAAAAGAGTAGAAGTTGGGTCTTTTAGCATCGCTCTTATATCGGCCTCATCACCATTCCAATGCGCTACAGGGCTGTTTAACTCTTTTTGCATGAGTTTTAGTAATGTACTTTTGCCAACTTGTCGTGGACCTAAAATAATAATGACTTTTCTGTCTTTTAACTTTTCTGAAATAGTATATTGAAGAGTCCTTTTTATCATATTTAGTTATTTATCCGGTAAACATGTTATTTTTCGGATCGAACCGTAAAATTAATACTTATTTTTCGGATTTGACAGAAAAATTAATACTTATTTTTCGATTTTTAATTTAATCTATAAAGTTTCCCTCTCTTAAACAAAAATGCCTTGAAAAATTTTATCTTTCAAGGCATTCTCTAATCTAGTATCTAGTGTCTAGCTTCTGATTACAACATATCTATACCCAAAGCATATTCCAGCACATCCGACATACGCTCCGCATAAATAAACTTGATACCATCAACATATTGTGCAGGGATCTCCATGACATTTTTTTCATTGTCCTTACACATCATTATTTCTTTCAAACCTGCTCTTTTGGCAGCAAGCACTTTTTCCTTAATACCACCTACCGGCAATACCTTACCTCTCAAGGTGATCTCTCCTGTCATGGCCAAAAATGGACGAATTGGTTTTTTAGCGAAAGCACTGCAGATCGCAGAAAGCATTGTAACACCTGCAGAAGGACCATCTTTTGGTATGGCACCTTCAGGTACGTGAATATGGATATCATTTGTATCAAAATCGCTATCCTTGATACCTATCTGCTCAGCATGCGCTTTGACATAACTTAGAGCAGTATTAGCAGATTCTTTCATGACCTCACCAAGATTACCTGTCAGAATTAGTTTGCCTTTTCCTTTGCTAAGACTTGATTCTATAAATAGAATTTCACCACCAACAGATGTCCATGCCAATCCGATAGCGACTCCGGCCGGCTGCAGTTCTGTATAAATATCATTACTAAACCGCTGAGCTCCAAGTATTCTACGGATATCTTCAGGAGAAACACTTTTATCAAACGGCTCTTCCATAGCTACCTTAAAAGCATAATTTCGCATTACACTGCTGATCTTGTGCGATAATGATCTTACACCTGACTCACGTGTATATTCACTGATCAAGGTCTTTAGCGTTTTGTCATTGAAAGTCAATGATTTTGGCTTCAATCCGTGATTAACCATGATTTCAGGAATCAGGTGTTTAGAAGCAATATTTATCTTTTCTTCAACGCTATATCCGCTTAGGTCTATGATCTCCATTCTATCCAATAAGGCTGGCTGAATGGTATTTAAAGAGTTGGCAGTTGCGATGAATAGAACTTTTGAAAGGTCATATTCTACCTCAAGGAAATTATCATTGAATGAATTGTTCTGTTCCGGATCCAATACTTCGAGTAAGGCTGACGATGGATCGCCTCTGAAATCTTTACCTATTTTGTCTATCTCATCCAGGATAAATACCGGATTGGAAGACTGAGCCTTGCGCATGCCTTGGATGATTCTTCCAGGCATGGCGCCAATGTAAGTTTTCCTATGTCCACGGATCTCTGCCTCATCATGTAATCCACCAAGAGACATTCTGACGAATTTTCTCTTCAATGCATTGGCAATAGATTTGCCCAAAGATGTTTTACCAACTCCCGGAGGACCTACCAAACAAATTATCGGCGCCTTCATGTCCCCTTTCAATTTTAATACGGACAAGTGTTCAAGAATTCTTTCTTTCACTTTTTCCAATCCAAAATGATCTGTGTCAAGGACCTTTTTTACTTTTTTCAAGTCAAAATTATCCTTAGTGTATTCTCCCCAAGGAAGGTCAAGAAAAGTTTCCACATAGTTGATCTGTACACCATATTCAGACATCTGAGGATTCATGCGTCTCAGTTTTGCAAATTCCTTATCAAATACGGTCTTTGTTTCCTTTGACCATTTCTTAGAAGCGGCTTTCTTCTCAATGGCCTTGTATTCTTCCTCAGAACCATTCTGGCCAAGTTCCTCCTGAATTGTTTTTAATTGTTGTGATAGGAAATAATCTCTTTGTTGCTTTTCAAGGTCTGTTCTGACTTTGGATTCAATTTGTCCTTTTAAGCGCAGTAAGTTAAATTCTTCGTCCATCTTACCCAGCAACATATTAGCGAAGTCAGGCAAGTAGGCTGTTTCAAGCATTTTTTGCTTCTCTTCTACAGAAGCAGAAAGATTAGATGCAATGAAATTCATCAGAAAAGTATTGCTTTCGATATTTCGAAGCATTACTGTCGCATCTGATGGTATGTTAGGTGAAAGTTCTACGATTTCTTTTGCAAGATCTCTGATCGAACTGATCTGTGCGTCGAATTCAAGATTGTTTTCTGCAGTTATATACTCCAGCAGTACAAATCTACTTTTGAGATATGGTTCAGTTTGATCGAATTGCTCGACCATAAATCTTGACCTCCCTTGAATGATTATCGTGACAGATCCATCAGGCATCCTAAGCATCTTGTGAATCTGTGCTATCACACCTATATTGTATATATCTTCAGGTTTTGGATTTTCCATATCCTGATTCTTCTGAGTGAGGACACCAATCATTTTACCGTTGGCATATGCATCTTCTACCGCTTTGATGGACTTATCCCTATTGACAGTAATCGGAATGACGATACCTGGAAAAAGCACCGTATTCTTGATTGCAAGAATCGGTAATTGCTCCGGGTAATCAAATTTCTTATCGATGTCACGCATGTCTATCTGGATGAATGGATTATTATCCGTTTCGTCTGCGACGCCTGATGCGTGGTTAAAATATTCAAACATATGCTATATTTTTATTGCCTTAAGGCATTTTATTCTTCTAAATGTAAGTGTTCAAATCTAATTGCAAATGATATGCCATTCAGGAATAGGCGTCAAAAAGACAGGGGACATTAATGAAGGACGAAAAGTAATCAGTAATCAGTAATCAGTAATCAGTAATCAGTAATCAAGTAAACAATTGAGGTCATAGATATTGTTCAAAGCAAATCTCACAATAACAAATAAGTTAAGCAAAGCTCATAATAAAATAAAAGTTATCAAATAAACCTGTATTTCAAGGGAAAGATATTTTTCATTTTTCACCTTAATCTTAAAAGCGCCATTTTGACAGTAGAACGTTATTTACATCCCGGATGTATGCCCAAAATATAATTCTTGACGATGTCGAGTTTGTCGCTTTGTTCTGATCCGGCGAAACCATCAATGAGTTGGTCGTTAATGATGGCAGCAGCTTCATGTGTATATTGGAGGGAAAGCGGGAGGTAGGTCCAATGCCATTTTTCCTCTTTGTACCCTGCTGGTCTGTCCTTTGAATAAGCGGTGTATGGTTGATAATAGCCAAATTTGGAAGCATTTTCGGTCATCCATTCATACCATTCCTTACCTTCTTTATCGAAATAATCATTGTCCAATCCGTTGATGTCGATGTCAGTGCCCCAATGATGGCGGGATGTTCCGGGCATTGCAGAAAATTCAAGGATCTTTTTCGCTCGGGTCAGTTCATTTGGATAAGTAGTGCAGGCGTCGATGGTCCCATTTATAGGAAAGATGCCGTACCATTTATTCTCCCAAAGATATTTCTGATAGGCAAAATTCCTGGTTGCAGAGAGAATACAAAAAGAATGTCCATCATCTTCTCCAGCAGCAGCCATTTTTAGAAAAGCCTCGTACGCCTCTGACTGCATCAGCATGCTGTCTTTGTCTGCATATTTTTGCTCAATAATGACAAAATTTGGGTCATCCAGTGGGTCAAACCTACCTCTTAAAAAATCTTTGCGGCTTACTGATTCTATTGACATATAGGTGGCTGGCAATTCATTTTGGCAAGAACAATGCGTGACAATGCAAATGGAAAGTAGTAACCTGATGAAATAACTCAATTGTATCCAAATTTACATTGTATTTGACAAAAATTAATTTGTAATCTTAAAATTCTCAAACTTCCCTTCCGTGACATCATAGAATACTGATTGGTCTGCTTTATTGACAATTTTAAAATTAAAAGTTCCTGAGATTCTATTGTTGCTGTGTTTCGTGATTGCAACTTTTGAACCGGCAGCATATTCCAGACTGGCAATACCGAAACCATAAGTTAATATATCACCGTTTTTTCCATCAAAAATACCAAGTGCTTCGCCGGCTTTAAGGTTTAAAATGTCTGATGCAAAATTGTAAGATCCTACCATATTTGACTTATTGGTAGTTTTGATAGCCATCAATAATGTTGATTGATAATTATTAAACAAAGCCCCTGCTCCCATCATCAAAGAGTCACCAGCAAAGGTCGCCACAGGCAATGAGTCGATAGATGGATATAGTTGAGTAATTAATGGATTAGCCAAAGATTTGGTGGATGTCACTGAAGTTCCATTAACCTTATATGTCATAGAAAAGATGGTATCCTTTCCATCTGTTCCGGGATTAATTGGATCATCTTTGTCGCATGAAACGAATGATAATAAAAAACCAAAAATTAATAGGTAGATAGGGAATTTTATATCCTTCATTTAAAGTAAATTTTTAATTAGTTAAACTTGATTTACGCCGGCTTTATATCCGAAAAACGATTTTTCTTTAATCAAAGATATAATTTTTTCAGGAACATACTTTTCCCATCTATGATCATCATTTTGTATCATTTTCAATACTTTTCTGGCACTGATCTTGAGATCCGCTTCTGTATAATGGGCTATATCAACGATCTGCTTGGTAGCAAGTAAATGCTCGTATAGATACTTCATGTCCGGATCGATCTTAATACCACGAGCGTTCATCAATTCTTTGGATCCCGGAAATCTCGAAGGATACACATATAATCTTACATTGCCGGGAAACATGCCGCTCAGTCCTTCGAGTAATTTTCCACCTCTAAATTTCTCAATTGTCTCATCAATATATCGCGCCATGTATCCTGCTGTAAGCGCCAAGCCAATCTTTGGAACTTTAAATTCCTCCATGTATTGGATCAGTTTCTGTTGGTTGCCACAGTTGGTAATACATACAATCATTCCCACATGATTCAATGCTGTCGCGCGTTCCAGAAAGTCATTTTCATCCGGTTCACCTTTTTCACCAAGGATATCGAGTGTGATCTCTGTCATTAATTTGACTTCATCATCTTTTAAACCTTCGTCCTCCAAAAATTGCTCATGGCTGGACCTGATAATGTCATAACTTGCGTATGTGATAGGTCTGAAAGCACCGCGAACTAATAACACATTTTTTTTGTATAAAAATTCTGATGGGTGAATATTGGTGCCATTAGCGTCAAACATAGCCACGTCTGAAAGCCCAAGTTTTACCAGTTTGAAACTTAATGCCCTATTATCAACATCTTTGAAAGAAGGCCCATTGAGCCGGATCATGTCGATCATCACCCTATTGTGAAGACCGTCATTCAACGATTGGAGCATAACGTCCATGTCATCTGAAAGAAAAAAACATGCGTACAGCAGGTTTACACCAAGGATACCGACTGCCTGCTGCTGCAATCTGTTGTCATTGTCAAGCATTTTTACATGGATGACTAAATCGTTAGGTGGACTATCAGGACTCTTTTGGAAACGTACACCCAACCAACCATCACCAGGAATGGTTTTGGCATAATTTGTAGCAGAAACGGTATCGGCAAATGCAAAAAAATTCGTGTTTAAGCGTGTTTTACCCAATCTGGCCACTAAAAGTGAAAATTCATGATCCAACATTTTGTATAGCCGGGACTCGCAGACATAACGGCCGCTTGGCTCTGTACCATAGATCTCATCAGAATATGTCTTGTCGTAAGCGGACATGGTCTTAGCGATGGTGCCTGCTGCTGCTCCTGCTTGAAAAAAGTACCGTGCGACTTCCTGTCCGGCACCTATTTCCGCAAAAGTACCGTAAAGACTGTTGTCGAGATTGATCTCCAAAGCCTTTTGCTCGGCTTCTAAAAATTCGTGTTGCATGAATAGTGGTTGTAGATGGCGCAAATATAACGCTTGATAAGTTGCAATCATTTAAATGTCGAGAATTCAGACCTTTAATTGCATATTTTAGTCTAAAAGGGAATTGGAATAGTTTTATCCGCTATACTTTTGCTGCAATGGAAACTCAACCTATAATTAAATACACCGCTTATGTCGATCGAATTTATATTTTTGCATCCTAATTAATATTCAACGTGAGTAAAACAGTCAAAATAATTCTGCTTGTATTGGGCGTACTTCTGATCGATCAGGTTCTAAAAATATATATAAAAACCAACTTTCAATACGGGGAGGATATGCCGCTCTTCGGCGCGAACTGGGCATATTTCAACTTTGTTGAGAACAATGGCATGGCATTCGGTCTTTCTCTTGGCGGTGAATATGGAAAGCTTGCATTGAGCCTCTTCAGGATAGTGGCAGTGGTATTTCTTTGGATCTACATCCAAAGACTTATAAAAAATAATGCTCATTTTGGCCTTTTGGTCTCTTTTGGTTTAATATTCGCCGGAGCAGTTGGCAATATCATCGATAGTACTTTCTATGGATTGATTTTTTCAGAATCTTTTTACCACGGTGGCTTAGCTCAGATGTTTCCTCCTGGTGGAGGTTATGCGGGTCTGTTGCATGGTAAAGTCGTGGATATGTTATATTTCCCAATCATCGATACGCACTTTCCAAGCTGGTTCCCGTTCTGGGGCGGACAGCGATTCGAATTTTTTAAACCTGTATTTAACATTGCTGATGCGTCCATAAGCACCGGTGTGGGTATTCTGTTAGTTTTTTATAATAAATTCTTCAAGGAAGAACCAAAGACACAATCAGAGGACACTTTGAATACTGCAGAAACTAAAACAGAGAACCAGGAATAAATCAATTTAATCGACTTCAAATAAATAAAAAAAGGGCATTGACCAATTAAGATCGATGCCCTTTTCTAATATAATCGAATAATTTTATTTCACGATAACCAGCTTTTTGTATGCAATGGCATCATTACTACTAATCCTGATCATATACACACCGGCATTCAAGCCATCGGTATCAACTCTGAATTTATTATTTCCGGAAATATCTGCATTCAGTGAAGTCTGCTCGCCATTCATTGAGACAGCTACGATCATTGAAGTCAACTTAATGTCTTTTTTTGATTCCAGATAAAAATATCTGTCTGTAGGGATTGGGAATATCTTGACACTATTCGCCAGCGCATCCACTTTGTGTGTGGCTACAGTCGTTGAAATCAAGTAAGGTCCGAATTCAGATGCACATCCACCGCTATCCGTTACAGTAAGTGTATAGCTGCCCAAACTAAGGCTGTCCAAGTCCTCTTCAGTGGAAAAGAATAAACCGTTTTTCTCCCAATTGAAAGTATAAGGTGCTATTCCTCCAGTCGCAGTTATGTTTATAACTCCATCATTCAGATCTGTCTTGACAGTGATCGAATCCACTTCAATACTTAACTCCGGTATTGGTGTATAAGGAATACTTCCCATGCCTGAGCAACCATTTGAGTTTGTCACCATAACGCTGTATACTCCCACCGGAGCCTCTGAGACATCGATACATGCATTGGTCCCACCTGTCGACCAAAGGAATACATATGGTGCTGCTCCTGTAAGGCTATCAATACAAATTACTTCATCACAATTAGCCCGAATGTATGATAAATGAACAGTAACCACTTCATTTACTATAGAACCTTGAATTACGACAGAACAATTATTAGCATCTGTGACAGTCACTGTATATGTTCCTACCGAAAGACTGTCTAAAGAATCCTCATTACTTCCATCAGACCATTCATAAGAATATGGTTCAGTCCCTGCGACATCGAAAGCTACTGTAAGTGTGCCTGTTGAATCTCCTTGGCAGCCCTGATTGGAAGCAACTAAGTGTGCATCAAGGGCACAAGCGCAGTTCTTCACCTGGATCACTATTGAATCTTCATCAGTACAACCTGATAAGTTTGTTGTACTATAATGGACGACATAGAACCCAATTGGAAGAGTAGAAGGATTAAACTGACTTCCTAATACACCCTGACCGGTCCACGTTCCTCCGGCAGGCGTCGCACTCAAATCTATCGCATCTCCATCGGTACATTGTGCATCAAGTTCATTAATAACTACCTCAAAAGAGTTATTCGTTACGACCATTTGATCTGAAAATGCAGTACAGGGCCCATTTCCATCAGGGTCACCCGCAGTAAGTGTCAAAGTGACGGTTTTGGCTATTTTATCATTTGTGCCCCAGTTATACTGAGTAACCACATTATTTGGATTGGCAAATGTCCCATCTCCTGAAGTTGACCACATTGGTGTGCTGTTAGCACCGCCTGCCAACATAACAGAATTGAAGTTACACACAGATTGATCAGTACCTGCATTGGCAGAGGCTGGATTAGTGCATCCACATGGACTTACATTAACTGTAATCGTAGTTGAAGAAATACATCCCGCATTGTTCGTGAAAGAATAAGTCAATGTGAATGTACCTGCACCCGATGTACCGGGATTAAATGAATTGTTGCTAACTCCTGTTCCTGTCCAAGTGCCACCTGCCGGTAAACCTTGGAGTGCCACTACAGGATCTGTCGTACATAGGTCCGGGACTATTGTTGCCTCTACCACTGCAGCATCCACTACATTATAGTTACTACTGGCTTCAGTGGTACATCCGTTTACACTCACTGTATAGGTCACAATATGATTGCCAAGGCCTGCCTGCTCAGGAAATATTTGATTTCCAATGACTCCATCTCCAGACCAAAAACCACCACCAATATTAGCACTTAAAGTAAACGGACCTTCATTTATACAGATAGTGCCTATGTTGTTGATTGTTACATCAGCTACATTGATGACTGTTATGTTGATGTCATCTGATACAGTGCAGCCCATTGATGTATAAATATAGGTAACCACATGTTGACCTGGTCCCGCTACTGAAGGGTTAAAGGTATTTCCTGTGACTCCCGGACCTGAATAAAAACCGCCAACTGGACTTCCAACTAATGTGACAGGCGGGTCAAATTCACATTGCTGTGGAACAGCATTAAGCGTAACAATCGGAGGATCAACTTCAGTGATTGTAATAGCGTCGCTTGTTTGACAGCCTTTGTTGTCAGTGACGGTTAATGTATAAGATCCAGGATCGAAAACTGTTATATCTTGTGTGATTGAGCCATTAGACCATAGATAAGTGTAGGAAGAGGTGCCGCCAGAAGCCACACCACTTAAGGCGATTGAAAGATTATTGCAATCTATTACAGTTCCGGGTGCAGTGACATCAACTGATAAAGCACTTGAAGGTTGTGTAACCGTATATGAACCGACTGTAGTGGAAGGAGTGCCATCTGTAACAGTTACAGTATATAAACCCGCAGCAAGGTTTGAAATAGTAGCTGTGTTGCCACCATTGGACCAGGAATAACTATAAGGTGCAATACCACCAGCCGGAATAGCTGTAGCTGATCCTGAAGTATTTCCAAAACAGTTAACATTAGTTCCGGCCACAGTAACTGTCAAAGGATCAGGAAGTGGAGCGAAAATACCTGAAAATTGTGCAGTAGTGATCCAGTCTCCATCGTCATTGTCATTGTTGTTTGCTATATTAGCAGCGGCATAAATTTTTATTGTTTGAGCTGATCCTGTAGCAGGTGAAATCCAATTAACCGTCCAGATAGCTTCATCCATGCCATTAAAAAGTTGTGCCGGATTGTGTTCCACATAATCCCTATTATTTTGCATCGAAATAGTGCAAGATGCAGAGGGCAAAATGAATGTACCAAACTTCTGATTAGAAGCATTGAGGATTGTAAATTGAAATCCTGCTTTACTTGCAAACCCATTTGGGTTTGAAACTTTGACAATCAAAGGGTAAACAGTATTGGGAGTAATTGAAGCCGGAAACCCTGTGATTTCTATTCCTCCGTCAAAATTGCCCGGATTATCACTGTTGTGACAATCAGTACACAGCCCATCACCAGGAGCTCCTGTTTTGCCATTCGGTGGATTGTCAGAGTATGACATAAAGACAATCGCTGCTATGAGTATGGAAATTATTCCTTGTATTTTCTTATTCTGAAAATTAAAAATCATATTATTAAATTAGAAAAGATAAAAAACTATTTTGATCCTAAAATTATTCAATTCAAAAAGAATTAATGAAAGCTTAGGTCAACCAGGACTAAATATTTTTGAAAGGGGGGAATATTTAATTTGATAAATATTATACTAAGAGTATATTTGAAAGATCAAAAGTCAGAACTTTCTTTCATTATTTCTAAATTATTTTTTGAAATGAAAAAATTAATAAAACTTTCTAAAATATCTACTCGAGCTCCAAAAGGTGCGAGTAAAGAGGAGTACGTCGAAAGAACTCTTAAGCTTTATGAAGAGATCGGCTATCTCCAGCACATTCTATATGCTGAAAAAAAACACAGTGTGCTTATAGTTTTTCAGGGAATAGATGCAAGTGGTAAAGATGGGGCTACGAAAAATGTGTTTTCGAAAAGCAGCCCACAGGGCATACGTGTTGAAGCTTTCAAAAAACCAAGCGAAGAGGAAATGAATCATGACTTTCTTTGGAGAGTGCACGCCAACGCACCTGAGAAAGGGTTTATCCAGGTATTCAACCGTTCTCATTATGAAGATATTCTGGTTCAAAGGGTGCATGGCTGGATCACTGAGGACCGTGTAAAAAAGAGAATGGCAGCCATTAATAGCTTTGAAGAACTTTTGCAATTTGACAATAATACAGTTGTTCTCAAATTTTACATGCACATAAGTAAGGATATTCAACTCAAAGAGCTTAAAGAAAGACTAGAAGACCCTGCAAAAAATTGGAAGCACAATCCAGGAGATTGGGAAGAAAGGAAGCTTTGGGACGAATACATGGCAGCTTATGAATATGCTATAAATGAAAGTAATATTCCTTGGTTTATCGTACCCGTGGATCAGCGATGGTACAGGAATTATTTCATAGCAAATGTCATAGTTCAAGAGCTGGAAAAATTAAATATGTCGCTTCCACTTTTGGACAAAAAAACAATTCAGTTAGAAGATCATAATGAATAATAGGTCTAAGGAATGGCGGCAGTAAGTGAAAAGACAAGAATAGATAAATGGCTCTGGGCTATAAGGTTTTTTAAGACCAGGAGTCTGGCGACAGATGCCTGCAGTGGAGGTAAGGTTAAAGTCAATGGAATCAATGCTAAGGCGTCACAGTTAGTGAGACCAGGAGATTTAATCTTTTGTAAAAAGGAACACATAAATTATGAGTTAAAAGTAGTCTCTATCATCGAAAAACGTGTAGGGGCGCCAATTGCAATTACTTGCTACGAGAATCTTACACCTCCCGAAGAACTCAATAAATTTGAAAATTGGTTTGTAGGAAAGGTTAATAACGAGCACCGTGAAAGAGGTGCAGGAAGACCGACAAAAAGAGAGCGAAGGGAGATTGATGAATATAAGGTGAACCTATTTGACGAAGAAGGTGATGATGGTGCTTCAATTGATGCCGGTGATTCCGCACTATAACTGAATTTCTCTTGGTTTTTTCACTTCATTGGTGCTATTTATTTCAAAGATATAATTCAATCCAACTGCATAATAGAGATTGAATTTTCCTGTTCCATAACTCTTAAAAGGATAAAATTCAACGCCACTTTGAATTAACCAATTAAATGGCCCTGAACCCAATTTGATATCATAATACGGTTGTAAAGAGAAAAGTTGATCCTCCTTTCTCCTGAAGGAATAATCTAACTTTGTCATGATCGGTACTTTCTCCCCATACCAGGTGTACATCATTTTCATTCCTATACTGGCGCATATTACCTTGGATTTTAGGCCTATTGCTGCATTTCCCAAAGCTGACCATGGATCATAGCGATAGACTGTATATTTTCTCAGAGAAAACTTGTCAGTATATTTATTAAAGCTCTTCATGACTCCAGAACCATATTGAAGATAACCGAGTCTGCCAATCTTATTAAAACCATAAATAGATGCTTGTATTGCCCCTCCTTTGAGTTCAAAGTCCTCTGATGCATATGTGTAAGGGTCACCACTATTATCTGTGTCTAAGTTCATGGGGTGGAGTTCTGAGCCATAAATACTTGTGCCTAAATGAATTCCTGTTCGGTCAGTGATGGCATAATTTCCATTCATATTTAGACCTAAATCAGTACGCGATATATCTGCATTAAAAGATGTACTGAGGTCTCCTTTTGCATCGAGATAACCAATACTCTGTTGAATAATGTGAGAAGAGCTTGAGTAGGAGCAGCCGGAAAAAAGCTGAATAATCAGTAATAGTAAAATGAGGGGATATAATTGCTTCATAGAATGTGGATTTATCTTATTTTATGTTTTGTCTGAATATACTACCTTTAAGCTTTGACAAACTTAATCAAAGTAAGCGCATTGGAACACATTTTAGACGTTAATCCGGACAATCTGAATAGCTGGTTGCGCAGCTTTGATCGATTTATCCGGCTGGATTCCAATCAATACGCATATGATAAATACGCTTCCGCTGAAGGAATCGTTGCCTGTGGTATTGAAAGAGCTATAACAATCGAAGATTTTTCAGATAAAAGTTCAGTCTCAAGTCTCAAAAATTTCTTTGATGAAAATAAAGGACAATGGATCTTTGGCCACATGTCCTTTGAAGCGAAAGACCTTTTTGATATTACTAAGACAAATGCCAGTTCTTTTATTGATGTGCCTTGTGTATCTTTTTTTGTGCCCACACATGTATTTAAACTTCTAAATGATAAACTAATCATACTCAAATCAAATCTTCCTGTTATAGAATTGCAAAATCAGTTGGACCAAAGTTTGACGGCCGCCCAGCCAATTATAAAAACAAAAGGAATTTTGAACTTTGGTGTGGACCGTTCTCAATACATTGAACATGTGAATGAGCTATTACAGCACATACACCGTGGAGATATATATGAGGTCAATTATTGCCAGGCACTGCAATACAAAGGAATGGTCATGGATCCATATGCACTTTATACAAAAATGCAAAGTACATCTCAAGCACCCTTTGGGGCATTTTATAGAAATGGTGATGTATATCTTTGTTCAGCAAGTCCTGAGCGTTTTATGGCTAAAAGAGGCGATCAACTTATCTGCCAACCTATTAAAGGCACAAACAGAAGGTTGGATAATCCAGAAGAAAATATTGTACAGCAAGCCAAACTCAAAAGTAGTCTCAAGGAACGTGCTGAAAATGTCATGATCGTAGACCTTATGCGCAATGATATGTCCAGAATATGTCTACCCGGTTCAGTCCATGTAGAAGAACTATATGGTATCTATGCATTCAGGCATGTCAATCAAATGATCTCGACCATCTCCGGAACAGTAGATCAGGATATAAATTTTGTTGATGTAATATCTGCTTTGTTTCCAATGGGTTCTATGACAGGTGCTCCTAAACTCAGTGCGCTAGCGCTTATAGACGAATTGGAGCCATATCAACGGGGTTTATTTTCAGGAACAGTTGGATATATTGACCCTAATGGCAATTGGGATTTTAATGTGGTAATTAGGTCCATCGTTTATGATGATGCCCATCAACTTGCTTCTATTTCTGCCGGGGGAGCCATCACTGCTTTGTCCAATGCAGAGGAGGAATATGAAGAAAGTTTATTGAAAATGGAAAGCCTGGTTGGAATTATAAATGGTGAATGACAAATTATAAGTGATAAGTGATAAATGTTGAATGGTGAATGAAAGAAGGTTAAAATGGGTAATAAGTAATATTGGTAATCGGTAATCGGCATTAAAGATGGCATGATAAGCTTTTTTTTGAGGTCATTCTAATTTCATACTCATATATAATTCATCGATAAACATTGTTAATCGACAATTTGTAAAAGAAAAGTAAGTCCATAAGAAACTCCGCCTTGGCATCACAGAAGCATTTTGTCGATTCTTGCCTCCATTTTTTCGGGAAGAAACTTTAAGATGTTCTGACTACACTTTGGCTCTCTGGAGTGAGACTTCGTTTCGTCTCACTTCCTCAAAAAAGACATTAGCCTTTGGCCATCATCCTTAATTTACAAAACAAAAACCTAACTTCAAACAAGACCGTCCAGCCTTCGCCCCATTTTCAATTCTCCATTCTCCATTTTCAATTTCTCTTCCTTCCTTTCTAACTTTTTTCCTACATTAGCATCACGTTATTTAAATGAAAAACCAAATTGAACTTCCCTGGATAGAAGCAGGGTACCAGTTATTTTCGAAAGAAGGACCAGCCGGATTAAAGGTGGATATTCTAGCACGTACTGTCGGTATTAGCAGGTCGTCATTTTATCACCTATTTGGTGACCTTGATATATTTCAGGAAAAACTATTAATGTACCATTCTGAAATGGCCTCCAATGTTGCAGAAAGTGTAAAATTGTGTAAGAATATAGAACCTGATTTTTTGTTGATGATGATAAAGTATCAGGATTATTTTTTTTTCAATAGGCAGCTCCGCATTCATCGGGAGAATGTAACTTTTAGAAAGGGATTTGAAGATGCGATCTCTAAAATACAAAAAGAAGCATCTGCGATATGGTCGGATATGGTTGGCTTGGAGCACAAACCAGAAATGGCAAGAAATATTTTTAGAATTGCAGCGGATATTTTGTTTCACCGCATTACCAGGGAAACTATGAACTATGAATGGTTGCTCGGGTTTTTGAAAGAAATAAAACTATTAATAAAAGGCATGGACAAAGAATCTAAATAGTAAATCAAACATCTTATATTAACTCAAGTTTCAGTAGTTAAAAAACGAAGGTAGATGGTTGATGTTAGAAGGTATTTAGTTAATTAATACATATTTTGTCTATTATTGATTTAAATGACGAAATTTTCATTTTATTGATGAATAATCATCTAAAATCTACCTTCTACCTTCTCCAGTCATCGCAAAACATTGTTAATCAATAATATGTAAATAATAAAATTATATATATCAATAACTCCCCCTTGGCATCACAGAAGCATCTTTTCGTTTACTGTCTCCATTCTTACGGCAGGTAAACTTAAGATGTTCTGACTACACTTTGTCCCTCTATCG
>Ga0209480_10000146_pt1 | contig 64130 bp, 64 predicted proteins | sample JI61114C2DNA_FD_187501 | JGI IMG/M metagenome (GOLD analysis project Ga0209480, IMG submission 187501) | Wastewater effluent complex algal communities from Wisconsin, to seasonally profile nutrient transformation and Carbon sequestration -... | ecosystem: Engineered > WWTP > Effluent > Algae...
AATGAAAATGCACTCAAAGCTGCTTCCTTTTACAATGGTCGCAAAAAAATAGTATCCTTTACCAAGGCTTTTCATGGTAGAACTTCATTGGCCGTTGCTGCAACAGACAATCCCAATATTGTGGCGCCTGTTAACCAAACAGACAATGTAGTTTTCCTACCTTTTAACAATACCGAAGCACTACAAGCATATTTTGATAACTATGGCTCAGAAGTATCAAGCGTTATCATAGAAGGCATTCAAGGTGTTGGTGGCATTCATGTTGCTAGTGATGCATTTTTGCAAACCATTCGCAGCCTTTGTGATCAATACAATGCCGTTTTTATTGCGGATAGCGTGCAGTGTGGCTATGGCAGAACGGGTAAATTTTACGCGCATGACCATAGTGGTGTTGCGGCAGACATCTATAGTATGGCCAAAGGAATGGGCAATGGCTTCCCTGTTGCAGGTATTTCTATTTCTCCCAAAATTCAGGCAAAGCATTATATGCTGGGAACTACTTTTGGTGGTAACCATTTGGCTTGTGCCGCTGCCTTGGCTGTTTTAGAAATTATGGAACAAGACGCTCTTATGGCCAATGCCCATAAGATTGGGGATTATTTAATACAGGAACTGAAAGGTCTTCCTAATATTAGAGAAGTAAGGGGTAGGGGTTTAATGATTGGCATTGATTTACCAGAAGACAAAAAAGAAGTAAAGAAAAATCTACTTTTTAAACACCATATTTTTACTGGAGAAGCCAAGCCAAACGTGATTCGCTTGTTACCGGCACTCAATATTACTCAAAAAGAAGCTGACTTATTTTTAGAAGCTTTGGCCATTGAACTTAAATAAAACTCCCAAACAAACCACCATGAAAAATTTTATTTCCGTTCATGATGTAAGCAATATCAATAGTCTTGTAAAAAAGGCTTTGTCTTATAAAGCGGATCCTTTTAAGGACAGAAATTTAGGTGCCGACAAAAGAATTGGATTGCTATTCTTGAATCCCAGTTTGCGTACCCGCTTAAGTACACAAGTGGCTGCCAAAAATTTGGGCATGGAAGCCATTGTGTTCAATGTAGACAAAGAAGGTTGGGCATTGGAGTTTGAGGAAGGGGCCATCATGAGTGGCAATACGGTAGAACATGTAAAAGACGCTGCACCCATCTTGGGTCAGTACTTTGATATACTTTGTATCAGAACATTTCCGGGTTTGAAGAACAGAGAAGATGATTATAGTGAAATGTTTATTCACCAGTTTATCAAATACGCTGGTGTACCTGTGATTAGTTTAGAAAGTGCTACCCTGCACCCATTGCAATCACTCACAGATATTATTACCATTCAAGAAACCTGGAACCAACCGCGCCGACCGAGAATCGTGCTCACCTGGGCACCCCATATTAAACCATTACCCCAATGCGTATCAAACAGTTTTGCGCAGTGGGTCAATGCTTGGGGTGAAGCCGATTTTGTGATTACCCATCCAGTAGATTATGAACTGGCTGAGCAATTTACCAAAGGAGCAGTAATTACCCATAACCAGGATGAAGCACTAAAAGACGCAGATTATGTGTACGTCAAAAACTGGAGTACTTATACAGATTATGGTAAGGTATATGAGAATGATCCCAACTGGATGCTAACTGAGGAAAAAATGAAACTAACCAATCAAGCCAAAGTGATGCATTGTTTACCAGTAAGAAGAAATGTGGAATTGAGTGATGAAATTTTGGACGGTCCACACAGTTTGGTTACCCGTGAAGCAGGTAATCGGGTATGGGCAGCACAAGCAGTCATTGCTTCCATTTTGGAACAAAGCAAGTAATATAACATGTCTACAGTAGATACCATATTGCAAAAGGAATCCTTACTAGTCATTAAGATTGGAGGCAATATCATTGACCATCCAGCTAAACTACAGCAGTTCTTACAAGATTTTGCTGCTATCAAAGTCAAGAAGATCTTGGTGCATGGTGGCGGTAAAATTGCTACTCAATTGGCCAAAGATTTGGGTGTGGAACAAGAGATGGTAGATGGCAGAAGAATTACAGACGCTGAAACCCTAAAAATTGTGACCATGGTGTATGCAGGTCTCATTAACAAGGGAGTGGTGGCCCAATTACAAGCCTATGGCAATAATGCCATGGGATTTTGCGGAGCCGATGCTAATTTGATTCAAGCGCACAAACGATTACCCAATGTTTCTAATGGCATTGATTATGGCTTTGTGGGCGATGTAGACAAAGTAAATACTGCTGCTATTGAACCCTTACTAGCACAAGGCATTTCTATTGTGATTGCACCCATTACCCATGATGGCGCTGGACAATTGCTCAATACCAATGCAGATACCATTGCTCAATCGGTAGCTACAGCATTAGCCAAAGATTATCAAGTATCCTTACTCTACTGTTTTGAGAAAAGCGGGGTTTTATTAGATGCCAATGACGACAATACGGTTATTGCCAGCATCAACCCTGACTATTACACAACTCTGAAAAGCCAGCAATTGATTTTTGCGGGCATGATTCCTAAATTGGACAATGCATTTACCGCCATTAACAATGGTGTAAGCAAAGTCATCATTGGCAAGGCAGAATCTATTCAAGATCTGGTAGCTGGCAAAGCTGGCACCACCTTGCAAACGAATACCATCACCCATGAACAACAACAATGACATACAAGGTTTAACGCAGGATGCCATTAGTTTGCTCAAACAACTAATAGCCATCCCTTCTTTAAGCAAGGAGGAGGACAATACTGCAGACCTGATAGAACAATTTTTACAGTCAAAAGGCGTAACTGCTTTTCGTTATCTCAACAATGTATGGGCCAAGAATCAATATTTTTCTCCGGAAAAGCCCACACTCTTATTAAACTCTCACCACGATACCGTAAAACCCAATAAAGCTTATACTCTAAACCCATTTGAACCCATTGTCAAAGACGAAAAATTGTATGGTCTAGGAAGCAATGATGCCGGCGGATGTCTGGTTTCATTAATTGCTACATTCTTACACTATTACCATCGCAGTGACCTGCAATACAATTTGGTTTTGGCAGCTACGGCGGAAGAAGAAATCTCTGGGCACAATGGGGTAGAAATTCTCTTGTCTAGACTACCCAAGATAGATTGTGGCATTGTGGGTGAACCTACTTTGTTGCAGATGGCTGTAGCAGAAAAAGGCTTATTGGTATTGGATTGTACTGCCATGGGTAAACCAGGGCATGCTGCACGTGAAGAGGGTGACAATGCTATTTATAAAGCAGTCAAAGACATTCAATGGTTTAAGGATTATCGTTTTGACCGAGTATCCAATTTATTGGGCCCCATGAAAATGACGGTGACCATGATCAATGCCGGTTCTCAGCACAATGTGGTACCACACGAATGCAAATTCACTACTGATGTAAGAGTGAATGAATTGTATACTTTTGAAGAAGTATTAGAGATTATTAGAGCCAATACTTTATCTGATGTGCAACCTAGAAGCAGCCGTTTGCGTTCTACATCTATTGCGCTTGACCATCCTTTGGTAAAGTCTGGCATTGCATTGGGCAGAACCTATTATGGCTCTCCTACCACTTCTGACAAAGCATTAATGCCCTTTCCTACTTTAAAATTTGGACCTGGTGATTCTGCTAGAAGCCATTCTGCAGATGAATTCATCTGGATCCACGAAATTGGAGAAGGCATAGACATGTATATTCAACTGATTGATCCTATAATTGTACAACCATGAAGCTCTGGCAAAAAAACACCACCGTCTCTGCAGCCGTAGAACAATTCACTGTTGGAAAGGACAAGGAATTTGACCTACTCTTGGCCCCCTATGATGTATTGGGTAATATGGCTCATGCCCGCATGCTGGCCAGTGTTGGTTTACTAAAAACAGAAGAAGCGGACGCGTTGGTTCAAGAATTGCAAGGCATTTATGCAAAAGCGCTAGCTGGTGAATTAACTATTGCAGATAGCGTAGAAGATATTCATTCACAAGTGGAATTCTTATTAACCCAAGCACTGGGCGATACAGGAAAAAAAATCCATTCAGCGCGCAGTCGCAATGATCAGGTTTTAGTAGACATTAAACTCTTTCTGCGCGCAGAAATTACCCAACTGGTAGCAGCTGTTGAACCATTTTTCAAATTGCTGCAAAGCCAAAGTGAGCAATTCAAAAACCATTTGCTTCCTGGATACACCCATTTGCAATTGGCCATGCCCTCTTCCTTTGGGCTTTGGTTTGGTGCTTATGCAGAAAGTTTGGTGGATGACCTGATTACCCTTCAAGCAGCCTATAAAGTAGTGAACAAAAATCCCCTAGGATCCGCAGCAGGATATGGTTCTAGTTTTCCTATTAATAGAACCATGACCACCCAATTATTGGGTTTTGCAGACCTGAACTACAATGTGGTCTATGCCCAAATGGGTAGGGGCAAAGCAGAACGCATTACTGCACAGGCCATGGCCAATCTTGCAGAAACCTTGTCAAGGATGAGCATGGATATGTGTTTGTACCTGAACCAACAATTTAGCTTTGTCAGTTTTCCTGCTGAGCTAACAACTGGTTCAAGTATTATGCCACACAAGAAAAACCCAGATGTATTTGAATTGATTCGTTCTCATTGCAATCGCATCAAGGCCCTGCCCAATGAGATTAGTATGATGACCACCAACCTACCATCGGGCTACCACCGTGATTTGCAATTATTAAAAGAACATTTGTTTCCTGCTTTTCAAACCTTGAAAGACTGTTTGTCTATGGCACAATTGATGTTGGAAAATATTCAGGTGCAGGAAAATATCATGGCAGATGAAAAATACAAATACGCATTTAGTGTAGAAGCCGTGAATGAACTGGTCTTACAAGGTGTTCCTTTTAGAGATGCTTACAAACAAGTTGGTCTTACCATTGAAGCTGGCCAATTTGAACACGGAGCAACTGTAAACCATGTGCATGAAGGCAGTATTGGCAATTTGTGTACGGAACAGATTAATAATATGATGCAGGAGGTATTAGATGGATTTGGTTTTGAACAAACCGAAAATGCTATTACAGCCCTGCTACAAAATAAATAGAATACCCTATTTTTAACCCCCACAAACAATTCTTTACATAAAACACGAACCAATAGTATGAATAAATTTGCCTTGGCTTCCATTAGCCTATTAATGGGATTTTCTGTAATGGCTCAAACTACTAAGAAGCCTACAACAACTGCTAGCAAACCCGCCACTAAGAAACCTGTATCTACTCAGAAACCAAGTACCCAACCTCCATTGGTGATTAAAAACGCTACCGATAGTGCCAGTTATGCATTGGGTGTACGTATTGCTCAAAACATGAAGGCACAGGGTTTTGACAAATTAAATATGGCCATTTTTGAGAAAGCAGTAAATGATGTTTTGCAAAACAAACCGCTACTGATAATAGATAATGCATTAGACCAATGCATTGGTGAATACCAACAAAAAGCCAGTTCCGCAAAATCAGCGGTTGCCAAAGCAGAAGGCAAAAAATTCTTAGCTGAAAATGCCAAAAGAAAAGGTGTTGTAATTACCAACAGTGGATTACAATATGAAATTATAAAAGCGGGAACTGATACCGTGAAACCCAAACTAACTGATAGGGTAAAATGTCATTACCATGGAACACTGATTAATGGTTTCATTTTTGATTCTTCTGTTGACAGTGGTGAACCCATTAGCTTTGACGTAAATGGCGTTATTGCTGGCTGGACAGAAGCCTTACAACTGATGACCGTGGGGAGTAAATGGAAATTGTTTATCCCTTCAGAATTGGCCTACGGCGATCGTCAAGCAGGAGCTGGTATTCCAGCTGGCTCTACTTTAATTTTTGAAGTAGAAGTGCTGGGCATAGAAAAATAATTTTAGACTACTTGCAAGAAAGGATGAACCGCTTTAGATTAGTGGTTCATCCTTTTTTTATGCTTAGTCAATCCCAACCCTGTAAGCAATGTGGTAGGGCCGTTAAGGGCAGAACGGATAAACAGTTTTGCAATGACGGTTGTAGAAACCAATACCATAACCTGCGTAATAGCTGCCAGAACAATTACATGCGTCAGGTAAACCATCTGCTACAAAAGAATCGACGCATATTGGCTGCTCTTTTTCTTGGTGCTTCTAGGGATAAAACCATCGCGCAGCAGCAATTGGCAGATCAGGGATACCAGTTTAGGTATTATACCCATGAGACCAAGACCCAAGATGGCGCTGCCAAATTTTGCTATGAATATGGTTACCTGCCCCTAGAGGGTGATGTTTTATTGATTCTGCACCAGCCTTCAGTTGAATCAACTATTTTTGTTGGCTAAGCAGCAAACATGGCAATAGATAGAACAATCGAACCCCCAATCAAAGACGCAGTAGACTTTGAAGTTACCCTCAAACCCTGTGAACAATTTACTTTAGACAATGGTACACCTGTTTATAGTATTGACGCAGGTGCTGAAGAAGTAGTCATGGTGGAACTGGTGTTTCATGCTGGAAATTGGTATGAAGACAAAAATATAGTTGCAGCCACCACCAATCATTTATTAAAAAACGGTACCAAGCGCCAGAATGCTTTTGAGATCAATGAGCATTTTGAATTTTATGGTGCTTATCTAAGCCGTGCCTGTTATAATGAAACAGCAACCATTACCCTACACTGTTTGAACAAGCATTTGGAAAACCTCTTGCCCGTTGTAACCGAACTTTTAACGGATGCCATTTTCCCAGAACAAGAATTGGCTATTTACAAACAAAACCAAAAGCAAAGACTAGAAGTAAATCTAAAGAAATGTGATTTTGTTGCCAATAGATTAATAGACGAGTATGTCTATGGATTTCATCATCCTTATGGTAAATACACTTCTGCAGTAGATTTTACAGATTTACAACAACAAGATTTATTAGATTATTACAAACAGTATTATACGCATGGTAAATGTTTGGTTTTTGTAGCTGGGAAATTGCCTGCCAATACCCAATCACTTTTGAACAAGACCTTGGGTCACCTACCATTTAACCAACAACATTTTCCGCTTAGAGAAATTATTCAAACACCTGCCGCCACAAAAAAATACAGCATTGTCAATGACACGGATTCTGTTCAAGCGGCTATTCGCATAGCACGCCCCTTTCCCAATAGACACCATCCCGATTTTCCAAAAGTGCAGGTCTTAAATAATTTGTTTGGTGGTTTTTTTGGATCTCGTTTAATGAGCAATATCAGAGAAGACAAGGGCTATACCTATGGCATTCACAGTTATTTGCAAAACCATATACACGATACCGCATGGATGATTAGCACAGAAGCAGGAAGAGACGTTGCAGAAGCCACTATTAGTGAAGTATATAAAGAAATGGCGCTATTGCGCGATGAAATAATTGAGGCAGATGAATTAGACTTAGTGCGTAATTATATGATAGGCTCTTTATTGGGTGACCTAGATGGCCCTTTCCAAATTATTGCCAGATGGAAGAACTATGTATTAAACAATCTTGGATCTGACTATTTCTATAACAGTTTGGATATCGTTAGAAATGTAAGTGCAGAAGAATTACAGGAATTAGCTAAGAAATACTTGAACCCGGATGATTTTTATGAGTTAATGGTAGTTTAAAATAAATAACATGAAACGTCTAATCCCATTGCTGCTGTTGGTTTTATTGATTGGATCTTGTAATAACAAGCCTACAAAAGATGATCCCAAACCTGTATACAGTAAGGAACAACTAGACACAATAGTATTAAGACCTATTCCAATAGCTACCAAGCCCGAACTTTTTGAAAAAGCATTTATCAAAGGCAGTCAAGCCATGTCTAATGGTGTCATGTTTGACCTATTTGGCTTTAATATTGGCAAGCTTAAGATCAATTCTGGAAGAATTATTTCTTGTGATCCCTGGCTGATGGATGAATATGCTAAACCATATAAAGACAGTTTTCCAATTGGTCATTTTCCAGTACAGTTATCACTCGCTAGATTAAAAGATGTGGAAGTAGTGGCATTTGCAAGGATACTATTTAGTGACCAACCGGTAGTTAGGTGGTCATACGCTTTGCTTCCAGGACAAGAAAACAAACCTATTGGTGGTAAAGAGATTATTGGTTATCACGTAGATGCGCAACTTGGATTATTTATGGATCAGGCGGCTTATCAAGCCTTACAAAAAGATACCGTAAATAATCGCAGAACCGTTATTTTAAAAGCAACCAGCACCCACAAACATGAGGGATGGCGATACGGGGTTTATGAATTTGAAAATCAAAATTTAGCGGTTTTTACTTCCGGGATTGGGGATGGTAGATACGCCAATTATATTGGTTATGATGCCAATGGAAAGATTTGCCGACTTCTCACCGATTTTGCTATTTTCAATTGGTAAATCAAAGATCATGAACGTACAAAATGCTTACAATGAATGGGCTGGCCAATATGATACCAACCAGAATAAAACCCGTGACCTAGAAGCAATGGTTCTCAGAGAAACCTTAGGTAAAATACCGTTCCATTCATGTCTTGAGATTGGCTGTGGCACCGGAAAGAATACGGCATGGTTGCAAACAAAAGCTACCCAAGTTGTTGCTGTTGATTTTTCAGAAGAAATGTTGTCAAAAGCCAAGGAGAAAATCAGCCAACCCAATGTGCAATTTTTACAGGCTGATATTACTGAACCATGGCATTTTGTGCAAGAGCCATTTGATGTAGTGAGTTTTAGTTTGGTATTAGAGCATATTGAAGACCTGACTGCTATTTTCAAAAAAGTGGCTGATGCATTGAGCCCCAATGGTCATGTTTATATTGCAGAGCTACACCCTTTTAAACAATATTCGGGATCAAAAGCTAGATTTGAAACAGCCACTGGCACACAGGTAGTAACCTGTTTTAACCATCATGTATCTGATTTTGTAATAGCCGCAAAGAAAGCAGGATTAGAACTAGTAGGTATAGATGAATACTTTGATGACCAAGATAGGAATCAAATTCCTAGAATTTTGCAACTCCTATTTAGAAAATAATGGGCCATTCTAAAGTATCTAATATGTTGCTTCAAGAATACCAAACCAGCTGGCCATTTGAATTTGAACAGTTAAAAAATAAAATCCTTACCCCAATTAAGCATCTTACTGTTCAATTAGAACATGTTGGAAGCACATCAGTACCTGGACTAGCAGCTAAGCCCATTATTGATATGGACTTAGTATATCAAGGACAGGTTTTTGATCAGATAAAGCAAACATTGGAATCATTGGGTTATCACCATGTAGGAGACCAAGGCATCAAAGACAGAGAAGTATTTAAAAGGGCTTTAAAGCCTTATCCTGACGCCATCCTAGACCAAATCAGCCATCACTTATATGTTTGTCCATATGAGTCAATTGAATGGAGAAGACATGTATTTTTTAGGAATTACATAAGAACCAACCCAAGCAAGGCGGCAGATTATCAAACATTAAAAATAGCAATTGCAAAAGCTGCTAGTCAAGACAGAAAAGAGTATGCCTTACTCAAAGAAACTAAGGCAATTGCCTTTTTTGATTCCATTTTTTTAAACGCAGACTTAGACACTCCCTTAAAATAGCGAACAATATGATTAAGACTAAAGTAGGATGCATGGCATTGGGTTTGTTGCTATTCATTGGCCATCTAAGTGCACAAAAAGAAAAAGCAACTGGGGCATCTATTCAAATCCCCTTTCAATTAACCACTTATAACAACCTATCTATTCAGGCAATTTTAAACGGGGTAGATACGGTTGAATTAATGTTTCATACCGCAGCCAATGCCCTAACCCTTACAGAAGCAACTGTGAAACAATTGAAAAGCATTCATTTTGTTGCTACTACAGATAGTGTTAAGTCTTGGGGTGGTCAAGCCAATAGTTCTAGATATAGCCCCAAGAATCAAATTCAGATTGGTGGTCTTAGTTGGGATAACCAACCCATTTGGGAAAACCAATTGTCTGGTCAATACACGCAAGGAAAATTTGGCATGGATTTATTTAAAAACTGGGTAGTTGAAATTGATTTTGACCAGTCTGTTATTCTATTACACAAAGATCTCCCAAGTAAAACCAAGGGCTTTCAAAAATCCAAATTGTATACCAAAGATGAAATGTTCTTTATTGAAGCCGCTTGTAACATTCAAGACAGTGTGATTCTAGAACGTTTTCTGATTCATTCTGGTTATGCTGGGGCATTGCTCATCAATGACCAATTTGCCCAACAGCATCAGTTAGGCAAGCAATTACCCATTGTTGGTGAGAAAAAATTAAAAGACAGTTTTGGCAATACCGTTATTTCTAAACAGGCCAGTTTGCCCTTGTTTACTATAGCAGAAAATAAGTTATCAAATGTTGCTGTTGGTTTTTTTGAAGGCTCCCTAGGGCGTCAACCTTACAGTATTATTGGAGGAGATTTACTCAAGCAGTTTAATATGGTTATAGATGCGCAAAGGGAATTTATCTATCTCAAACCAAATGGTTTATACCACACGGAACAACAAACAAATACCAATCCTTTTGGCAAGGCCTTGATTCCAGACATGGTAGCTGATGCCAGTATTCAAATGATTGATGGCATTTTTTATTGCTATGCCACAACCGATGGTTATGATAATGGACTAAAAACATCGGGACCTCCCGTGGTTTGGACTTCTAAAGATTTTGTGCACTGGTCCTTTAATGGCTACCTATTTCCATCGGCCCTTGGCCAGCTGTATTGGGCACCCAGTAAGGTAGTACCCGCCCATGGTAAATATTTTCTCTACCCTACTATCAATGGTTTTATGTATCCAGCCGTTGCAGGCAAACCTACTGGACCTTTTAAACTGGCAACAGGTGTTGATAGTTTTTACAAACCTTTTACCAATGCCACTTTATTAAAATCTTCTAATCCTAAAGGACCTGAAGGCATTGATGCAGAAATTTTTATTGACAAGGATCAACAAGCCTATTTGTATTGGCAAAGAAGAATGGCTGCCAAAATGAATACAGACATGATTTCGGTAGACACCAGTAGTATGACCATTCCCACCAAAAGAAAAGGCTATTCAGAAGGGCCCATTTTCTTTGAACGAAAAGGAATTTACTATTATCTCTATACCCTTGCGGGCGATGAAAAATACCAATATGTGTATGTGACTAGTAAGCAATCGCCCATGGGGCCATTTGATTTTCCCAAACAAGATATTATTACCACTACCAATTATGCTACCGGTGTTTATGGACCTGGTCATGGCAATGTGTTTAATATTCCTGGCACAGATGATTACTATATAGCTTATCTAGAATTTAGCAGGGCAAGCACCAATAGACAAACCTATGTGAACAAGCTGGAATTCAATGAGGATGGCAGTATCAAGCCCGTTTCTTTACACCTAAATGGGGTTGGTGCATTAAAACAAATGAGACAAGCCACAGCCCTTGCTATAGTTTCCAGTACGGCTTCTAGCATCAGAGAAGACTTGGTTATTAAGCCCATGAGAGACAGTCTCTTTAAAAGAACCGAATCTTTCAATAGCAGCTTTGCTTTTGATCATGCCAATGGCTCTAGGTGGATGGCCAATTCCACGGACCAATCAGCTTGGTTAATGGCAGATCTAGGAAAGGTTCAGGCAATTAGAAAATCTGCCCTCTATTTTGTTAGACCAACCGCAGGTCATGCGTATCTTTTGGAATCTAGTCTAGACGGCAAAGAATGGAAAAATATTGGTGGTCATGATGATTTAAAAATTCAGTCACCCCATGAAGACCAATTCAAAATTAAAGCCCGGTATTTACGTGTGAAGATCAATAAAGGTCTTGCAGGTGTTTGGGAATGGGAGATTTTCTAAATCTTTAACAACCATTAACTGAAAAAAATAGGCTATTCACAGATAGCTACTTATTTTCATTCTCATGAAAGTAATAATCCCTATTTGCTTGCTTTTCTGTTTTCAAACAAGATTGATTGCACAATCAACATTAGCTACGCCAAAAAAGACCATCCAGATTGTAACAACTGATATTAACAACTTCTGGCAGGCTTACGACAAAATCCTATCAACAAAGGATAGTGCAGAACAATATCGTTATTTAAATTCCTATTTTTTAGAAAAAGGAAGTCCGGGATTAAAGGCCATCATGTCTGTTAGAGACTACACAGCCACTTCCTATATAGAAGCCATACACAACTATCCCAAATTTTGGGAATCCATAAGAGCCAATACCCTTAAAGCCGAGACCTTTGCTAAAGAAATTGAGCAAGATGCCTTGAAAATTAAACAAGTATTTCCCAAGCTTAAACCAGCCACTATCTATTTTACCATGGGTGCATTTCTAACAGGGGGCACCACCATGGATAGCATGATCTTGATAGGCAGTGAAATAGCATTGGCAGATGAAAATGTAGTTAGTTCAGAATTGCCACAATCATTGGGACATTTGAAAACCTACTTCAAGTCAAATCCTATTCAACAAGTTGCTTTTTCCAATACCCATGAATTAATCCATACCCAACAAAAAACTACCGTTTGCGATAATTTAATTGGGCAGTCTTTAATGGAAGGAGTTGCAGAATTTGTTGCCGTTATAGGTACCGGTAAGTCTTCAAGTCATCCTGCCATTGAATTTGGTAAAAAAAATGAACAAGCTATTCGGGATGCATTTAGTGCACAATTATTCAACAGTTTTACAGGCTATTGGCTATATAGTAATGCAACAAATCCTTTTAACAACCAACGAGACTTGGGATATGTAGTGGGTTATCAAATTTGCCAAGCTTATTATCAAAAGGAAAAAAACAAAAAAGCAGCAATAGAAAAAATGATCCTGCTAGATTATAACCAACCTGCTGATCTTGCAGCTTTTGTTGACCAATCGGGTTATTTTTCTAAGCCCATGAAAACCTTGCAACAAGAGTTTGATTTACAACGGCCTTATGTAACCAAAATAGAACAGTTTGCCAATGGCGATAGCTTGGTTAACCCAGAAATCAACACACTAACTATCCATTTTTCTGCCCCAATAGACGAACGATATAGGAGTTTTGAACTTGGTCCGTTAGGCGAGAAAAATTTACTGCGTCTTGTAACATTTAAAGGAATGTCAGCCGATAAACAATCTGTCAGTTTTGAAATTCACTTAAAACCAAAACAACATTATCAACTGATAGTAGGATCAGGATTTAGAAGTCCGGGAAAAGAAAGCAAATCTTTAAAGCCCTATCTAATAGATTTTACAACTCGCTAAATCCTAACAAAATGAAAATTAGTATGATTTTTTTGCTCCTATTTAGCTTATCCATACAAGCAGATGCACAGGCTCCCATGATTATTACCAAATACTCAGAGCCTTTGTCGGTTTATAATTTCACAAAGAGTCTATTACCCTCCCAAGGAGAAAATGTATTTAAAAATTTATTTACTCAATCCAATTATAATACTAAAAAATACCAAGACCTAATTGCTGCACTAGATACTTTAAGAATTGAATACAGTTATCAATTTACAGAGTATCCATATGGCTCAAAAGTGCCAGGCATGACTACCGGTTTGCTAAAAAAGAATTTGATTGCAGCCAATAGTCTAGAAAGTTTTAAGTTAAGCTCCGTGGGTTTAATTCCCAATAAAAACCTAGTTCAATTTACCCAAATACTTCAAGCATTTACGCCAGTTTACAATAGCTTAATTTATGAACCAAACAAGGCTCAGTTTGAACAACAATTAGCCACCATTCAAGGATTTGTAAAGGATAAAAATCTGGCTGGCTTTTTTATGACTGGAGCTAAGTTTTATGGCACAGAATGGGACAGTTCTATCCCTCTTGAAATTGTATTACATCCGCTACCTAATTCTAATGGATTTACTGCGGAAGCTTTTTACAATATAGGTGTTAGTGCTATACAAACTAATTTGAAAGATTACAATGTATTATTGAGCGTCATGATGCATGAAATTTTTCATATACAAATTGACGAACAGCCGCTTGAAACCAAAATCAAATTAGAAAGCTGGTTTTTTCAAAACCCCTCTTCTTCCAACAAATATGCTTATCTCTTACTCAATGAAGCATTAGCAACAGCCATTGGAAATGGCTTTGTCTTTGAACAACTCAGTGGCATTCTAGACAAAGGCGAATGGTATAATTGGCCCTATATTAATCAATTGGCCAAAGAAATTTATCCATTGGTGCAAACCTATTTGAAAGAGGGCAAATCTATTGACCAAGCATTTGTAGATAACTATATCAAGATCTATGAACAAAATCATCCAAACTGGTTCAAAGAATTGAATCACACCATGACTTATAGAAATATGCTATCCCAAACCCAATCTGACTTTCGGGTTGTGAGTAAACTATACCCCTACTGTTCCATCTTTGAAGCAGAAGACCAAATCTCTGAAGGAACTATTGAAAAAATAAAAGCCACTCCATTAACAAAAATCATCCTTGTTTCAAAAGACCATCCAACTACATTAGCCCTTATTAAAAAGCAGTTTCCTGAATTAAAAGATTGGAAATATGATTCAAAAAAAGAATTCACTATTTCAAAATTTTTAGATGACCATACTTGGCTCTACGTTATTAATCAGATACATTCAAGCTCCGAATCCTTGATGAAACAACTCAAATAATGAAAGCAGCACAAATTCAAACCCTTCATCCTATAGCAGGTAAAACCAATAAAAAGATTGCGCTTGATAAGTATGAAACCATCCGTGACCAACTAATCCTCATTCTGCAAACTTCAGAACCTACCCATACAGAACTCATGGAACACTTGTATCAAAGGGTCAAAGACAGTTTTGTTGGAGGCGTACAATGGTATGGAGAAACCGTAAAACTAGATTTAGAAGCAAGGGGCATCATTGAACGCATGGGTGCTAAACCCGAAAGGTATCGGCTAAAGAAGGGTTAATGCGCACTGGTTTATTGCAACCGCCTGACCCCTAAAAGTTCCGTTTACACTTTTATCAAGTAGCTGATTGGTATTTTTGTGCATCTTGTATCTACCAAAACAATCGTTTATGAATCAGCTGCAACCAAATTACACTCCAAATTTTTGGGCCAGAATGGGCGGTATTGCCTATTTGATTATCATTATTGCTGGCGCTTCAGGTGAGCTTTTGATTAGAAATAAAATTGTGATTCCAAATGACCCACAAACAACTGCTAACAATTTATTGAGTCATGCGTTACTTTGGAGAATTGGTATAGCAGGTGATTTGCTCATGCATGTTTGTGACCTATTTCTATCCATTGCTTATTTCCAATTATTCCGCTTAGTCAATCGCCCATTGGCTAGATTGTCTTTGTTTTTTGGGCTCATGCAAACGGCTGTTTTAATTGCCAATAAAATGAACTTGGTCATGCCCCTATTGTACTTAGAACATGCAGACAAATTGCAAGCATTTAGTCTACCCCAATTACAAGAAATGGCTTTTCTTTCTATTCAAGCCCATGACTATGGATTTGGTAATGGTCTGATCTTTTTTGGCTTTGCCTGTATCATAGATGGTTATATGATTATTCAATCAGGATTCCTGCCAAAATTCCTTGGCTGGTTCATTGGCCTTGCCGGCATTTGTTATCTGATCAATAGTTTTACCCTTCTATTAGCGCCTTCCTTTTCACCACAGGTATTTCCGGTAGTCATGCCAATCATTTTTTTAAGTGAATTATCGCTCTGTTTGTGGTTACTCATCAAAGGGGTGAAAATGGAAAAAACCGGCTAAATTCCCTTGCTTTTATTAATTTACCGGTATACAATCAAGAGTTCATGCGGATAGCTCCCTATTTGGTCATCATTAGTATTTTCTGTTTTAGCAATTGTCAAAATGCGCCTGAGCAAATTGAACAAAACAAACCCATTGAAAAAGAAGCACCAAATGGGGGATTATTTTTACCAGATGGGTTTTCGGCCATGGTGGTTGCAGATAGTGTTGGTCTTACCAGACATTTTGCAGTGAACGATAATGGTGATATCTACATGAAGTTGCGGATCACCAATTCAGAGCCAGGTAATATGGCTATGCGCGATACCAATAGAGACGGCAAGATGGATCTATTTCAAGCATTTGGAGACTATCCCAATGATGGCAGTTTTGCCACCGAAATGCGGATCCACAATGGCTATCTCTATTTTAGTTCTGAACAGGTGGTGTATAGACAAAAACTAACCCCAGGTAAATTAGTGCCCGATGGCAAACCCGAAGTTTTGGTCATTGACCAACACCCTATTCAGTGGCATAATACCAAGTCATTGGCTTTTGATAATAAGGGAGGCATGTATGTTACTTTTAGCGCTCCCACCAATACCTGCGAAGACTGGGATTCCGGAACGGGTGATAATCCCGCTGGCGTAAAAGGTCATTTTCCTTGTTTGGAATTAATTACCCAAGCTGGGATTTGGAAATTTGATGAGGCCAAACAAAACCAAATGCAAGCAGATGGCAAATTATTTGCAACAGGCATTAGAAGTGTAGTGGCCATTAGCTGGAATGAAAAAGACAATCATTTATACGCCATTCAACATGGGCGAGATTATTTACACGAACACGCTCCACAACATTTTAGCAATTGGGATAATGCAGTACTACCTGCCGAAGAGTTCATGAAAGTACAACAGGGAGAAAATTATGGTTGGCCCTATTCCTATTATGACCCATTCAAAAAGAAAAGAATGAAGGCCCCAGAATATGAGGGTGATGGAAAAAAAAATTGCCACTGGCTATGCCAACCCTATTATGGGACTTCCTGCACACTGGGCCCCAAATGATTTATTGTTTTATAAAGGCAATCAATTTCCAGCTCGATATAAAAATGGCGCATTTGTAGCTTTTCATGGTTCCACCAATCGAGTATCATATTCCCAAGGTGGATATATAGTGGCATTTATTCCTTTTGAAAATGGGAAGCCAACAGGACAACTAGAAGTTTTTGCAGATGGTTTTGCTGGAACAGATGTGATTAGAAAAATGGAAGAAGCCAAATTTAGACCCATGGGATTGTCTGAAGGACCCGATGGATCTTTGTATATTTCTGAATCCAAAAAAGGAAGGATTTGGAAGATCTCGTTTAAAGGAGATACTAACAAGTTTGGCGTTGCGCAGTTAGCTGCAATGGAAAAAAGAAAGGAACGTGCCTATATTAAAACACCAGAGAAAAGTATTGATAGTTTGTACGCTAAATAATAACTCCAAAAATTAAACCAATGGCAAAAGCTAACAAAACCGTTGAAACAGAGGCCAGCGTAGATGATTTTCTAGCAACCATCAAGGATGCTACAAAAAGAAAAGACTGTAGCAGCATTATTGCATTGATAGCCCAAGAAACCAAATATGAACCCAAAATGTGGGGACCATCCATTGTAGGATTTGGCAGTTATCATTATGTATATGAAAGTGGCCGTGAGGGCGACGCTCCCTTGGTAGGGCTTGCATCCAGAGCCAGTTCTATTACTTTTTATATTGGGTCAGATTATGCCAAGCAAGCAGAATTAGAAGCCAAATTGGGCAAGCATAAAAAAAGTGGTGGCTGTTTGCATATTGGCAAACTAGCAGACGTAGATCAAAAGACCCTTCTTACCATTATCAAAAATTCCATCGCGCAGCGTAAAAAAGAACACAAGTGTTAACCTACCCAATCCTATGAAAAAATACATCTGCCATTTCTGCTCAACCTTATTGTTGCTAACTATAGGGAGTACCACATTTGCTCAAGACAAGCCTGCTAACTATGTACCTGATGATCCAGCGTTGTACAAAACCATTGTAGCCATGGATAGTATTTTTTTTGACGCCTACAATAACTGCAATTTAAAGTTGGAAAAATATGCCAGCATGTACGCTGATAATATTGAATTCTATCATGACCGCGGAGGACTATCAACCGTTAAAAAAGACATTATTGAATCCACCCGTGTGAATGTATGTGGCAAAGTCACTAGGGAACTCCAAAAAGGAAGTATTGAAGTGTATGCCATTCCTGGTTTTGGTGCAATAGAATTTGGCTTTCATGGTTTCCACAATAGATTGGAACCAAATGCACCAACACATATGGCCCGATTTATGATTATATGGGAAAATAAAAACAATGAATGGAAACTGTCTAGAGTTGTTAGTCTGCATTAATGAAAAAACTGTGGAACATATTGCTATTGCTTAGCTTTCTGATAGGATATCTTGAATGGGGTAAGGATCAACACTTATTTATTTTTCAGGCCATTCAAGAATTATACATAAAAGCAAAATTGAATCCCATTGCTGTGTTACACCCATTGACACTCCTACCCTTTATAGGTATGCTTATTTTCATATTTACCCTTTTCCAAAAAACACCAAGTAGGATCATCACATTTGCAGGGGCCATTGGTATGAGCTCCATCATGCTCATGATTTTACTTATTGGAATCTTGGGTCCTAATTTTAAGATGCTGCTTTCTGTTCTCCCCTTTTTTAGCTTTTTATTTTTTGTAGTCAAATCAAATTGGCGAAAATTAGACATTTGATAATGGCTATTCAGCTTTTTTTATTTCTACTGCATAGACCTGTGACTCTCCTTCAAAATTGGCACGGAAAATAATCCATTTGCCATCGGGACTAAAATGCACATTGGGTTCTAATTTGTATTGGTGCTTTTTCATGTTCACCAATTTCTCTGAATCAAAATGGTCTCCATTGGGTGTAAACAAATAAATCCATTGACCATTGGGTGCTTTGGCAACAGCCCCAGGATCTCCACCATCACCAGCAAACAAGGTTTCGGTTGCATTGCTGGTATAGTGTACGCTCCATTCATTTTGCTGTAAACGATATTTTGATTCTTTGCCTGAAGCAACTTCATATTTGCCCACAAAGAACTCCTTTCCTCTTGGTTGTTGTAAATCAAAATAAATGTTCTTCCCATTTTTGCCAAACCATTCATGCCCCCATATTTCCATGTCCATGGTACGATGATGAATTTGGGTAATCGCTTTGGTATTAACATCAATGGTCCAAACCCTGTTCACTTTATGCCAGGGCCCTTCATGACAAAACATGAGTAAGTTGGGATTGGTAGTTGAAAACTGAACATGGTTCAACCAGGCACTATCGGTAAAGATCTTATTCAACTTGCCTGAAGCAACGTCAATGGTAAAAAGGGTTTTAGGTAATTTTGCTTCATAGATCAAATTAAAATAACTGCCTTTATTGGGATTGTTTTTCAAAATGTCTTTTTCTGCTTCTGTTGCAAAAGACCCAGCTAACAAAGTACCATTTACATTAACTGCAGAAATACCAGACTTAAAATCAGCTGGAAATACAAAGACTAATTTGGGTTTGGGTTCACCCTGTTTTAACGCAAATATGGAATCTTTGATTTGATAAAAAACCGTTTTTGTTTTTTCACAAACTACTTCACCATTCATGGCAGTTTTCTCATTAGTGATGCGTTTTGTTTTTAAGCTGCCCAAGTTAACCGTATAAAGTTGTTTGTTGTTTAGATTCACCTGACCCGCTTCAACGTGTTTCATATCAGTTACGTCTTCCGCTTTTTGCTTACTGCTATTGTAAAACACCATTTCATTGCCAATAAAGGGATAATTGTGAAAATAGAAGCTTTGAGAATTCCCCTCTAAACTAGCAGAAAGCCTGACAATCCGATGCTTGGTATCTTTATCAATCCAAGTGGATGGCATCTTCTTGCCTCCGGTTTCTAAAACCTCTTGGGCTTTAGCAAACTGGACATAGAAGATGACTAGAAAAAGGGGGAGTAATGATTTCATGGCAATGATTTATGTGTTAAACGAGCAATCTTCTCTCAAACTAGCATTTTTACAATGCTGGCCATCCTGTGGCAACCTGATAGTTCTTATTGCAGTTTGTTTTAACTTTAGGTGCTATGATGAAAACCTTTTGGGCAAGACTGGTAATCCAATCCAGTATTAAAAACAACCAGCTTAAACGTGCAAGTGATGGCAACCTCACTAGCTATGCTTTTGCCAAAAGCTATAGGGCCTACTTAGTTTCTGTAAAGCATTTATTCACAGATGCGCTTTACATTATAACAGGCATTTTCTCTGCCGCTTTTGGGCTAAAAGGATTTCTAATTGAAAACAATTTTATTGATGGAGGAGCCACAGGTATTTCTTTGTTGGCATCTGCGCTAACCAAAATTCCGCTTTACCAACTAATCATTGGCATCAATATCCCATTTATGATCCTAGGATATATTGTCATTGGCAAACAATTTGCCATTAAAACGGGGCTAGCCATCTTGGGTTTATCTATTTGCTTGGCCTTGGTAACCTTTCCGCATATTACACATGATAAATTATTAGTAGCGGTTTTTGGAGGTATTTTCTTAGGTGCAGGTATTGGATTTTCAGTTAGAGGTGGTGCCGTGATAGATGGCACAGAGGTCTTAGCCATTTATCTCAGTAGAAAATTTGGAACTACCATTGGCGATATTATTATCATCATCAACGTATTTATTTTTTCTGCTGCCGCTTATTTTTTAAGCATTGAAATTGCGTTGTATTCCATGATTACCTATTTATCCGTTTCAAAAACCTTGGACTTTATCATTGAGGGTATTGATGAATATACAGGGGTAACCATTATCTCTAGTAAGAGTGAAGAAATTAGACAAATGATTATTACCAAAATGGGAAGAGGTGTTACGGTATATAGCGGAAAGCGTGGTTACGGCAAACGTGGTGAAACAAAAGAGGTAGATATTATTTATACTGTAATTACCAGACTTGAATTAAACAAATTGAATACAGAAATAGAAAAAATTGAGCCCAATGCCTTTGTTGTTATGAATAGTGTTAAAGATACCAAGGGGGGTATAGTTAAGAAGCGTCCATTGAAGCATTCCTAATCAATAGTATTTTGAACTTTATTTTAAAATATCCCTATCTAGCCATTTTACTAGCCTTGCTACTTACATTGGTACAAAAGCATTCCCTTGCCCAACATTTTAAAAAACAGGATAGCAGCAGCATTTCACGTTATATTGAAAGCAACAGGAAGTTGATTCATTTAACTCTTAGCCAAAATACAGACAACGAAAATTTATCACAAACAACTGGTCAAAATAATTTTCACCTAAGTCCCAATAATAGTAGCACAACAAAACTCAGTTTTAGTTATCAGTTCATTTCATTTAGCATCCGTTTTATTCCCAAATTTATCCCAGGCAATAATGACGTAGCAACCAAGGGTAATACTATTAGTCATGGATTTGGCTTTAACTATAATTACAAAAATTGGTTTACGCAACTCTCTTATCATAAGACTAGTGGGTATTATTTAGAAAACAGTAGTGATTATATTCCAGGCTGGCAACAGGGAGACAAATACTTACAATTACCAGATTTGAAGTATCAGGAATACCAAGCCAATTTTTTTTATAGATCCAACCCCTTGTTCTCCTTTAATGCTTTGTTGAATCAAACAGAAAGGCAATTACAATCTACCGGCACTTGGCTACCAGGCATTTCTATTAGAAATTATATTATTGATAATCAAGGAGCCACTGTGGGTACCAGTAGCCAAAGAAGCAATAATCTTGAGGGAATCATCTCTGCTGGATATCAATATACAGAGGTATTTAAAAAAGGTTGGTTTGTCAGTGTAGGCTTTATTCCAGCCATGGGTCTTTTGCGTGCAAAGATTACAACCCGTATGCCTTCCGGCGATATTCAATCTTCAGAAAAAAACACCGTCTATAGGCTAAGAGGGGTTGGTGGATTGGGTTATCAGTCTAAGAAATGGTATGCTGGTTGTTATGCCAATTGGAATTGGCTTTCCTATAAACAAGAAAATTCTAGTGTTCAAAACACAGAAGACAAATTCAGTTATCAATTCTATGTGGGGATCAGATTAAAAAGTCCCAAAATGCTGGAATCAAAAACAGAAGCAGTAAAGCATTTGATTGAAAAATAAAAAACTGTAATTTTCAATACACAAACAGTTAATATGAAATCAGGAATGCAATTGGCAGAAAATATGGACAGTTATATTGCTGAATTTCCTGCAAAAGTGCAGGCAAGTTTGAAGAAACTGCGCAAACTCATCCAGCAATTAGTTCCTGATGCCACTGAAGCCATTAAGTATGGTATGCCTACATTTGTTTTAAAGGGAAACTTGGTACATTTTGCAGCTTATCAACACCATATTGGATTCTATCCTGCTCCTGCTGTGATTGTACAATTTGAAAAAGAATTAAAGGGCTATAAAACATCCAAGGGTGCCATACAATTTCCCATAGATGAGCCCCTGCCCTTTGATTTAATCACCTCCATGGTAAAGTATAGATTAAAACTGCATCAAGAAAGCTTGGCCATGAAAGAAATGACCAAATCAAAAAAGACTAAAAAAACAATTTAATGCAGTATCAAGAAGACCAAGAATTCCTCAAGATAGATTATACAGAGAAAGGATTTCCGCAGGGATCATACGAGTCTTGCACATTCATTGATTGTAATTTTTCCAACACCGATTTGTCTGCTTGCAATTTTACAGATTGTGATTTCAAGGGCTGCAACCTAGGAATGGCCAAGTTATCCAATGCTGTTTTGAACGATGTTCGTTTTAATGAATGCAAACTATTGGGTCTACATTTTGAAGACAGTAATCGGGTACTTTTTTCAGTAAAGTTCAAAAAATCAAATCTGCATCTTTCTTGTTTCTATCAATTAAAAATGAAACAAACTAGTTTTCTAGAATGCCAATTAGAAGAAGTAGATTTTACAGAAACTGATTTAACTAGTGCTGTTTTTGAGCAGTGTAATTTAGCTGGAGCCGTATTTGATAATACCATTTTGGAGAAAGCCAATTTTTGCAGCTCCTATAATTTTCAGATCAATCCCAACCAAAACAAAATGAAACAGGCCCAGTTTTCTAGAACAGAACTAGCAGGTTTATTGGGTAGTTTTCCTATCAAGATTGTTTAAATACCCATTGCAGGGTATGGCAAGCTAAAAGGGTTTACAAACCTTTGAGCAAAGAAATTTGCATGAAAAAACTGCTGGCGTTTTTAGTTTGTAACTGTTATGTACTCATTCATTTTGCCCAAGAAAAGCCAATACCAACCGCTATTCCAGGTACAAAATTTCAAATGATAGCGCCTCCTGGATTTCAACTGGCGCAAAGCTTTAGTGGATTTTCCAATGATTCCTTAAAAGCTTCTATTATGGTAAGTGATGTTCCAACTTCTATGAAGACCATCGCCGCAGGCTTTACCAAAGAAAAACTAAGCGCAAGTGGATTAAGTCTAATATGCACAGACAGTTTGTTACTAAATGGTCTGCCTTGTCAAATACTACATATTACCCAACAAGTGGGAGACATCAAATATTTAAAAAAAGTCTTACTCTTTGGAGACAGCACAAAAACAACCATTGTTAATGGCATTTATCCAGCTACAGCAGCACATTTGGGTAAACCTATTCAAAACGCTTTATTGAGTATTGAGTTCAATAATAATCTGGATGATAACCCCTTGCACGCAGTTAATTTTACTATTGACACCATTGGCTCTGGTTTGTTGTTTGCCAAATATCAAAATGGCACATTACTGTTTTCAAAGGACGGGAAAATACCTACTACTACTCCTACCCTAATTATAGGCAGCTCTTTTTCTGCGCAAACCATAGCAGATAAAAAACAATTTGCTTTAGATAGGTTAAAACTATTGCCCGGAGGCATTACTGCCCAGATCCAAAGCCTTGTTCCTGTTAAGCAAGGCAATTTGGAAGGTTTTGAAATAGTTTCAAAGGCCAAAATCTATGGAGATAAGGAGGATTTACTCTACCAATGCCTGTTTTTTGACAAGAAAGGCAATTATTTTATGGTAGTAGGCCTTGCTAATGTAGAAATGACAAAAAACCTGCAAGTATTCCGTAAAATGGCAGAAAGCTTAGAGCCCAAATAACTAACAGGCCCAGATTCCCATTTTAATCATGTTTTGGAATGACATTAGTCATAAAACTACGAATCGTTAGTTTTTAATTTTAGGATGTAAAAAACAACTAACATTTCTAACGATTAAACAGTAACAAATGAAAACGGAGTATTGGATCAATGTTAAACGGGTGGATAACCGTTTACTCATTTTCCTAAATGGCGAAACAGTTTGGGACAGCGGCATTATCCACGATGACCCAGAAATGGATCATTATATTGAAATAACAGAACAACTGGTTTTACACGCTTCCCACACCAGCGAATTGATTTTTGAGGGCTTTAATGACTCTTATAACGCTAATGCTGATAATGGAGAACTCAATCCTTGGCATTTCCATTACAGGGTGTTCTCAAGAACAGTAGATGCATCGGGAACAGTGATCAATGAAACCGATTTGCTGGCTCCTTATAATGAAAAGCACCTCTCTAACCCCAATGTGAGGGCTATCAACAACCGCTATCAAATTGTGCGCAAGAACGCAGAATACAAAGTGGTGTCTAATTCACTTTCACAACATTTCTACAACTAGACAGGGGACCAAGTGTCCCCTTCTTTTATTTGATTACTCACTAAAATTGTAACAATGGCACAAGCAAAAAAAGCCGTCAAGTACGTCTATTCTTTTGGCGGTGGCAAAGCAGATGGAAATGAATCCATGAAGAACCTACTGGGTGGCAAGGGTGCTAACCTAGCAGAAATGGCTGGTCATCCCAAGCTCAAACTTCCAGTACCTCCAGGATTCACTATTACTACTGAGGTATGTACGTATTATTATCAGAACAAGAAAAAATATCCGCCAGTATTACAGGCGCAGTTGCAGAAAGCATTGTCGGAAGTTGAGAAACTGATTGGCAAAAAATTTGGCGACGTCAATAATCCTTTATTGGTTTCGGTTAGGTCTGGTGCACGCAAGTCTATGCCAGGTATGATGGAAACCGTACTTGATATTGGTTTGAATGAAAAGACCATTGAAGGTGTGATCAAACAATCTGGTGACGCAAGATTTGCCTATGATGCATACAGAAGGTTGATCATGATGTATGCCGATGTGGTGATGGAAAAAGCGGGCGGGATTGAAGTAAAAAATGGCAAGGGTATTCGCAAAGTATTGGATGAAAAACTGGAAAAAATTAAACACAAAAATGGTTACCAGTTTGATACTGATTTAAAAGTAGATGAGTTAAAAGCCTTGGTAAAAGACTTTAAAGCCACTGTTTTAAAAGTATTGGGTAAACCATTCCCAGAAGATCCATTTGAACAATTATGGGGTAGCATTGGCGCAGTATTTAGCAGTTGGAGTGGCAAGCGCGCTATTGAATACAGAAGAATTGAAAAAATTCCTGATGAGTGGGGAACTGCCGTAAACGTTCAGGCCATGGTATTTGGTAATATGGGCGATACCAGTGCTACTGGTGTGGCATTTACTAGAAATCCAGGTAATGGTGAAAATAAATTCTACGGTGAATACCTATTGAATGCACAGGGTGAAGACGTGGTTGCAGGTATTAGAACTCCGGCACCAGTGAATGAATATTCTAAAAATGATCAGAGCAAACACCTTCCTACACTAGAAAAAACCATGCCAGTAGTGTACAAAGAATTGTTTGCCATTCAGTCTAAATTAGAAAAGCATTACAAAGACATGCAGGATATTGAGTTCACTATTGAAAAGGGAAAACTCTATATGCTACAATGCCGCATTGGTAAACGCAATGGTATTGCTGCGGTAAAGATTGCTTCTGATATGTACAATGAAAAAGTCATTGACGCTAAAACAGCGGTAATGCGTGTTGGACCCAATCAATTGGTAGAATTATTATTACCCATGTTGGATCCAAAAATTCAAGCAGCCACCAAACCCATTGCTAAGGGATTACCAGCAGGACCAGGTGGTGCCAAAGGCCGTGTGGTATTTAGTTCCAATGATGCAGTAGAATGGGCAAGCAAAGGTGAAAAAGTTATCTTGGTTAGAGAAGAAACTTCTCCTGAAGACGTAGACGGTATGCACAAATCTCAGGCCATTTTGACCACTAAGGGTGGCATGACTTCACACGCTGCATTGGTTGCAAGAGGCTGGGGTAAATGCTGTATTGTAGGCTGCGCCGATATTGAAATTCATAGCGAGACCAAATCATTTAAAGCCAACGATGGTACTTATATTAAAGAAGGCGATTGGATTAGCTTGGATGGAACCAAGGGTTTAGTATACCATGGTAGTATGCCATTGGTTGATATTGACATTGATAAAAACCAGGCTTATAAGAATTTGATGAAGCTGGTAGACAAGGTAAAAGTAATGGGCGTACGCACCAATGCTGAAACACCTAATGATGCTGCACAAGGATTGAAATTTGGTGCAGAAGGTATTGGTCTATTCCGCACAGAACATATGTTCTATGGAGAAGGCAGTGATGAACCACTATTCTTGTTGCGGAAAATGATTGTGAGCAAAACAGAAAAAGAAAGAAGGGTAGCATTGAATGACCTTTCCAAATTTGTGAAAAAAGACGTGAAAGCAACCTTGCTCACCATGCATGGTTTGCCTGTTACTTTCCGTTTGTTGGATCCACCATTGCATGAATTTGTACCGCATGATGCAGCCAAACTAAACCAGTTGAGCAAAGAGCTGGGCATTAGTATGAGCTTGTTAAAAAGAAGGGTATTGGCTTTGCATGAAAACAACCCCATGTTAGGCCACCGTGGTGTGCGTTTGGGTATTAGCTATCCTGAGATTACTGAAATGCAGATCAGGGCCATCTTAGAAGCAACTGCGGAATTGATCATTTCAGGCAAAAAAGCACTTCCAGAAATCATGGTACCGGTTACTTGTACCGTGAATGAATTGGTGCATCAGAAAGCCATTGTAGACAGGGTGTACAAAGAAGTTTGTAAAAAAACCAAACTGAAAAAAATCCCTTATCTCTATGGTACTATGATTGAAATTCCAAGGGCGGCTTTGAAAGCAGAAAAAATGGCTACTGTAGCTGACTTCTTTAGCTTTGGTACCAACGACCTTACACAAATGAGTTTCGGTTTTAGCCGTGACGATATTGGCGGATTCTTACCCAACTATCTTGATCAAAAAATCTTGGAAGACGATCCATTCCAAACCATTGACCAAGAAGGTGTGGGTGAATTAATCAAATTTGGTACAGAACGAGGCAGGACTACCAAACCCAATTTAAAAGTGGGTATCTGTGGTGAGCACGGTGGTGATGCCGAGAGTGTGATGTTCTGTCACAGAATTGGTTTGAACTATGTTAGTTGTTCTCCGTTCCGTGTGCCCATAGCCCGTCTGGCTGCGGCACAGGCTGCGCTATTATTTCCTAGGAAAAAATAGACAGGGTACTGTTTGAAAAAACAGTTTAGTTTGATCCCCGGCTTCAACCACCGGGGATTTTTTTTATTTTCTATTTAACCAATCAGCAGGAACTGGAATAATGCAAATATTCATAGTTCTATTATCGGCAGATAGCATAGCCGATTCAATTTGAATCTTGGTACCATCGGGACTCATAGTAGGATGTGGATGATCACCAGCAGTTGTTTTATGTCCTGTGCTCAGCATTTTCATTTCATGTGTTTTTCTATCAATCAAATAAATGCTCCTACTAAAGTCATCGCCCACGGCCCACCTGCCATCAGGAGAACCACTCACATGCCAAAGACCGCTACCACTAGGTGTTTGACCCACAATGGTCATTTCTCTGGTTCTTAAATTGACTATCCCCAAACCCGTTGGTTTTTCTCTGGTTCCAGAAATTCCCCAGGCAGCTTCCTGACCAGGATTGGCACCACCAACTGCTGTGCCAGCAGCAATATTATTTTGTGTATTTGGTATGGGTCTATGCCCCATAATAGCAATAGCTACTTCGTCTTTTGAAATCACGGCTTCATGCGTTACCCATTCATGATCCGCTTCTGGATAAAGCGGTCTTAGACCAGAACCATCAGCCATCACCGTCCAGGTACGCTGGGGCGATTTTCCACCTGTTTCCCAACAGAAAACTATCTCACCCTCTACCCATGGATTGGTTTGAATATGGCCAACTTGAAAGGGCACTGAAACTACATATTTTGTAGCACCAGTAATAACATTCAAAGCTCCAATCCCAGATGGACCAGCCCCCATATTACGCGGGCCATAGTTAGATTCTAATTTGGTACCAGGTTTTAGATACTTGGCTGCTGCTTCTCTACTTACGCGGAAATAGACCCATTCTTCCATGCCATCCAAAGCCATATCGCCACCGGCAGCCCATTCAGGAGGTGTGGTACCACAAACGCGTTGATAAGATGATGCTTCTTTTAATTTTCCAGCTTCACTATCTTCAAATAATTTTTTCAAATCCACTTCAATTACTTGAACAGGTGCTTTTCTAGTGGTATCCCTAATCTTGGTTCCAGGGATCAATGGGTTGCGCAAGAAATAGAGTTTCATAGATCTTCTGGCAATATTGAGCATGCCATTGTATCCACCTTCTGTTACTTGCACCAAGTCTCCTGTAGCTTCATTCACAGCCATGGCTTCTCCTTTTACCATGCCTGAACTAAAGATCAACCATTTCCCGTCTGAGGTCCATTGATTATGGGTTTGATATATTTTCCTATCGCCATGTGGTTGACTGGTTAAGAAGACCAATTCGGTTCCTGTAACAGGATCTTTGACAATCTTTCTTTCTGAAGGAAATCTTTTGCCAATTTGTGCAGTAGAACTACTGAGTATTAAGCAAAATAATGGCAATAGGAACAATCGTTTCATAAAGCAATTTGAAGTTGGCCCGGAACCCGGTTTTTAAAACTACAGGTAAAAAGATGCCTTAGCGTCCTGAAGCATCCTGTCTGGCATTAACAATACAAAGTCCCAGAAATTGCTACCTTAGTTGCAAATACCCAATATGCGATTTATATTAAAAACTTTAATCACAGCTATTGCCGTTTTAGTAGCAGCTTATATTTTAGATGGGGTGCACGTGAAAGACAGCATGACAGCTGTATTGGTGGCTGCCGTATTGGGATTGTTGAACAGTTTTGTAAAACCTATTTTGATCATCATCACCATTCCCATCACCGTATTTACTTTGGGATTATTCTTACTGGTGATCAATGTACTGATCATTAAATGGGTGTCAGATCTGGTACCCGGATTTAGTGTAGATGGTTGGGTCTATGCCCTCTTGTTTAGTTTGGTAGTCTCTATTGCAACCTCACTCATGGAAAGTTTAGTGGGGACCAATCAGCCCCCACCAAACAATGAATAATCTCAAAAAAATACAGCAGCATTATAATTCCAATATCAGCTCTCTTACTTTTCCACTGATATAATCCCTCACTTCATTAAACTGCTCAGGCTCCATATACTTGGGGTCAGGAATTTGCCAATCCAAAAAACGTTTGGCAGGCATCCAAGGACAAGCATCGCCACAACCCATGGTAACCACCGCGTCAAATGGGGCATACTGTTCCACTTCTTGCAAAGACTTGCTATCATGGGTAGAGAGGTCATAACCCAATTCTTTCATGGCCGCAATGGCTTTGGGATTTACTATACCACTAGGCTTACTTCCCGCACTATAGGCTTCAATATTACCCGCTCCATGAATCAGTGTAAATGCCTGACTCATCTGACTTCTATTGCTATTTTCAACACAAACAAATAAGAGTTTTTTCTTTGACATCTACTAGAATTTAAATTGTTTTTTTATTTTAATTGCAAATCCTTCAATTTTTTTTCACTCTTCACTCTTCACTCTTCACTCTTCACTCTTCACTCTTCACTCTTCACTCTTCACTTATTTAGCAGCATCCTGATCCAGGTGCGCAACAAGCTTTTTCTTCTGCTGGTTTATCAGCATAAACGGTAATTGAGTAAATACCCATACCACTGTTACGGAATTCTTCTATCTCCTCTTTTGATAAATAGTTGAGTAAAATATCATCTGGAATAATGATCTCTTTACTTTTTTGGATGGTGATATTTTTGAAACCTGTTGTTTCAATCAATTCCATATATACTGTTTTCTGAATGGCTCCAGATACACAACCTGCATACATTTCAGCAGCTTCTTTTAGTTGAGCTGGCAATTGTCCTTCTAATACAATATCAGAAATACTAAAATGTCCACCAGGTTTTAAAACCCTGTATACTTCTGACAATACATTAAATTTATTGGGCACCAAGTTCAAGACACAATTGCTCACTACTACATCAGCCATATTTACCGAAACGGGCATTTGTTCAATATCGCCCAAGCGAAACTCTACATTTTGAAAATTTAATTTTTCCGCATTGAGTCTGGCTTTGGCAATCATTTGTTCTGTAAAATCAATCCCAATTACTTTACCTAATGGCCCTGTTGCAGCTCGAGCAACAAAACAGTCGTTACCAGCACCACTTCCTAAATCAATCACCACATCTCCTTCTTTGATTTTGGCAAATGCGGTTGGCAAACCACAACCCAAACCAAGATCTGCATCCGCATTATAGCCTTTCAAATTGGTATAGTCATCCGTCATAATATTGTACACTTCTGTACTACAACCACCCGCTCCACAGCAGGATGATGCATTGTCTTCTTTTGACTGCTGCGCAATGGCTGCATATTTTTCTTTAACCAGTGCTTTGAGTTCGTTTTCGTTTTTCATACTATTATTTTTTTATTGTTAGCTAATTAGGAGACTAAAAATGGTTTTCTAAAACTGCAGAAAATGAATTGTTGGATGGTTTCAAAAGGTGTTTTATGATCTACTGTAATACATTTAATTTTCTCAAAAAAATCAGTCAATAAATCAGACATCGTTTTTTCAGAATATTGTTTGATTTGGATACCACTACATTTTTCGGGACCCTGTTCTGAAAAAGTACCCATGACTAAAATGCCATTGGGGCGGATAGATTGTTGCACGGTTTGTAAATAATGTTCAATTTCTTGTGCAGAAGTTAAAAAATGAAATGCTGCTCTATCATGCCAAAAATCATATTGCACATTGGATACAAATGTGGCCGCATCAGCTTCTATCCATTTCACCAATCCTGCTTTATTTCCTAGTCTAGTTTTTGCTTTTGTTAAAGCAGCTTCTGAAATATCAAGAACAGTAATATCAGTATATCCCAAATCAAGTAGGTGATCCACCAACAAACTATCGCCACCGCCTATATCAATAATCTTTGCGTCTTTTGCAATTTTAAATTCACTGAAAAAATTCAATGAGGTTTCTGGTTTGGGCTGAAACCAACTCACTTCATTCAAAGACTTGGTTTGATAAATATTTTCCCAGTGTGCTTTTTTGTCAAAATTTTCCATTGTGATGTTTTTATATTAGCAACAAGATTTTCCTTTTTGTAATTGAAGTGCTGAAAACATACCATTAAATTCTTGCAAGTATTTTTCCATAGCATCCCAGTCAATGCAATAACAACTCTTGGGTCCTTCCACAGTACCCTTGATTAGTCCTGCATTTTTTAATTCTTTTAAGTGTTGAGAAACGGTGGCTTGGGCCAGGGGTAGAATTTCTACAATTCTTCCACAAATACAGTCTTTCTCTTCTGCCAATACCTTCATGATGGCTATTCTAGCCGGGTGGGATAAGACTTTTGCAAATGCTGCTAAGTCCTGTTCTTGCTGGGTAAATTCGTTTGTTTTTGCTATTGCCATTACTTTATCGTTTTTATACGATAAGCAAATCTAAGGGGATTTTTGCATTCATCGTACAAATACGATAAAATATTTTTCTGAAAAGCTATGTTGCAGCTTGGAAGGTATTTTTAGAAGGTTATCTGATTAAATATGGCCCCTGTTTGTTCCATCCAACTGGCACACTAGACAAAAACCAAGTTTTACCCTTGTCTTTATTTCCTTGAAAAAACAAATGGTATTTGCCGTCTTGCGCTTTGAAAATATTAGGATGACCACTTTCACTTTCATTCCAAGAACCAACTGCACCATTGGTCAAAAAAGGTTGTTCAGACAAACGCTTCCAATGAATGCCATCTTTGCTTACAGCTACTCCAATTTGTTGTGGCTCGTTATTATAAGCACCTGCATAAAACATATACAATTGCTTGCCTACTTGTATACAGGATGCCGCTTCTATGCAATTCTTTTCCCAAAGCAGTTCTGGTTTTAACATGGGCATGCCTGTAATTTCTTTCCAAGAAGCTCTAGAAAAATTAGATCCCAAATCAGTTATTGCAACTCCTTGCTGCTGCACACGATAAGCCGTATCTCTTGTAGCGTAGTATAAAAAATATTTTCCGTTAAATGCTACCACTTCTGCATCAATGGCCCTGCCACAAGTCCAGTCAGATATGGTTGGTCGGAAGATGGGATTGCTTGCATCTTTTGTAAAATCTATTCCATTGTTAGATACTGCATGACAGATAGCATCGGCCTTGCCATTGCCATAAGACTGATAAAACAAATGCAGTTGACCGTCTTTGATGAGTGCAGATGGGGCACAGATACCCTTTGTTTCAATACTATCTAAACTAGGTTTAAGATTCCCTTTCTTTTGCCAATTCACCAAGTCATTACTTGTAGCAATACCAATATACCAGGTCTTTCTATTGGCATCGGGCACGGAATAATACATCCAATATGTTCCTTGATAAAAAATCACATAGGGATCTTTTGCATAAGGTCTATCCGCTACATCTCTGTCTCCATAATACATGGCAGGAGTCTGTGCCTTTGGCGATGCTATATATAACAAGTGCAACAAACTAACTATCACAATGGTTGTAAGACGCTTCATATAGGTACTCCAGAATGGTTTCAGCTCTAAAGTAGAAAAGAACATGCTTAACCCCATCAATTGGGGTAGATTTTCCGCCATTTATCAAGAAATGTCTCCGTTTGTCATTTGAGAAAATTTTTCAAAAATCATATTCTATTGATAATCAATTAATTATATTATACCTATTACAACCCGTTGCCGATTACCTGAAAAAACTTGGTACTATGTGTTGCATAGTACCAAATATTGTTGCATCTTTGTTCTGTCAAAGGGAAACAACCTAACAACAAAATAAAAAAACTCAAAATACAAGATCATGAAAACGCAAAACAACCAACTGCTTAACAACTTAGAAAAAGTTAGCGGAAACAATTCATTTCAAGAAACTAGGGAAACAGTGACCAACAACCATAACACCCCTACACACAAACACAGCTTGAGCAGCGCAGACCTTTGGAATATCCAACGCATGGCTCGCAGCAGAAGCACCAGAAGATTCCTGGTTTCCTAATTCAAGTACCAAGTATTCATAACAGGTCTACCCAAACAAATCAGGGCCGACCACAAAAACTCCGGCTATGGACATTCAGAACACACAAAGTCAAATGCGAAAGGGCGTATTGGAGTTTTGCATTCTTTCCATCATCCGTCAAGGGGAGGTTTATCCCAGTGACCTGGTGGATAGAATGAAAGCAGCCAACCTCCATATTTTGGAAGGCACACTCTATCCTTTGCTGACGCGATTGAAAAACGCAGGACTATTAACTTATCGTTGGGTGGAAAGCAATAGCGGACCGCCACGCAAATACTTCATCATGACCGATCTAGGTCTGGAATTCTACGGAGAACTAGAAAGAACCTGGAAAGAGTTGGCCGATGCAGTACAGACACTCACCCAACCTGCAGGAGAAGTAGAACTCTCCACAGAAACCCAACCCCAACCCTAACCACACAAAAATAACTGACATGAAAAAGGTAATTAATATAAACTTCCAAGGCAGGGTAATTCCCATTGAAGAATCTGCCTATGACATACTGAAGCAGTATGTGGATAGTTTACGCAAATTCTTTGCCAATGAAGAAGGTCGTGATGAGATCATCAATGATATTGAAGGCCGAATTGCCGAACTTTTTGGCGAAAGTCTTAAAAAAGGTGCCACTTGCATCACAGAAGAAACTGTGAACGGTATCATTGCCAGCATGGGTAGACCAGAAGACTTTGAAGGTGAAGAAGCCAACGTAAAATCACAATTAGGTGGCGAGGGACAACAATCAAAAAGCAATTTCCAGTATTCAGCAAATGATGCTCCAAGAGGACGCTTATATAGAGATGACAATGATAAATTGTTAGGTGGTGTCTGCAGTGGGGTTGCTAATTATTTGAGACTGGATCCTACTATTGTGAGATTGGTCTTAGCACTGATTGCATTCCTTGGTGGTAGTGGTATTCTATTGTATATTTTACTTTGGATTATCCTTCCTTCCAAACCACTAGCGAATACCGTTTCTACCAAAAGATTATACCGTAACCCCGACGAGAAAGTGATTGCTGGTGTTGCAAGCGGTATCTCAGCTTATTTTGATATTGCTGTTTGGATTCCAAGGTTAATCTTTGTGTTCCCATTAGTAACAGGCGTGATCTCTAGTATTTTCCGCCACAGTTTTTGGTGGGATGGAGATCCATTTCCTGGCATAGTTTTCGGATCATTTGGTGGAACCCTGTTTATAGTCTATGCCATTTTATGGGCTGTGATTCCAGAAGCCAATTCTGCTTCTGAAAAATTAGAAATGCGTGGAGAAAGAGTAGACTTAAACACCATTAAAAATACCATACAAGAAGACTTAGAAGGATTCAAAAGCCGCGCAGAAAAATGGGGTGGAGAAGTAAGTGCAAAAGCGCAGGAATTTGGTTCTGAAGTAAAACAAACCTTTACTGAAAAAGGTGCTCAATTTGGTAGTGAGATGCAATTTGTTGCCAAGAAAAGTAAGTTCAGCATCTTCAAAGTGTTTGGCTTTATTTTCAAAGCGTTCTTTCTCTTTATTGCTGGTGTAATAGCATTTGCACTCTTGGTAGCACTATTGGCTTTCTTAGTAGCTGGTGTAGGTGTATTCCCCTTAAAGAATTTCTTCTTGGAAGGATTCTGGCAGAACTTCCTAGCCTGGTCTACCCTCCTATTATTCTTGGGTGTACCTGTAGTAGCATTTACTACCTGGGTGATCCGCAGAATCATGGGTATCAAATCTGGTAACAAATCTATTGGATTCACTTTTGCAGGCATGTGGGTATTGGGATTGATTTCTGCACTAACCCTGGCATTCCTAATCTCTGAAAACTTTAATGCAAGAGCAAGGGAAAAAGCTGAGTTAACCATTAAGCAACCTGCCACTGGCAAAATGATTGTTACAGTTCCAGAAAGCAAAGTAAAAGTATATGGCAGATGGCTCAAACTAGATGGTTTGATCTCTATGACCGATGATAGTTTGTTTCTGAACAATGTACGGATTCACTTGATCAAAAGTAAAGACAGTTTGTTTCATATTGAATCTACCAAGTATAGCAATGGCAGTGATGAGAGTGCAGCACTAAGAAATATCAAAGAGATGAACTATGGTATTAACCAACAAGACAGTACCGTTTATCTAGATAGAGGTTTCTCCGTTCAACGTGGCACTAAATTCCGTAACCAGGGTGTAGTGATTACCATTCAAATTCCAGTAGGCAAACGCATCTTGATTGACAAGAAGGTACAACGCAGATTGAATCATTTTAGCCTGAACAATGGTAGGAATGATTGGGATTCTGATGAAGACTGGAATGACTACTATGGCTGGGATTCTGATGTGGAATATATCATGACCACTGGTGGATTAGAAAGGATCAAAGACAATCAGAAAATTGACAAAGTAGAAACTACTGACCAAGACAATGATGGTGTTTCTGATGCCGTTGAAGACTATAAGAAAAGCAAGGAAGAATTGAGAAAAGAATATGAGAAAAAGCAAAAGGAAGCCGAAGAACTGAAGAAAGAATTGGATAAACCAGTTGACACTACTCAGTACAAATACAAAAAGGCTGTTGTGATGAATACGCAAACTTCTAACAAAACAGCTGTTGTTAAAAAAACAGTGGAACAAGAAGAAGAATTCTTAGAAACACCCAAGTTGTTATTAATGCAAATGGTATTATAAACTCGGTTGAAGTTGGGAATAAAAGGACCCCGTTCTGATCTCGGGATGGGGTTCTCCCTTTTAATAAAAAACGCACTAAACTACCAGTATGAAAAAGATACTAATGGTCATGTTACTAGGGATTTTTATAATGGCAGGTTTATTCTGCTTTGCCTTATACCAGTTTGCTAACAACACGGATATCAATATCACGGTCAATGACTCAGAAGATATATATAGGGTTGAAGCCAGTTATGATGAGGATCAAAGCAAAAGGATTCTGAGTTATGTAGACGCAGAATTAAATAATACCAAACGCTTCAGAAATACCCATTTAGACGAAGACGTGGATTTAGATATCAATACCCATTTTCATATTAACACGGAACCAGGGTATTTGGAGATTACGGTAGATAAGGATGAAAATGATCCAGAAACCATTGAAAAATTCAAACGCATTACCGAAGGAATTAAAGTCAGACTCTCCACAGGAGAAAATGAATAAAAAAGCATCCATTTTTGAAAAGCGCCCTCAGTGGCGCTTTTTTATTTTTATAGCCACCCTGCTTCGCTTATTTTTGCCCACCTAAACAAGTACCACTCAAAGATGAAAAACACCGCATTCACCCAGAAACATATTGCACTAGGCGCCAAGATGGCCGAATTTGCTGGTTATAATATGCCCATTAGCTATAGCGGCATCAATGATGAACACGCAGCTGTTAGAAAAAATGCAGGCGTTTTTGACGTTAGTCATATGGGAGAATTTATCCTAAAAGGAGAAAATGCCTTAGACCTGATACAGCGCGTTACTTCTAATGATGCTTCAAAAATTACCGATGGTCAAGCCCAATACAGCTGTCTTCCAAACAAAGACGGGGGTATTGTAGATGACTTAATTGTGTATTGCATGGAATATAATAAGTCATATATGTTGGTGGTAAACGCCAGCAATATTGAAAAAGACTGGAACTGGATTAGCAGCTTTAATACCAATGCTGTTGAGATGCACAATATCAGTGAAAAGACCAGTTTATTGGCCATTCAAGGACCCAATGCTACCAAGATCTTACAACCCTTGGTAAACGTAGACATCATGAACCTCAAATACTACACTTTTGTAAGAGGGGTATTTGCAGGTGTTGAGAATGTGATTATCAGTGCTACTGGATATACTGGTGCTGGTGGTGTAGAAATCTATTTTGAAGACAGCAATGGCGCTTCTGATAAAATCTGGGATGCCATTTTTGAAGCTGGTGCCGAAGCTGGTATTAAACCCATTGGATTGGGTGCACGTGATACTCTGCGTTTAGAAATGGGTTATTGCTTATACGGAAATGATATCAATGATACTACCTCTCCACTAGAAGCGGGATTGGGTTGGATTACCAAATTCACCAAAGAGTTTACCAATTCTACAGCTTTGGCCAAACAAAAAGCTGAAGGAGTGACAAAGAAATTGGTTGGATTTGAAATGTTGGAACGTGGTATTCCTAGACATGACTATTTAATCAAAGACGCAGCTGGTAATCAAATTGGTGTTGTAACCAGTGGTACCCAAGCGCCTTCTTTGAACAAAGCCATTGGATTGGGTTATGTGGCCACTGCTCATGCTGCAGTAGATTCAGAAATCTATATTGATATTAGAAATAGTTTGGTAAAAGCAAAAGTGGTAAAAGCACCATTTGCATAATCTACTATTAGTTCATTAAAAAAGCCCGTCATTTTTATTGAATGACGGGCTTTTGTTTTACTAGGTTTTAATTCTTTTTACTCAAGTACCAAACCGTATTACTATTGGTTTCTGCAAATAGTGATTGACAATATTGCTGAATATCTTCTTGGGTAACAGCATAATATTTGTCCAATTCCGTATTCATTAAATTGGCATCGCCTAGCAATTCATAAAAAGCCAATGAGCCCGCCCTACTAGTAATGCCCATGTCTTCAAAAGCCATAACGCTTTCCGTTTTGTTTTTCACTTTTTGTAATTCTTGCGCACTCACCAATTCTTGGCAAATCCTGTCTAACTCTTTCATTACAGCCGCTTCCGCATCTGCAATATTTACGCCCTTCACCAATTTGCCTTCAATGGTAAAAAGTCCTGGGTCAATACTGCCATAGTGGTAACAATCAATACCAGAAAACAATTGTTGCTCTTTGACCAAGGATTGGAATAACCTAGAAGATCCACCGCCTCCAAGAATCTCTGTAACCAAATCGGCCACATAATAACCCTTGCCTAATCTACCTTCCATATGCCAGGTTTTCACAAATGCATCAACGGGTACATTGGCTTTGATTTCTAGTCTATGGGCTTCTGTTTGAACAGGTTCAACGGGCAAATTGCGATGGTATTTTTCTCCCATGGGAATGGGTCCAAACCATTTCTCAGCTAAGGCCTTTACCTCTTCCGCTGGCATGGGTCCTGCCACTACTAAAATGGCATTTGCGGGGCAGTAATGCTTTTTAAAAAACGCTTTTACGTCTTCTATACGCGCGTCTTCAACGTGTTTGAGTTCTTTACCAATGGTCATCCAACGATAGGGGTGTTTTTTAAAAGCCAACTCCCGCATCTTATGCCATAAATCGCCGTAAGGCTTATTGATATAATGCTCCTTAAATTCTTCACACACCACTTTACGCTGAACAGACAGACTCTTTTCACTAAATGCCAAACTCAACATTCTATCACTTTCTAACCAGAATGCTGTTTCCAAATTTTGCACAGGAACTTGGCAATAATAATTGGTTAGGTCATTGGTGGTATAGGCATTGTTTTCTCCACCCGCTTTCTGGAGTGGCTCGTCATAATCGGGTATGTTCACACTACCACCAAACATCAGGTGTTCAAATAAATGCGCAAAGCCTGTTTGATCTGGATGCTCGTCTCTTGCACCAACATCGTACAATACATTTACTACCGCCATGGGGGTAGACTGGTCTTCATGTACCAAGACCCTTAGGCCATTTTCTAAAACAAATCTTTGAAATGCTATCATAATTTTTGGAAAGAAGCTGCAAATTAAGCAATGCAGCAGTATTCGGCTTCCTAAATTGGAAATCCTATTTTTTTCTGATGTCTTTCACATTCATGGTCAATACCAAGGGCATTCTTTCTCTAAATACCACCACCTGAATTCTACCAATGGCATTTTGGAATAGGTTTTTATAGACCTGAATATTTTTGGAATAATTATTTTCAATAGAGAAGATAATATCACCTGTTTGAAAACCAGCTTTATCGCCTGGGGAGCCTTCCATCACGTCTACCACTTTAATTTCTCCGTCTACCTGATAAATACCCAAACCCGTATAGGAATAGTCAAAACTTTCATTCATATGGGTATTGGGCTTGATGTGAATGGTCTGTTCTGGATAGTTGACAATCAGGTTAAATCGCCTAAGCAAATCATTCCCAATGATGCCCCCAAGCACAGGATAGGTAGTAACATTGTATTCATCATCAAAAATGTGAACGGGTACGGACCTAAATTTATAGGGTCCTAGTTTTACTTCTTTTAATACGGTCAGGCTCATCACTTTTTTACCACCCAATCCCTCTGCTTGGGTGGGATAGATTTTCCTGCCCTTGCGCAAAACAGCACTATCTTCTACAAAATCTTGGGAAAGCAAGAAACAAAGTCCAGCCCCTGTATCAAAAATAAAACGGCTATTGATGGGTCTATCATCCATCACCATGGCATTTTGCATGGGCAGTGTTGTAAAATTGGGCCGCATCAAGAAACCACCCCTTGGATACTTTAAACTTCCTGGGGTATAGACATTGATTTGCATTAGATCATAATCAATCTTGACAATATATCTTCTGAAAAAACTAAAACCTACCACCCCATCAATTTTTACCCCATACACACTGGTTAATAGTTCATAGTCATTGATATGAAAATCCAAATGCGGCACGTCTAGTCCAGGTAGTTTTAAAATATGGTCATAGGCAAAATCTACTGTTCGCATGCCTGCGATTCCTCTAATAGTTCGCTCTGATTTGGTTAGGGGTATTTTTAAATCTGCCGCGGTAGCCGAATCAAGAGAAATGCCCCCACTACCGGTATCTAGTACAAAATTGAGAGAATCTGGATAGTTGTCTAGCTTGGCCTTAATCAAAATAATCCCCCCGCTTAATTGACTAAATTTAAACTTGGTCAAATGTTTGGCTGGTTCCTGAACAAACTCTTCCTGCGCCTGCAATTGTAAGCAGGTACATAGCATTCCTAATAGCCATGGCAAGAGTTTAGGGTTCATAATTGAATATAGCAATTTTCTCCTTCCGGTTTTCTAGGTTTAGATAAACTGAATTAATCAACTATAAACGGTAAAAAAGGTTTGAAACCAATACAAGCCCCTACCTTTGCATCCGAACAAAATTTGAAAGAATGCAATTAGCAGACCTATACCAAAAAGCCCTAGCTTTTGAGTTTCTAAGCATTGAAGAGGGAATGTTTCTTTTTGAACACGCACCTCTAACAGAACTGATGCATGTAGCAGATGAATTAAGAAAGATTCAAGTGCCTCATGGCAAGGTTTCTTGGCAGATTGACCGTAACGTGAATACCACCAATGTCTGCATTGCCAATTGTAAGTTCTGTAATTTCTATAGAATTCCCGGACACGCGGAAGCCTATATCACAGATATGCCTACCTATAGGAAGAAAATAGAAGAAACCCTGAAATATGGGGGAGATCAATTGTTGTTACAAGGTGGACACCATCCAGAACTTGGGCTAGATTTCTATACCAAAACCTTCCGTGCTATTAAGCAGGAATACCCACATTTGAAATTGCATTCACTGGGACCACCAGAAGTAGCGCATATTGCCAAATTGGAAAAAATGAGTCATTATGATACCCTTAAAGCTTTAAAAGAATCTGGTTTGGACTCCTTGCCAGGTGCCGGAGCTGAAATTCTGGTAGACAGGGTAAGAAGACTGATTTCAAAGGGTAAATGCGGGGCCGATGAGTGGTTAGAAGTGATGCACCAGGCTCATAATTTGAATATTACTACCAGTGCCACCATGATGTTTGGTCACGTAGAAACCTTGGAAGAAAGATTTATTCACTTGGTAAGAATTAGGGAAACCCAAAGCCGTAAACCGGCGGATGCCAAAGGATTCCTAGCATTTATTCCTTGGACCTTCCAAGACGTAGATACTTTATTGGCAAAAATTAGGGGTGTTCAGAACTTAACAACACCAGATGAGTACATTCGAATGATTGCCATAAGTAGGATTATGCTACCCAATGTGAAGAATATTCAGGCAAGCTGGTTAACCGTAGGTAAACAAACTGCTCAAATTTGCTTGCACGCAGGGGCCAATGATTTTGGTAGTATTATGATTGAAGAAAATGTGGTGAGTGCCGCTGGTGCCCCTCACCGCTTTACTTATAAAACCATGCAGGAAGCTATCAAAGAAGCTGGTTTTGAACCCCAATTGAGGAATCAACAATATGAATGGAGAGAGATTCCAGCAGCTATTCAGGAACAAGTAATTGACTATTAATGATAAAAAAGCCCCGGTTTCGGGGCTTTTTTATTGGCAAATTTGTATTGTTTGATGTTTTTATACAATATAAGCAGTTAATCTGAACAACATTCTTCAAATAATATGCGTTAGTTCCTTAAATTAGTAGTGACTACCCGAACTATGAATATATTCAAATCTTTAATATGTTTGGATTATTACAATCTTAGGTTGCAAAACCGAGTGCGTGAGACCAAAAAAGGTGGCGTACACCGCATTGGTATAGCATGGATTTGCAATATTTTGTCTGCACTGGGTGGTTATTTTATCTATTTCAAGCTACACAATCAACCTGATGTAGTCTATGATACCCTATTCCAGTTGCATTATTATGAAATAGCTGGGAGAATAAGTATGATAGTTATTCTATCTATCATTTATCTTATAGCATTTACCATTTATGGAGACAAGGAGACTTTTGAGCAAACCATAATGGAATTTTTGAAAAAGACCCCCGAACAACAGGAAAAGATTGCAAACAGGGCTTCCCGTTATTTTAATTTTTCCGTGCTCCTATTTTTGACCATTACAGGAGTCATCATCTATCTTTTTAAGCTCTAAGTAGCTTTTATCTGAACGGTAAGGCTGGTTCTACTAATTATTTTTTCTTTGCACTGTAACATTCAATTCTGGTAAGCGTATAACCTATATAAGCAACCAATTTAGATATCCCTGCAACGATGACTGAGAAAGAGTATAACCTTTGTGTAAACCAATATGCCGATAATGTATATCGGTTTATTGTAAAAAACCTCCGCCATGAAGAGGACGCAAGGGATATTGTGCAATCAGCTTTTGAAAAAATGTGGCGAAACAGGGAATCTGTAGATAATACCAAATCCAAATCTTATCTGTTTACGGTAGCTTATAATCAAATGATTGACCATATTAGAAAGGTTAAGCGGATTGAATTGAAAGATAGTTTCTTGGAAGACGGAAAGAGTGTAGAACAGGGAAATAGCCGAATGAAGCAGACCTTGATGGAAGCACTTAATAGATTAAATGAAACCCAGAAAAGTCTGGTGATGTTAAAAGACTATGAAGGATATTCCTATGAAGAAATAGGAGAAATCATGGGTTTAAATAGCAGTCAAGTAAAAGTATACCTGCACAGGGCCAGATTGGCATTGCGCAGTTATCTGGTAAGCCCAGAAAACGTTAGATAATACCAATAGACATTGAACAACATGCAGATCAACAGAACCAATTACGAAAACTTTTTCCTACTCTATGTAGACGGCGAGCTGTCTACTACAGAGATGCAGGCGGTAGAACGCTTTGCTTTGGAAAACAGTGATCTTGGCGCTGAATTGGATGCTTTATTAGAAACCAAGTTATCCGCTGAGGATAGTTTTAGTTTTGTAGACAAAGAAGTACTTTATCGCACAGCTTCTAATGTTATCAATGAAATAAATTACGAAGAGCAATTTTTACTCTTCCTAGATAATGAGCTAACTGAAACAGAAAATGAACAGACCAAGTCTTTTTTAGTAGCCCATCCTGAATTACAAGCGTCCTTTGAATTATTGCAAGAAACCAAATTACCTCAGGAAACCATTTCTTTTGGAGACAAGTCTGTTTTGTATCAAAAAGAAACACGCAAGCCTGTGGCGATGGGTTGGTGGAGAATGGCGGTAGCTGCTGCCTTATTTGGTTTAATGGTCATGGTTTGGAATCTTTTGCCAAGCGACAAACAAATAGATCCATTGGTTAAGACTGGCAAAACAACAGCATTACCCACCAAGACCAATAACTTACAATTGACTGGTGCAGAAGCTACGGAAGCCTTGGCTACCAATCCAAGCAAGAACAATGCTGTTTCTGCAAGTTTAAAAAATAATAATGCTGCACCTCAATTAGCTGCTACTAATAATAATGAGTCAACAACAGCTACTAATGAGGTTTTGGCAAATCTGACAACTGCTGAATTAGCAAATACAGACCAACCTACTACAAGCATTGCAACCAATAATACAGTACCCACTGTTTTAGAAAATGCAGACCATGCCAACCAATTGGGGCATGCAACTGCAACACCAGATGGCAGTAATGAGGCATCCATGATGCAACAAACTGTTTACAAAGAATTAGACACTGACGATGAAAATAAAAGTTTGTACCTAGGCAATCTGGAATTAAATCGTGATAAGCTACGTGGCTTTTTTAGAAAAGCTGGAAACATCTTCAAAAGTAAAATCAAAACGGAGGATGAGCGGTCAGAAAACACCAATCCTCGCACATTGAAATAAGCTAAAACCAAGAACCATGAAAAGACTATTACTCATTGCAGCAATCTTTATGATTGCTAAGGCAGGAAATGCACAAAAAGATACAACCGTTATTGCGTCAGCCAATACGGATACGGTTAGAGTAGGCAATTTTGTGATTATCAAGAAAAACAAACCAGGCTCAGAAAGCAATTCTAGTAGCAACAATGTTTGGAAAGATTGGGACAAAACGGTTGATGTAAAAATTGAACGCGTTCCCCGCAGACAAAGAAATATCACAACCAACTGGTGGATCATGGATTTAGGATTTGCCAATTACCGTGATCAAACAGATTATGCATATGCTCAAGCAGGTAATTATTTGAAAACTTTTAGGCCACAGGACGGCAAAGTAAGCGAATCTAGTTATGCGCTAAATACCGGCAAGTCTAGCAACTTTAATATTTGGTTATTTATGCAAAAACTCAACGTGGTGAAACACGTAGTCAACCTGAAATATGGGTTGGGTTATGAAATGTATAATTACCGTTATGACTCTAGGCTGAGCTATAGAAAAGACGCCTCCAACTATGTATACAACGATAGTATCTCTTTTTCCAAAAACAAATTATACGTTAGTTATATTACCGTTCCGTTGATGTTGCATATCAATGCTACGCCTGATAGAAGAAGGGGTTTCAACTTTAGCGTGGGTATGAGTGCTGGTTATTTAGTAGATAGTCGTAACAAACAAATCAGCGCAGAAAGAGGCAAACAAAAAACCAATGGCAATTTCAACTTTGAACCATGGCGTTTTGCAACCATTGGAGAAATAGGTATTGGACCAGTAAGATTATATGGTTCTTATAGCTTGAATAGATTACAAAAAGATATTACCCGAATAGAGCAGTACCCTTATACCGTGGGTATCCGCTTCAGCAGCTGGTAGAACTTTAAGGGATAGTCCCTTTCTCATGTTATCGCGCGCCCCCTTTTTAGGGGGTGCTTTTTTTGTAGAATCCTTCATTTTAAAGAAATATGGACTTGGTTAACCGGGATTTAACCGGCTCCTAACAATCTTTTGCCTTAGTTTGCGTTTAGAATTCTAAACCCTGACAATGAAAAAAGGCAGCATATTCCTGATACTGGTAGGCATTGTAGCCCTACATGGCTCTTTCAGGCTGCCCAAACATTTCTCAGATGCTGCACATGCCACCAAGGATAGTTATTTTGTAGTAGTGACCAAAAGCAAATATGAACTACAATTGTTTGATGGCCAAAGCGGGGAATGGATTGCCAGTTATCCTGTTGTTTTTGGCAGCAAGGACTTGGGTGATAAAATGATGCAAGGCGATAGAAAAACACCAGAAGGAACTTTTCATATTGTAGCCAAAAAAAGCCCACACAAATGGTCTAGGTTTATGGGTATAGATTACCCCAATGCAGAAAGCGTTGAAAAATTCAAACAAAGAAAATCACAAGGACTTATTCCCGCCAGTGCTAAAATTGGTGGAGAGATTGGGATCCATGGGGTATGGCCACATGAAGACTACGCCATTGACCAGTATCAGAATTGGACCGAAGGTTGTATCAGTACCAAGAATAATTATATTCAAGAATTGTTCAACCTACTACCCATTGGCACAACGGTTACTATTCAGCGTTAATTGCTAGACTTTTTTAGGACTAAGATTCCTTGAGTTTATTTTAAAAAACCACCTACAGTATTCATCCATTTCTCTTGTTCATTTTTCAACAAACTTTGATGACCTGAACGGGCATAGACCATGAGCAATTTATCATGACTAGCTAGGTTCTTGAAAATGGCATTTGTTTCATCCTGTGTAACCCTTGGATCATTCAAACCCCATTGCAATAAAACGGGGCAATTTAATTTGCTAGCAAAATCTTGTGGGCGATGATCAAAAGCCCAGAACCCTTGTTCCACTCCTCCCCAAAAAGCTAGTAAAGTACTCATGGGTTGTTCAGGCAGTTTCATCATGCGTAAGCGTCCTTTTACACCATCTACCAAGGTACCAAAAGGCATTTCTAAAATTACTTTTTCAGGCTTGATCCCCTCATGATCAACTGCAGTAAGAATAGTTGATGCACCTAAGGAAATACCATAGAGGACAATATTTTTTTCTCCCAATGCCCTGGTATAATCAAAAGCAGCTTTCACGTCTTTGGCTTCGTTTGCACCAATGGTACAAACCTCTCCTTCACTATTGCCATGTGCCCTAAAATCAGTTACCAATACATTCCAACCCATCTGATGAAAAGCAGTAGCTTCTGCAATAATGCCACTCTTGCTAGAACCATGACCATGAAATAATAAAATAGTGCCCTTGGCATTACTATCTGCTTTGGCATACCATGACTCAAGGTGCATGCTATCTTTGGTTGTCAAACTAATTGTTTGATGGGCCACTGAAAAACTGTCTATTACTTTGCTTTTTGCAAATTTGTTTCCAAAAAAAATGGCGCTTGTTTTTTCTAAAGCAGACATCTCTTCCGGTTTTTTTGCTTTTGGAATACCCGCATAGAAATGGGTAAACTTGTGGGCATGAAAAGCTGCCATAATATTGAGCAACACAAAAATTCCTACAAAAAAATAGAGAATCCGTTTTAGCGTTTTGGCAAACATGGTATGGGTTTTACCCCGTTACCGGGGGATGTAAACTGATGAGCTATGCAACTACTAGTTAATAGTAGTGCCGCCAAAATAAGGACGCAATACTTCTGGCAATTGAATGCCATCCGCGGTTTGAAAATTCTCCAATAGACAAGCCACAATTCTTGGTAAGGCTAAAGAAGAACCATTGAGAGAATGCGTTAATTGGGTTTTACCATTTTCGTCTTTGAAACGGCATTTCATTCTATTGGTTTGGTAGTTTTCAAAATTGGAAACACTACTTACTTCTAACCATCGCTCCTGCGCCGCACTAAAAACTTCAAAGTCATAAGTGATAGCAGAAGTGAAACCCATATCGCCACCACAAAGTCTTAAAATCCGATATGGTAATTGCAAAGCTTTTAGCAGGTTCTCAACGTGCAACACCATTTCATCCAACACTTCATAAGAGGTTTCCGGTTTAACTAGTTGTATAATCTCTACTTTGTCAAACTGGTGTACCCTATTCAAGCCTCGAACGTCTTTACCAAAACTGCCTGCTTCTCTTCTAAAGCAAGGGGTATAGGCCGTCATTTTAACTGGCAATTCTGATTCTTTGAGAATGGTGTCTCTATAAATATTGGTTACCGGTACTTCAGCCGTTGGAATCAAATAGAAATTATCTGCAGTGGCATGATACATTTGTCCTTCTTTGTCTGGTAACTGGCCTGTTGCAAAAGCACTGGCTTCGTTGACCATAAAGGGTGGAATATATTCGGTATATCCTGCGCCAGTATTATAATCCAAGAAATAACTGATCAGGGCTCTTTGTAATTTGGCACCCTTGCCTTTGTAAAGTGGAAAACCACTACCCGTGATTTTAGCACCGGTTTCAAAATCTACCAAATCATATTGTTTGATCAGGTCCCAATGCGGAACTGCACCAGCATACAAAGCTGGTTTTTGACCACCTTCTCTTACCACTTCATTTTCTTCAGGGGTCTTGCCTTCCGGTACTTCGGCAGCGGGTAAATTGGGTAATACCACCAATTTAGCTTGTAACTCCTCTTCTACCTTGGTCATTTGTTCTTTCAAGGGTTCCAAAGCAGCTTTCCAGCTTGCAACGTCAGTTTTAGTGGCTTCTGCTGCTTCTTTGTTGCCCTGGGCCATGAACTTCCCAATTTCTTTAGAAGCTGCATTTACTTTGGCCTGTGTTTGGTCAAATTCATTTTGTAAACGCTTACGCTCATCATCCAATGATATGATTAGATCTACCAATTCGGGTTGTTTGAACTGCTTTTTGGCCAGTTTTTGCTTCACTTCCTCCGTATTGTTCCTCAGAACCTGCACTTGTAACATACAATCAATTTTTGCAAATATAACTCATGTGTCCTGATGATGGCAAGCTTGCATGGTTTACCTTTGCAGAATGTATATTCAAGACGATTTACAACAGCGTTGGTGGGCTCTAGAAGCCAAATTGTTGGAAAAATTTGGCAAGAAGCCGGATTTAGAAGCAGTTTTATTCCTGATTGGGATGCAAGAAACAGGGTTTATTGTAGAAAAAATTAGCAAAGAACAGAAGCAAGACCTGATGCACGTGGCCGTTTGTACCGTTTTGGGACAAAGTGGTTATTATATTAAAGAAGGAAATGATGAAGATGGATGGCCGCATTTTAAACAAGTGAAAGAAATGCCAACCATGATCCTACACGAACAAGAAAACTTTATTAAAGATCACGTGCTACTCTATTTTGAACAAAGCGGATTTTAAACGAATATTTATCCAATATTTGCAATACTAAAACTCAAAACATGAATTTTCCTGCAACACTGAAGTACACTAAGGACCACGAATGGATCAAATTAGAAGGTAATGTGGCCACTATTGGCATTACCGATTTTGCCCAACATGAATTGGGTGATATTGTGTATGTAGACATTAATACCGTTGGCAAAACCCTTGCCGCTGAAGAAGTGTTTGGTACTGTAGAAGCAGTGAAAACCGTGAGTGACTTATTCTTGCCAGTTGCTGGAACCGTAACGGCTATCAACCCTTTGTTGGAAAAACAACCCGAATTGGTGAATACTGATGCCTATGGAGACGGTTGGATGATTCAAATGGAAGTAGCCAATGTAGAAGAAGTAGCTGCCTTAATGGGTAGCGATGCTTACAGTGCTTTGGTGGGATAAATCCAAACTTCCCATTTTACCGTATCTGTTACAACAAAATATTACTGAACCCAGCTATTGGATCTGATTCAAACATACAGCGAACCAGAATTGGTACTCTTGTTGCAACAACGGAGCCAAACTGCGTTCAGTTATCTCTATGACCATTATACAGGTGCTTTACATACAGTCATCCTGTCTATTGTTGGAGAAGAGGAATTGGCCAATGACGTGTTGCAAGAGGTTTTTGTAAAAATCTGGCGGCAAATGGGCAGTTATGACGCCAGTAAAGGAAGACTCTTTACTTGGATGCTTAATATTGCCAGAAATGCCGCTATTGATATGGTTAGAAGCCGGCAGTTCCAAAATGGCAAACAAAACCGTGAGCTGAATGAAGACGTATATGGTGCTGCGGGAAGCACGGAGAAAAAAATAGAGCATATTGGGTTGCGTAAATTGGTTCAAGGTTTAAAGCCTGAATGGCGCAACCTAGTTGAACTCTCTTATTTTGAAGGCTATACCCAAGACGAGATTTCCAAAATGTTGGATATTCCCTTGGGTACGGTTAAGACCAGATTAAGAAGTGGTTTACAAGCATTAAGACAATTATTACAAAACGATTAGTGGATATACCATCATACATATCGTCTGGGGCCATTGAGAGCTATGTGCTAGGTCTGTCTGATGCGGCTGAAATAGCTGAAATCAATGCTTTGCGCTTGGAGTATCCTCAAATTGAAGCAGCCATTCAGGATTTTGAAAAAAGCATTGAAAAACATGCTTTGCAAACTGCCAAACAGCCTGCTGCTGAAATAAAACAGGTATTGATGGCAAGGTTAAAAACAGAGTTTGCCCAGATTGATCCTGCCATCGCCGAAGGCAATAATGATCCACAAACATCTATAGCCCCTGTTGTTCCTATTAGCCAGTCTAATGCCGGTTCTATTTTCAAGTACTTGTCCATTGCAGCCATGGTGCTGCTTATAGCCAGTGCTGGTTTGAATTTTTATTTCTACCAACAATTCCAAACTGCCAATAACCGCTATTCAGCCTTATTGATTCAGAAAAATAGCTTGGAAGCCAATATGAATGGGGTTCAAACCAAGATGCTTGACATGTATCAAAGCATGCAGATGATGGGAGACCCTGCCATGGTTAAAGTGATGCTTCCTGGCACCAAGGGTAAGGAACAAAACATGGCCACCGTATACTGGGATAGCCGCTCCAAAGACGTTTACTTATTACCCAATAAACTTCCTCAACCTCAGTCAAATAAACAGTACCAACTTTGGGCCATGGTAGACGGGAAACCGGTAGACGCAGGCATGATCAGTGATTGTTCTGGTCTTTGTAAACTCAAGAATATTCCAAGGGCAGAAGCTTTTGCTATTACCTTAGAAACCATGGGTGGTAGTTCTACACCCAATATGGACCAATTATTTGTTTTAGGCAAAGTTGGCTAATATAGCCATTAGCTTAGCCAATCTTTCAGCACGTATATTTGCCCATGTTTTTGATTAAAAAATATCCCTTTGCCCCTGGTATTCTATTCTTCCTTATTAGTTTATTGTTGTTAACCCTGCCGGGCGATACCATGCCTTCTGTAGGATGGTTTAATTTTCCTCACAGAGATAAACTCATCCATTACTGTCTGTTTTTTACACTTTGTTCTTTATTTGCCATTCCGGTTAAATACCGAACAAGCACCAAGCAGGCTGGAATTATTTGGCTTACCGTTGTTTGCTTGATAGGCATAGGCTATGGTATTGCCATTGAATTTGTTCAGAAATGGTGGATTCCCAATAGAGGTTTTGAAGTCCTAGATATTGTGGCTGATGCTGCTGGTACAGTTGGTGCATTTGTATATAGCTACATGCGTTTTATTAAAAACCGTTAACCCAAAAACTGGCATCTTAGTAAGGGTCTAAAAAAAGATTGGCCCCTGTGGAAACAGGGGCCGCAACCAAAACTAACTGCTTATGAGAAAAAAGGTAATAATCGTTTTACTATCTATATAACGCAAATGGGATGCCAAAGGGTTGAAGAGAAATGTTAATAGTTTCAAAAACATCTAGTCAGAACCAATAGCTGCTTTTTCCGTTTGCTTACACAAAGCTCACACTTAAAGACTAAATAAAGTGTCAAGATTATAAGAAGAATTTGTTAATTACTAGGGGCAGGAAATGGCGTGCTCAGATCCATTATTGAGCATCGGGCTTACATAGGGAATATTGAGGTTCATCCCACGCAAAATCAATAACACACCCATGATTGCAACAAAATAAGGGATGGCTTTTTTCATGGTATTCCTAGCTTCCAAACCAATCACAGATCCAAAAAAAGAAAGCACTAATAAAGCTGGAATAGTACCCAAACCAAATGCGGTCATAAAGCCCAAACCACCCGTAATGGTTCCTGCAGCTAGTGCCCCTGTAATAGCTAGATATACCATTCCACAGGGAAGTAGGCCATTTGCCATACCCAATACAAACATGGCATACAATTGCTTTTTGCGAATATAATTGCCAATAAATACCTGTAGCTTTTGTTGAAATTGATCAAAAAAAGGAATCTTGATTTTTCGCTTTTGTAAGATAGACTGGAGCAAGATGAGTAAGATAGTAGCTCCTAAAATAATAGAGAATACTTGTTGCCCTCCGGCCAGAAAAAATTGTCTTCCAACAAATCCAAAAAAAACGCCTAAGCTGGCATAGATACTAATTCTACCTATATGATACAACAAGATGCCTATTACTTTTTTATGCGCAGGAAGATAGTATACAGGTAGTGAAAAAGCTATAGGGCCGCACATACCAACACAGTGAAAACTGCTAACAATTCCCAATAGAAAACCTGATATGAGTATTTGCCAACCCACTATTGAACTATCAATTTTTGTTCATTGTAAAATGCGTCCTTACCTACTTGCCAATTTAGTTTTACTTGGTATGGCGCTTTTTGAAGCTGTTTTTTCATCACAACTTGAGTGGCGGTAGAATCTACTTGTAAAGGCAGTTTAAAATCCTTGGTATCATCTGTAATACAATAAAAAAATACTTCCCCTTTTACTGCATAACCTTTGTGTTCTTTAGGTAGTTGAATTTGAATAGCAGTACTGTCTTGACTAATGGTAACATCGCCCAGCGCAACTGCATTTTTTACGCCATCAATTCTTTCTTGATACCTAAGTTCATCTTTGTAATAATCCTTACTTACCAAATCATATTTGGTACTCACAGCACGATAAACCATATAACCCATGAACAGTGCAAATACCACAAATACCATGACTAATTTATTACCCCAGTTCATTGTTTGCTTTTTGTTAAGTTACAAAATTAATTATTGCACAGGACCTAGAAAATTGGTTTTCATACTACCCACTTTTTTCTCCCCTTCATATAAATCCAATTCCAGCTCCGTTTTCCTACTCTTGATATGCGTATTGGGTAAGACCACAAAAAAGGATCCAGAACCCTGTCCTTCTTTTTCAATGGGAATGTATTGCTTTCCAATGATTTCAATTTTACCCCTACCATCTTTCAATCTAATGGAGAGTTCAATGGGGTCAACTGTTTTATTCACCACTTTAATATTGTACAAGTTAGAGATACTATCTGTTCCTCTTTCCTGAAACAATTGGCCAGGCGTGCGCATAATGGTGGCGTCTACATCTTTTCTGGTAAATAAGATCACTGAAAGTATGGCTAGTACCAACAGACAAAGACCTGTATAGATCTTCATTCTAGTAGTATAGTGCAGGGGCTCTCCACTAGCAATGGTATTTTCTGATGCATAGCGGATTAAACCCTTTGGCTTGTCAATTTTAACCATCACATCATTACAAGCATCAATACAGGCAGTACAACCAACGCATTCCATTTGTACACCATTACGAATATCTATTCCAGTAGGGCAAACCCTAACACATTGATGACAGTCTATGCAATCGCCCAAGGGCAGTTCATGTGCTTTTTTTGCATTGCCTCTAGGTTCCCCCCTTTTGTAATCATAGGCTACAATCATGCTGTTTTTGTCTAACAAAACACTTTGCAATCTGCCATAGGGACAAACCACCGTACAGGCTTGTTCTCTAAAAAAAGCATATACAGCATAAAATACTGCACTAAAAATGAGGATGGAACTAAACCCAACCAGATGCGCTGAAACAGGTTCTACTATAATCTTTTCTAAATCCTTGATTCCAATAATATAGGTAAGAAAAAAGTTGGCAATGATAAAAGACAACAGATAAAACACCAAGTGTTTAAGCGCTACCTTAATGGTCTTTGAAGCAGTCCAGGGAGCTTTTTGTAATGCTTGTTGTTTTTGAGCATTCCCCAAAATCAAATACTCTACTTTACGGAACATCATTTCCATGAAATTGGTCTGTGGACAAGCCCAACCACAAAACAACCTTCCAAAAGCTGCGGTAAATAGAATGATAAAGAACACAAATGTGATCATGGTCATTCCAAAAATGAAAAAATCCTGGGGCCAAAACACTTTGCCAAATATGATAAACTTGGCATTGGGTATATTGAATAAAAACAAAGGTCTTCCATCTATTTGAATAAATGGAAGACCAAAGAAGATCACAAAATAGAACAAACTAAGAACCGTTCTGATACTATAAAACCTACCTTTTGGTTGATAAGCGAAAATCCACTTGCGTTTTCCGCTCTCATCCACTGTAGCTATCCTGTCTCTAAAATTCTCTGTTGTTGGCTCATTACTGTGCTGTATATGACTCATATATTTCTTGTTGCAACTACTATTTCACTACTACTGCGGCAATCTTGGTAGTATCGCTTACCGCTTTTGTACTATCTGCTCCAGCTGCTTTTTCTTCAAACAACTCACCTTGTGGCTCTTTTGGCTTAGCAGGTTTAGTGCCAGTTAAAGATTTTACATAACTGGCAATTTGTGCCAATTGCTGTGGGGTATAATCATCTTTCCAACTCTTCATTCCTTTTTCAGGCCAACCATATTTCAAGGTCTTAAAGATGTCTTTAATGCTGCCGCCATGAATCCAATAATCATCAGTTAAATTAGGACCAACTGATCCACCACCGTCTGCCAAGTGACAAGCAACACATGCAGTGGTAAAGATTTTTTTACCCGCGTCTATATCAGTAGCATCTTTTAAATAAACAACTGAATTTTCATCTACTTTATTGGCAGATTTTTTCAGGTATGCTTCTTTTTCAATTTCTGCTTTTTCTAAAGAAATAGCTAATTCTTCCTTACTCAAAGGTGCAGACTCTGCTACGTGATAACGATAGATATAAATAAAACCAAAAATGATGGTGATATAGAATCCATACAACCACCATGGTGGTAGACGGTTATCTAATTCACGAATACCATCATAATTATGACCCAAATCAATATTGGCTTCTTCTTGAATTGGTCGGAACTTGTTCAAATTATCCCACCATTTTGACAAAGCTGATTCAGTTGGAACATCTGCAGCATCTGTACTAGCAACAAGAGCTGCTTCTTTTGCTAATAATTTTTTCAGATTGCCCAGTAACACTAGTAAAATCAGAAGTTCTAAAACAATCACAGAAATTAATGCATAAAAAGAATACAATCCAAGACCAGCAATGGTAGTTTCTGCTGGAGCAACTGCTGCTGCATCAGCTGCAGGAGCGTCTGCTGCAAACAATGCAGTGCTTACCAAACAGAACAGGATAACTGCTACCGTTTTACCAGCTGCAGTATCTGAACGCTTGCGTTCTTCTTTAAATCTTTGTAAATACATCTGCGCGGCCCCAAGTATCACATTGGCCAAAAGGCCGATGGCTAATAATAATCCCACTATTATTACTAGCAATACTTGTGCTAAAGGGTTGGATAATTCCGACGCTTTAGGTGGGCCTGCCGCAAATGCATCGTTAGAGCCAAGTCCGATAGAAATCACAACTATCAGAATCGCCTTGACCCAATGAGCTATGGAGAAACGATTTTTAAACATATCAATGGTTTTAAGAGGTGCTTAATTATCAAGTGGTAAATGATTAATCTTGTCTAGCATTTTTTTATCCGCTTTGTACATCCATAAAAGAACTAGTACAAAAAAGCTAAAAAAGATGACTAAAGAAGACAACCCGAAAATGTCCACTCCGGTTATTTTTTCTAGGTAATTGATAAATTTCATACAATTCAATTTTTAAAGTTGGCGGCTGTTTTGGCAGCCGCCAATTCAGTTATTTTGAAGCAGTAGTTGCAGGTTTAGCAGCCAGTTTAATATCTGTACCCATCCTTTGCAGGTAGGCAATCATGGCTACAATTTCTGCGTCTGCAGGTGTAATCAGTTTTTCAATTTTCAAATTGATTCTAATCAGGTTGGCTTGTTGCATCAAATCCCGATTAGCTATTTTGTCATAGCCTTCTGGATATGGTACACCTAGGGTTTGCATAGCCCTAATCTTAGCACCTGTTAATGAAGTATCAATCTTATTGTCAAATAACCAACCGTAAGAAGGCATAATGGAGCCAGGACTCATACTTTGAGGTTCTAGCATGTGGTTATAATGCCAGCTGTCTGGATACTTACCACCAATACGCGCTAAATCTGGACCGGTACGCTTACTACCCCATTGGAATGGATGGTCGTAAACAAATTCACCTGCCTTACTATATTCGCCATATCTGGCTACTTCATCACGGAAAGGACGAATCATTTGTGAGTGACAGAGATAACAACCTTCACGGATATAAATATCCCTTCCTTGTAATTCCAGCGGAGTATAAGGTTTCACTGCTGCAATGGTTGGAATATTACTCTTGATTAAGAAGGTAGGCACCAATTCAAGGATACCACCAATGGCTACTGCTACTAGAGAGAATACCAACATTTGAATGGGTCTTCTTTCAATCCATCTGTGCCAGTATTGTTTACCATGTGTTTCTACTTCATCGCCTTTGGCAAGAGCAGGAGCTTCTGCACCTTCTTCTGCAACCAATGAACCAGCTTTAACCGTTTTATAAATATTATACACCATGATAAATACACCCACTAGGTAGAGCAAACCACCTACGCTACGGGTAACATACATGGGAATAATATGGGTAACGGTTTCTAAGAACTGGAATTTTAAAGTTCCTTCTTCGGTAAATTGTTTCCACATTAAAGCTTGTGTAAAACCAGCCCAATACATTGGAATAGCATACAAAACAATCGCAATGGTTCCAACCCAGAAGTGGGTAGTTGCTAATTTCTTAGAATACAATGGGGTATTGTATAATTTAGGAATTAGGTAATACAAAATGGCAAATGTGAGGAAGCCATTCCAACCCAAAGCACCAACGTGTACGTGTGCAATTGTCCAGTCAGTAAAGTGCGTGATGGCATTGATACTTTTGATACTCAACAATGGGCCTTCAAAAGTGCTCATACCATAACAAGTAATGGCTACCACCATAAATTTCAGAATAGGATCTTCTCTTACTTTGTCCCAAGCACCACGCAATGTGAATAGACCATTGAGCATACCTCCCCAAGATGGAGCAATCAGCATTAAGCTAAACACCATACCCAAACTCTGTGCCCAATCAGGCAAAGCGGTATATAATAAGTGGTGAGGACCAGCCCAGATATACAGGAAGATCAAGGCCCAGAAGTGGATAATTGACAAACGATAAGAGTATACCGGTCTGTTAGCCGCTTTGGGTAAGAAATAATACATGACACCCAAATAAGGAGTAGTTAGGAAGAAGGCCACCGCATTGTGACCATACCACCATTGTACCAAGGCGTCTTGTACCCCTGCGTAAAAACTATAGCTTTTTAACAGGCTAAAAGGAATTTCAAAACTGTTCACAATATGCAACATGGCAACTGTGATCCAAGTAGCAATGTAGAACCAAATGGCTACATATAGATGACTCTCTCTTCTTTTGATAATGGTACCAAACATGTTGATGCCAAATACCACCCAGATTAAAGTAATCAGGATGTCAACGGGCCATTCCAACTCAGCATATTCCTTTCCGGTAGTATAACCCATACAAAGAGTTAATGCTGCTAGAACAATGATTAACTGCCAACCCCAGAAATGGATTTTACTAAGTAAGTCACTAAACATTCGTGCTTTACAAAGACGCTGAAGGGAATAGTAAACACCCATAAAGATGCCGTTACCAACGAAGGCGAAAATCACCGCATTCGTGTGTATTGGTCTAACCCTACCAAAAGTGGTAAAAGGTAGGCCAAAGTTGGCAGCCGGGAGATAGATTTGAACAGCAATCAATAAACCCGCTATCATCCCAACTACACCCCAAAGGATGGTTGCGAAGGCGAAGTTTTTGACCGTCCGGTTGTCATAATAGAACTTTTCTACTTGCATGTGGATCAGTTTGTGGTTTTAGTTGTTGGTTGCGTATGATGAATGGAATTGTTGCTATTGGTGGCCCCATGCTGAACAGGTGGTTCAGGACTGATTGGTGTTTCAAGCAACATCCGTAGGGGCGGACTGATTTCATCATTATACTGGCCAGTTTTCACACTCCAGAGAAAGGCCCCTAAGAAGAGGGCAGCAACGGAGATACTGGCTAACAATAGAATTAGAATGACACTCATAGTGGGATGCTGTGTTTATGTAAAATTATGGGCAGTAAAAAAGCGATACCATGATATTACTCAATAGGTTAAATGATATTTGTCATGAAATTGTCAACTTGTTTAAACATTGATTCCTAATGGGTTGTCTTGTTTAAACCCAATTTCCAAGCAACTAGGTTTCCTGCCCCAAAAGCCACTAATAAAATACTCAAACTACTTGCAGGCATTAAAATAGCAGCTACCATGGGAGAAAGTAATCCCTGAACCGCAAATCCCTCCCCAACAAAATTGTAAAGGATAGAAATGATAAAGGCCGCTACCACCAAAATCTTGTTCCATTGGCACATCTGTATAAACTTATACAAATTGGGAAGCATATCGGCATCCATAATGGCATCACTAGCCGGTGTAAACTGGGCACTGTTTTCAGAAATGGCCAATCCCACATTTGCCTGACGCAGGGCTCCTGCATCATTTAAACCATCGCCTACCATCATCACCGTATGCCCCTGAGCTTGGATTTTTTTAATGGCTTCTAACTTGTCTTCTGGTTTTTGGTGAAAAAGAATGGTAGCATTTGCCCCTAGTATGGATTCTAAATAGGCTTTCTCACCTGCATTGTCTCCACTTAAGATGGTAATAGGATATCCCATTTTACCTAATCGCTTTAGCAAAGCTGGCACCTGATCTCTATAATGGTTTCTAAAACTAAAACGGCCCAATTGTTCCCCATCTATGGCCAAATAAACAGCCGATTGTAAGTTAGAACCAGCCGGTTCATTGGTTACAAAAAGCGCTGAACCCAATTGTAGCAAACTATCTCCTATTTTAGCCTGCACCCCTTTACCAGGTATTTCCTCAAACCCAGAAACCTCATAACGATTACCCTGACCATCAGTAGCCCATAGGGTAATAGCCTTACTCATAGGGTGTAATGATTGACTAGCAAGGGCGGCTATTTTTTGTTTGATTTCCGGATCTAGTGATTTCCCCTCATATTGAATGTCTTGGTATCTTCCGGTAGTGAGTGTTCCGGTTTTGTCAAATACTATATGGTCTACTTTGGCAATGTCTTCAATAGTTTCTGCATTTCTAAGGTAAAAATGGTTTCTACCCAATTTGCGCAGCACGTTTCCATTGGTAAACGTATTGCTCAAAAGCAAGGAACAGGGACAAGCAACAATTAATACTGCTGTGATAACTTGACCAACTTTTGAAGGGTCAACTATCCACCAATAAATTCCTGCCACAAGGGCAATGCTAAATAAAATCCAAGTGAAATACCTACTCAGTAAGTGAACAAAAGAACGTTCATTGTCATTTCTATTTTGTTGCAACTCTGACCTATTCCAGAGCTTGGTCAAATAACTTTGTGCTACTTCTTTAATCACCAATAATTCTATGTTCCCGCCAATTTGTTTTCCCCCGGCATACACAATTTCACCCATTTCTTTTTCTACAGGCAAAGACTCTCCGGTTACAAAGCTATAATCTATCAAAGCCTTCCCCATAGTGAGTATCCCATCTGCTGGAATAAGCTCCTGATTGTGAATTAGGAGTGTATCATTCAATGCAATGTCAGGCAATGCCACTGATGCTTCTACCCCATCTTTGATTCTTGAAACGGCAATAGGAAAATAAGCTGTATAGTCTCTTTCAAAACTCAATGATTGATAGGTTTTGTCTTGCAAAACCCTACCAATGAGCATAAAGAAAACAATCCCACTCATTGAGTCAAAATAGCCCGCACCAGTTCCAGTAAATACTTCATAGAGACTTCTTGCAAATGCAACTACAACCGCTAAAACAATGGGTGCGTCTATATTTAAAAAACCATGTTTCAAGCTCTTCCAGGCACTGATATAAAACTCAGAAGTACAGTAAAAAAAGACTGGCAAACTAAGTAAAATGTTCATGTATCTAAACATGCTCATCAAATATTCCTCTTGCGCATCAATGCCCAAGTACTCGGGGAAACTAAAGAGCATGATATTGGCAAAACAAAATCCAGCCACACCCAACTTATACACTTTTTGCATGTTGAGCCCAGGCTGCTGTTTTTTCAAATCATTAAAACTGATATAGGGTTCGTATCCAATGGAAGCCAATAGTTCCGCCAATTGGCGCATGGATACTTTGTTGTGATTAAAAACAATATCTGCTTCTTTTCTTTCAAAATTTACTTTTGAAGCAATGACCGCAGGATTTAATCTGTGCAGGTTTTCTAATAACCATAGACAGCTGCTACAATGCATTTGAGGCATATAGAAGTTGACATGGGTTTCTTTGTCATTGGTAAAACTGAGTAGTGATGCTTGAATTTTGGCGTCGTCTAAAAAAGCAAATTTGTCTTCTCTGACCTTGATTTTTTGACTTGTACCAGGATTATTACTGAGTTCATAATAATCACACATCCCGGTCTGATTGAGAATCTCATAAACCATTTTGCAACCGTCGCAACAAAAAGCTTTGTCCTGAGCCATAATTGGCTGATCAGCACAATCTTCTCCGCAATGGTAACAATTCACAACCGGTGCATGCTTAACAGTGGGGTGTGGCATGTGTTGAATTTACTGAATATTTAGGAATAGTGGAAATGTATCATTGAATCTGAGTTTAATCAATTGTGGTGCTTAGCAGACAATTTTGGATAGAGTAAACTTCCTTCAATATGAATCCATTGATAGATTTTGGTTTCTAGAAGGAACATTTCATTCACACAATCTTTCCAATCCTTGTGCCAATCGGGTTGAATATTATAATCACCCAATAAATGTCTCAGTTTCTGTAGTAGGTTTACAATTACTTGTTGGCGCTGGTGAATGGTTTCCAATACCGGATTTTGCAAGTGGATTGCGTGTAACTTTTCCTTGTGTTCTTTGTGTTGCTTAACACTTTTTTGAATTGCAGGGAAAATGATGCCTGATTCTTTTAGAAAAAAATGACGGATTTCATCAGCCAATTTCATAAATACCAAGTGTATTAATTCCGAAGAAGGAATAGACAAATCCCTTCCAAAATGACTAGACAGCAGAAAGTCTTCAATTTTTCTGCAAGAGGCGTTGATAGAGGGATGGTACTCCCTCTGAATGAGAACGCACAATCCGTCTGGGCTTAATAGCTCATTGGAAAATGTATCGGACTGATTGAGTAACATGATTCCTAATTTGATTGCAAGATATAATCCTGCAATTGGAACCTAAATGACAGTACTCAACCTTATACATGATTTTTATCATGTTTTATGTAATATTATCAGGGCTTTCGGGCTATTAATCTTGCAAATTTGCCGTTCTAATCAGCTCTTTTTGGCGGAGTATCTTGATTTTTTTACCCTCTAGTTCTACCATTCCGTCTTTTTTGAATTCACTCAATAAACGAATAGTAGATTCAGTTGCAGTTCCCACCAAATTGGCAATTTCTTCCCTAGACAAACGAACATTCAGGGTAACGCCATCGGCTTCATATCCATAAGTTTCCTTAATGAATAATAAGGTTTCGGCCAATCTTTCTCTAATGGGTTTCTGTGCTAAGTGCGTTAATTTAACCTCTGCTTTGTGTAACTCATCACTGAGCAGCTTCATCATCTCAAATGCAAGCCCAGCATCGTTTTTAAGCACACTAATAAATAACTCTTTGGGTATAAAACAAACCTGGGTGTCTTCTAAAACAATGGCACTAGCACTATATCTTTCTCCACTTAATAAGGCCCTATAACCTAATACATCGCCCCCGCGTAACAAACGAATAATTTGTTCTTTTCCATCATCACCTAAGTGGGACAATTTTACCTTTCCCTCATCGATGCAATAGACACCAAAAGGATAAGATCCTTCATTAAAAAGGGTCTGCCCTTTCTTATAAACATTGCAAACTTTTTGTTCGTTGATTTCTGCTATAAATTCTTGTTTGGCCTTACAAAAAACGGAGGTGAAACGTTGATTGCAAGATTGACAAGTAGTGGCATCATGAAAGTGGGTCATGAATAAAAATTAAAAAGTGAAACAAATTTGGCCCTTTGGAACCAATGAATGGATGCTTGTTTAAGTTTCATGCCTAATAAATGAACAAGTGGTAAACGGGTGCAAGTTATAGCATTTAACCAATACCCCTGTTCCAACTTTGATATCGAATGTAAGGAAATGTTCCATTTTTCAAAAAAACAGTTATCAAAATTTGTTAACTCACGGTTCTTGGCCTCACTGCCTTATTTTTACACGCATATGCTGTATTTTAATTGGAATGATAGTGTGAATTTGCTGAAAAAGCTGACCATCAGGCGTTTCTGGAATGCTTTGAAGGTTTATTCCAGCTTTCAACTTACCAAATTAACTGGCAAACCGGTTCAATGGGGCTATCCCATTTCCATCTCATTTGAACCAACTACTTCTTGCAACTTACGTTGCCCGGAATGCCCTAGCGGTCTCAGGGCATTTACCAGACCTACTGGCATGCTAGAAAAAAGCTTTTTTAAACAGACCATTGATGAAATTCACCAGGAATTATTATACCTGATTTTTTATTTTCAAGGGGAACCCTATTTGAATCCTGATTTTCTTGCGATGGTCCAATATGCCCATGAAAAAGGTATTTACACGGCTACTTCAACCAATGCACACTATTTGACAGATGAAAAAGCCAAACAAACGGTAGAAAGTGGGTTAGACAGGTTGATTATCTCTATTGACGGAACCACACAGGAAGTGTATGAACAATATAGGGTTGGAGGAAAACTAGATAAAGTGATGGAAGGGGCACGCAATATTGTGAAATGGAAAAAAGCCCTGAATAGTAAGACACCTTTTGTTTTTTTCCAATTCTTAGTGGTCAAACCCAATGAACACCAAATTGAACAAATCAAGGCTTTGGGAGCATCCATTGGGGTAGACCAAGTAAGATTTAAAACGGCCCAAGTCTATGATTTTGAACAAGATCCTAATAATCTGGTACCCAGTATTGACAAATACAGTAGGTATAAAATAGGAAAAGACGGAAAAAGGATGGTCAAAAGTGGCTTAAGCAATCATTGTTGGAAGCTTTGGCACGCCAATGTGATTACCTGGGACGGGCTAGTAGTACCCTGTTGTTTTGACAAAGACGCCATGCACCAATTGGGTAATTTACATACCCAAAGTTTCAAAGAAACCTGGAACAATAGCAATTACCAACAATTCAGAAAAGAACTAAGCACCAGCAGAAAACAGATAGACATATGTGCCAACTGCAGTGAAGGCTTGAAAGTCTGGGAAGATTAGCTGATAAATATCATACTGATTTATGCTTAATATCAAAGTTCTATGCAATTCACCACACTAACTTTGCCTAAGAACTGAGCCCCGAACCAAAACCCGGTCCTTCTACTACCATGGGAATAGATAAAGAAATACAAACACAGAATTTTCGGAATGAATTTCAGAAAGTGGGTGTAAACATTATTTTCACCGCTAACTGGTTTACAGAAAGATTCAAGCAAATCTTGGATGAATATGATATTACCAATCAACAATTCAATATTCTACGAATTTTGCGTGGCAGTAAACGTCCATTAAGCACCCTTCAAATTAGGGATCGCATGCTTGACAAAATGAGTGATACCAGCCGAATTGTAGACCGTTTGGTCAAAAAAGAATTGGTTGAAAAAGCAGTTTGTGAAGCGGATAAACGCTTAGTAGACATACGCATTACCGATAAGGGAATGGCTTTGTTACTGGAATTGGACAATAGAAATGAGGATACGGACAAACTGCTCAGTGGTCTTGATGAACAAGAAGCAAAGCAGTTGAACCATTTGCTAGATAAGCTGCGCGATATACACCATTAAACAATGTGCATTACCTCCTGAAGAAATCAGAATCATTCCACATTCCATTTTTGCCTGAAAACAAGGTTTTATCTTCGCGGGATGAAGCTATTTCCCGCATTATGTGCTGCAATGATCTGCAGCTTGTTTTCCGGCAATGCCCAAGTAAAGCATTCCAACAATTACGAGTTCAGAGCTGTATGGGTAGCAACTGTAGACAATATTGATTGGCCCAGTAGCAAAAACATTTCTGTTGCAGAGCAAAAAGCTGAGTTTATTAAATTGCTAGATATGCACCAACAGAACGGCATGAATGCGGTTGTTGTGCAGATTAGGCCTGCCGGCGATGCTTTATATCCTTCTTCACTAGAACCTTGGAGCGAATTCTTAACAGGTAAACAGGGAAAGGCCCCAGTTCCTTACTATGACCCACTTGAATTCATGATTCAAGAAACACATATTCGTGGTTTAGAGTTTCATGCTTGGATGAACCCATATAGAGCGGTATTCAACATGAAAACATCTTCTGTTGCGCCAACACATTTAACGCGATTACACCCAGAATGGTTTTTGGTATATGGAGACAAGAAATATTTTAATCCAGCATTGCCAGAAGTGCAACAACATACGGCAAGAGTTGTCAAAGACATTGTTAGCAGGTATGACCTTGACGCCATTCATATGGATGATTATTTCTACCCTTATCGCATAGCAGGTAAGGAATTCCCGGATCAAGCTTCTTATCAGTTGTATGGCAATGGCAAGAACAAAGAAAATTGGCGTAGAAGCAATGTAGATAGCATTATCAAACTCTTGTGTCAGACCATTAGAACCACCAACCCACGCGTAAAATTTGGCATCAGTCCTTTTGGTATTTGGCGCAACAAAAGTCAAGACCCCATGGGTAGTGACACCAAGGGCGGACAAACCAATTACGATGATTTGTATGCCGATATTTTACTTTGGCTAGAAAAAGGTTGGATAGACTATGTGGTACCACAACTTTATTGGGAACGTGGTCACAAATTGGCTGATTATGATGTGTTACTTGACTGGTGGAACCAACACTGTTATGGTAAGCAATTATTTATTGGACATGGATTTTATAGGGCCGGCACCAATGCCGCTTGGAGAAATCCCAATGAAATACCCAAGCAATTAGAATTATTGCGCAAGTACCCAACCACACAAGGATCTGTTTATTTTAACAGCAAGGTATTTGAGAAAAACCCCAATGGTTGGAATGATTCTTTAAGAAATAATTACTACTACTATCCAGCCCTAGTGCCACCCATGCCTTGGATAGATGATGCTGTACCTGATCAACCCATAGTTACCAAAAAAGGGGACGGTATGGTATTGTTAGAAAATAAAGGAACCGAAACTATTAAA
>Ga0209480_10000147_pt1 | contig 63014 bp, 50 predicted proteins | sample JI61114C2DNA_FD_187501 | JGI IMG/M metagenome (GOLD analysis project Ga0209480, IMG submission 187501) | Wastewater effluent complex algal communities from Wisconsin, to seasonally profile nutrient transformation and Carbon sequestration -... | ecosystem: Engineered > WWTP > Effluent > Algae...
CGGGGAGGCAATTACTTCCAAAGCCGTGCCGTGCAGGGGCAAATCCTGCGCGCCGTGGTGTCCTCGCGGGCTCGCCTTGAGATGAAAAACGGCCTCGCTGCTAACGCCGCACCGGAAGTTATCTCCGCGCTCGGTTTCACCATTGATGACCTCTTTTATGTGGATGAAAAAGGCACGGTCTGGCGCGCAAAAGGCACTCTCGCCACCGGCCAGCAGGTGAAGCTCAACCGAACGGACAGCAGCACGCTGCGCAGTGTTTTCGAAGACCCAATCAAACTCTCAGGCGGCCACACGCGCAGCCGTCTGACAGGAATGATTAATGGCTTCCCGCCCCGGAACACCTTCTTCGCCATCGCCAAAGCCGCGCCTGGTTTTGCCATCGACACGCTGCCTTCCATCCGCTGGCAGCAGGATCGTGTGGTCGTGTTTGGCTCGCTCCTTCAGCCATAAGTCTGCTCGAAATGTCACTCGCTCCTTCATTCGCCGAGCCCTCTGATCCCTCTCCCCGCCGAGCGTCTGATTCGCGCGAGGGAGTTGGTTGCGGGGAGAGGTTAGGTGAGGGGAAATCACCGCCTCGCATCGGCACCAACGTCTGCCCCTCACCCCAACCCTCTCCCCGGAACTTGATCTTGGGTGTATTCGATCTGCACTGCCGGGGCGAGGGAGCCGAGCCCTCCGCCTTCGTCATTCGGTTTTAGTCATTCGTCATTCCACCTTCCCCCTATGTCCGCCGCCGAACTCGATCCCTCCCAGCCTGCCATCGTCGTGGAGGATCTGCGGCGTAGCTTTGGCGCGTTGAAGGCGGTGGATGGTGTGTCTTTCAGCATCAATCATGGAAGTGTCGTCGGCTTTGTCGGCGCGAACGGCGCGGGGAAGACGACAACGATGCGCATCCTCGCCACGCTGGATCATCCGAGCGGTGGCATCGCGAAGGTCGGCGGGCACAACGTGGTTCACTATCCGGCGAAGGTGCGGCGACTGCTCGGCTGGATGCCGGACAGCTTCGGCACTTACGAGCATATGACCGTGCTAGAGTATCTCGACTTCTACGCGCGGGCGCTCGGCTACAAAGGCGCGGAGCGCGTGCAGCGCATCCAGGAAGTGATGGACTTCACCGACCTCACGCCGCTGGCGGATCGCCTGAGCAACAAGATGTCCAAAGGCCAGACGCAGCGCCTCTGCCTGGGCCGTGCGCTGCTGCATGATCCGCAGATTTTGATCATGGACGAGCCTGCTGCGGGACTCGATCCAAAGGCACGCGTGGAGTTGAAGAGCCTCATCCGCATCCTCGCCGATGAGGGGAAAACCATCCTCATCAGCTCCCACATCCTCAGCGAACTCGGCGAGATGTGCGACACGCTGCTTTTCATCGACAAAGGCCGCATCGTGCATCACGGCGATGCCGAAAGCATGACGCGCACGAGTGCCACGCCTGAGACGCTGGTGAACGTGCAGATCTCCGGCGAGCTCGCCAAACTCATCGAGTGGGCGCTCACCGCACCGCTCGTGAAGGTCGTCGATGAAACCAAACGCGGTGCCCGACTCCGCATCGAGTCCACCGACGAAACCGTGCTCGCCGGCACACTGAAGCGCATGATCATCGACGGCCTGCTCGTCACGGATTTCCACCGCGAAGAGCGCCGGCTCGAAGATGCCTTCATCGACATGCTCGGCCAGATTGACAAAGGCAGCTTCAAAGGCGCTGCACCGCCGCCTCTGCCATTGCAGACAGAAGCTGAGCATGAGAATGTGAACCCATGATGACTGACACTGACCGAAAAGCCGAAGACGCACGACTGCGGGCGCTTCGCGCCATGTCGCCCGAACGGCGGCTCTCGTTGGCTGTGGGCTGGAGCAAGTCCGTGCGGGAAATGACACGCTCGGGTTTGCGGCAGCAGTTTCCTCAACTGAATGAGCGTGAAATGCTCCGGCTTTTGGCGGTGCGCTGGCTCGGAGAAGATCTGGCGATGAAGGTCTATGGCCCCATCGACGCTCATGGATGAGACGCTACAAGCTGCCTTGGCTGCTGCCGGTGTTTTGGATGAACTGGGCGTGCGCTGGTTCTTCGGCGGCTCTTTGGCGAGTTCCGTACATGGCATCCCGAGAGCCACCTTCGACGCAGACATCATGGCGGACCTGCGCCCGCAACATGTCAGGCCGCTGCTTCAGAAGCTTGGTGAAGAATGGTATGCGGATGAGTCGGCGATCCGCGATGCAGTGAGCCAGCGCAGCTCCTTCAATCTGATTCACTTTGCCACGGCGATGAAGGTGGATGTGTTCCTGCCGAAGCTGCGTCGTTTTGACGGCGGTGAGTTCGCGCGATCACGCATGACTTCGGTATCAGCGGATGGCGTGGTACAAGCTCCCGTCTGCTGCGCCGAGGACATCGTGGTGGCCAAACTGGAGTGGTATCGGCTGGGCGGTGAGGACTCTGAGCGCCAGTGGGGTGATGTCCTCGGCGTTCTGCGATTGAATGCCGGAAGGCTCGATCTCGATCTCCTGCGGGAGAGTGCCGCCGAAGTCGGCGTGACGGATCTTTTGGAGAGAGTTCTCCACGAAGCTCGGCCAGATTGACAAAGGCAGCTTCAAAGGCGAGACGGCGGGGAATGTCACGCCGCAAATACCCCCGCCGCTGCCTCCGCAGTAAACGGAGCACCGTCGTCGCGGCAGCGTCCTGGAGTGCGGTGGCAGAACCCCGGAGGGGTGGCGACACCGCTTTCGACGGCAGTCTGCGTTTAAGAACGACGGAAGACACCGGAAAGCGGCGTCACAGCCGCCGCACTCCAAGACGCTGGCACGCCTTCGCAGGTGCCTTGGTTTTGGTGATGCTGGTGATGTCTCAGGCGGCCGACGACTCGTCGGCACTTCATGTTCGTGAAGGGGCGCTCGCGGTCAGTGTGAATGGTGCGGATGCCACCCAGTGGGATACTTTGCAGACGATGCTGAAGGACCAGCTCACGCTCTCCGGCGTGAAAAGCGCGACCGAGCCGCTGGCGGATGATTTGGCCTTCTTCACGCGGCAGCATTACATCCGCGAAGGCTGGCCGGAGGCGGAGGTGCGCTGGGAGATCAAGAGCGGTGTCATCGTGCTCACGGTGCAAAGCGGACCGCAGACGCGAGTGGGCAGCGTGACTTGGAAGGGCGACACTGCGATCCTGCCGCAGGAAGAGATGCGGAAGTTCCTGCTGCGTCCGAGTATCGGGAAAGATGGCGCGGATAAACAGAACCCGGTGTGGGTCGGCGGTGATCTGAACACGGGTGCAGGGCTCGTGCAGCGTCGCTTGCGTGCGGAAGGTTATTTGAATGCTGAGACGACTTTGCTACCAGCGGCGGGCCTTGATCCCGAGGGGCGGCGCGATCTCTCGCTGGAGGTCAAAGCGGGTCCGCAGTTTCATTTTGGCAAGGTGAGCTTCAGCGGAGCGCCGCCGGAGCTGATGAAGCGCGCGCATGAGATCATCGCGGCGGTGAATGGCGGACCTTTTAATGAAGCACGCGTGCAGCAGATCGAGACGCAGCTCACAAGCATCGCGCATGAATCAGGCTGGCTGGATGCGCAAACGCTGAGCGACTACGAACTCGGCAAGCAAGGTGGCACGGTGGATGTGGAGCTGACTTTGCTGCCCGGGCCGAGGTATCGCGTGCGTCAGGTGGAGCCGAACCCAGGCTTCAGCAAAGGTTCCCAGCGTGTGATCAAGGCTGGCTTCCGCGAGTTGGAAGGTCGCTTTTACTCGGCGGACAATCTCGACCTGGTCTTCCGACGTGCTTTGGACACAAGCATGTTTGCCCGGCTGGATGTGGACCCCGTGAAGGTGCCGGATGCCGAGCCGCTGCCAGTGAACATCAAACGCGGCAGCGACTTGGCGAATGCACCCGCTGCCGATCTGCACATCGCGGGTGAGGAAACGAAGCCGAAGACGCTCGGCTTTGAACTCGGCTTCGATACCTTCCTCGGGCCGCAGTTTGGCGTGACGTGGAAGAACACGAACCTCTACGACACGGGCAACACCCTCGCCGCCGATCTGAGCTGGAGCACCGCCGGGCCGCTCGGCTCCGTGAGCATCAAAGATCCCGCTTTCATGAACTCCACCTACGCCGCCAGTGCTCGGCTGGCGGTGGAGAGCTTCGACCTCTTCGAGTATGCCCGCTACGGCACGAGCCTGAATCTGGAACTGGCCCGCCGCGTGAGCCGAACCTTTAGTTATAGCTTCTTCGGCGGTGTCTCGATCAACACCGTGAACACCGATGTGCTCAGTGAAGAGGAAATCGGCCCCGATCTCTACACGCTGGCTTTCGTTGGCATGAACTTCCTGCTCGATCACCGCGACAGCGCCGTGCTGCCGAAGAAGGGCTGGTTCTTCAATGCCCGCATCGAGACCACGCTGGATGCCATGGGCTCCGGCGTGAGCTACCTGCGCACGGATCTGCGCGGTGCCTGGTATCAGCCGATCACGAAGAAGTTCCGCTTCGCCGCCGGTGCTGCTTTGCTGAATATCCAGGGCGCGCCAGCGGAGGACATCCCCATCGACTCGCGTGTCTTCAATGGTGGTCCAAACAGCGTGCGTGCCTTCGCCGAACGCGAGCTCGGCCCGCTCACGAAAGGCGGGACGCCGCTCGGAGGAACGTCGGCTTTGATCACGAGCGCTGAGCTGAGCTATGAAGTCGCGAGCAACCTCGAGTTCGCCATCTTCACGGATGTGGGCAGCCTGGGTCGTGGGAACAACAGCAGCGCGTTTGATTACTCCTCCGACATCCGCACCACCCTTGGCGCGGGCTTGCGCTACCACCTGCCCTTCGGCCCGATCCGTATCGACTACGGGCACAACGTCTCGCGCCGCGAAGGCGAGGGCAGCGGCATGTTGCACATCACGGTCGGGTTTGCGTTTTGAGCCCGCCACGCCACTGTCCGCGCCTCAACAACCCAACCTACTGACCATGCCCCTCTCTGCACAGATCGTCGAAGACATGAAAACGGCCATGAAGGCCAAAGACACCGTGGCCCTGAACGTGGTGCGCGGCCTCAAGAGCGCCATCAAGTATGCCGCCATCGAAAAATTCGGCGCTGAAGGTGAACTCGATGACACCGACGCCATCGCCGTGGTCCGCAAAGAGATCAAAAAGCGCCAGGATAGCGTGACCAGCTATGAAACCGCCAATCGAGCCGACCTCGCCGATGTGGAGAAAGCAGAGATCGCCGTGTTGGAAAAGTATCTGCCCGCCGCGATGAGTGCCGAAGACCTCGTGAATCTCGTGGAGACCGTCATCGCCGAGCTCGGTGCCACCTCGAAGAAAGACATGGGCAACGTGATGAAAGTGCTGCAAGCCCGCTCCGAAGGTCGTGCCGACAGCCGCACGCTGTCGGGTGAGGTGGCGAAGCGGCTGCCATAGTACCATGACCTCCGCCATCATCGTCGCCGCTGGGAGCAGCAAGCGCATGGGGTTTAACAAACTCCTCGCGCCGCTGGCGGGTGTGCCGGTGCTGTGGCGGACGCTCGGGGAGTTCCAGGCTTGTGCGGAAGTGGATGAGATCATCGTCGTCACGGGCGAGGAGGTGGCGGAGCAGATCGAGCAATGGCGGCAGCAGGGCAGGCTGTCGAAGCTCGTCGCCGTCATCTCTGGCGGAGCTGAGAGACATCTTTCGGTGTGGGCAGGGATTCAGGCTTGTGCGCCGGAGTCGGAGATCATTGCGGTGCATGATGGAGCGCGACCGCTCATCACACCGGCGCAGATTTCCAAATGCATCGCGGCAGCGCGTGAGCAGCGCGCGGTGGCCTGTGCGCGACCGATGACGGAGACGATCAAGCGCGCGGATGCGAGTGGCAGAATCACTGAGTCGCTAGACCGCACAGGCGTGTGGGTCATGGAGACGCCGCAGGTGTTTGCCAAAGATCTGCTTGTGAGTGCCTATGAGTCCGTGATCCGCGATGGTGCGCTCGTGACGGATGAAGTCTCCGCCGTGCAGCACATCGGCGCGGCGGTTTTTGTGGTGGATAACCCGTCACCGAATCCGAAGATCACTTTCCCATCGGATCTCACGCTGGCAGAGCAGTTCCTGCCCTGAGTTTTTGAATCCGCGCACGGTTCGCAGACGCATCATTTCGCCCGACTTCTGAATGCCGCTGCTCACCTCCCAATACACCGCTCCGCGCTGGCTGCCCGGCGGTCATGCGCAGACGATCATCTCGGCGTTTCTGCCGCGTCGGCTGCGTCATTGGGATCGACGCGAGCGGCTGGAACTGGCGGATGGTGACTTTCTTGAGCTGCGCTGGATGGCCGCCGTGGCTGGGCATAAAGCATCGCGCCTCGCGATCCTCTCGCACGGGCTCGAAGGCTCGGTGGACGCGACTTACATCCGCAGCATGGCGCAGACTTTGGCAAAGGCGGGCTGGGATGTGCTGGCGTGGAATTATCGCGGCTGTGGCGGGATCGAAAACAGGCTGAGGCGCTTTTATCACAGTGGTGAATCGGCAGATCTGCGGCTCGTGATCGAGCACGCCGAGCAGACACATGATCACATCGCGCTCGTGGGTTTCAGCCTCGGGGCAAACCTCAGTTTGAAATGCGTGGGCGAGGCCCCAGCGCATCCCGCGGTGCGGGTGGTCGTTGGTGTCTCCGGGCCGGTGGACCTCACCTCCTGTGCCATTGCCCTCGACGAGTTGCCGGGAAACCGGGTGTATCAGCAGCGCTTCCTCCACTCGCTGAAAGTGAAGGTGCTGGCGAAGGCGCAGCGCTACCCCGAACTCGGCGAGATGCTGGCCGGGCGCGATGGCATCCGCGCGGTGCGCACGCTGCGGGAGTTCGATGAGCGCATCACCGCGCCGCTGCATGGCTTTGCCGATGCGGCGGACTATTGGGCGCGTGCGAGTTCGCTGCCGCATTTGGAAAAGATCACGGTGCCGACTCTGCTGCTGAATGCGCGAAATGATCCGCTGCTCGCCGCGCCTTCGTTTCCTGAAGAGCTTGCTCGGAGTAGTGAGCACTTCCATCTCGAAGCACCTGCTCATGGCGGGCATGTCGGCTTTCACGACTTCCGCGCTGGCTTGCAGCCATGGTCGGAGCGTCGCGTGCTGGCGTTTATCTCTGCAGCGGTGTAAGGGCCTCTTCACGGCGCTCGTTGAATCCGCCCTCATTCCACCATGAAAAAAGCCCTGCTTCTTCTCTCTCTCCTCGCGACGACTTGTTTCGCCGCCGAGATCCCAGCCACAGCTAAAGTCGGCGAGTTCTTCGCTGGCTGTCAGGCCTACAGCTTCCGCATGTACACCGTCTTCGAGGCCATCGAAAAGACAGCCATCACTGGCGGCAAGACCATCGAGTTTTACCCTGGCCAAAAGTATGACGAAACCTCCAAGTGGGACCAGAATGCCACACCGGAAATGATCGCCGCTGTGAAGGCGAAGCTGGCTGAGAAAGGCCTCACCGCCGTCGGTTTCGGCGTCATCAAGCTCGGCAATGATGGCGCCGCTGACCGCAAGGTCTTCGAGTTCTGCAAAACGATGGGCATCGGCATTGTCATCTCTGAGCCTGACGTGGCTGGCATGGACGGCATCGAAGCTTTGGTGAAGGAATTCGACATCAAGATGGCCATCCACAACCATCCGAAACGCCCGCTGGATCGCGCCTACCTCTTCTGGGACCCGAACTACGTTCTCGGCCTCGTCAAAGATCGCGACCCACGCCTCGGCGCCTGTGCTGACGTCGGTCACTGGGTCCGCAGCGGACTGGATCCCGTCGATTGCATCAAGATCCTCAAAGGCCGCATCTTCGACAGCCACATGAAGGACCTCACCGAGTTCGGCAATGTCAAAGCCCACGACCTTCCTTTCGGTCAGGGCAAGAGCAACATCGCCGGCATCCTCGCTGAATATCACGCGCAGGGTTATCCCGGCCCGCTGCATTGCGAATACGAGCACAACTGGGAAACCAGCGTGCCTGAGATCACCGCCTGCCTTGAGTTTGTGAAGAACTGGAAGCCTGCGAAGTAATCATCGCGACCTCGATCCATTTCCCGGCCTGCGGACTTCGGTCCGCAGGTCTTTTTTGTTACGTTGGGAAGAGCACTTGCTCACCTTTGGCCGTCAAGAGTAGCGCCACGCTGTCGCGAGCAGCCAGCACTTGATTCCAGAGTTTCTGTGGTGCGAGCAGGACTGCTTTGGTCAGCGCATCAGCCTCGATGCAGGTCTGGGAAAACACGCTGACACTGATGTTGCTCTTCATCGGCTTGCCAGTGCGCGGATGCATGATGGCGGTCACTTTTGACAAGCCGCTGCGCTGTTTCACAAAGTAAGCCGCGCTCGTGGCGAGTGCTGGCCGCAGCATCACGGAAGGCACACCAGCGCGATACGGATCACGCGGATCGCGGATGGCGACGCGACTGTCCACTCGGCCCAGCACACGCATGTCACCGCCTGCATTCACGATGGCTCCGTCCAGGCCGAGTGTGCTCAGGTAATCCATGGCCTTGTCCACGGCGAAACCTTTGGCGATGCCGCCGAGATCAATCTGCAAAGGCTGACGAAAGGCCACGGAGCAGCCATCCAGAAGCTGGATGTCCTCCCATCGCCCGGCCTCGGCCAGAGAAGTGTAGGCGGCATGACGTGGCAGAAGTCCGCTGCTCACGAGCCGAGGTGCCACCGTGATGTCAAAGGCTCCCTCCGTTTCGCGACTTAGGCGCACCGCCTCATTCATCACATGGTAGGTCCAGGGATGCACGCGCAGTGGAGCCACATGCCCGCAACGGTTCAGACGGCTGACATCGCTGTCAGGATCGTGGAAACCCATCATGTGATGCACGCAGCGGATGAGTTCAAAAGCCTTCGTCGCATGCTGATGCAGACTGGTCTCAGACTTCTCAGACCGCAGGGTGATCTCGACAAAGGTGCCGAGCAGTGGCTGGCAGCGTTTGATGGTGTTCATGACGAGTAGGAAGGGATTTAGAGCTTCCGCAGCACCAGCTCCCAGGTGTGGAGCAGGCGCTTCACGCCGTAGGTGATGCTCTTGCTGCTGATGGTCGCGCCAGAGATGTTCGAGATGTCTTTGTCCAGCTTCAGCTTCGAGTCGGTCGTCTTGCCGTGGAATTGCTTTCGCCATTTCGGACTCCTGACTTCATATCCGTAGATCTCGCGGTAGGTCAGGATCTCGACTCCCATGGCTTCACCACTCGGGCTGATCGCCACCGCGATGTCGATGGACTCGTATCGCCCTTCGACGCTGTCAAAGATGAGCCAGGAACCATCCGCGCCCTTCCAGGCATCGATCTCCAGATTCGTCACATCCACACCGCTGGAAGACTCGATCTGCTTTTTCTCCTTCTTCGAGAGCGTCACCGACATCGGCTGTGTCGCCCCCGGCAGCAGCACTGAGCGAGCTTGGGCACGCGTGAGGTAAGCCTCCGCATGCAGCCCGCCTGGAGCGAGGAGGAGGGCTGGGGCGAAATTTTTGAGCAGGCAACGGCGTCGCATAAGAAGCAGGCGATTCAATCGAGATTTGTTCTCAATATAACTGCAAATGGATCTCAATTGAATGGAGTTCAAGCATTATCTTTGGGTGACTACGGGCCGAGTCAGTCTATTCGAGGTCACGTTCATGGCGGGGGGAGAAGAACACCCTCGGCAGCCAGATGCGCTCGCATTGTCCCATGAAAGGAATCCGCAGCCGGGATGTTTAGAGCACCATGTTACGACCTTTCGTTCTTTTGTTCGCCCTTTCCGTCGCTGCGATTTCACAGGATTTGTTGCCGGAGCCTCATGTGCTCAGCCAGACTGGGAAACAGTCGGACTTCCCCGCAATGTGTACCGATGGTGATGGAAAGCCGTGGGTCGCTTACATGCAATGGGACGGCACGAAGGACACGCTGCATGTGGCCAAGCTCGCCAATGGAGTTTTAAAGGACGTTTTGACGGTGAATGGGCCGGGGATCATCCACCAACCCGCGATGGCGAGGGACGGCACAGGCATGCTCCATGTGTTCTGGTCTCAGGTGAATGACAAAAACCTCATGGACCTCAAACACACCTCCTTTTCCTATGAAAACACGCCTCCGATGATCGAGGGGGAGACACTCGCCAGCGCGCCCAATGGCGGAAGCGCCTTTGCGAAGGCGGCGGTCGATCCAGCAGGCAATGTCTGGGTCGTCTGGCAGGGCATGCATGGCACGCTGGGCGACATCTTCTGCCGAGTCTTCAATGCGAAAAAAAACTCATGGTCCGATGAAATCCAGGTCACGAAAGATGCTGGTGGCGATTGGGAGCCGTGCCTGGCCTTCGCAGGAGATGATGCGTGGGTGATTTTCGATTCGTCACGGGGTAATGAATTCAACATCTACGCCACGAAGATCAGCGCTGATCTCACCGTCGGTGAAACGAAGCCGCTCATCGCCACCGACCGCTATGAAGGCCGCGTGAGTGCCATCGGTGCCAAGGACGGCAAAGGCATCTGGCTGGCCTGTGAGCGCGGAAATCAGCAGTGGGGACTCGACATGCGCGCGCATGGTCATCCGCAGGGGCTGAATGGCCGGAAAGACAGTGTCATCGCCTACCTCGACCTCGCGACTGGCAAGGTGGACGAAGTGCCCAGCCCTGACGCACTCTTCGCCGATCTCCCTGGCCCACAGCCTGCCAAAGCGGCGGCTCCACGCGGCAACAATCCCAAAGCGAAAGCAAAGGCTCAGGCCAAGGCTGCACAGCCAAAAAAGAAGGGGAATCAACCACCGCCCAATGTCGTCGCCGCCGTGAACCTGCCGCATCTGATGCTGGATGCTGCGGGCCGTCCCTGGCTGACCGTGCGCTACTTCAAAGCCTACTGCTGGCGCATCGCGCTCACCCGCTACGATGCCGTGACGAAGCAGTGGACGAAGCCCTTTGCCATCCCCGGCAGCGTGTATTCGCAGGATCGCCAGACGAATCACGCACTCGGCAGCGATGGCAGCCTGTGGATCACTTGGCCGAGTGATTTGCGCAGCTCGAAGCTGCATCAAACCAGCGGCATCCACCTCGCCAAAGTCGCCACCGATTTGGACCTGCCACTTGTCCCCGTAACCGCTGCCAAACCGCGCGAGCCTTTCCCCGAATACATCAATGCCGTCACCCCTGAGCGTGCCCGCGATGACCGCCACACCTGGACCCACGACGGAGTGACCTACAAGCTCTACTGGGGTGACTACCACCGCCACACCGACATCTCGAACTGCATCACCGCGAATGACGGCTGCGTGCTGGAGCAGTTCCGCTACGCGCTGGACATGGGCAAGCTCGACACCCTCGGCACCAGCGACCACACGGACATCGCGAAGATCTACCATCCGTATGAATGGTGGCTGAACCAGAAGATGGTGGATGTCTTCTACTCACCCGGTTTCTTCACCAGCATGTATGCCTATGAACGCGAGCAGAAGTGGCCCTTCGGACATCGCAACATGGTCTTCGCCCAGCGCGGCGGGCCCATCGTTTACATCCAGCGGAAGAACTACGTCGATTCGCCCTGGCAAAAGCTTTTCCCAGTGAAAACCGAGGGCACGCCCGAACTGCACCCCACCGAACTCTGGGACGTGCTCACCCGCTATGGCAAACCCGTCACAGCCATCTCCCACACAGGTGCGACGGGCATGGGCACGGATTGGGATCAAATCCCGCCCATCGACCATCGCGTCGAAAACGTGATTGAGATCTACCAAGGTGCTCGCGTCAGCTACGAAGGCCTCAATGCCCCGCAGCCCACCGTCGGTCTGCGTGTCGGTGAGGACTACAACCACTCCTCCACCGTCATTGGCAAACCCGTCGTCGGCGAGCCGATCCGCAGCTTCACCGAGAAGAACAACGGCGTGTATCAGCACGCGCTCGAGATCGGCCACAAACTCGGCGTGTGGGCGAACAGCGACCACATCAGCACGCACACCAGTTACGGCGGCGTCTATGTGAAGGACTTCACCCGCGAAGGCATCATCGAAGGCTTGAACGCCCGCCGCACCATCGCGGCGACGGACAAGATCTTCGTTGAGTTCACCTGCAACGACAAACTCCTCGGCACCGAGATCGCCCTGAGCGGAAAACCCGTCCTCAAATTCGCCATCGACGGCACCGCTCCGATCAAGCGCGTCACTTTGGTTCGCAACGAAAAGAACCACCAGCAATGGGAACCGGGCACCAAGACCTTCGAGCAAAGCTTCACGGATGAAGCCCCCATCGCTGGCGAGAACCGCTACTACCTCCGCATCGAGCAAAGCGACGGCAACATGGCGTGGTCCTCACCGGTCTGGGTGCAGGTGAAGTAGCAGCCGTGAAAGGTTTGTGGACTTGCGCTGCGGCTTTCGGTAGTATCCGGGCGTTCGTCTTCTGACATGGATTTTCAGCAGTTCCTCTATCTTGCCGCTACGGTGGTGTTCGCGTTCGCATGCCGGACGTTCACGAATCGTTATGTGCGGAAGCTGGGCTGGCTGTCCCTGCTGGCGGCATCGTATCTGCTGGGGTATTTTTTGACCGACAGCCATGCGGCGGGTGCCTGCGGCATTGCCATGTGGTTCATGCTGCCCTGGGTGGAGATCGTGGCGCATGTGCGGAAGCTGCGCTTCCCGGTGAAGAGCGAGATCAAGGGCCGCTTCCCACCTTCGACAGAGCTGTTTCCTGAGCTGAACGAGATCACCGAAGAGATCGAGGGCCACGGCTTCGAGCGTGTGGAGGACACCGGCTGGAAGTGGAGTGATACCGACCACTTCATGCGGCTGTTTTCTCACCCCGAATACAAGGTGCAGGCGGCCATCGGCATGGCGCAGCAGGAGAATTTCGTCTTCTCCTATGTCAGCGTGACTTCCCGCACGAAGCAAGACGTGACCTACACGACCACGAATTATCCCTTCCCGCCGACGATGCAGCCCTCGCCAAGCCAACGGCTGAACCGCTTTGTGTATGCCGACTCGATGGAGGAATTGCTCGACGCCCATGAGGAGTTTTTGACCAGCCAGGGACTGGAAGACGATGATTTTGTGGACGTGGAGGCAGAGGAACTGCCCACCTGCATCGAGAAGGACATGAGCGCGCAGGTGGACCACAACATCAAGGTGGGTCTCATCACGCTGACCAGCGAGAGCGAGTTCCGCTACTCCTGGCGCGGCTGCTTTTTCCTCTGGTTCCAGATGGTGAAGGACATGGTGAAGATCTGATCCTCACCACGTCCTGAAATCACCCCCGCATCACCAGTTCGCCAGATCGTCGTGCAGGGCATCCATCGCACGCGAGTGCTGGGAGCGCTCGGGCAGATCGGGGCAGCCAAAGGGCACGATCTCCACCTTGTTGTAGCGCAGCGCCGTGATGCCGTTGATGCCTTTCGGATCGAGCAATGACTTCCAGGCTTCTTCAGCAAAGCGGGCCGCGAGGATACAATCCCCAGGCGTGGAATGACCGCCGCGTTGGAGATGCCCGAGCACGGAGGGGCGCACTTCGAGATCGGGGAAAGGAGCCCCTTCACGCTGGAAGTAGGCCTGGAAGGCATCCCGCAGGATGTAGGCCCCGTTGCGCTTCTGCTCGGGCTCAAACTTCACCCCCTCGGCGATCAGCACGATGGCGTGCCCACGGCCACGCGTCATCGCACCTTCGATCTTCTCGGCGAGACCGCGCATCTTGGCATCCGTCAAAGCACCGCCTTCAGGCGTGATCACCATCTCTGCACCGGAGGCAAGAGCGGCCATGCGGGCGAGGTCGCCGCTCTCACGGCCCATCGTTTCCAGCACCATCACGCGGCGATGACTGCGCGCGGTGTCGATGAAGTGATCCACCGCCCAGACCAGCGTATGTACAGCCGTGTCCACGCCGAGGGACATCTCGGTGAATTGCAGGTCATTGTCGATCGTGGCCGGCACGCCGATGATCCGCAGGTCACTCTCCTCGGCGAGCAATCGTGCCCCCGTGAGGGAGCCGTCACCACCGCTGACGATGAGGGAGCGGATGCCGAGCTTCTCCAGAAGCGTGATGACCTCCCGCCGGACCTCCGGTTTGTGGAAGTCCAGGCAGCGCGCGGAGCCCAGGATGGTGCCGCCCTTCCCCATGATGCCGGACACACTCGCGTGGTCCATCTGGATGATGTTTTGCTGCGCATCGATCAGGCCGCGGTTGCCCACATTGCGCTCGATCTCCTGCTTCAGGCGGTAGAGCGCGTCGGCATCGCTGTTCACCTGGCGGGCGGCGCGGACGAGCCCGCGGTAGCCATCGCGGATGCCATACACGGGGATCTGGTGGCGGTTCAGGCCCAGGCGCACCATCGCGCGCAGGAAGGCATTCATACCAGGGGCATCGCCGCCACTGCACAGGACGGCCACGGGACTTTCAGGAGAGAGGGACATGGGGTGGTTGGGGCCGCAGACGAGATTTTTCACGGGAGGTCTCGCCTGACGGGCCGCCAGTCATAGCGGGCCGGGGCCGGGTGGCAAGCCGGGGGTTTCGTGGAGCGGATCAGATCAGACTAGCTCCCTGGGTCAGCCGTGCCAGGATCGGGCGCTGCCTCATGAGACATGCGCCTCTTGGGTTGTCAGTCTGCCGTGGGAGTAGCGGCCTGTTCCATCCAGGGGTAAAACGCGTCCCGCATGAGTCAGCGGTGCCGCCTGGCCCACGCCTAGCTCAGCACGCAAGTCCAGCCAGCGAGGCGTTGTCGTGTGCGGGATCTCAGGGACAGCAGCTCGGGGAAGGGCATGAAGGCTGACTGGTTCGTAGTTGGATCGAGCAGGCGCAGCTAGCAACTTTTTCCTCATAGAGGGACAGACCCTTGCGGCTCCCCGACCCTTGCGGCTCCCCTTCGCGGCTTGTGGCCGTCCGTCAAGAATCGACGCCTGACCCACGCCTGACCCTTTCCTGCTGTTCCTTGCGGCAGGGGCGGGAGCGGGCGGAGCTTTTTCACGGCTGGCAACGGCGCGGAGCCGAGGAGCTTCGCGACGAGCTGGAGACTGCAAACTTGGCGCACACATTTTTGTCAAGCAGTTGCAGCCTGACCCCGTTTTCCCTCCAAATCTTCCACCTGTGAAAGGGGCCTGTGAAAGGCCTGAAAGGGGTCAGAAGGTGTTTCATTTTACGGAATTCCAGAAATTCAGACAGTTGCCTCACTTCGCGTAGCGGTAAAAGACCTCCAACTGGAGGGTGCAGAGGGCTTGGCGGTAGTTGGCTTCGGCGGCCTGGGCGGCGGGCCAGCTGGCTCGGCCGTTTTTAAAACTGCCGTCTTCCTGCTGCGTGAGGAGGATCTGCGGGATCACGCTGCCGAGGTAAAACTTCCAGTCATCGCCCCCGGCATTGAAGAAGGCGGCGGTGTTCGAGCACCAACTGTAGAGATTGAAGTTCTTCTGCCAGTCGGGTGGCTCCTGGGTCAGTGAGTTGCGCAGAAAGCGGAGGCCTTTGGCCGTCTTCGACCCGGTGCCGAGCATTTGCAGTCCCAGGATGGCTCCGCCGGAAAGGTGCCACTGATTGTAATGCCGATCAGGGTCGTCAGCGCCATAGCCACCGTCCTTCGACTGCTTGCTCTCCACATAATCGACCGCCTTCTTCAGGCAGGCATCCAGCCCTTGGAGGGCGATGCCGGACTCCCTGGCCACGACGAGCGCCTGGAGCTGCCAGTTCGCCAGAGACAGGTCCTCACCTTTGCTGGTCGGATTGAAGCTGGTGGGATGCCCGGCTTCGGTGCCACCATAGCTCCATGAGCCGCGCGTGTTTTGGCTGTCGATGATGAGCTGCGCGGCTTTGGTAAAGCCACCCTCCAGATCCGGCGGCACCCGGCCACCGGCGCGGGCGAGGATGAACGCCTCTCCCAATGCCGTGGTGGCGATGCCGTGCTCATAGGTGCCGCCGCCAGAGGTCGATACACTCGCGAGCATGCCCTGGGGACTGGCCTGCGCGGCCTTCACCAGATAGGCTACCGCCTTCTCCACCACCGTGCCATAGGCCGCCGAGTCAGCACCTTCACCACGCCCCGTGTAGCATTGCAGGGCCAGCCCGGTGTAGCCGATCTTGTTGGCACTCCCCCAGGAGCCGTCCTCGCTCTGCTTGCCCTTCAGCCAGTCCAGCGAGCGCGTCACCGCCTCCTCAATCTTCGGATCACCGCCATGCTTTTGGATCAAAGCGACCCGCGAAGCCGGCGAGATACGCCCGATGAACCGTGGAGGCAGCAGCTTGGGATTGATGACGCTGCCAGCGGGCGCCGTTGCTGGAGCCGGGGTGGCATTCGCTGTGCCGTTGATCTGCATCTTCCGCCATTGCGAGCCCGCAAAGGCGATGTCCTCCGCACTCAGATCTGCGATGGGGAGAGCCAGCTCGCGGCCATCGGCCAGCTTCACCTTCACCGAGCGGGAGACGGGGTCCATGCCCGTCATTTCCGCCTGGAGAGTGCGCCCAGAGACATTCGTCCAGGTGCGCATTTCAGCCGAGGCCACAGACACCGAGAGCAGGGAGGTCAGGAGGAGGAAACGCGTCGTCATGGCAGGAGTGAGCCGTTTATCTAAAAAGCAGCAGCAGGAGTCAAACCAGAATCCGGCTGGCAAGCGCGGTGAAGCATCGTATCCCATCCGCCTGCCGATGCCGACCCTGCCGCCCAAACTCCGCCACACCCTCATCCGCCTCTGGCGCGTGGGGCTGCTCGTGGTGGCGGTGCTGGTGATCCGCGAGGCGGTGCAGACGCGCGAGCGACTCGCCGCTGCTGCCGCGCTCGCGCCGGAGCGGTTGCGGGATTTTTTCCCGGACATCCAGAGCCTCGGCGAAACGAATCCCGCGAATGGCTGGCGCACCGCGCTGGATGCTCGCGGGCAGGAGCTCGGCTTCGTCACCACCACCGCGCCCGAGTCGGACAAGATCATCGGCTACTCCGGCCCAACCAACTGCCTGCTCGTCTTCAACCTCAAAGGCCTGCTCACCGGCGTGCGCGTGCTGAAGAGTCACGACACCACCGAGCATGTAGCGGAGGTGATCGCGGATCGGGAGTTCTTCGCGCAGTTCAAGGCGATGAAGCCCGGTGGGCCCGTGCCGGACACACTGGACGCCGTCAGCGGAGCCACACTGACCAGCACCGCGATCACTGAAGGCGTGCTGGAGAAGCTCGGACGTGCCTCTGGAAGCTCGCTGCGATTCCCGGAAGAGATCACGCTGGCAGAGGTGAAGCTGCTCGAGCCTTCCGCAGAGAAGCTGGAGCCCTCGAAACAGCATCGCGGCGGTTTTGATGTGCTGGATGCAGCGGGAAAGAAGGTCGGCATCGCCGTGCGCACCTCCCCTGCCGCCGATGCCATCGTCGGCTACAAAGGTCCGACGGACACGCTCATGCTGCTCGATGCCACTGGCACCACGCTGAAGCGCATCTCCCTGCGCAAGAGCTTCGATTCGAAGCGCTACGTCACCTCGGTCGCGGAGGATGGCTACTTCATGGGTCTCTTCAATGAACGCACGCTGGAGCAGTTGGCGGACATTGACTTCAAAGAGGCGAAGATCGAAGGCGTATCCGGCGCCACGGAGACGAGCTGGTCCATGGCAGAGGGCGTGAAGCAGCGTTCAAAAAGCCTGCTGGAAGCCCAACCAACAGGCTGGCTGAGGAAGATCCAGTGGCGTTGGCAGGACAGCGGTCATCTGGCCGTGCTCATCTCCGCGCTGGTCATGGCTTTCACTCGACTGCGCGGCATCGCCTGGGTGCGGCATACGCATCATGCGCTGCTCGTCATCTACGGCGGATTCATCGCGGCGGAGCTTTTGTCACAGGGCCTGCTCGCGGGCTGGGCGGCGCATGGCACGCCTTGGCGCAGTGCGCCGGGCTTTCTCCTTCTGGCCGTCGTAGCGCTGCTGGGGCCGGTCTTGAGCAGCAAGCAGCTCTACTGCCATCACATCTGCCCGCACGGAGCCTTGCAGCAGTTGCTCGCACGTCGGCTGAGATGGCAATTGCGTGTCTCTCCTGCGCTGGAGAGCTGGCTCACACGGGTGCCCTTCGTGCTGCTCGCCTTCGTGTTTGTCAGCGTGATCGTCGGCTGGGCGGTCGATCTCAATGCGCTGGAGCCCTTCGATGCCTATGTCATCCGCGTCGCCGGATGGGCCAGCATTGCCATCGCTGTCGGCGGACTGGTCGTGTCGCTTTTCCAACCGCTGGCCTACTGCAAGTATGGCTGCCCTACGGGCGCGCTCTTTAAACTGCTCCGCTTCACCGGCGATGCCGACCGCCTCGGCCTGCGGGACTGGCTCGCCGCCACGGCCCTGCTGGTGGCGGCATTTAGCGCCCGCCTTTGACACCCCGGCGCTCTTGCGGTAGAACCGCGGCCCTATGTCTGAAAAGCGCCAGTTCTTCGGCACCGACGGCGTCCGCGCCGTGGCCAATCGTCATCCCATGTCTCCCGAGTTCGTCATGCGACTCGGCCAGGCCGCCGCCGCCGTGCTCGGTGGTCAAAGTGACGGCGGTGAGCGCCCGCGCTGCATCATCGGCCGTGACACCCGTGCCTCGGGCGAGATGCTGGAGGCCGCGCTCATCGCCGGGCTGAACTCCTGCGGAGTCGATGTCGTGCTCGCCGGCATGGTGCCCACACCCACCGTCGCCATGCTTGCCGCTCAGACAGGCGCAAGTTTCGGCGTCATCGTCAGCGCCTCGCACAATCCTTTCCAGGACAACGGCATCAAGTTTGTCCATGGCAACGGCCGCAAGCTGAACGACAAGACCGAGATCGCCATCGAGAAGATCGTGCTCGGCGAAACCGCTGAATCTCCCCGCCCTGAAGGCCGTGGCATCGGCCGCGTCAGCCGCATGAGCGATGCCGTGGATCGCTACGTCGCCCACGCCGTCTCCAGCATGGGTGGTGTCCGCCTGGATGGCATGAGAGTCGCGCTGGATAACGCCCACGGTGCCTCCTCGTTCACCAGCGCTGCCGCTCTGGAGCAGCTCGGCGCGGACGTGCAGGTTTTTCACAGCGAGCCGGACGGCTTTAACATCAACGAAGAATGCGGCTGCACCCACAGCGAGGAGCTGGAGCGTCTCGTCCGTCAAAGCCAGGCGCTGGCAGGCATCGCTCATGATGGAGATGCTGATCGCATCGCTCTTTGCGATGAAGAAGCCATCGCCCTCGATGGTGACGAACTCATGGCCATCGCCGCTGAAGCCATGCTGCGCAAAGGCACGCTGAAGCACAACACCGTGGCTGTGACCATCATGAGCAACTACGGGCTCGACGACCTCGTCTCCCGCCTCGGTGGTCGAGTGCTCCGCACGAATGTGGGTGATCGCTACGTGCTCGAAGAGATGCACGCCCGTGGTTTGAACTTCGGCGGCGAGCAAAGCGGCCACATCATTTTTGGTGACTGGGCGACGACCGGAGACGGCCTCATCGCCGGTCTGCAAGTGCTGCGCATCATGAAGGAAACCGGCGAGCCGCTGAGCCAGCTCCGCAAGTGCCTGAAAAAATTCCCCCAGGCCGCCCGCAATCTCCGCGTGCGCTCCAAGCCGCCTGTTTCCGAGCTCAAAGACGCCGACAAAATCATCAAGGAAACCGAGAAGAAGCTCGGCGACTACGGACGCGTCCTCCTCCGCTACTCCGGCACCGAGTCCCTCATCCGCCTCCTCATCGAGGGACGTGATGTCGAGTATCTCGAAGCCCAGGCGGACAAGATCTCCTCAGCGATCCTGGCGCAGATCGGGTGATGTTTTGCTCAGCCCTTTCGCTGAGCCCATTTCCGCCCACTTGCCAGAGCCGCGAGCGTTTCCTCGAGCCGTCGTTCGATGGTTTCCGACTGCTTCGCGGTGCTGATCCAGACCTTGTATTCGCGCTGGCAGGTCTTGCTCATTTTCTCGAAGCCCGCTGCGGCTGCCTTGTTCTTCTTCAGAGCCTTGGCGAGCACCTCCGGCATCGGCCATTCCTCACGCTGCACTTTCGGAGGTGGTGGCAGGTCGGGCGTCGCATCAAGCAGGACAGCCGCATGCAGCAACTGCCTCAGCGCCTGTGGATCGAGATCCTCCAGCGATGTCACACGAATGCTCTGGATGCTCGTGTTCGCCTCACCGCCCGTGAAGAGCATCGTGGACTCCCGCAGTTCCGTGCCACGAAAGAAGCTGATGCTGAGGTGATGTTTGCACGCACTCAGCCCGCACACCAGCTTCCGTCCGCTGAAGCAGAGCATGTTCCATTTGATCGACTCCGTCAGATCCGGCTCCCAGCGCATGATCCACTCCCGCACCTTCTCCGCCAAAGCTTGGGAGAAAGCCGGAGCGTTTTCGATCCATTCATCCGGGTTGCGGGTCTTGGCGCGGGAGCAATCCATGGTGTAGGCGAATAAAACAAAACAGGTGACTGTCCACCTTCGAGGACACAGGTGCCAGAGGTGGTTTGAGACGATGCTTGCATCCTGCAATCTGGAAACATATTCTCTGCCCATGAGCACGGTCGCCCAAATCGAAGCCGCCATTCTTGAATTGCCGCAGGATAGCTTTCTGGAGCTTTTCGAGCGTTTGGCTGTGCGGCGTGACGCCATCGAGTATGAGTCCCCAGAGCTGGAGGCAGAGCTGCTGAAGGCGGCCGATGGTCCGTGGCAGCCGGTGGATGATGCTTTCTGGGATTCCATCCGCCAAAGCTGGCCTTCCCATCAAAAAGCCGCGCAATGCCAAGGTTGAACATCCAGAGTTCACCAGATGCGAAGGAGGACATTCGACTCCAGACGAGTTGGTATGATGGAAATGCGGGCGCGGACATCGCTGAGCGCTATGTGTCGTCATTCATGGAGACGGCTGATTCTCTGAGCAAACAGCCTGACTTGGGCCGCATCTGCCACTTTCGCAGCCGCTAGCTCGCCAACTTACGCTGCATCCGCATGGAAGGTGCTTTCGGTAAGCATCTTATCTTCTACCGACTCCACGACGACACCTTGTATGTTTTCCGAGTCATCCATGGCATGCGCGATCTGCCCCGGCGGCTGCTTGATCCACCTGGGGTGGAGTGAGTGGTTAGGTGGCCGCATTTTACTTCATGGCGCTTTCCCACTCATGAGCGCCATGTCTCTGTTTGGCTCGCGATATAGACCATGCCAGCCGATGAAACAGCGAGCTGAATCCTTGATCCGCAGCCGTAGCGCGGGCCAACCTGATAATCGAACCAGCATAACAACTCCGTGGGATGGAGATAAAAGGCAGCGTGTCCTTGAGAGTGATAAATGCCATTCCTTGCTCCAGTCTGCCTCGTGGTCCCTTTGGGCGCAGATGAAATGGCATCGGCTGTGACAATCCACACAGCAAGCTCTGAACCCGTCACCATACCGTAATCAGTTTTGGCGTCACACTCGACGACTCTCCAGAAGCTCGATGAACTCCCGGACCTTGAATCAGACGCGGAATACTCCGCCATCTCTGCGATCAAAATCTGTGATCGCTTGAGTAGCAACTCGCGCACTCGTTCGACCTGATCGGAGGAAAGAAGTCGGTGATTCAACGCAGCAGAGGGCTTGGAGTTCGGCGGTAAAAGGGAGACCCTGCTTTCCCAAATCTACCGTCTCACCACCACTGGCAATGCCTTCTCGAGCGCGGAGAGGATGCGGTTGTGGGTGGCATCGACTTCGGGGGTTTCGAGGGTTTTGTCGGGGGCGCGGTAGGTGAGGGTCCAAGCCAAGGATTTGCGGTCGGCGGCGAGTTTGGTGCCGGTGGGGTCGGTGAAGACGTCGAAGAGGGCGGTGCTGATGAGCAGAGGCTCTTTGATGCTGCTGAAGAAGGCGGCGACTTTGGCGTTCGGCACGTCGGCAGGCAGCTCGAAGGCGACGTCGCGGGTCATGCCGGGGAAGCGGGGGAGGTCGGTGAACTTGGCGGGGCCGGCACTGCCTTGGCGCAGGGCGCTGAGGATGAGTTCGCAGACATAGACGGGCTCGCGGGCATCGAGTTGACGAGCGCGGGCGGGATGGAGCTGGGCGATCCAGCCGAGGACGCGGTTGCCGGCCTTCAGCTCGCTGTGGAGGAGGAAGGTGTCGTTGTCTTTGAGGGGCTTGATTTCGACGGAGGAGACGCCGGGCAGGTTTTCGACGAGGCCGCGCAGGTCGAAGATGTCGGCGGCTTTGGGCACGCGTCCATGCCAGGAGCTAGGTGAAACCGGGCCGCTGAGCAGGATGGCGAGGCGCTCTTCTTCGCGGACCATGCCGTTGGGCATCTTGAGGAAGACGCGGCCGATCTCGAAGAGGCGGAGGCGATCAGCGCCTTGGCGGATGTTCAGCGCGGCGCTGGCGAGCAGGCCGGGGACGATGCTGGGGCGCAGGGTGGTGTGGTCTTCGCTCAGTGGGTTTTTTAGCGCAGCGAGGCCGCCGGTAGGGTTGCCGAGGGCATCGTTGGTTTGCGGCGTGGAGATGAGGCGAAGGGTCTGGGCCTCGTTGAAGCCGCGATTCGCCAAGGCCTGGCGGATCTGCATGGCATGATCGTAGATTTTGTCGGTGCCATCACCCTGCGCGAAGGCGGCGGTGAACTTGGCGGGCACGCGGTCGAGTCCGATGACGCGGGCGACTTCTTCGACGAGATCGACGCTGCGGAGGAGGTCGAGGCGGTAGCTGGGGATGGTCCAGGAGGTGCCGTTTTGGGTCAAACCGAGCTTGGTGAGGATGGCGTGGGCTTCTTCGATCTGGAAGCCGTCGATGCCGAGGAGTTTCAGCGCGCGGGCTTCATCGAAAACGATGTCACTGACGAGCTGCGGGGCTTCACCGGCGACCTTGAGCTCGGGTTCGGCGGTGCCTCCGGCGATTTCCAAAATGAGCTTGGTGGCGAGATCGCTGCCGCCGTGGATCTGATGCGGGTCGATGCCGCGCTCGAAGCGGTAGCTGGAGTCGGAATGCAGCGTGAGGCGGCGGGCGGTGCGGCGGATGTTGCTCGGGGTGAAGTAAGCGCTTTCCAAAAGGATGTTCGTGGTGCCTTCGACGACGCCGGTTTCCTCACCACCCATAACGCCGGCGATGGCGACGGGGCGGGCGTTGTCGGCGATGACGAGGTCTTCGGTGAGCAGGGCGTATTCCTGGCCGTCGAGCGCGAGGATTTTTTCGCCTTCTTTGGCGCGGCGGACGGTGATGCCGCCCTGAAGTTTATCGAGATCGAAGGCGTGCAGGCTCTGGCCCATCTCCATCATCACATAGTTGGTGATATCGACAATGTTGTTGATGGGGCGGAGGCCGATGCTTTCGAGGCGGGCTTTCAGCCAAGCGGGGCTGGGGCCGACTTTGACGCCCTTGATGACGCGGGCGGTGTAGTAGGGGCAGCCGTCGGTGGCTTCGAGCGTGACTTCGTCGGCCTTGGCGGCGCGGGTTTTCGAGGTCGCTTTGGTGTGATCGCGTTCGCCTTTGAGCGGGATGCCGGTGAGCGCGGAAAGCTCGCGGGCGAGGCCGAGGTGGCTGAGGAGATCGGAACGGTTTGGGGTGATCTCGAGGTCGAAGAGGGTGTCGCTCTCGACGATCTGGTTGATGGGTTTGCCGACGGGCAGCGAGCTGTCGAGAATCCACAGGCCGCCGGTGTCTTCGCCGATGCCGAGTTCCTTGCCGCTGCACATCATGCCGAGGCTATCGACACCGCGGAGCTTGCCTTCTTTGATCTCGAAACCGCCGGGCAAAGCCGCGCCGGGGAGAGCGAGCGGGACTTTGTCGCCTGCTTTGAAGTTCTTGGCCCCGCAAACGATCTGACGCGGGCTGCCGCTGCCGTCATCGACCTGGCAGACGCTGAGTTTGTCGGCATTCGGGTGCTGCTCGAAGGACTGGATCTGAGCGACGATGACCTTGTCGGAAGCGACGCCCTTTTGCTCGATGCCTTCCACCTCGATGCCCGCGAAGGTCAGGAGGTCAGAGAGCTGAGGTATGGTGTAAGCGCTGAGGTCGAGATGGGTCTGGAGCCAGTTGAGGGAGACTTGCATGGGGGAGCGTAGTTTAGGCAGTAGAATGGTGGCAGTAGAATAAGGGACATTCTATTGCCCCCATTCTACTGCCTGAAATCAGGCGGCGAACTGGTTGAGGAAGCGCACGTCGTTTTCGATGAGGTGACGAATGTCCGAGATGCCGTGGAGGATCATGGCAAGGCGATCCAGACCCATTCCAAAAGCAAATCCTGTGACCTGCTCGGGATCAAACAACATATCACCACGCGTTTTGCTGACGGCAGCGAAGACGGCGGGATCGACCATGCCGCAGCCGGCAATTTCGATCCAGCGGGCTTCTTTGCCCTTGGCTTCGAGCTTCACGTCGATCTCGAAGCTGGGCTCGGTGAAGGGGAAGAAGTGCGGGCGGAAGCGGACGGCGGTGCCAGGGCCGAAGACCTCGCGGAAGAAGAACTCCAGCGTGCCTTTGAGGTCGGCGAGGCTGACGTTTTTGTCCACGTAGAGGGCCTCGATCTGGTTGAAGACGCTGAGGTGGGTGGCGTCGATCTCATCGCGGCGGTAGGCGGCACCGGGGGCGATGATGCGGATGGGCAGGGCTTTCACGGTCTCCATGGTGCGGATCTGCACGCTGGAGGTGTGGGTGCGGAGAAGCTTGCCATCGGGCATGTAGAAGGTGTCACTCTCGTTGCGGGCGGGATGGTCGGCGGGCGTGTTCAGCGCATCGAAGCAATGCCACTCAGTCTCGACTTCGGGGCCATCGGCCAAGGTGAAGCCCATGCGTCGGAGGGTGCGCACGGCGAGATCGCGGATCTGCGTGAGCGGGTGCAGCGTGCCGACGCCTGCGCCGGGGCGGCCCGGGAGGCTGAGGTCGATGCCAGCGACGGCTTCGGCGTCCTTGGCGTTTTGCAGGGCTTCCTTGCGGCTGGCGAGTTCGCTGGTGATGGCATCGCGGACTTCGTTGAGCTTGGCGCCGACTTCTTTTTTCAGATCGACCGGCACATCGCGCATCCCGGCGCTGAGGGCGGTGAGCTTGCCTTTTTTGCCCAGGTAGTCGATGCGGAAGGCCTCCAGCGCGGCTTCATCCGTCAGGGTGGTGAGGGAGGCGAGGGCTTCGGATTTGAGGGAGTCGAGTTCAGTGAGCATGGTAGAAATGGGCAGGTTTGCGGGAACGAGTTGGAAAACTCGTTCTACGGGCAGCGGGGGCGGCGATGATGGACGGCTGAGGCGCGGGTGCAACCCGCACGTCACAGCGTGAATGTCTTGCTGGGGGCAGCCACTACTGCCTGCCCGTCATGCGTTTCCACAGACTGGGGCGGGCTGGGTCAGTGCCTTGAGCACTGCGAGTGGAGTCCTGTGGGCGCGGGGACCTCGGCGGGCGGGAGCCACGCTGATCTTCGCGGCCTGCATTCTGGCCGCCTTGGCCTCTTTGACTGTCTTGACCTCTCTGGCCACCCTGACCGCCTTGACGGTCTCCCTGCCGACCACCACGTCCACCCTGCGGCGGGCGGCTGCGTGGGTCGCGATAGCGTGGGGGCTCCTCGGTGCGGGGAGCGGCTGTGGCGGCATAATTAAAACCCTCGGCACGTTTGCGCACGAGGCCACGACCGATGAACTTTTCCAAGCTGCGGAGGGAGGACTGATCCTCCGGCGAGATGAAGCTGATGGCGTCTCCAATGGCCTGCGCACGACCGGTGCGTCCGATGCGGTGGACGTAGTCCTCGGCGTGCATGGGGAAGTCGTAATTCACGACGTGCGAGATGCCGTCCACGTCGATACCGCGTGCGGCGATGTCTGTGGCGACGAGCACACGCACTTCACCGGATTTGAAGTCGGCGAGCGCTTTCAGGCGCTGATTCTGCGAGCGGTTGGCGTGTAGGGTGGCGCACTTCACGCCGCCTTGCTCCAGTCGGCGGGCGATTTTGTCGGCACCGTGTTTCGTGCGGCTGAAGACGAGCACCATGTCCATCTTGCTGTCTTGCAGCAGGTGGCTGAGCAAAGCAGGCTTCAGATGCGCAGGCACCTCATAAACGAGCTGGGTGACCGTCTCGGCAGGGTTCGAGCGGCGACCGATCTGCACGGTCTTCGGGTGATGCTGGAACTCATGCGTGAGCGCCTCGATCTCCTTCGACAGCGTGGCGGAAAACATGAGCGTCTGGCGTTTCTTCGGCATGGCGTGGACGATGCGCTTGATGCTGGGCAGGAAGCCCATGTCGAGCATGCGGTCCGCTTCATCGAGCACGAGATGCTGGAGGCCGCTGAAGTTCCCATGGCGCTGGCCCATAAGATCCAGCAGGCGGCCCGGCGTGGCGATGACGATGTCACAGCCACTGCGCAGCGCATTGATCTGCGGACGCTCGCCCACCCCACCGAAGACCTTCGCGATGGTCAGCGGCAGATGCTTCGCATAAGCGAGCACGTTTTCCTCGATCTGGACGACCAGCTCACGAGTCGGCGCGAGGATGAGCACCTTCGTGCCCGGCTTGCCCTGAGCTGCGGCCAGACAGGTGAGGATGGGCAGCGTGAAAGCGGCGGTTTTGCCCGTGCCCGTCTGCGCGATGCCGATGAGGTCATGCCCGGCGATGATGGGCGGAATGGCAGCGGCCTGGATCGGTGTGGGTTCCGTGTAACCGGCTTCTTTGATGGCCTGGAGGATTTTGGCGTCGAGGCCGAGTGCTTGGAAAGACATCCGCGAGGATGCACGCGATCAGACGGAGTGCGAGGGATGATTTTCTGTGAAGCAACCGGACCGAGCCATCAAATTAGTCCTCGCCCCAAAAAACTTCGTAACGTTTCCGTGCCTATCCTGTAAATAAAGGTGACGAGGGTCTAAATCGACCAAGTTCTGTCACTTCAAAATCCATCGAAGCCATGAAACCAAAAACAACAATTGCCACACTCGCGGCTGTTCTCGCACTTGCAGGACCTGCCTTCTCACAAGCCAACTGGGGCTCCACCGGGGCTGTTACCGTGGCCCTGACCCTGTCCTACACGGACGAGGCGCTGATGCTCAAAGACGAGACCGGGAAAGTGCTCACCGCAGCCAATGGTGGCGGCCCCACTTTCGAAAACACTTTCATGGTGGAGACTCTGGCCGGCCCCGTGGATGAAAAAGTGCCCGTCAAGACGGTCAGCACCACCGAATACGGTTCCAAAATCTCAGTGGCCAAATGGGGCAATGTTGAAATCATCAAACAGCTAGTGCAGGAGGAAATTCTTCCGCAGAAAGGCAAAGCACCCTTCATCGCAGGCTGGTCTATCATCGCCATTTATGGTCCAGATGGTATCCCATTGTCCTACGTTGCCAGACATACGGACAAGACGACGATCGACATCCCCCTCATCATCACTCCTGGTACACCCATGGCATCGGCGAAGGCTGAGAAGACTGTCATGACCGATAACACTCCGCTCGTGGGAGAACCGACAAGCACCATTGTTCACACCTTCTCGGAAAGCTACAGAGGTCCGGGTACGGCCAGTGTCCCCTTCCTTGGCGGACCTCTTGATGTCAATGGACTACTGACGGGCTCTACCAAAATCGTCTTGAAAACAGAAGGTACAGGTATCGACAAGATCGTCACGGAAGTCTTTGTGCCTGGCGCGATCAAACTCGACAAAGTCTTGGGAACCACTGAATTGGAAGATGTCGTGGAGGGTTCCATCAGCGTAGCACCAGGAGCTGTGGTCAACTTGGACCTCTTCACGCCCCCCGTGCTTTGATGAAGGCTGACGGACATCTGTGACAATCACACGGCACCTCCATGGACTCATGGAGGTGCCTTTCTTTGAAGCCTCATCTTTTATGAATAGTAATCTGATGATTGCACTGGCAGCAGTGGCCTCCTGCGGCCTTTTGTTTTATGCGTTCTGGAGCGCTGGGCCCGAACAAGCCAAAGCTCCACAGGCTCAAGCTGTGAAGGTTAAAGCGGATATCAAACCTGATCCCGTGGCAGCCTCCGCCCAGAGCAAATCTCCTGTAACTCTTACCACAGCCAGCCAAGCAGTAACGGATGGGCCTCTGGATGCAGTTGCCAAACAGCAGCTTTTAGAGGCCATACATTTGGCATCAATCTCTTATGACCCAGTAGAGCTGCCTCGCATCCAGCCCTACTTGGCTCATCCAGAACCGGAGGTTCGCGAAGCAGCGCTGAATGGCGTCGTGGTCTTGGGACATGCTCAAGGTGCTCCGTTGCTGCGCGAGGCCGCGCGTCGGCTGACGGACTCCAAGGAGATTGCCAGACTCCTGGAAAAAGCCGACTGGCTGGAACTCCCCAGTGTCCCTCCCGCAGTGATCAAAGCCCGGTTCGGCCAAAAGTCAGGTGCTGGCACACCTGCGCCCAGCCAAGGTCAATAACCAGTGAGTTGTTTCATGTCTTTGGCAGGATGCCCCCGTTATCTCCTGTGAGATCAAACGAGCGCTGTCGCTCTTCCCGCAATGGTGTGCGGCCTCCGCGTCGTTTGCGGAAGGGGTCGAAGGCCATGTCAGAGCCGTCGGCCTTCATTTGATGGACCATCTTTAGTAGCACCCCGAGGCGGCCTTTGGGAAAGCCGGCTTTGTTGGCGAACCAGCCGAGGTATTCGGCGGGCAGGTCATAGATGGGGACGCCATTCGGCGGACAAAACTGCGGGCCAAACTTGCCGAAGGGCATGTAGGTGCGTCCGATCTCTTCGAGGTCGTGCTGCATCCGGGCGGCGAGGTCATCCATGAGGAAACGAGTCCGAAAACCTCACGATGGCAAGGTGGAGATGCGAAGGCTCGTTCATTCGCTCATCATGAGCGGCATCATCGGACACACTCTCTATGCCGAGCTGGCGCTGCGCGAGGTCGTGCGGCAGAAGCATCGTTGGGCAGGCGTGATGCAGGCGCATCGGGCCAGTTTTCATGCGGGGGCCTACATCGGCAGTGACATCCAGGTCATGCCGGAGGCCGTGTGCGTGGATACGGGCAAGGAGGTCGGCTTTGGCACCGTGCCTCTGGAACGGAGTCCGATCACGGGTGGGGCAGTGAGGCGCTTTCGTTTGGACACGCCCGATGGCCCACTCACCGCGACGCGAGTGCATGAGCGTTTTTATGGCCGCGCGCATCTCGTGTTCGGCTGGACGCAGGCGGAAAAGGAACTGCGCGTGCCGTGGGATCACTTGCCGGAATACTTCGCCGCCGTGATCGCTGACCTCGGCGACAAAGACGAACGCGCACTCGCCTACACGCTCGGCTGGATCGTGCATGTCGTCGGAGACAGCCTGATCAAAGGGCAGCAGCCCGGCATCGAACTTAACCTCGTGGATGGCCGCTACACCGCGAAGAACCGCCCCGTGCAGGACCTGATCTCCTACCACGACATCGGCATCGCCGAGCTGGGCATGGACTGGCCTCGCGATCTCACCGCGATGGCATCGACGCCTGTGGTGGACATCCAGCTCCACTACATGCGCTGTGTCGAGCCGCGTGGGAAGCTCGCCAGCCTTTTCCCCGATGGCTGGGTGCCCGCAGCCGCTCCCACTCTGCGCGCCGTGCTGGCAGAAAATCGCCGCTATGTCAGGCAGCACGCGCTGGATGAGATCGCCTCCATGCAGCTCGCGAATGGGGAATGCAGCGCCGCTTTGCGCGAGAAAAGCGGACTCACGCTCGCTGAGATGCGGGAGGCGGCACGAGCGGCCAAGTTTCGCGGGATGCTGAACACGATGACGACCCAGATCACCACCATGTTTGAAGCAGTGAATATGCGCATTCGGGCATAGACATGATTTGTAGCATACTGCGTATTGCAGCATCAGCTCGGCACAGTATGGGCGGAGTCCTACTCCGATGTTTTTGCGCACCCTTCTCCCCGCTGTCGTCGCCACTCTGATCTGTCATACCGCCTGCGCCGACTCGGCCTTCGAGCCACTGGTCGGTTTTGAAATGGGGCCCAATCCGACCGGCGGGACTGTGCCATGGCGGCCCGCATTGTATTTGCACTCGAACGGGAATTTCTACGGCACGACGCATGGCGGTGGGGCTTTTGGCTTTGGGACGTTGTTTCAAATGTCGAAAAGCGGCCAGCTCGGCCACCTTTCGTTTACAGACCTGAACGCAGGCTCAGTGCCTACAGGTCGTCATCCGGGCAGTGCTCCGATGAGCACGCTGGTGCTGAGTTCAGATGGCTGGCTCTGGGGCACCACCTCCGCAGGCGGCGTGAACAGCACCTATGGTACTATTTTCCGCATCCGCCCTGAGACGGGGGAATTCCAGACGATGCATAATTTCGCGAGCGGCACGAATGGCAACTCGCCTGCTGCAGGGCTGGTTTCAGACGGTCAGGGCTACCTCTGGGGCATGACACGCTACACGAACAACGGCACTTCGACCCATGGCACCCTTTTCCGCATCCATGAGCTGACGGGTGTCTTCGAGAGAAGACTGACCTTTGCCAGCACAGTTGCTCCCAAGGGCCGTGTGCCAGAGGGAAACTTGTACTACGATGGCGCTGGCAATCTCTGGGGCACCACGAGCAAAGGCAGCACCTACAGCTGTGGCACTATTTTCAAATACACCATCAGCAATAACACGCTGACCACGCTGTCCGATTTCAGCGACCGCCAGGTCCAGGCAGGAGCCATCAAAGGCAACGAAGTGGCTGCGACCCTGGTGCCTGATGGCGCGGGTTTCCTGTGGGGTGTCACCACTGCTGGAGGTGACATCAGCGGCTACGGAACAGTCTTCAAAGTAGAGATGGCCACCGGCACTGCCACCACGGTTCTCGAGTTCAGCAACAACGGCACCAACAACAAAGGCGCAAACCCAGTCGGTCCGCTGGTGAATGATGGAGCGGGCAATCTCTGGGGTGTGACTCGGGTCGGGGCCGCCTCCGGTGAAGGCAGCATCTTTAAAATCGCCAGCAGCACTGGCGTGCTGACCACCGTGCTTCAGTTTGGCAATCTGACAGGCGTGAATGCGAGCGTGAGCACTCCCTTCAGCGGCCTGACCAACGATGGCCAGGGCAATCTCTGGGGATACTCCAGCGCTGGTGGAGCTGCGGCCACCTGGGCTGTTTTCAAGATCAAGATGAGTGACGGCAGCTTCACGAAGGTGGCGGAACATGCTCCCGGTGGTGTCTCCTATCATGGCAGGACTCCGCTGGCCGGTCTCTCCGGCAATGACACCAGCCCCTGGCTCTGGGGCACGACCTCTGTGGGCGGCACGAGCAATCTGGGCACGCTCTACCGGTATGATCCAAGCACGGGTCAGCACCAGACGGTGATTCATTTCACCGGACAAACCGGCACGGCCCTGGGCTCGAAACCGAATGGCAAAGTCCATGTCGATGCGGACGGTGTCGTCTGGGGCACCACGGAGGAAGGCGGAACCGGGGGCGGCATTGGCTACGGCACCGTTTTCAAATATGACCCTGCCACGAGCACTTTCACGACTGTCCAGGCATTCACTGCTGGCGGCGGCTACCGGCCCAGAGGTGCCCTGGTCGGCATGAGTGATGGTTTCATTTGGGGCACCACCAGCAGCGGCTCCAGCGCCAGCTACGGCAGTGTTTTCAAAATCAATCCCGCCACCAATGCGTTGACTGTCGTGCATACCTTCGCATCCAGCACGCCGGCGAATGGCTACCAGCTCGCCTGTGGGTTGGTCGAGGATAGCAGCGGCTTCATCTGGGGCACCACTCAGCTCGGCGGTGCAAACACGAGCGGCACCTTGTTTAAAATCGAAATGGTCACCGGCGCGATGACTGTCGCGCACTCCTTCCCGAATGGATCTGGAAATCACGCGGGCAATCTCGTGATCGATGCGGAGGACAACATCTACGGCACGAATCCATTGAGCGTCTTCAAGTTTGTCCCCGGCACTTCGACCTACACGGCGATCTTCACAAACGAGGACATCACCATTCCGCTGAAAAGTGTGGCCGTCGGCACACTGTATAAGACAGCAGCGGGAGAAATCCGCTTTCAGGGCACCGAAGGCACGAGGGATCTGACAGGCATGTCGTCGCCCTATAACAACTACACCAGCTACCGGGCGGTGATCTACGAGATCGACACGACCACCCATGTCGTCACCAAAGTACAGAGCCTGATGGAGAGCATCGTCGGCACCACGGTCCCGGCGGCACTGGCACCTGCTGGCGGCCTTTATGAGCATACCGACGGGCGTTTTTACGGAGTATCTCAAAGCGGCGGCACCAATGAAGATCTGGAGCCCGCAGGTGGTGGCATGATCTACCGCGTGGGCAGCGGCCCGGCAGCCATCGCCCAGCCCTACAGCACCTTGGTGTCACTGACCTACTCGCAGTATTCATCGGCGACTGGCAACACCACCCTGCGTGGGTTCGTGAACCCGAATGGCAACTCGATCCTCTGCGAATTCGAGTGGGGCCCGACCACCAACCTCGGCAATACCATCACCGCCAGCGCCACTCCTGGCACCGGCTTTACCGGCAATCTTTGTGAAGCAGTGCTGCCAGGTCTGCCTGCCAACACCACCTACTTCTTCCGCCTGCGCGCCAACACCAACGGATTACCCGATGAGCCGTCCTTGGGCCCGATTCAAAGCATCGTCACAGGCACGCCAGCCGGACCCACGAATGCAGAGATCAGTGTCGAATCCCCCATCGGCCAACTGCTCACGGATAACACCAGCACGCTGGACCTCGGCAGCCTTCGCGTGGCGCAGTCGGTGAAACAAGCCGTGACCGTGCGGAACATCAGCCTTTCCAATTCTCTCACCGGTCTGAGCGCGGGCATCACGGGCACAAATGCCAGTGACTTCGTCATCACTACACCGCTCACCCTTACCAGCGTCGGCCCTGGTGGCAGCGATGGACTGCTCATCACCTTCACGCCTTCAGATTCAGGCCCACGCGCTGCCACGCTCACCATCGCGAGCAATGACGGCGACGAGGCGAGCTTTGAAATCCAGCTCACGGGTGAAGGCATCGTCGAACCCGAGATCGAGGTGGATGCCCCAGGCCCGCTCGCACTGGAAAACGGCCACAGCTTCGACTTCGGCACCAGCGCCATCAATTCCGGCACGGCCCGCACCTTCACCATCCGCAACACAGGCAATGCACCCCTGAGCGGACTCGACGTCAGCATCACCGGCATGAACAGCGGCGACTTCGCCGTGACCACTCAGCCAGGCACAGAGGTGGCCGCGAGTGGCAGCACGACCTTTGTCATCACCTTCACCCCATCTGCGGGAGGTGCGCGCAGCGCCACGATCGAGATCGCCAACGACGATGGCGATGAAAACCCTTTCCACATCCAAGTCAGCGGCACCGGCATCACCGCGCCGGAGATCGAGGTGCTGGATGGTGCCACGAACCTCACGGACAACAGCTCCACGATCGACTTCGGCGCAGTGAGCCTCGGCAGCTCGCCAGCAAAAACCATCACCGTGCGCAACAGCGGCAACGCCACGCTGACAGGCATCTCCGCGAGTATCATCAGTGGAGACACGGCGGACTTCACCGCCAGTGGTTTGACCAGCAGTGTGACTGCGGGGAATGAGACCACTTTCACCCTCACCTTCACGCCGCAGAATGTCGGCACCCGCACCGCCACGCTGCGCATCGCCAGCAATGACGCGGATGAAAATCCCTTCGACATCACCGTCACCGGCTCGCTCGCCGTGCCGCAGGGGCCCGTCTTCACCGTGCAGCCGATGAGCAGGCTCGCCTTCCTGGGAGGACCGGCCGCCTTTGACTCGACGGTCACGGGCGATCCCGTCATGACTTACCGATGGAAAAAAGGCACAGCATTTATCGCCAATGCAACCGCCAGCAATTACATCATCCTCGCGACGAAGGCCGCCGATGTCGGCGCTTACTCGGTCATCGCCGACAACCCGGTCGGCGCGGAAGTGCCTTCGAGCACCGCTTACCTCGGACTCGTGACACTCAGCCACAGCCAGCAGGTACTGAAAGTCGGCAGCACGCTGAAGCTCACCTGCACCGTGGCAGCTCCGAAGCTGCCAGGCGTGACCGTGAAGTATGATTGGTTCCGCCAGGGCAGTGTCGATCCGATCACCAACGGCGCGAAAGCCAACCTGGCCGTGGTTTCCGGAGCCACCACCGGGGCTCTGAGCATCGCCAAAATCGGCACTGCGGACGCGGACACTTACATGTGCCGTGTCACGCTCGACACGCCTGGCAATGACCCGCAGCTCTTCAACGGCAGTACCATGGTCTTTGTCGTCGATGCCGTGCCCGATGTAGCTGCGATGCCGCCGGAGTCCGTGTCTGTCAGCGAGCCGATCGACATCACCATCATCGCCACAAACTTCCCCACCAGCTTCTCCGCCTCCGCTCTGCCTGCGGGTTTGAAGTTTGACACGAAGACCGGCCGCCTCACGGGCAAACCCACCACGCCGAGCAAGAAGACCACCCTCGGTGCCTACATCCCGAGCAAGATCAGCTTCAAAGCCACGAACCCCTTCGGCACCAGCTTGGCTGAAGACTTCTTCCTCACCATCGAGCCGCTCGAAGACGGCGTCGTCGGCACCTTCAGCGGCATCGTCGAGCGCTCGAATCACTCGAACTTCGGCATGGGCGGCCATGTGAAGATCACTGTCGCCAGCACGGGCGTTGTCTCGGGCGATGTCACCCTCGCCGGGCAAAAGCACGCGGTCGTCGGCTCGATCAATGTCTCCCTCGGCAACAACCCCACCTTTGACCTCATCATCAAACGCAACCCCGCCAGCCTGGGCGATCTCCGGCTCACCGGCGGCATCTCTCCGCCTGATGATCTTTTCTCGGGTGACATCAGCGATCCGCGCTTTGAGATGCTGACAGGCACGCAGGATCTCGGAGATCCCGCTGAGCCAGGTCTCGTCAATGGCACGATGGCGGAGGCACGCTTCAACAGCCCCAGCGGTCTCGCGCTTCTCGCCAATGGCTCCGGTTACATCTCCGACCTAGCCAACCACACGATCCGTTTTGTCGATGGCGATGGTGAAACCGTCTCCACCTTTGCAGGCAGCACCACTCTAGGCTCCAACGACGGCACGGGCACAGCCGCCAGTTTCGCCGGGCCTGAAGGTCTGGCGCTCGACAGCGCGGGCAATCTCTTCGTCGCCGACACTCTCAACTCGACCATCCGCAAAATCACCCCGACGGGAGTCGTCACCACCTTTGCAGGCACCGCCGGCCAGGTCGGCGCCGTGAACGGCACCGGAGCTGCCGCACGCTTCGATCTGCCCTGCGCGCTCTGCTTTGATCCAGCAGGCAATCTTTATGTCGCCGACCGTGGCAATCACACCATCCGTAAAATCACCCCCGCAGGCGTGGTTACCACACTGGCAGGAAAGGCGGACCAGTCCGGGCACAAGGATGGCAGTGGCGCGAGTGCGCTCTTCAGTGCTCCACGCGGCATCGTTTATGAGCCCGTGCTCAAAGCACTCTTCGTCACCGACTCCGAAAACGTAGTCATTCGCAAAGTCACCCTCACCGGAGCCACCACCACCTATGCCGGATCACCCGGCGCGGGCGGCATCGCGGACGGCCTCTTTGCCAATGCGCGCTTCATCGATCCGCGCGGCATCACCACGCTGGGAGACGGCACCCTCATCGTCACAGATACCCTGCTCGTGCAGCTCAACCCCAACGGCACGCTCGGCACCATCAGTGACTACGTGGATACCGTCGGCAGACTCGATCACCCCGTCGCCGTGGCCTACAATCCTGCGGATGAAAGTCTCATCACCATGGACGACGTCCTTCACGGAGCCATCAGCTACGAGCCCAGTGGCGTGAATCAGGAGGCGCACTTCGCTGCACAACGCGCCCCATGGACGACCACGAACTTCGTCCCGGCAGCCGAACAAGGTCTCTACAACGCCGCTCTCGAAACCACCGTCCTGCCTACAAACAACAGCTTCCCGCAGGGCGATGGCTACGCTCAAGTCGCCATCAGCAAGAGCGGAGTCGCCGCATGGAGCGGCAAGGCGGCGGATGGCACCAGCTTCACCTTCAGCACCTTCATGGCCGATGACCGCAGCATCCCGCTGCATGCCATGCTGTACAAAAACACCGGCAGCCTCCAGGGCGAGACCTTCATCACCCCAGCCGTCACGCCCAACAAATACGACCTCATCGGCGACAACACGCCTGCCTTCGACTGGTATAAACTCAACCAGCCACTCGCCAGCACCGACCGCAGCTACAAAGGTGGATTCCCCGTGCATGACGTCACACTTACCGGCGGCAAGTATGTGCCCAACGATCTCCACCTCTACCTCGGCTTCGCTCCCACTCCCGCCCTGGCAAACATGCAGCTCAGCTTCACCGAGTCGCTGATCAATCCATTCGTCCAGGCCTTCACCCTTACCAAGCCAAACACCGTCGTCGTTCCATCGAATGCCAAGACACTGACCATGAAGATCGACCCCAAGACCGGCATCTTCACCGGCAGCTTCAAGGAAGGCACCCCAGCCGCGACCGTGCCCTTTGCCGGCATCCTCATCGACTACGATGCGGGCTCTGACCAAAGCGGCCACGGCCACTACCTCATCCCCGAATCCGCCAGCGCCACCTCTCAGATCCACTCTGCTCGCGTGCTCTTGGGGGCAGATTGAGTCACGAACGTTCTTGCTTGCCTCTGCTTCGAGCTTCTGGCCTATGATCGGCCATGCTCGAAGCACGCAACATCGGACTGGAAATTGATGCCCCACCGGAATCGGAACACGAAAGCCTCCACCTCCTCCGCGAGGTGGCCTTCAGCGTGCCGCAGGGCCATCTCATGGCCATCGTGGGACCATCAGGCTGTGGCAAAACCACGCTGCTGAAAGTCATCGCCGGAATCACCGAGCAGACCGATGGCGAACTGAAATGGGAAGGGCGTGACCTCAAAGAGGAAGAGGATCTGCATCCCGGAGAACTCGGCTATGTGCCGCAGTTCAGCGTGGCGCACGATCTGCTGACCGTGGAGGAATGCATCGCCAACAGCATGGCGCTGCGCACACAACTCCCCGGCACGGATGACTTCGAGCCAAAGCTGGACAAGATTCTCGAACTCACCGGCCTCACGGATCTCGCTGACCGTCGGATCAAAGTGCTCTCCGGGGGTCAAAAGCGCCGACTCGGTTTGGCGTTGGAGCTTGTCACCAATCCCTGCCTCCTACTCTGCGACGAAGTCACCAGCGGACTCGACCCCAAATCCGAGCGCGAGATCACCGAACTGCTCCGCGTGCTTTCCCGCGAGAATCCGCGCCGCCTCGTCATCAACGTCACCCACAGCCTCGCCAGCCTGGGGGACTTTGACAGCGTGCTCGTCATGTATCAGGGCCGCCTCGTTTATCACGGCCCGCCGAAGATGCTCACGCATTACTTCACCGTCGAGCATCCTGAGGAGGTCTATCTCCGCCTTACGCAGCGGGACGCCCAGAGCTGGCATGAATCCTGGCAAAAGAAGCGCGAGCATTATGAAAAGATGCTTCTCGAAAACGCGCCGCCTCAGCCGAAGGAAGACGACCACGAGCACGAAGTCGTGGCTCCCGAGGAACTGCCCAGCCTGATGAGCCAGGTCTTCACCCTGCTTCAGCGCCGATGGACCATCTTTCGCCGAGACTCCGGCCAGGTCTGGCTGCATCTCGCCATGCTTTTTGGCTTCCCGCTGCTCGTCGTCATCTTCGCGCTTGATGGCATCAAGCCGCTGAAGCAACTCAGCCAGCGTCAGGACAGCGACATGCTGTACGAGATCCAACAGAAGTCGGATTACCTCGTGGATCAGCTCAATGCTGGCGGACTCGTCAGCGGACTCATCATGTTGCAGGTCGTGCTCGTCACCCTTATGGCCAGCAACAATGCCGCGCGTGAAATCGCCGGTGAAAGGCTCATCCTAGAGCGCGAGAAACTCGGCGGCCTCAGCACGATGGCCTATGTCATCAGCAAGGTGCTTTTCCTCGGCGTCTTCGTTTTGGCACAAAGTATCTGGATGGGCATTTTCGTGGACATGATCACTGGAGGCCTGCCAGGTGATCTGATCACTCAACTCGGCCTGCTCGTGCTCGTCTCCGCCGCCATGACCAGTGTCTGCCTCGGCATCAGCGCCCTTTGCCGCACACCGGAAAAAGCCACGATCCTCAGCATCTACCTCGTCGGCTTTCAGCTCCCGCTTTCCGGAGCTGTGCTCAGTCTGCCCGACTGGATCGAAGGTGCGGTGAATCCCTTCATCGCCGCCTTCTGGTCATGGTCCGGCAGCCTCCGCAGCATGAGCGACACCGCCTTTTACGATGCCGTGAAGAAGGTCACCGAGACCAGCCTCGTCACGCCCGAACTCGCAGGCTTTGTCCTGCTGGCCCACGTCATCATCGGCCTCAGCATGACTTATGTGGGCAGCAAAGGCAGCCAGTGGGAGTGATGGGCTTGGTGCACTCTTTTTTCGAGCCGCACACAAAAGACATCGGGGGTGGCGTTAGGCGCACGAACGCGTTTCGGCGCACAACCATCAGCTCCTCATGAAAACAACCTACCGCACCCTGCTCATGCTACTTGGTGTCGCCGCTTTTAGCGGTGCTGCCTTCGCCCAGGAAACTCCACGGGCACCAGACCAACCTCCCGCACCGGAGGCAAAACGCGAAGGCCAGCCTGAGCGTCCACAGCCACCCGAAGCACGGCGTGGCGAGCCTGAAGTCGCCCGTCCCCGCCCAGAAGGTCAACGTGAAAGCCCATCTCGGCGCGAAGCCCCTCCTGAATCGCGCCGCGAAGGAGATCGCGGACCTCAGATGCAGCGTGATGGAAATCGTGAACGCGGCCCTGGCCCTGGTCCCCGAGATAGTGACATGAATCGCCCCGATGCTCGACGCGATGGAGGCCATGAACGAGGCTCTGGCCCTCAAAATGGAGACAAGGCTCGTGGCGAAGGCACGCGTGATGGAGATAAAAAGCGCCTCAATCCACCCCATGATGGTGATCATCCACATGGTCCCAGCCCTCGCGATGGCGATGCGAAACGCCCGGACTCTTCTCGTGAAGGCGAACATGGCCCTAAGATGCATCGCAATGGCGATCATGATCGTGGTCCTGGACCGCGAGATGGCGAACATGCCAAAGCCGGGCCTCGTGACCATGATCGTGCGTCACACAATGGCCCCGGTGACCGAGGATCCCGCGACGGAGAACATGGTCGCAAATCAGTTCCGCGTGAAAATTTCGCAGGACGTGGTCCTAACCGCCCTCAACATCCGCCGATGGCTCATCGCGGCGGCCCTCGCGGACATCAACATCCAGAGTTCCGGCATGATCATCGTCGTGGTCATGGCCCCCAGCATCACCGCGGTGGCCCAATGCTAGGTCGTGGTCCTGACCGCCGGATGGAGGGTGGTCCTCGTGGTCCCGAAACTCATCGTCAAGGCCCACCTCCGATGCAACGTGGTCACCATGAAGATCGGCGTGAGTCCGGTCGTGGCCATGACAATGGGTCGCGCATGAATGACCGTCATCCGCAGCGCCATTCAGGAGAAGACCGCCACGGCCCACGTGATTTCCGTGGCGCTTGACCCTGACCAGATTCTGAAACCCGCCAGAGGCACTGCATGTGCTTCTGGCGTTTTGCTTTCACCAGAAGCATCTCATGCACATGAAAATCACTTCAGCTCCTTCGGCAATTGATCCGCGAGCTTCTTGATGTTCTCCGCATGAGCACGGGTGGTGACGAGCAAAGCATCCTTTACTGAGACAATAATCAGGTCCTGCACTCCCAGCAGCGCCACATGCTGGCCTGTCTGGGAAAAGACAAGATTGTTCGCCGCGCCGATCTGGGAGAGCACGCAGTTGTGCTGATTGCCGTCTTCGTCGTTTTTCAGGTAACGCCCCACGCTGGTCCAGTTCCCCACGTCATCCCAGTCAAAAGTGGCCTCCACATTCAGCACGCGTGAGGCTCTTTCCATCAGTGCGTAGTCGATGCTCAGCTTCGGCAGTTTGCCAAATTGCTGGCTCACCGTGGCATTAAAATCCTTCGATCCTCGCAGCTCGGACACAAAGTCTGCCAATGCAGGACAATGACGGCTGAGTTCACTGAAGATGGCCGGGATCGTCCAGATAAACATGCCTGCATTCCAGGTGAACGTGCCCTGGCTGATGAAGTGCTCGGCGAGGTCAGGGTTCGGCTTTTCGCGGAAGCGCACCACTTCGTAGATGCCGTTGCCTTCCACACCTGGCAGTGACGCGCGGCGCCCGCGCTCCACATATCCATAGCTCGGGCAAGGCCATGTCGGCTTGACACCCACGGTGACGAGCGCGTTTCCAGCCTCTGCCGCCTGCATGGCGAGAGTGAGCACACGCTGAAACTCAGCCTTGTTTTGGATTAAATGATCCGCTGGCAGCACCATCATCGTCGCGGATGGATCACGCGCCACCACCCAGCCCACCGCCAGCGCGATGGCCGGTGCTGTGTCACGCTTCTCAGGCTCGGCGATGATGTTCTCCTTTGGCAGATCCGGCAGCAAAGCGCGCACACCAGCCTCCTGCTGATTGTTCGTCAGGATGAGAATGTTCTCCTTTGGCACGAGACCATCGAGACGCTCCACGGTCATTTCGAGAAGCGTTTTATCCCCAAACAATTTTAAGAGCTGTTTCGGCATCGAATCGCGGCTGATCGGCCAGAAGCGCTGGCCGCTGCCGCCGGCGAGGATGAGTACATATCGGGAGTTCGTCGCGGGGGTCATTGAGTCCATCATGGAAGCTTTCACGCGGGCGGGCAAATTCCACTTTGGAGAATGTGCGGATCTGCTATCATGGAGCTGTCATGCCTCCTGAAACCTCCGTTGAAAGCCGCTACGAAGCCTACGCCAATGCCATTGCCCCCGCCGCAGCAGGCTGCGCTCTGGGTATCCTCTTTGGTCGTGGCATGAGCCGCAGTTCGTCGAATATCATCGCCCTTACACTCCTCGCCGCCAGCGCCGTCGTGGCCGCGCCCGTGATCACCGATCTCATCGGGCGCACTGCCAACAGCCCCCGCACCGACCGCGGCAGCCGCCGTCGTCTGGAAGGTATCCGCACCAACTCCACGGAAGATGATTTGAAGGAGTTCTTCATCGATTCCCCGAACGCACTTGTGCCGTAACAATCCACCTGCCTCAGATCATTCCACCATTCGCATGACTAAATCCATCCTCTTTCTCTTTGCTGCACTCGCCCTTTCGAGCTGCTCCTCCGGTGAAAACGACGGTCGCAAATATTACACCAACAACAGCTCGCCTATCGCTGGTAAAATGGGCGTGAGCTACCGCCGTGTGAAAGCCGACAACCCGCCCGCGTCCACAGCTTCCACCCAGCCAAAAACGGTCGAATCCGACGGACTGCTCGGTGCTCTCACCCGCGATAACAGCGACGAGCCGCCCGGCCTGCTTGACCGCAACGAAAAGCCTGATGAGCCCGGTGCAGAGTATTGGATGCACGGTCAGCAGTCTCCAAACCCCATCGCCAGCAAGATGGGCGTCCGCGTAACCAGGCGGAAGAAGTGAAAATCACCCCACATTCATTAAAGGCGCGCACTCACCATGCGCGCCTTTCTCATTTCCCTTTGCCTGAACGTGTAATGATCTAGGCTCTGGCATCACCACTGTTCGCTTCGCAGCTGCACGGCAATCGTCCCTGCCAACTTCAATAGCCACCCGCACCGATTTTTCCGGCAGCGGAGTCCAGAGTGCCTGCGGCTTCGCGCTTCCGATAGTCATCCATCATCGCAGCTGTGGCCGTGGCACCGCATCGGCTGCCTCCGAGATCACGGACTTTGATAAGGCCATCGAGATCGCGCACGCCACCAGCAGCTTTAACTTGGACTTTGGCGGAAACATTGGTGCGCATGAGAGTCAGATCGTGTTCGGTGGCGCCTTTGTAATTATAGCTGCCGTCAGCTTGCTTCACGAAGCCATAGCCCGTGCTCGTCTTCACCCAGTCGGCTCCGGCGCGCTCACAGATCTGGCAGAGTTTGATTTTAAAGTCATCACTGCTCATGCCTGCGCCACCATTCGTGAGGTAGTCATTTTCAAAGATGACCTTCACCTTTGCGCCGTGCTTGTGCGCCTCATCACAGACACCCTTCACATCTGCCTCCACATAGTCCCAGTCAGCGCTGAGCGCCTTGCCGAGGTTGATCACCATGTCGATCTCGTTTGCGCCGTCTCGACAGGCCAGCTCTGTTTCGTAGCGCTTTGACTCGGTGGTGCTGTTCCCATGAGGAAAACCAATGACGCATCCGACAAGCACTCCAGAGCCGCTCAGCCACTCCACGGCCTGCTTCACCGCGTAGGGTTTGATGCAAACTGAGGCCACCTGGTATTGCGCAGCCAGTTTGCATCCGGCTTCGAGGTCCGCGTCCGTCATCGTCGGATGCAGGAGACTATGGTCGATCATCTTGGCGAGGTCGGAGTAGCTGTATTTCATAGTCTTTAAGAGTGGCTAAGCCAATTTGTAAATTGGCTTAGCCACTTGTCAAAACCTGTTTTTATCCCAAGCTGCATCCATGTCTGAAAACGGAACCTTTCACCAGCAGCTCATCGAAAAGCTCCACACGCTTGTCCGCACACGGGACTTTATCCCAGGCTCTCAGTTCCTTACCGAGCGCGAGATCGCCGAGCGCTTCAAAACCAGCCGTCCGACGGCGAACAAGGCGCTGAGCAGCCTCGTGTCCGCCGGTTTGTTGGAGGTCAGGCGCGGCGCAGGCACCTTTGTACGTGAATCAGTGCTCGATTACGATTTGGAGCGCCTCGTAAGTTTCACTGACAAAGTTCGCACGGCAGGAAAAAAACCAGGCACCAAGCTCATCGAATACCGTAAACTTACTGCCGCAGATGCCCCGCCAAGTGTTATCCAGAGCCTGCGAATCGAGGCTGTGGAACCTCTGATTTACATGGAGCGAATCCGTTTGGCCGATGGCAAGCCCGTCATCTACGAGCGCCGCCATGTCGTGGTGAAACTTTGCCGGCCGATGACCCGCACGGATGCAAAAAGCTCACTTTACACCTGTTGGACTAAGAAGTGTGGCCTGACGATCAGCGGTGCCGAGGAGATCATCCATGCCGTCAATGCCACGAAAGCCCAGGCGGCTCATTTGCAAGTTCCAGTCGGCATCGCCTGTTTTCAAATCATTGCCACAGGCTATGCGTTAGGTGAAAAACCTCTCTGGTACGAAGAGACCCTTTACCGCGCCGATGCCTATGAGTTCCGCAACCGCATCAGCGGACTCACGACGACATGCGCGGCAATGGGACGAATCAAAGGGTGACTCGGGTTTACTCTCTACCGCATCTGGCACGATCAGGACATGCTTAATCTCGACAGGTCGGAGCGTATGTCTGCCATGCGCCTGCTCTCCAGCCTGCTTCCAGTCATCGCCGCATCTTGTTTTGCCGCTGACGTACCTCTTTCGCTCACGCTCCAATCCCGCTCACCTTCTGGCAAAGCGACGCTCGTTAAAGAGACGTGGCAACCATCGCACACGGCCATCATCGTCTGTGACATGTGGGACCTGCATCACTGCAAGAACGCCGTGATCCGTGAGGGTGAAATGGCTCCGCGTTTCAATGAGGTGCTCGAAAAAGCTCGTGCTGAGGGCGTGCTCATCATTCATGCGCCTAGCAGTTGTATGAAACCTTATGAAGGGTCCCCGGCACGCGAGCGAGCGAAGTCCGCGCCCGCTGCTGCACGCCTGCCGGACAAGATCGGCGAGTGGTGCAAACAAATCCCCAGTGAAGAGCTGGCTGTTTATCCCATCGATCAAACTGATGGTGGCGAAGATGACGATCTTGCCGAACACGCCGCCTGGGCCAGGGAACTCGAAGCCAGGGGACTGAATCCCAAAGCCCCATGGACGAAGCAGATTGACGTGCTGCGCATCGACCAAACCAAGGATGCCATCAGCGACAGTGGCGTGGAGATCTGGAATCTGCTGGAGTCGCGCAACATCGACAATGTCATCCTCATGGGCGTGCATACCAACATGTGCGTGTCAGGCCGTCCCTTTGGCCTGCGGCAAATGGCGAAGAACGGCAGACACGTCGTCCTGATGCGCGACATGACGGACACGATGTACAATCCCGCCCGCTGGCCTTTCGTGAGCCACATACGAGGCACTGAACTCTTCATCCAACATGTCGAGAAACGCATCTGCCCCACCATCACGTCGGATCAATTCATCGGAGGTCAGCCCTTCGCTTTCAGCGCGGCCACGGCTGGAAAGAAACGCCTTCAAATCATCCTGCTCGGAGACAGCACCACCGAGGCCAGTATTCCAAAGAAGCTCGCGCCTGATGAGCCTCAGATCGAGGACACACTGCGCATCAAACTGGTCTCCGAAGCTGATTTGCCTGCCTGCGATGTCTATAATGAAGGCGTGAGCGGCGAATACATCCGACGCCTGCTCGACACCCGCTATGACAAGGCCGTGAAGACCAAACCAGAGGCTGATTACATCTTCATCCGCTACGGCATCAACGACATCGCCAGGCGTGTAGAATTCAAGACCAACTTCCCCAAGGACTTCCGTGAATTGCTCACACGCCTGCGCCAGGACCACCCGAAAGCCATGCTCATCCCGATGACGACGATTCCGTACTCGCTCGACAATCAGCACGCCGACATCAACGCCCTGATCAAGCAGATCGCTGCCGAGGAAAAGCTCACGCTTTTCGACATCGCCCCGCGCTATCTTGCGGAGTTGAAGAAAGGTCCCGACATGCTGAATTACCGCCGCTACTCACTCGCGAAAATCCCCGAAAATCTCCGCGCCTTCGCCATGCCCTATCTTGAAGCAGGCGCAGATCCAAAAGTGGTCGTTCTCGACAACCGGCTCGATGGCATCTTTGGCCATCTCCCCGGCTGGGCAGGTGATCGCCACCCGAATCTGGCTGGCTACAACGTCATCGCCGACGAGACCGCGAAATGGCTCGCACCAGTGATCCGTGGAAAGAAGTAAATACGGCTGACTGACGAATGGCTCGAAGGCAGTTGGTTCCGATGACCAATTGAAGCCACATCCAGAACAATTCCGGCATGAAAGATGCCTCTATGAATGCGTATCTTCGTCCCCCCAATCGCGCTTTAAATGTCCCTGAATTTTCGCCAACTCACTTTGGTCGGCTTCGTGGTCGCCACATCATTACATGCCACTCCTGACTGGAAGGCCGTCGAGCCCATGCTCGCAGCGAAGTGCTACGAGTGCCACAACGCGGACAAAATGAAGGGCGATGTCGATTTGAGGCAATTCGCGGCTGATCCGAAGGTCGCGGCGGAATTTGAGATTTGGACCAAGGTCAAAGACACCATCGACAACGGCGACATGCCGCCGCGAAAGGCCAAACAGCTCACCTCCGAAGAAAAAGCCGGCATCACCGGCTGGGTGCAAAGCGGCCTGGATGCCCTCGCCGAGGCCAAATCCGGCGACCCAGGCCCAGTGACGATGCGTCGTCTCACGAATGCCGAGTATGATTACACGATTCGTGACCTCACCGGCCGCGATTATTCGCTCGCGAAGGAATTCCAATCCGATGGCGGCGGCGGTGAGGGTTTCACCAACACCGGCGACGTGCTTTTCATGAGCCCAGCGGCCATCGACAAGTATTTTGCCGCGGCGCGGAAGCTCTCCGAGCATGCCACCATCATGCCGGGCACGGGCATCGTGTTTCATCCGCAGCGCATCGGCCTGCGCGGACCGGAGCAGGTCAAAGCGCAGGCGCAGCAGGGCCTTTATGTGTGGTATCAGCAGAAAGCCGCGCCGCACTTGCCGAAGGACTTCGATCCGATGCGCGAGGGCGATTACATGCTCGCGTGCTGGAAGCACAAGAACCAAAACGTGCCGCTCGACCAGCTCGCGAAGGACATGAAGCTCAGCATTCACTTCCTGAGCAACTGGTGGAACCTCGTGAACTCCACCGAGCCAAAAAGCCGCTACCTCGACCTCGTGCGCGTGCCTTGGCGTGAACTACCCGCCGATGAAAAAGCCGCGCAGGTGCGCATCAAAGCCATCGAGGCCGACATGCTAAGCTGGAACAACCCCAAAAAGCCCGGCAGCGGCGTGCAGCGTCAGCAGCAGGACAGCGACGGCATTCGTCCCTATGTGATGCAGGGCCCGGTGAATGGCAAAACGCATGTCCACCTGTGCTTTGGCGACACTGGCGATGGCAACAAAGGCGACATCGCCCTCGTGACGCAAATCGACTACCACATCGGCAAGCAGAAGCTGAATTACCTGACCTGGCTCGACAAAACGCTCGCCGAAAAACGCAAACAAACACCGCCGCCGCCAAACCTCGCCGAGCTGGAAAAAGTGCGCGCACTTTACGGCAAGCATCCGCAGCTTGGTCGCAGCATCGAGCCAAACGTGCTCGCTTTCGCCGCGCCGCAGGTCGTCACGCTGCCTTTGCCGGAAGGCGCGAACTGGCTCCTCGCTCAGGCACGCCTCGACATGCAAAATCCCGAGGTCGATGAGGCCACCATCCAGTGGACGATGACCACCGAGACGCCTCGCGATGTGACGAAGATCATCCCCGGCGTTCTCACGATCTGGAAACGCAGCACGAAGAAGTCCGGCGAGACGATGAACGACTTCAACAAGATGAAAGCCGCCTTCCCGGACATGTTCGAGCGCCGGCTGGAGGAGGTCGCGAACAATCTCTACCGCGGCGGCAAACCGAACATCACCGTGTATTACTTCAGCGATGATCAACTCGGCTCACTCCTCGGCCAGCAGGACAAGGACATGCTCGCGGCGATGAAGAAAGACTGGGGCTACAACGCCAATCCCAACCTCAACAAGCAACAGCAGCAGGAATACGACGGCGCGTTACTCTGGCACCTGCAGCAGTTCGCCCGCAAAGCCTGGCGCAGGCCCGTCAGCGACGAGGAAAAGAAAAAACTCGATGCGCTCTACTTCGCCAGCCGCGCGAAAGAACTCGACCGCGAGTCCGCCGCGCGTGAGGTGCTCGTGCGTGTGCTCGTCTCGCCGAATTTCCTCTTCAAGGCCGAGACGCTGCCGCCCATCGCCGACGCGAAGACCACCGAGGTGCCGCTCAATGCGCACGAACTCGCCTCACGCCTCAGTTACTTCCTCTGGGCCTCTTTGCCCGACTGGCAGCTCCGCAAAGCCGCCGATGACGGCAGCCTGCTGAAGCCCGAAGTGCTCGCCGAGCACACGAAACGCATGCTTCGCGATCCCAAGGCCTCCGCACTCGCCAAAGAGTTCGCGGGCCAGTGGTTGAAGTTCAACGGCTTCGACGCGCACAACAGCGTGGACGAGAAAAAGTATCCGCAGTTCACCGCCGAACTCCGCGCCGACATGCATCGCGAGGTCGTCGAGTTCTTCACGCATCTCGTGCGCGATGACCGCAACGTCTCCGACATCATCAGCGGCGACTACACCTTCATGAATGAGCGTCTCGGCTGGCACTACGGCGTGCCCGGCATCGTCGGGAACGACTTCCGCGAGGTCAAAGTCGGCCAGCATCATCGCGGAGGCCTTCTCGGCATGGGCGCCATCTTGACGAAGACCTCCCGCCCGCATCGCACCAGCCCCGTCGTGCGTGGCGACTACCTTTATCAAGTCGTACTCGGCTTCAGCAGCCCGCCCCCGCCGCCGAACGTCCCCGAGCTCAAAGAAACCAGCAAACCTTCTTCTTTGCGCGAGGCGCTCATGCAGCACCGCACCGACTCCGCCTGCGCCGTCTGCCACGAGCGCATCGACCCGCTCGGCTTCGCTTTGGAAAGCTACGACCCCATCGGCCGCTTCCGTCCCACCGATGAAGCCGGCGGCAAAATCGACGACACCGGCGAAATGATGGACGGCACCAAGTTCCAAGGCCTCGCCGGCCTGCGCGACTACCTCAAAAAGAACGAGCCGCAGTTCCTCACCCAATTCACCCGCAAACTCCTCGGCTACGCCCTCGGCCGCCAAACCCTCCCCAGCGACAAAAAACTCCTTCAGCAGATGCAGGCGTCGCTGAAAGCGAACAACGGCAAGTTTTCGGCCGCGCTTCTGGAGATCGTGAAGAGCCGCCAGTTCTTGAATCGACGTGCGGAGCCGCAGGTGGCGGGGAATCCGTGATTACACCTCGTTGTTGTCCAAATGCATCACAGGCAAGCAGCCCCGAATGCTGGGCCGATGAATTGTGAGCGTGGAGTCTTGTCCGATCCATCCTGGCTTGCCCGCTTTGTCCACAAAGGCGACTCCAATCTCAAGGTCAGGCTGAGTCGTGGCGAATAGCTCGATCTGCTGCTCGGCATAGTCAGACATCTCTATCCAAGCGAGTTTCAAAGCGATGGGATCAAGTTCGCGCGCCTGAATCGTCTTGAGCTTCGCTGGATTTACCCGCGCAAAACGTCGCATCATTTCCAGAAGCAGGCTGGGACTGAAACCTGGGTCTTTGCCGCACGCGGCCCAGATGATCGCTGGCAGCGGGTAAGTGCGGTGAAGCTCGACGATGTCCACATAGTCGCGAGTCACGGATCTAGCCCCAAGCGCCAGCGCCTTGTTGGTGGCCATGTCAAAGAGGTGCAGACGCCAGCCGAGCACTGGATCAGGCTCGATGGGGAAAAAGCGGTAGGCAGCATCTGCGGCCCAGTCGATCTCAACGGACTCTCCACGTGCCTTGACCCTGGCTTTGCGGAACGAAACCGGCTGAGTCCAGTCGCCCACGGCGAATTCCACCTCAAAGCCAGCCTTGCGTAACGACTCCACATCGAGATTGCTGGCTCTGGCCACTTCCTGCTCGGCTTCGTGGAAGATGTCGAAATCGTGGCTGTAGCGAGGTGACTCCGGAGCAGCATTCAAGACCAAGCCTCCGGCAAAGTGGCTGGCCTCACTGCGGTTCGCTGCGATGACTTGCAGCACATCTTTCTGGAAGGCGGTTAAAGGCATTTTTGGAGTGCTTGTGCCGCCCACCACGCGCGGTGACCACCCAAGCGCAGGGTGCGGATGACTTCTCGGACATCGTCGCGGGTCGTGATCGGTGCCTCGGCATTCCACCACCAGAAGCACTCGTGGAAGTTTTTCACCGCCTCATGAGCCATGCGGCTGACCTCCTCGGACACGGGCGTGTCGTCTTCCGGTGCGGTCGCACCGTAGATGGCAGGCTGTTCTTGGAGGACGGATTCCATGGATGAGAGTTTAGGCTGTTGGGGCTGAGATGGCAACCATCAGGCTTCTGGAGCCATTCCCCACCCGATCTTGGCCTCCAGCGTGCTTCTCTTGAGAAGAGTGCAAAAAACCGCGCCTTCGCCGCGTGTCCTTTGTCCCCCAAACATGAAATCTTCCCGTCGTCACTTTCTCCGTGGCACCGGCGTGGCCCTCGGCCTGCCGTGGCTGGAGTCGTTCTGCGCTTTCGGAGCTGAATCGGCCAAAAACAACACCGCGCCGCGTCGTCTCGCTGTCTGCTTCACCGGCAATGGCGTCAATCCGCATCACTGGGGTGCCGAAACCACGCCTAGCGGCATGGTTTTCAAAAAATCGCTCAGCCCGCTCGAAGGCCTCAAAAAGCATGTGAACGTGTTTCAGGGCCTTTGGAATCCCACCACCGTGGAAGGCGAAGGCGGCCACTACCCGAAGATGAACGTGCTCTGCGGCCTGAAGGTGAAAAAGACCACCACCGATGTCGAGGTCGGCACCACGATGGATCAGCTCATCGCGGCACAAACCGGCAAATTCACGCCCGTCCCCAGCGTCGTGCTCGGCACCGAGCGTCCCAGCTACAGCACGGACAGCGGCTTCACGTCGATTTATTCCGCCTACATCTCGTGGAGCACGCCCACCACGCCTGCGCCGAAGGAAATCTTCCCCCAGCAGGCCTTTGACCAGCTCTTTGACGACGGCAGCAAGCGAAAGCGCGACAAAAGCATCCTCGACCTCGTGCTCGAAGACGCCAGCAGCCTCAAACCGAAGCTCAGCAGCCGCGACAAACAAAAACTCGACGAATACCTGACCTCCGTGCGCGAGATCGAGCAACGCGTCGAGCTCGCCGAAAAAATCAGCCAGGCCGAGACCAACGGCCAGGGCTGGCAACCGACGGTCAAAACCGTCACGCTCGGCCGACCCGCCGCCGGCATCCCTGCGAGCAGCGAGGACCACCTGCGCCTCATGTTCGACATCATGCTCCTCGCTTTCCAGATGGACCGCACGCGCGTCGCCACCTTCATGATGAACAACGACCTCTCCAACATGCGCTTCCCCAGCCTCGACGGCATCAGCGGCGGCATTCACGAGCTGTCGCATCACGCTGGCGATGAGCATCGCCTCAGCATGTATCAGCGCGTGAACGAGCATCAGGTCAAACTCTGGGCCGAGTTCCTCGCCAAGATGCAGGCCACCAACGAAGGCGAGCGCACGCTGCTCGAAAACAGCATGATCCTGCTCACCAGCAGCCTCATGGACGGCAACGCGCACGATTCGAGACAGCTCCCCGTCGTCCTCGCCGGCGGCGGTGGCGGCACCATCCAAGGCGGACGTTTCCACGACCTCAGCAAAGACGAGAATCGCAAACTCTGCCGCCTCCACATCGCCCTCATGGACCGCATGGGCGTGAAAACCGCCCACTTCGGCGACGCCGAGAACGCGCTGGCGATTTAATCCCGAGCCGAAGGCTCGAAAGCCATTAGCCGGTGGTGCAACCACCGGAAACTGTGCGCACGATCACGCCCTGCGCCCTGGAAGGGCCCGAGAAGGAAACGGAACGCCACACCGCTATCGAATGCTTCTCGCGCACCCTTCGGGGCGCAACATTCGCAAAGGTGGAGCTATGCGGTCTGTCCGGTGGTTTCACCACCCGGCTAATCTCTCCTGAGCCTCCGGCTCATGAAGGCCGGGCTTACTCACTCAACAAACCAATCAGCGTCTTCAAATTCTCCTTCGCCCGCACCTCACATCGCTCACGGACCCACGGCGTCCGGTAAATCGGCTCGCGAGCCAAAAAGCCGCGCAAAACGTCCGCCCGCTTCTCGCGATACACCTCGTCCGGCACCCAGGCATACTCTTCGCGAATCTGCCGCTCATACTCCAGTACTCGCGAAGGCGGCTGCACGAAGATCGCGAGGTCAATGTCGATGATCCACGCGTCATCTAGCCCTTCGCTGGGCTCGTGCGACTTCGTGAGCATGATCAGCCGCGCCACCTCGTGTGCCGTTTCGGTGCCTCCAAGTGCTTCGAGAGCCATCGCCGCGCTCAACGCCTCATTTTCACCACTTTTCGGATCATAGACCGCATCATGAAACCACAGTGCCATCTCGATGAGATCGGGTTGCTGCATGAAACCCTTCGCTTCATCGAACACAGACAGACACTCCTCCAGATGCTGCAAGGAGTGGTAAGCCCGTTGCGGCTCGCCATAGCCTTTCACCAGCCTCTCATGCCATCCAGCAGCATCACCAACGATGCCCGTCCGCTCCGCAAGCGGCAGCCAGTGATCAAGGCGGGTTCTCATGCATTTCAGGCAAGGTTCGCGGCTTGGGTCAATACCACGGCCGTCACAGCCTGTGTCACCTGTGTTAGAAAGTCGTAGTTCAGCGTATCTGGCGTGTCGCTTGCCGCGTGGTAGTGTGGATTACGAAACTCTGAGGTGTCCGTCCACATGATGGACGGGATGCCAGCCTGCCAAAAAGGGGCGTGATCGCTGCGATGCAGCACGGGGAAGAATTTTTCCAGGCCCAGCAGAACCTCAACTCCATAAGCGGGTAGGTCAGGCCGTTCGGTGCGGATGGTTTGCAGCGCGGCTTTCATGGATGCGGCCCCAGTTCGATTCGTGAGCAGACCGATGAAATCACCCCGGTTCGGCAAGCTGATCGGCAGCCCGGGCGGTACCATCTGTGATCCGGGCAGGCTTCTCGCATACCCGACCATTTCCAGCACATGGGCGCACTCGATCTTGTAGGCCGCCGTGGGCAGGAATTCGCTCACCCAATCACTGCTGCCGAGCAGTCCGTCCTCCTCGCCATTGAAGGCCACAAACACGACCGGCAGCTCCGGCAGAAACGCCGCGCACATTTGGGTGCAGCCCAGCATCGCTGCCACGGCGCTGCCATTGTCATCCGCGCCGGGTGTCGTCGGCACGCTGTCGTAGTGAGCACCGACGACGATCACTTTGTCCGTGATCCTCGCAGGCTGGGCGATCACGTTTCTGAACCGTCCTTGAAACGAAACCTCATACCCCCAATGACTGAATTCCTCCGCCAGCCAGTCCGCTACCGCCACATTGGCCTCCGCATTGACGATGCGATGCCGCGGGATCGAGATCCGCTCCACCCACTCTCGTAACATGCCGGGTGTCAGGGGCGGATACAGCTCTTGAAGAATAGCGCTGGGCGCTCCGGCTTTTAGGCGACAGGCGTTTCGGATAAGCATGAGGATGGGCAGGGCTCTGCCATGATGAGAGAATGTGCAGCGATGGTGTTCCCTGTCACTCCGACCTTCGGAGGAAATTCTAGAGCAAAGCTGCTGCCATGAGTGGAGGCGGGTACAGATTCCATTGCCAATTGGACATGGCACGGTTCAAATGCAGCGATGTCCGCCAAACCTGATCCCACTACGCTGCCGTGCAGTCCTCTTGATGAAACCGCCGGTTTGAAATACTTCCCGCGCATGACGGGAAAGATTCGTCTGCATGCGGAAGGCAGGCTGTGGGAAGATCTTCACGCCAATCTGGGCAAAGGCAGCGACGGAGCGCTGGTGGATTTTCTGCACATCAACTACGACGATTTGAAAGCCCGTGTGCTGCAAGGCGGCACGGACGAGGAAATCCTGCAATGGTGCCAGGAGCAGACGCGTCCGCTGAATGACACCGACAAGCTCGTCTGGAACTACTACACGACGAAACTCGGCTGGAATGACCACATCACGGCCATCTTGGCGAAACGAAAGGCGGACGGTGGCCTCGGTGATCGCGATGACATCCAGACCATCGCGCATTACATCGACGTGGATGAGGGAAGGCTGCCGTAGGCAGGAATGACGAAACCAGAATGCCGAATGACGAAATGGTGGGCATGCAATGCCGCGCTTCGTCAGCCACATCTCATCCATGACTACAGAAACTGAATCCATCTCCTTCTGGCGCAGTGTGAGACAGTCGCTGCGCGGGGAGGCGCATGACTACACGGCGCTGCCGCTGAACCTTGCGGTGATCCTGCTCGCGGTGCCGATGGTGCTGGAGATGATCATGGAGTCGCTGTTTGCCGTGGTGGATGTATTCTGGGTCTCGCGTCTCGGCAAAGAGGCCGTGGCCGTCGTCGGCATCACGGAATCTGTGATGACGCTGATCTATGCGGTGGCGATTGGTATCTCCATCGCGGCCACGGCGATTGTTTCGCGCCGCATCGGTGAAAAGGAGCCGGAACTCGCGGCGCAGGCCGCCGGGCAGATCGTGCTGCTCGGCGTGCTCGTCGCGTCCGGCATCGGCATCGTGCTGGGTGTCTTCGCGCCTGACATTTTGCGGTTCATGGGTGCGGGGGAGGACGTCGTGACGCTCGGCTCCGGCTACGCGCAGGTGATGCTCGGCGGCAATGTCACGGTCTTCATGATCTTCCTCATCAACGCCGTCTTCCGCGGCGCGGGAGACGCGGTGATCGCCATGCGCACGCTCTGGCTGGCGAACGGGCTGAACATCGTGCTGGACCCGTGTTTTATCTTTGGTTGGTGGATTTTTCCCGAGATGGGCGTCACCGGCGCGGCGGTGGCGACGAACATCGGTCGCGGAGTCGGCGTGCTGTATCAGCTCTGGCATCTCGCGGGCCATCACAGCCGCGTGAAGGTGCGCTGGTGCCACTTCAAACCGGAGCGCGAGATCATCGTCGCGGTCTTGAGCAAGTCCGGCAGCGGCATCGCGCAGCTACTCATCAGCACCACGAGCTGGGTGGGCCTGTTCAAGATTCTCGCCATGTTCGGCAGCACGGCGCTGGCGGGCTACACCATCGCGGTGCGTCTGGTGATGTTTGCCTTGATGCCCGCGTGGGGCCTGGCGAACGCCGGAGCGACGCTCGTGGGCCAAAATCTCGGCGCAGGCAAGCCGGAGCGTGCCGAGGAAGCGGTGAAGATTGCCACCAAGTTCAACATCCTCGTGCTGAGCGTCGTCGGCATCGGCTTCGTGTTGTTTGCAGGGCCGTTGATCCAGCTTTTCACCACCGATCCAGACGTGGTGGCCTTTGGCACACAATCTCTATGGATCGTGAGCCTCGCGTTCCCGCTCTACGCCGCCGGCATGTGCTTCGAGGCCGCGTTCAACGGCGCTGGCGACACCTGGACGCCCGCACGGCTGAATTTCTTGTGCTTGTGGCTGGGTCAGATCCCCATTGCCTGGATCTTGTCGAAATCCCTCGGCTTCGGCCCGGTGGGTGTGTTCATCTCTGTGCCAGCCGCCTTCTCACTGCTCACCGTCTGGAGCTGGTTCCTGTTCAAACGCGGGAAGTGGAAGGCTCAGAAGGTTTGAGCGTAAACAACCGCCCATGATCGCACGCAGCCTCATCTTCTTATGCATCAACGGCTTGCTCGTAGCCGAGACGCCCGAACAAGCCGTCCAGAAAGCGCACAACGAGCTGTGGCGGCGGTTTGTCGATGAGCATGACCTCATCCTCGACTACGTCGGGCTGAAAGGCGAGATCGTGCGGCCCACGGCGGACGATTGCCGGGAGATGAAGCCGAGCGCCCTGAGCTGGGGCGTGCCGAATGAGGACGGGCCGATGTTCAATGGGCTGTATCTCGATGCGATGTGCAGTCGCTGGCTGATCACGAAGGAAGATGAAGTTCGTGCCAAGGCGCGTCGATTGATCGACGGACTGGTCAAAGTCTCCACCATCGGCAAGACGCCGGGTTTCATCGCGCGTGGCATCGCGACGGACGGCAAGACGACGTATTCGATGGGCTCGAATGACCAGACGACGCCGTGGCTCTACGGCATCTGGCGTTATGTGACGGATGGGCTGCCCCAAGACGATGCCGAACGACAAGATCTCGTGAAGCGCTTCATCGAGCAGGTGAAGGTGCTCGACAGCCACGCGTGGAAAGTGCCCACCAACGGCCCGCCATCGAAATATCGCGGTGACTTTGCCAAGCCGACCTGGGAGGCTGTGCCGAGGCTGCTTTTCATCATGAAAGCCATGCACACTTTCACCGGTGATGTGGCTTGGCAGGAGCGCTATCTCGCCGCCGTGCATGAAAAGGTCGGCAAAGGCCAGCGTGAGCGTTTGGCGATCTGCCGCATCGGCATGATCTTTGATCCAGGGCAGGGCGAACGGCATTCGTGGACCGGCAGCGAGTCTGTCATCTGCCTGCGCGGCCTTTGGGAAATGGAGACCGATCCCGAGCTGAAAGCCGCCTATGCCGAAGGACTTCGTCACAGCGCCGAACTCTCCGCGAAGAGCCTGCCGCTGATCTCAGAGTTTGATGTGAACGGCACGGAGGTCTTCGATGTGGACTGGCGTGTGATGAACGCCGCCTGGAAGCCGCAGCAAAGTGAAGCGGATGCCGTCGAGGTGGCTCTGGTCGGCCTGAAGCTCCAGCATGCCGCCTCACCTCGCATGCACATCGAGAAGGATTACCTCCGCGAGCCCTGCTTTGCGGCGTGGGTCGTCACGCTCTGCCCGGACCGTGAGTTCGTGATGACTCATCGTGCCGCCATCGAGAAAGTGATGACGCATTACGACTTCAGCCGTGTCTATTTGAGCCAGTTCTTCCCCGTGGAGTCGGCTTGGTGGCGGATGCGATTGCTGGAGCGGTAAAGGATTTCTCGTTTGAGGTCGTGTTTTGCCCAAGCAGTTGCGGCGGCTGCGTTCCCAGTTCTTTTTCACCTGTTTGGAGAAATGCAGCAGAGAAAGCTGAAGCCAACCTCATGAACGGCGGAATTAGAGTTTCCACGGACCACGCATTGCACGTGTGATCATGGTATTCGCGGCATCGTTGGACTCGAAGCGCTCAGCCTTGGGATCAAATTTCAGCGGCTGACCTATCTTCGCGGCAATAGCACCCATATGACAAATGGTGGCGGCACGCTGAGCGATCTCGGCAGGCGCAGCGGTCGGACCTCGTGAGAGAACGGCGTCGATGAAGTTTCGATGATGGTGTTTGGAGACGTAGAGACGTGTGTCGTTTTCCTTCATTTTGATGCGGAGGATGTCGAGCGAGCTGGCTTTGAGCGCCTCTGCCTCGGTGAAGATCCAGCCTTCACTGCCGATGAACTTGGTGCCATAGGTGGCTTTGTCGTCGGTGCTGAACATTGTGAGCTTCACACCATTCGCGTAGTGATACTCGATGCGGAACTGCTCAGGCGCATCGTAGAGGCCTTGGGCGCGGCGTTTGATCTGAGTGGCGCTGACTTCCACGGGCGTGGTGTCATCCATGCCTGCACCCCATTGAGCGACGTCAACAAAGTGCGCTCCCCAGTCGGTGATGTAGCCGGGAGCGTAGTCGTCGATCCAGCGGAAGTTAAAGTGACAACGTGCAGCCGTGTAGGGCTTCTCGGGAGAGCTGCCCATCCACATGGCATAATCGAGATGGGCGGGCACGGCTTCGGGGCCTTCGAGGCCGGTGTATCCACCGCGAATGGCGAAGGTGCCAGGCACGCCGACTTCGATCTCTTTTAATTCACCGATGTAGCCATTGCGCACGAGTTCACAGGCCATGCGCACCTTCAGCCCCGAACGCCGCCAGGTACCACACTGGAGCACACGCTTGTTTTTGCTTACGGCATCACAAATGGCACGCCCCTCGCCGACGCTCGCTCCAAGCGGCTTCTCGGAATAAAGGTCTTTTCCTGCCTGTGCCGCAGCGATGGCGATGTGCGAATGCCAGTGATCTGGCGTGGCATTCATGACAGCATCCACATCACTGCGGGCCAGCACCTCGCGAAAGTCGTTGAAGCAATCCGCCTTTGTTAGCTTTGCCAGCTCCATCGCGCGATCTCGATGCTGTCCGTCGACATCGCAGATGGCCACGACCTGCACACGCTCATCAGCGAGGAACGCACGCATGTTGCTGGTGCCCTGACCTCCAACACCGATGCAGGCGAGGCGGATTTTGCCATTTGGAGAAACGGCGCCAGCACGACCAAGGACGGCGGCTGGAAGAATGAGTGGCGCAGTGGATCGAAGGAATTGTCGGCGGTTGGTGGTCATGGCTGAAGTCAAAGGAACGGCCATGCGACTACAGATTCATCATGCGATCACTGGTGCTCTATGTTTTCCAGAACGTGCCATGCAGAACATCCGACAAAAAACGCGCGACCTTGAACGGGTCGCGCGTTGAGAAGATTCGAGTGTGATGGAGAACCAGTTCAGCGCCAGGAGACAATGTCATCCTTGGTATTGATGATCTTGTCCGGACCAGTGCAATGAACTCCCGTGCTTGCTGGCAAAAATTGTGGTGCGCGCGCTGAGATGCGCTGATCGACGTTTTGAGCGTCTGGGTTTTCGATGCGGTTATCCAGATTGGTATCGAGCATGACCCTGTATGGCATTCCCCAAATATCCAGCAGTCGAACATTCCCGCCTGCTCCCGTGCCACCACTCGGATCCACGATACCAAAGGACTGACCATTCTTGGCAAGTGGTAGATCGATGAATTTGATGCCACGTGGATTGAGATTCGGTCCACCAGCAGCCGGATCAGTCATGGCCATGAGGACACTGACGATGGTGCTGGTGTCATCAGTGAGGATAGGATCGACATCGTCGCCACCTGATGTGCCGGTCAGATCCACGGGGAAGCGATTGTACTCCGTGCGGAAGTGTCCAACAGCGACCTGAAGGTCTTTCATCACTGATTTGATGCGCATCGTGTTGGCCATCTCCATCACCTTGTTGGTAACGGGCACGGCGAGCGATGCAAGAATGGCGATGATCACGATGACGACCAGGAGCTCGACGAGCGTGAATCCTCGCCGGGAGGAATGTGTAGGTGCGAATGTTGTTTTCATGGTTTGTAGTGGGGGGTTGCTGAGGTCAAATCGTGCATCACGGTCATGTGCCGCACGATTTATTTTGCAGCGTTGATCTTTTAAATCATAAACACGACCCATTCGTCAAGACTCGTAAATGCGATGATCCCGCTGCTAAACAATCGTGGTTGAGCCAAACCATTTTAGTGATTCATGAATCATGTCTCGCGTGCGCTTCAACTTTTGATTGTCAACTTGTGCTTGCATCCTATAATCAAAAGATAATTATCGGCACTCAATCGAAACAAAAAACAAATCATCAAGCCGGTAACGACCCCCAACTCTATGGCAAAAGCAGTGAGCAAAAGCAGCAAAGCAGTGAAATACGTTTATTCCTTCGGAGCAGGAAAAGCGGACGGTGATGGCTCCATGAAACCGCTGCTTGGGGGCAAGGGTGCAAACCTTGCTGAGATGAGCCGCATCGGACTTCCGGTGCCTCCTGGATTCACGATCACCACAGAAGTTTGCACTTATTACTACGCGAACAAGCGCACCTATCCCATCGAGCTTCAGAAGCAGATGGAAGCTGGTGTCGGTTCCATGGAAAAGATCATGGGCTGCAAGTTTGGCGATTCCAAAGGGATGCCTCTTCTTGTCGCCGTTCGCTCTGGCGCTCGTGATTCGATGCCCGGGATGATGGACACGATTTTGAACCTCGGTCTGAATGACGAAACCGTGCTCTCGCTGGCTGCCGCCACGAAGAACGAACGCTTCGCTTGGGATTGCTACCGCCGTTTCGTCCAGATGTATGGTGACGTGGTGCTCGGCGTTCAGAAGCGCGAAGGTGAAGATCACGAGCCCTTCGAAGTCGTCATCGAAAGCTTCAAACACGAAGTCTATCACAAAGACATCATCGACAGTGACCTCACCGCCGCCGATCAGCAGGAACTGGTGAAGCGTTTCAAGGCCCTCGTTAAAGAGCGCACTGGCAAAGTCTTCCCGAGCGATCCATGGGATCAGCTCCGTGGTGCCGCTGGTGCCGTGTTCGGTTCCTGGATGAATGACCGCGCGATCGTTTATCGCCGCAAATACAACATCCCTGCCGAGTGGGGCACAGCCGTGAATGTTCAGGCCATGGTGTATGGCAACACTGGCAACGACTCCGGCTCTGGTGTGGCGTTCACACGCAATCCAGCCAACGGCGTTAATGAATTCTACGGGGAGTTCCTCATCAACGCTCAGGGAGAAGATGTCGTCGCCGGCGTCCGCACACCTGAGCCAGTGCTGGAACTTCAGAAGGCCATGCCGAAGCCATACGCTGAACTCCTCAAAGTTCGCAGCATCCTCGAGAAGCATTTCAAAGACGTTCAAGACGTTGAGTTCACGATCCAGCAGGGCAAGCTCTTCATGCTCCAGACTCGTAACGGCAAGCGCACTGCTGCCGCCGCTCTGAAGTTCTCCATGGATATGGTGAAGGAAAGGCTCATCGACTGGGAAACCGCCGTGATGCGTAATCCTGCCGATCAGCTCGACCAGCTTCTCGCACCCATCTTTGACATCGCTGATGTGAAAAAGGCCAAAGCCATCGCGACCGGCCTTCCTGCTGGTCCAGGTGCTGCCTCTGGTAAAATCTACCTGAATGCTGATCGTGCGGTCATCGCCGAGCAGAAGGGTGAGAAAGTTCTTCTCGTCCGTAATGAAACCAGCCCGGAAGACCTTCGTGGCATGATCGCCGCTGAAGGCATCCTCACAGCCAAAGGTGGTGTGTCTTCCCACGCTGCGCTCGTTGCCCGTCAGATGGGTAAAGTTTGTATCTGCGGTGCCGCAGCCCTCGACATCAACTATGACAAGAAGACGGTCACCGTCTCTGGTCAGACCTTTAAGGAAGGCGACTTCCTCTCCATCGACGGCACCAGCGGTATCGTTTATGGCGGCCAGTTGAAGACAGCCCCTTCGGAAATCATCACCGGCATGATCCATGGCGACAAAGCCGCTCAGGCCACGGAGAAGTTCCAGTCCTTCAATCAGTTGATGAAATGGTGTGGTAAGGCCACCCGCATGCAGGTCCGCACCAACGCTGACAATCCTGAGCAGACCCAGAACGCCATCGCGTTTGGAGCCCAGGGCATCGGCCTCACCCGCACGGAGCACATGTTCTTTGAAGGTGACCGCATCGACGCCATGCGTGAGATGATCCTGGCTGATAACGAGGCTGATCGTCGCGCTGCTCTAGCCAAGCTGCTTCCTTATCAGCGTGACGACTTCGCTGGCATCTTCGAGTCCCTCAAGGGTCTCCCTGCCACGATCCGCCTGCTTGATCCTCCTCTCCATGAGTTCCTGCCTCACAGCACGAAGCAGCAGAAAGAACTGGCTCAGAAACTCGGCATCACCGCTGACAAGATCGCTCACCGCGTCGAAGCTTTGCATGAGTTCAACCCCATGCTCGGTCACCGTGGCTGCCGTCTCGGCATCGCCTACCCTGAGATCACTGAGATGCAGGCCCGTGCCATCTTTGAAGCCGCCGCTCTGGTCGCCAAGAAGAAGATCAAGGTGAAGCCTGAGGTCATGATCCCGCTCGTCGGCTTCAAGAAGGAACTCGACCTCCAGGTGGAAATCGTCAACCGCGTCGCCAAAGAGGTGATGGCCGAGCAGAAGGTGAAAATCGACTACATGGTCGGCACCATGATCGAAGTCCCGCGCGGCGCTCTCACCGCTGACGAGATCGCTCAGACCGCCCAGTTCTTCTCATTCGGCACGAATGACCTCACCCAGACCGCACTCGGTATCAGCCGCGACGACATGGGCTCCTTCCTCATGCCATACACCGAGAACGAGATCTTCAAAAAGAACCCGTTCGCCACGCTCGACACCACAGGTGTCGGCCAACTCATCAAGATCGCCATCGAAAAAGGCCGCAGTGTAAACCCGGACATCAAGCTGGGCATCTGCGGTGAGCATGGTGGTGATCCAGACTCCGTGAAGTTCTGCCATCAGGTGGGACTCTCCTATGTGAGCTGCAGTCCTTTCCGAGTCCCCGTCGCCCGCCTTGCTGCTGCACAGGCTGCGATCGAGGAAAAGCGCGCCGCTGAAAAGGCCGCTGGAACCAATGTCCGTGGTGGCAGTTCTGCTGCTGCCTCGGCAAAACAAAACAACAAAGCAACCAACAACAACAGAAACAATACTATGGCTAAAAAAGCTGCAAAGAAAGCCGCCAAAAAGGCTGCCGCCCCGAAGAAAGCCGCTGCTCCAAAGAAAGCCGCTGCCCCAAAGAAAGCCGCCCCTGCTAAGAAGGCCGCTAAAAAGGCTGCCAAGAAGAAGTAAGCCGGCTGATCTCGCTAGAGATCAAACCACGGCGAAGTAATTCGCCACTGAAAGCCCTGTGGAGAGCAATCTTCACAGGGCTTTTCTTTGTTGATGTGGCAGCGTGTTTGTTCAGTGCTATCTGCGCATACAAAATCGCTACTGTCCGTCTTTCATGGCCCTCATCGAAGTTTCCCATCTCACCAAACGCTGGCGCAAAGACCGCCTCGCGCTCGATGACGTGAGCTTCGAGGTCCGACAGGGCGAGATCCTCGGCCTGCTCGGCCACAACGGCGCGGGCAAGAGCACCATCCTCGGCATCACCCTCGGCATGGTCAGGCCAGATGGCGGCGAGGTCCGCATCTCTGGCCACTCAGTGCAAACGAACCGCGCCGATGCCCTCCGCCAGATCGGCGCGATCTATGAGGCGGCGCACTTTTACGACTACCTCAGCGGCTTGCAAAACCTCCGCGTGCTCTGTTCCCTCTCCGGCTGGTGGGATGAGGCGGAGGTGAAACGTGTGCTCAAGCTCGTGAACCTCGACAAACGCGCGGATCACAAGACCAAAACCTACAGCCACGGCATGAGGCAGCGGCTCGCCCTCGCGCAAGCCCTGCTGCCTCGCCCCAAGTGCCTCCTGCTCGATGAACCCACCGACGGACTCGACCCCGAAGGCATCCGCGAGTTCCGCGAGCTCGTGCTCAAACTACGCGCCGAGTATGGCATGACCATCCTCGTGAATTCCCACCTCCTCGCCGAAGTCGAGCAGATGTGTGACCGCTGTGTGATCCTGAAGCAAGGTCGCAAGATGTACGAAGGTATTGTCCCCTCTCAGCAGCGGAAACAAACCGTCTTCCAACTGCAAACGCGGGACATGGTGAAAGCCCGAGAACTCATCCGCAGCACCGGAGCCACGATTGATCCCGTGACCAATCTTGTGGATCTGCCGCCGCACATCGTCGGACATGAAATGCTGCGTCAGATCGTCGAAGCCGGTGTGCGCGTGGACTCCTGGCAGGCGCACAAGCCCACACTCGAAGAATTTTACCTCGGCATGACCGGCGCATGATCCTCTTCTTCCACCAATGGCAGAGCGAACTGCTCAAACTCTTCGCCCGACGCCGAACCTACATTGGCTTCGTCGCCTTCCTCGCACTGGAGCTGGTCATCTGGCTGCTCTTCGAGTTCCTGAATGGCGAAAAACGTCTCGCCTGGCTCATCGCGCGGCAGGGGCAGGCCTTCGAGCAGTATGATTCCGCCCTCACGCTCGCCTTCATCATCATCGGCCTCTCCGTCCTGCTGCTCGGGGCCATCTACCTCGCGCTCGTCGCGGGCGACATCGTGGCGAAGGAAAACGAGGACGGGCACTACCGGCTCCTGCTCGTGCGGCCCATCAGCCGCGTGCGGCTGCTCTTCATCAAATACCTGAGCTGCACCTGCTACACGATCCTGCTCATCCAGTTCATCGTCTGGACCTCCTTCCTGCTCGGCCTCATTCTCAAAGGCTGGGGAGGTGGCTTTTTCGTCGCCATTCTCGATCCACCGATCCTCGAATTTTACCCCTGGGGCGAGGGATTGGAGCGCTTCTTCGTGAGCACGGTGCTCATCTCCTTCAGCATGACCATCGTCAGCAGCATCGCGTTCTTCTTTTCCTGCCTGCCCATGAAGCCCGCCGCCGCCACCATCGGCGCGCTGAGCTACTTTTTGATCGACCGCATCGTGCGCGAGACCGGCTTCATGGACAACTACGACCAGTTCCTGCTCACGAAGCACATCAGCACCTGGGCGCTCGCGCTGAAGACCACCATCCCCTGGCCCGTGATCGCTCGCAGCTTCACCGTCATCGCCGCCGTGAATGCCAGCCTCTTCATCCTTGGTGCCGCCTTCTTCCAAGCCCGCGATTTGAAATCATGACCCTGATCGAAACCGTCGCCGACCTCCGCGCGTGGCGTAAAACAGCCGGACATGTCGTCTTTGTGCCCACCATGGGCGCTTTGCATGAGGGCCATGCCACTCTCGTCCGCGAAGCCCGCCAGCTCGCTGGAAAAGAGGCCCGAGTCGCCGCCAGCATCTTCGTCAATCCCC
>Ga0209480_10000148_pt1 | contig 62716 bp, 53 predicted proteins | sample JI61114C2DNA_FD_187501 | JGI IMG/M metagenome (GOLD analysis project Ga0209480, IMG submission 187501) | Wastewater effluent complex algal communities from Wisconsin, to seasonally profile nutrient transformation and Carbon sequestration -... | ecosystem: Engineered > WWTP > Effluent > Algae...
CCTCAACATTGCCCGCTTCCGCTTCATCCGGTAAACAAATGTAAAGCGATTTCAGGATTAACTAAAAAGTGTAAATTTGAATCAGGACTTTTAACCAAAAAGTGTAAACTTTTTTCAGGACGAGTCACAAGCTTTTTACCCGGACAAGAGACCAATTCGGACTCAAAAACGGATGATTTTTTAGTTACCTTTGAGTGATGAACTTGACCGAGAAAAACAAATACAAAACTGACTTTAAGAAAGAACTGGACAAGTTTGCAGACAAGTTAGAAAAGTACGTTTCTACTGACACCGGTGACTGGACTGTAAAGGGCTTCATAGACGTTTATAAGAACATTTACACTATCTCATCTGACACAAAAATCGTTTCAAAAATCCTTGAAATACATATTTTCCCACAAATTCTGCAGTTTGCCGATAGCATAGGTTATAAGATTATCCTTGCTGAGAAACAAAACTGGTATCCTGACCTGACTTTGGTTAACAAGAAAAATGAAAAGGTAAAATTTGCCATTGACATCAAAACTACTTTTAGGAGAAACGACAAGACGGCTGGTTTTACATTAGGTAGTCACGGTGGTTATTTTAAAGAGCGTGACAAGAGTAAGAACATTCAGTTTCCTTACAATCAATATACTGGACACTATTGTTTAGGAGTTATTTACACGAGAACAGATGTAAGTGAAGATCTTTCCGAAACAGAAATCTACCAAGTTAAAGACCTTCAAGAAGAATACGAAACACCAAATAAAAAAGTTGGTCAACGCAAAGTTACGACCGTAAAACATCTAAAATCTATAACCTCTGTCATTAAGGACTTTGACTTTTTTGCTGCCGAAAAATGGAAGATTGCCAGCGACAAACAAGGCTCTGGAAATACTGCGAACATTGGTTCAATAGTCGACATTGCCGACCTAAAGAATGGAAATGGAATATTTAGCAAATTAGGTGAAGAGTGGTTTGACGAATACTGGATCAATCATGGTTCGGCCACAATGGTTAAAGATGGCAAAGCAGTAAAAATCACAAACCTTAAGGATTTCTTAGAGTTCAAAGGCAAAACCAACCTTTGGAAGAAGATTGTTACAAGAACCTCTAAAAAGAAAACCAAATGAGAGTAATTGTTCCACCGATAAAAAGTCAAGGTATAAAGACCAAGTTGGTTCCTTGGATTATGGAACTCGCTCCCAAAGTAACAGGCAAATGGATAGAGCCGTTTCTTGGAACTGGTGTTGTTGCTTTTAATTCAGGTTACAAAAAAGCAATTCTCAACGATACAAATCCTCATATCATAAATTTCTATAAAGGCGTTCAGCAAAAGGTTATCACAGCACCTTTGATGAAAAACTATCTTGAAAAGGAAGGAGAAATTTTAAGTAAGGCTGACAACAAAGGCTACGAGCACTATTTAAAAATTAGGGCACGATTTAATAGCGGAGAATATTCACCATACGACTTCATTTTTCTTTCTCGTGCTGGATTCAATGGAATGATGAGGTTTGGAAGCAAAGGTAATTGGAACATTCCATTTTGTAAAAAGCCTGACAGATTTGCACAAGCGTACACAACAAAAATAACAAATCAGGTTGCAGCAGTTTCTCAAATTATTCAACCCGAACCAGACTGGACTTTTTACAATAAATCATTTGCTGACATTATTCCTTTAGCGACAGCAGAAGATATTATCTATTGTGATCCGCCTTACTATGGACGACATGTTGATTACTACAATGGCTGGACTGAACAAGACGAAGAGCTTTTATTCAACTTATTAAGCGAGACAAAAGCGAAATTTGTTCTTTCAACTTGGCATCACAATGACTGGAGAGAGAATGACATGATAAAAAGATTTTGGAGCAAGTTTAACATTGTGACAAAAGATCATTTCTATCATAACGGGGGTAGCATTGAAAACAGACGGACAGTTGTAGAAGCTCTTGTTTGTAATTTTGACACAACTAATTTTGGAAAGCATAACCACGGGCTGACGGAGAAAGCAAAAGTTACTCAACTGGAATTACACCTTCACGAATAAAGTGCGGACAAGACCCACAGCTGGCAACAAAAGTAGCTGTTGCACAACTACTCGCTAGCGGGAAAAATCATTCAAATTTATTTTTACTTCACTTTTGTGCATAACTCTGTTGATAACTTGATTAACCCTTCGAAATTTTACTTTCAAATTTTTATTACTGCAAGTTTGTGATCTTGAAAAATAAATTTCATGCTGACAAAAAAATCATGCCCCTCTGTTGTGAGGGTCATCGCTGCTGCCATTGCTACTTTGCTCCTGAACTTGAGCATCTTCTTTAAGTTGTAAGCTATGGCCGACATCAGCATACACTTATTGGCTAATTTGATGCCGCGCGTGTTTACCCGTTTCATGGCTAAGAAATTAATCAAGGTTCCTAACACAGGTTCTACCGTACTCTGCCGCAGCTTTTTCATCTTGCGTGCATAGGAACCTTTCAAACGTTCATGCATTTTATCATAATACGGTTTATCCAGAGTGTCTACGATTCTCTTCTCTGCACTTTTTCCAATGCAGCTTGTTCGAAGAGGGCATGGCCCACAGTCCGTGCGGCTCGTCCGGTATTCTTTGGCCAAGTGCCCATTGTTGCTTTTTATCTTCTTGAACTCAACCTTCTTGTTCTGTGGACAAGTGTAATAATCATCTTCTTTGTGATAGATAAATCCTTCGCGCTCGTGTTTGTATTTTCCAAAGTTAGGGATGTAGCCGGTGATGTTGTTTTCTTCTAAGGCTTTAAGTGCTGCTCCACTACTATAGCCTGCGTCAGCAATAATTTGTTCAACAATAAGTCCCTGATCATCGAGGTTTTCTTTTAGCCCTTTAATTATTTTGGGCAAGCATTGAGCATCTTTCTTATCAGCATGATATGCTTCTATGTGGGTGATAACATGGTGAGACGTGTCTACACTGGTTTGGGCTAAGTAGTTTAATTGTCTTGGCTTACCCGGCTTTACAGCAATGCGTGCGTCTTTATCTGTAGTACTATAGTGTGTGTGATTGCTCAGGTACTTTGGCTGATAATCATCGCTGGCATGTTCTTCCTTGAATTTATCAGATCTGGTTCCGGGCATACCGCGATAGGCTTTTGTTTTCCACCGATGGTGCTCTTCTACTTTCTTCTTCTTATAGGCATTTACTTTCTGGGGTTTATCTTCTTCATTGAGCCTCAGTTCATCAGCAAAATCATCGGCATCGGTCATGATCTCTTTCTCAACAATACTATCCATAGACGCGTTCGCTTTTATCAACGCGCTATCTACTGCTTGTCTGCGGCCTGAAACCATCCCTTTGTTTATACACTCCTTCAATACACGTTTAAACAATTCTTTAAAAACATCTTCACTATAAAGCTGACGGGTACGGCTTAACGTGCTATGCCACGGAAGTGGCTCTTCTAACGTGTAGCCGATGAAGTAAAGAATATCTAACCGCATGGAGGCCGTGTTGATGATTCTTCTATCACTCCCCAGGTTTTCAAGATAGCCTACTAAGATAAGTTTAAAGAAAACTGCGGGGTCGATACTTTCCTGGCCTTCTGTGCCGTAGTACTTTGCGGTGGCCTTATAAATAAATCGAAGATCAAGGGTATCTTTTAATCTTCTGTAAAAATTATCTGCCGGAACCCGGTCTGATAACAGAAAGTTGGTGAAGAGTTGCTCCTCAAATGTTTTGCGTCCTTGCATGACGTAAAAGTAACTACCATTTCACTATCTTTAATGTAGTTGTGCAACATGAACAAAGTGTATAAAACATGGCTGGGGTTCAGTGTAAATTTGTAGTTTAGTTTTCAAATTACGTTTGGTCACGTGGGAGAGTTTAGTTTTTCAAAGTCCCGCAACTGCACAAACATAAACGTTGTGGGCAAGGCCGTTAACGACTAACTAATATGAAAGGACTAATCGTTATACATTTATTTTTTGTACTACTCTTAAGTACTTCGTGTGATCCAGATGTCAACGTTGAATACAATATTACAAATAGGACAGATGAGAAATTAGAAGTAAAAATATTTGGACTTCGTGACCAGTACAATAGTATAATTCAAGTATACGACACAGTGGTCAGACAAGGAGAAAAAATAAATGTTTACAGACTAGGTTTTTTAGGTTCTGACTACATTAACCCTGCTGACACAATAACAATTTATGATTCAATACAAGTGGTTAAAAAATTAGTAAGGGCAAAATCGGACTTTAAAAAATTTGACACATGGGACTATTCTGCAAAGACATATAAGTACGGAGGTGGACATTTCGTTTATGACTTAATTATTACAGGTGACGACTTCTGAGATGGCCCAGCCCACAACAAAATGTTTCTGCAATGGTGCGGTGACGTGTAAGTTATAAGTTTTTATCTTCGTTCAACGTTTGGTTTCGTGGGACAGGACGCGGCTTCGAAAGCGCACCACTGCAGAAACACAAACGTTAGCGGCAAGCTAATTCGGACAACTCGATTACCTATGAAAAGAAATTTGATATTATTTTTTCTATTAATTACTGCAACAGTTGCAACCGGACAGACAATATCAAAAGAATATCCGAGTTTGATTAAAAAAGCAGACTCATTATATAAAAGCGGAGACTATAAAAGTTCGGGACAGGCATATTCAATGGCATTTAAATCATTTGGTTGGAAGGGATATTCAACGGATCGATATAATGCAGCATGCTCATGGGCGCTTGCTTCGGTTCCAGACAGTGCTTTTTCTAATCTTTTAAGAATTGTCAAAAATGCAAATTACTCAAACTACGACCATCTGATTAGTGACACCGACTTGCAATCATTACATAATGACCAAAGATGGCATTCACTAATTAGTAAGGTCAAGGAGAATAAAGAAAAATCAGAGATAAATTTCGATAAAAAACTTATACGACTTTTAGACAGTCTTGTTACCGAAGACCAGAAGTGGAGAACCTACATTGTAAAATTTGATAATAGGCAATTAGCAGATGATACTACTTCCCGTAAAACAATTCTTTATAGTCTAAGAGCAACTGACAGCTTAAATTATTTTAACCTAAAGAATATTTTTCAAAAATATGGTTTTCCAAATTTTGATTTAGTTGGACAGGCAGGCTCAAACAATTTTTGGCTATTGATGCAGCACCAAGATTCACATCCTAAATTTCAAGAACAAGTACTTCTTAAAATGAAAGAAGAAGCAGATAAGGGGAAGGCTTCATTAATTAATTATGCATATCTGTTGGACAGAGTGAAAGTCAATACTGGGCAGTTGCAAATTTATGGAACTCAAATGATATTAAATTCAACGGAGACTTCTTATGAACCTAAGCCCGTAGTTGAGCCGAACAAACTCAATGAGAGACGAAAAAGCGTTGGACTTGATTCCATTGAAAATTACACTGAGACGATGAATACAAGATACTTTGGAACATTGAAAAAGAATTAGCCAGCCGCTAACAAAAGCTATAAAACATATGCAGTACTGTAGGTTCTTAAAGTGTGTGCTGTTAAATTTCGTCATCAACGTGGGACAGAGACGTGCGTACTTAAACGCATACGTTTTATAGCTAAACGTTGGCAGCAATTATTTTTTGGACAGTACACCATGACATATATAAGCGATAACGCTAACCCGACAATTGAGGAAGTAAGAGAATGGGGATATGACGAGGATAGATTATTTCTTGATCAAGATGAAGATTTAATCCTTCATTCACCTCAATACATTCCAATTCTTATTGAACTAGCGTGTGATGACAGTTGTCCAAAAAAGAGTTATTGTTTTTCGATACTTCAATACTACTCCGCAATCCAATTATCACATCGGACAAAAGAGTTAGCAGACATCGTGTCACACATTAGACAGGGTAGTGTAACCTCGAATCCAGACCTAGAAAGTTGGAGAACAAAGTGTCTCGTCCTAAAATAGGTTTACACGAATTAACGTGTAAACAAAATGAGAAAATCAGATAAGACAGTTCAGTCACAGATTCGATCTGCTTATTTCTCCTTTGCAACTTCAGGTGCTTTCCAAAAATCTTTGTTCGATTGTTGTGATTTGGAGAGGTCGCCACCATAATACAATGAGTTAAAAAGAATTTTAAATGTACCATAGGGTTGGCCACGCCACTGCGGTCGGTAGCCGTGAAGGATAACATGACCTTCACCATACTTTACATCTAGTGCTGCTGCATATCCATTCAGGTATTTCTCTCCCAACAAGTATCCTGACATTAATGGAGAACCCTTAGTTTTATATTTCGCCAACGCCTGCCCTTTAAAACCTTCCAGTGTGGTAAACACCGGACTGTCATCCACAAATACATTGGCACGATCAGCCAGTCCAGCCATTATCGGATGTTGTGTATTTACCTCTACTTCAAGTATTGATCCACCGGTAAAGAATTCTTTTCTGTTCACATCCTTCACCACATTCTTTACCGGAAGATGTAATTCTTCAATAGCAAAATCACTGCTTTCATTCAAACAAACCAATGTACCGCCATTGCGCACGAACTCATCTAATCCATGAATGCCCGCTTCGCCTAAACCACCTTCGTATTGTGGTGGCACCGAACCTTTCTTAAATCCATTTTTAATCCCAGAAGGACGATCGGCCGCTAGTACAATGACATCAAACCTTGCGCGCAATGATCCGGATTGAAAATCATTATTACCAATGTTAGTAAATGGAAATCCAAAACACTCTAGCAACCACCGTGTCCAGCCTTCATCCATGTTCGGTCGCCATGGGCGATAAAGAGCAACTCTTGGTTTGATGGCTACACCCTTGGATGAAGAAGTCATTTGTGCGTTAAGTGCAAAATCTTTAACGCCTTTATCCAAAACATTTTTCCCTACCCCACTGATAATGTATTTACCATTATCAAACTTTACACTACCACCAGATTGCAATGCCTGATTAACCAAACGAAATGAGTTATTCTCTTTCGGATCAACCATCAACGAAGATCCGCTTCCTGATATTTTTCCAGCCGGTGCTAAAATGCCCGCGGCAGTTGTATTAGAATTAAAACCCAAACCGGGTGCAAAGTCTGCGGGATAAACATCTGCATTGCCGACATCTTTCCAATTGGTAGTTTTTCCTTCCACCATTTGAATTGCATTTCTTAGTTCATCAGTAATTGGAGAAACAGCTGTGATAACTTTTGCATCAAATTGAAGAGGCATTGTCCACCCGGCTGCATCATAAGGTTGCTCTGGTGGTCCTTCCGGATATTCTCTCAAATCCGGATAAGATTGCCGGTCAAATATTTGTCGCACCAACTCGCCATATTCCTGGTCCATAGGAATTACCCACGTTCCTTTTTCGTGTGTTATTCCATCAAACGTGATTGCTTTATTAAGCTGGCCTACCTTAATACCATTGAAAGCCAATCTTCGTAACATCTCCACCGCGCTCATCGGGTCGCGTTGTTGCTGAGGAATAAAATAAGCATACGGTGGTTCCTTAGCATATTTTGAAATCGTATTCTTTGCGGACTGATAACGTCCATACAATAATTCATGACCATACTTTGCAGCATAATCCAGTACAGCAAGAGAAGCAGTTTCCATGTAGGCCATGGCATCGCTAATGCGCCACCATCCTCCTTTCCACGGGCTGTTGTACAATGACTCTGTTCTTAAATCTGTTTTGTCATTTGGGAAATCATAAATGGTATAGAAGTGTGGCGTTGCATAATTATACAATGCAGTCTCTGTCCAAAAAGAAGGAGTGTTTTGTAGCACGGGCATATAATCAATATACCCCGGGTACCACGCATCGAACCCCGTGCCCATGTGTACAGCACCCGGTTGATTATTTAATTCCAACGATTGTGCGATGGCCATACCAATCATATTTACTTCTCGTGCAATAATCGGTGGCGTTTGCGTAGCAACAGGCTCGGCAAATGGTGGCAACCATATACGTGTAGGAAATGGTGCAGTCTGATGTTGAACGTAAATGATATTGGGCTCCCACTCTCTCCAGGTGCGCTCCATCACGCGCGACTCAATCATGTTTAGCATGTAAGCATCGCGGTTGTTGTCGTGGCCCACGTATTTTTGATACAACTTTGGAAGAGGTGCTACTTCATACGGAGTGCCAACATTAGAATGATACCAGTCTGCCACCATAGTTTGTCCATCGGGATTTATGGTTGGATAAAGCATCAACACCACGTTGTCTAATATATTTTTAATCTTGGGCGTTTCTGCATTACTTAATATATCGTACACAAGTTTAATAGTATGGTTGGGGCCTGCTACTTCTGTGGCGTGTACTCCCCCATCAATATGCACAATGGGTTTACCCTTTGCCGAAAGGGCTTTTGCTTCCTCGTCAGTCATCTTGCCGGGATGTGCCAGCTTTTTTGTAATCTCTTTTATCTGATCTATGTTATCCAGATTTTGTTTTGAAGAGATCAACGCGCAGTACCATTCTCTTCCTTCAGAAGTGTAACCTATATGGATCACTTTAATCTTGTCTGATGCCGCTTCCAAATTTCGCAAATAGGCAACACTTTGCTCATACGTAGCCAGGTGAAAATCAGCGCCCACCTCAAAGCCCAGAGTTTCCGTGGGTGATGGTATTTGTGAATAGGCGAAAGAGAGGGTAAAGCACAAGAGTAACGTGCCACTGCATTTCAGAAAATTAGTCATTGGTTTACAATTTGATTGTAATCTTCAATAGAAAATCAAAGATTCCAAGAGAAATTACACACAGTACGCGTGAAATTTTCTAACGCTTTCAGTCGAGCCTAAATGAAGAAGGCATCGCCATTTTTTATGGCTGCCTCATAGTTCGGATCGGAAATAAATCCTTTCAGTGGGTCTTTCACTCTAATAACAGAGGCAGCAGCATTCTGGCAAAGATCCAATTCCTCGATAGTTTTTTAAAGCTCTACTTTTAGTTCACTCCCGTTGAGCATCCTGCATTCATACCAAAAATCGAGATCGTTCTTTTGTATATGTAAGTGTTAGTTGGTGCATGGCTCGTGTGCTAGCAATATAGAGCAGGCTTCTATCCAACTCAGTTTGATAATAATCAGCCGAAGCATAAGGAATAATTACCTCGTCAAATTCCAGACCCTTAGCTAATGGTATAGTTGTAATCACAACGCCTTCGCGGAAGGATGTGCTTTCAGGTGTAAGCAACGATACATCATTTGACTTGAGTATCTCACTAAGTCTTTTTGCTTGCGATGATGTTTTACATATAATACCTAAAGTTCGATGCGAAGAATTTCGAAAACGAGTTGCTAATCCTTTAACTTCCTCCTCTTCATCTTCAATGCGTTGAAATCCTTTCACCTCGGGTTCGGGTCCGTGTCGTTCCACCGCAATCAAATCAGGATTGGGACTAATGCGTTGCGTGAATTTGGTAATTTCATATGTGGAGCGATAACTTCGAAACAACTTTACAACATCTCCATGAGGAAAAATCTTTTCAATTTCTTCAGCTGTTGATGAACTATATACATTGATGGTCTGGCTGGCATCGCCCAGGATTGTCTTCTTACAACTGAACAGCCGTGCCAATACTGCATATTGAATTGGTGTATAGTCCTGCATCTCATCAATAACCAAGTGCTTTACTTCCTGATACGACTTCACTTCTTCTAATCGCATTTTGCAATAGATTAATGGAAAGACATCCGCATACTCTAACTCGTTATTATTCATTCTGAATAATTCCGGTCGCCCTAACCAAGCATAAAATTCTCTATACAGATTAAGCAGACTAACAGTTCCTAATGCGCCAGACAACGCTCTATAAATTTGGGTTTTTTCATGTCCGCCCAACTTCCGCTGCAGCAAAGTGCTTACGTGCGATTGCACTTCTTTAATCACAAATGGAATTCGATTCATCAAGGGTACCCGATGAAAGGTTTTAAATCGCTCTTGAATAAATACTGATGGCACCAGTATTCGGCCTACTTGTATGGAAGGTGCTACAAACAAATGATTCTCTAAGTATACAAGGTATTGATTCAGTTGGCGCGTGAGTTCGGAAGAAGATTTGAACTTGATGCGTTCAATAAACCCTTCGTCTTTTTTGTTTAGTATAGCGAATACCTGTTGTAAAAAAGTTTGAAACTGAAATTTATTTTCGAGCAAATCGTCTGCTAGTTCGTCCATGCCTAACTCTGGTATTTGCGTTTCACCCAGTTCGGGTAGCACATTTGAGATGTAGTCTGCGAATACTTTATTAGGAGAAATGATTAGAATGTTTTTTGAGGCAATGTCATCTCTAAACCGATAGAGTAAAAAAGCAATGCGATGTATAGCGATGGAGGTTTTACCAGAACCAGCTACCCCCTGAATAATCAACACCCTTGACGTTTCATTTCGAATAATAGCATTCTGGTCGCGTTGAATGGTCGCGACAATATTTTTCATTTTGTCATCAGACGACTGACTCAATTCTTTTTGCAGCACATCATCTTGAATGTTCACATCATTCTCAATCATGTATTCCATCTTTCCTTTTCTGATTCTGTATTGCCGTCTTAATTCAATCGTTCCCTTCACTTTGCCACCCGGTGTTTCATACCAGGCATCGCCCAATTCAAAATCATAAAACATAGAGGCTATTGGTGCGCGCCAATCATAGATGGGATAGGTTTCTTTTGTCGCATCAATAAAAGAATGAATACCAATGTAAATAGGCATTCGCTTGTCATGAGAAGCTCGCTCAAAATCAATCCGTCCAAAATAAGTAGCATCAAGCAGTTTGTTTAGCCTACGCTTTGCAGCAATGTTCGACTCGCCATGAAAGGCCATTCGTTTAAACGATTGACCAGCCGATACCCGGTCTGCATCGTCCATTCCCGATCGCTGATCATACAGGTATTCTTGATCTTGCCGGAACTCCTTGGAGAATTGCTTTGTGGAATTATCGACCTGCTGAAGTGCCCATTCTAACTTCTGTAGAATTTTATCCAGGTAAACTCTTTCTTCTTGCTCTGTTACGTGAATGACTTCCATCTATTTGGGTTAATCGAATAAATTCTGCCTCGGGGCAGATAAATGAGATGGCAAATGTATCTATGACCCTTTATAGATCATAGCTTCAAAAAAAAATTTAAAAATAAAATTAGAAGCTGGCATTTTTTGAAACAACTGCGTTGCTCAATAATACATGAGATCTTAGTAATGAATTTAGATCCTCAAGGCTGGAAAGTTTAAGACAGAACTTAGGCGGTCACTTCGTCAAACGCTTTTACAAAACCTTTCATTTCATCCACAGTGCCTATGCTTACGCGACACCATTCTTTGTTTTGATAATCCCACACACGGATTAAATATCCTTTGTCTTCAAGTTTCGCTAAAATTGTTTTGCCGTCCATAGGTGCCGGAAAGAGTAGCACGTTGGTAACTGATTTACTATGGAAGATTTTCTTCTTGGTTAAATAATCCGTTAACACCGTTCGCGCAATGGCGTTTTTCTCGCGTGTCATTTTCATAAAGTCTTCATCCCCAATACTGGCTTTGGCTGCAGCTATTGCAGTTTGACTAGGAGATATTGTGTCGCCATACTTAGATACTTTTTTAAGCACATCCGGATGCCCAACAACATATCCAATACGCAACCCCGCTAATCCATAAATTTTAGAAAATGTTTTTGACACAATCAAGTTAGGTGTGCGTTGCACCAACTCCACCATTGACTTTTGTTTAGCCGGTTCCAGAAATTCAAGGTAGGCTTCATCGGCATATACCAATGTTCTCTTCGAAGCCTCTTCGCAAAAAGATTTTACGGTATCGTAATCAACCAGCGTGCCGGTAGGATTATTTGGGTTACAGGAAAAAACTAATTTGGTATCGCTCTTAATCGCTGACAATAACTTTCCATAATCAAATTCAAGATTCTCATTTAAATCAACCCGATCCCACTTTGCATTCATCTGCTCAGCATAATTCATCAGCAAAGGAAATGTGGGATAAGCTGAAAGCACACGCCCACCTTCAAGTCCATAAGCAATACCTGTTTGACATAACAACTCACCTGAACCGGCACCTAATAAAATGTATGAAGGATCAACGCCTTCCTTATCAGCAATAATTTTCTGAAGTTCTTCCAATTCATGAAATGCATACCGATTAGCTTCGGTTAAACTTTGAAGAACTGCTTTCTTAGCTTTATCAGATGGACCGTATGGATTTTCATTTGAATTCAACCGCACCTTTGCACCCGCTATTTTCTTTCCTGTAAAGTAAGCGCGCTCCGCTTCGCTCACCGGGCCCGCCATTAATGTGTTTACCAAGGCTGGGGTAATAGTCATGCCGGCAGTAAGTGCGAGTGTTGACTTAAACCAATCTCTGCGACTAATGGAGTTTTTCATACGGTAAGGTTAAGGCTTAAAATTAACTTTCAATTTCTTCATAGCTGACTCGTAGTAACAAATAGGCCACTAAGCCTGTAAAAGCAGCGAATAAAATAACGGCAATTGGTGACACCCAAGTAAACTCAGTTTTGCCTACCCAGACTTTATAACTCCACACAAATATTGAAATTATTGAACCCAGCGATGCAAAAGCACTGCTCATACCATAAAAGATAGCAAAACCACCATTCACTCTCTTTTCCACTTTTCGGGTCTTGTTCATAGTCTTTGAGTTTATTGAAAAATCTCAATTCGGAGTCTCTGTAATAAAACCTAAGGTAACTAAAACAGGCATAACTATTACACGCATTGTGCACTTTAGTAGGATAATTACCAAGGTGGCTTTTGATAATACGTAACATACGCTTCGCCATCAAGCACAATCATGGGATCTTTGTTTTTTGGGTGATTCACTTTTTGCAGTTGATAAGAACCCTGACCGCGGGTTTGTGAATTGTAATAGATTCGATCGCCTTGTACATACCAGGTTCCACGATCAGCGCCTTGAGAATTTGTGTCTCCATAAAATGCATTTGTATTGGTGTCCATTGAGCGCTCAGAAGCATATTCATATGTACCATTACCATTTAACACCATGCATCGACTAGATGAAGACCCACCCGAATTTGTAGTTGTGGTATTTGTCCAGCACCACTTGCCCACTAATTCTTGCGCAACTGTTCCATTTGCATTACCCGCAACGGCTTGAGTTGTGCTTGCAGCACCGCGAGTATAACTTACTTGTTGTCCATTGGCAGTAAGGTTTAACTGATTACCCTGAATGCTATAGGCAAACATTACTTTTCCTTGCGCTGTAGTTAGAGTGATATGTCCTTGCGATTCTTCAAAGCCAAAAGTATTTCCAATATAAACGCATTGCCCGTTGGTTTTAAATTCTATCGTTTCACTATTGCCCGACCACACGCCAATCAATTTGCTGTCGCCAGATTTTGTTTCATTAGTTTGAGCAACTGCTGGCTCGGTTACCTGATTAGTTCCTGATTTTGTGAACGTAACTTTTTGATCGAGATCGCCACCAGAAAGAGTAAGTGAGTTGCCGGCCATTGTATAAGCATACTTTGTTGTTGCCCCGGCTTGTGTAATTGAAAGACTGTTTGCAGCGGCAGAATAGGTTATTGATTCTCCATCAAACTCACCCGTGCCGCCTTCGTTCAGGATCAATGTCATCTGATACCCAAACTGATTATTTTGCCAGATGCCTGTAATTTTTACTTGTTGAGTTTTTGCTCCAATCTGAGCAACCAAAGAAACCGGGAGAAAATAGATAAGAAAATAAATAGCTCTCATGGCAATAAGGTTTTACGTTACCTAAGCTAAATAAATATTTTCTTAAATCAATCCCCGTTGGGGATGATACCCATTTTGCGCATTAGAAAAGTAGCATTTGCCTTTTTGGCTACCCCTTTATGTAGGGTGTAATCAAATGTTAACTGGTCGTTTTCAATATTTCCTTCAAAGCACGCATTAGTTATCTGATTCGGATAGTGTGATTCTAAATCACCCAAAGCAATATCATGTGTAGCCAGCACCACCAAGGCTTTTAAATCCTTCAGTTGTTTTATTAACTCTCGTGAGCCAGCTTGTTTATCAGTAGAATTGGTGCCTTTTAAAATTTCATCCAATAAAATAAACATCGGTTTATCCATTCGCAGATCATGCATGATGGATTGTAACCGATACAACTCGGCATAAAAATACGATTGATGATCTTGTAAGGAATCGGCAGTACGCATACCCGAACGCAATTCAATCAGTGGCATCATCCATTTGGTTGCGCAGACCGGAGAACCTAAACCACCCAACACATAATTTACACCAAGTGTGCGAAGGAATGTACTCTTCCCTGCCATGTTCGCGCCTGTAATCAACATTACTGTTGCCGGATTGCCAAGGTCAACATCATTTGCAATACGCTCTTTATTTGAAATAAGTGGATGCCCCACACTCTTACCTGAGATATTATTCGCATTATTAAATTCAGCAAATGCATAGTTAGGATAATTGTAGTGTAATGTAGCTGGCGACAAGAGTGCATCCCACGCTGCCAACGACTCAAGCCACAACGGAAGTTCAGCACCATGTTGTTCGCGCCATTTTTCAACCCGACTCACAGCATGAAAATCATAGAGAAATAATCCATTACCAAACATCATAGCAATAGGATTCATTCGAGACTCCAATGCATTAACAAGTTTTGAAAACTCACTTACCTTTTCATACGCACTCACGGCTACTTGATGGTGACGTTTCATTAAATCAAATTCAAACTTTTGCTTAGCGAGTTGTCCAAAAATTAAAGAATAGTTACTGAGTGCATCTTTGAGTTTACTCAACTTACGTTGAAGGTCTCCAATCTGCTTTGCTTGCGTTCCTGCTATCGCGATTTGCACCATCATCATTACGATTAGTGCCGGGAAACGACTGATGTCATAAGTTACCCATGCAAGCACTAATAAAGTTAATGCGGGCAAACCCCACCGCAACATGGTAAATAGAGACTTACCTAATATGAATGGTTTTTCCGAAAGCCAAGTCAGCAATTGAGTTTGATCAAATGAAATCTCCCGAAGCTGTTTACCAAGTGCCCAAATATGTTGCCTGAATTCAAGCTTCGTACTTAACTCGTGTATTGCTACTTGTCGCTCTTTTAATTCCTCGCGGGAATAATTTAAACTCTTTAAATCGCGAGCGAGCCGGGCTTCACCAAGCTCGGTTCCGCATCGATTTAAAAATTGGAACAAAGAATCCCTTCCAAATAAATCAAGATCGTGCGCATGGGCATGATGTGGATCTGAAAATGAACTACCATCCGAAAATTCAGTTGATTCAAATATCAATCCTTTTGCTTCTTCCCTATTTAATTTCTCAAAAAAGAAAAGTAACTTCTTTTTCTCTTCTAATACAGTCTGTTTTTTAATCAAAAAAACGAACACAACTAATATCGGGGGCAGAACCCAAAAGAAAAGTGAGTTTGAAAAACCAGCGTACCCAAACAAGCCCATGAGAACGACAAGCGCCACCCTACTCCAGGCATATTGTTTGATTGTGCTTTCAACCTGATCGTGTTGTTGTTTAAACTGGGCAGCTCGTTGCTGATAAAAATCTGGTGTAGACATCACAAATAAAATTATTGAAAACGCTCAATCATGTCCACGATTTGCTTTAGATATAAAGCATCGGTGTCATCAAAGTCGTTGAGATTATCATTATCTACATCAAGTACTAAGGTTACTTCGCCATTTTTTATGGCGGGTAAAACTATTTCTGATTTGGAATCGGAGCTGCACGCAATGTGTCCAGGAAATTCATCTACGTTAGGAACTATAAAAATTTTCTTTTCCTTCCAACTAGCTCCACATACTCCTTTACCTAAAGCAATGCGTGTGCATGCAATGGGTCCTTGAAAGGGTCCTAATACCAACTCATTATTTTTTACGAGGTAAAATCCCACCCAGAAAAAATTCATGCTTTGCTTTAATGCAGCTGCAATGTTCGCAAGGTTGGCGATCAAATCCGGTTCGCCAGAAATCAATGCCTCAATTTGAGGTATGAGTGTTTTATACTTTGAAGCTTTATCAGCTGATTGTGAGATAATAAGTGTTTCTGCCATGCCGTAAAATTAATCCAAAAAAATCTAACGCAGGGCTTTTGCCTTGCGCAGTTAGGTGAGGATGAAAGGCAGTTTTTCTTTCCCTTGGTCTTTACCCTTATAGACCGAAACTTATTGTGTTCTGTGAGGACACAGAACACGGAGTTATCGCAGAATGGGATGAAATGGAAATTTCTCTAAGCCTGAAAAAATAGCAGAATGATGATAATGGCGATCAATATCCCAAAAATTTGCATGAGCCCGCGAAACTTCATCTTAAACATTTCCAGAAAGGAAACCTGGAAATTCTGCCAATAAAAGTACTGGCCTAATTACCTTCCCCTGGCCTTGTCTTTATAGAGACAAAATTGAGTTCTGTGAGGACACAGACCACGGTTGGCTGAACACGGAGCTTAATTACCCTTGCCGGGATAAATGGTTGAGCCGGTATTGATGATCAGTATCTTTTCATCAGCAGGCAGTTCATCTTTCATTTGCAACAGTAAAGCCAAGCCTGCAATACCGGATGGCTCGCACCGAATTGAATGTTTGCGAGCAATATCAAGTGCATCTTCTATAAAATTCTCATCCACATCTAAAATTCCGGAAAGATTACCGATGCGTTGATTTTGAATCAACGAGTTTATATAAAACTGATAATCGTCAAGCGAAGGAAGATAATACGAAAATAATTTATCCATTCGCGAATTTGCATCATGTGTGGTAGCGCCCATAAAATTACACTGACTGATTTTCTGAATGTCAGTCAGAAAGCGGGGGTCATGCTTATAGATACTATTATTAAATTCTCGCTCAGCAATAATCAAAATATTAACAAACAAATCGCCCGTACCAAAAGGCACAAAACAATAGGCCGGACTTTCATTCAACACTTCATACGAAAGCCAATCGTAATAATTATCATTAAATCGATCTAGAATTTCGCGATAGGTAATATCAATACCTTCTTTATTATTAGTGAGCTCTTTTATTTCTTTACTTGAAAGTGATTCTTTACTCAAGTCGGTTTCATATACCTCGCAGCCCATTTGTCGAAGTGATTCTTTAATACCCGCACTGATTTTATTATCCATCAAGACTTTCAACTTCGTATTTACTTTATAGAGGTTGAAGAAATGTTGAATGGCAGCCGCGGCACTTCCTGAAGAAATGATTGACACTTCTTTAATATTATAGCGCTTCGCTTTAATTAAAACTTCCCATGCCATGCGCGCCTTATGCGTTCCTGTGGGATTAGTACTTTCATCTTTTAACCAAACATTAGTAAAGCCTGGCACATCTACCCTATATGTATTAGAGGCCGGAAAGCGCGGCTCATAAAATGGGCGTGGTGGAAATTCAGGTTTTGATGGATCATTTAGCGAGGGCACATACAAGCCGGCAATTTCCTCCGTTACTGCGCGCATCGTTTTCTCATCGTCAATCTGCTCCTTCAACAAATCCATTTCTCTTCCAGAAAGTTTTTGCAAAAGCGCATTGGCAATTTTATTTGCGAATGATTCCATGTTAGTGGAGTCAATCGCTTTTAATGCATCCTCCTCAACCACCTCATCGGCATCCACATCTAACATACTTAAAAACTTAGTGGCAAACCGATTGTTGATCAATCCATTCCAATCAAACTGATTTTGTGTTGCAAACAAGCTGAGTAGGTTTCGTAATGATTGCGTTGCCCCAGGTGGGCTTTTCAAATTAAATGCTCTGCGCAACAAATCCTCTGATGGGCCTTGTGGATAAGCAAGAGATAGTTGTGGATCGAGCGACTGCGTGTTTTTAATAAAATCTTTCAGTGCTTTTTGAAGTCCATGAATAAAACTCCAGCGGCCAGTGCCAATAGACTCGTGGAAACCCGAGCGCGTTATCTGCTCACGAATGAGATCAAGAATTTCTTTTGGGATTCGTTTGGCCGATGCTTTCTTCATGATTGACAAAAGATCGCAGTATCATGCGAGATTAACAACTCGCTGGCATAAATACCTTACTTGCCAGCGATAAAAATTAACTATTCGCCCGCAACTCGCGAGGTGTTCTCTGAGTCTGTCTCTAAAGGCGCATCAGGAATTACTGTCACACTTTCAGGTGTCGTCACCATAGCTATCTCAGATTGATCTTGAGATGGATTTGATTCCTCTGCTTTCAACTCTTCATTAAAAAATTTCTTTTGTGAAAAAAGAATAATTACCACACCAATAAATATAGACGAGTCAGCTATGTTAAACACCGGACTAAAAAACTCAAAGTAATCGCCCCCTTTAAAAGGCATCCATTCGGGCCAATAAAAATCAAACAACGGGAAATAAAGCATATCAATTACCTGGCCATGAAACCAAGGCGATGGTGATTCCATAGGTGCATTATTTAAAAACACACCATAAAAAATACTGTCAATCACATTGCCAATAGCACCTCCTAAAATAAGTGCCAGGCAAATTAAAAATCCATTGTGTGCGCGCTTAGCAACCATCTTAACTAAGTAATAGGTGATTCCTATCATAGCAAAAACGCGAAATGTAGTAAGCGCAAGTTTTCCAAATTCACTTTCCCAACGAATGCCAAATGCCATACCGGGATTCAATAGATAATGTAAACGAAACCACGAACCCAGTACGTTTACTTCCTGATGGATATACATGTAGTTGTAAACAAGAAGCTTGCTCGTTTGATCAAGCAGGATTACTGCCAAGGCAATCAAAAAATATTTTTTGTAATTCATTTGCTATTAATTGACCGTAATCTTCAGTTTCAAAATAAATTCATCCATCTCTACTTCTTTCGGATCACTAACATTCTCCTTTAACTCCAAAGTAAGCGCTTGTGTTTCCGTTCGGATATATTCCTTGTGTTCTGTTAAGGCTGCAGAAACTACTTCGTCATTCTTCGCAACTTCAATTGAAATCTTGTCGAGCACTGCCAAGCCCATATCCTTCCGGAGATTTTGCACGCGATTCACAAAATCACGAGCAATACCCTCGCGCCTCAACTCATCAGTAAGCGTAATATCTAACGCAACAGTCAACCCGCCTTCAGAGGCAACCGACCAACCGGGAATATCTTCTGATGAGATCAACACATCTTCCAACACTAAATCAAATCCGCCCTTATTTAAAGTACCACTTTTCTCAATGGCTTGAATGTCTTCTTTGGTAAAGGTGTTAATCACAGCCGAAACCTCTTTCATTTTTGGGCCATACTGTTTGCCCAATTTTGCAAAATTCGGTTTTACCTTTTTTACCAATAAGCCACTGGTATCATCAATGTATTGAATCTCCTTAACATTTACTTCAGCTTTGATGATGGCCTCCACACTCTTCACGCGGTTTGCAAATTTTTCATCCAACACAGGAAGCAAAACGCGCTGCAGTGGCGTGCGTACTTTCACCTTGCTATTCTTGCGAATAGAATGAACCAATGAGCAAATGCGCTGCGCATAATCCATTGATTTTTCCAATTCCAAATCTTTTCGTTTTGCATCTGCCTTAATCATTAAGGTATGATGAATAGATTCGAATTGAAGGGGCGTATTAAATTCCTTCGCACGAGTGCGAATGTTATCTGTAAGGTTCTTATACAACCATTCACTAAAGAAGGGTGCTATGGGCGCCATCAATTGTGCGCTCACCATCAAACATTCATAAAGCGTTTCGTAGGCTGCGCGCTTATCCTCACTTAGTGCGGACTTACCAGCAGATGCTTTATCCGAAGTTGGTTGCCAAAAACGCTTTCGGTTTAGCCGTATATACCAGTTTGAAAGATGATCGTTAACAAAATCTTGAATGGCACGAGCAGCTTTAGTTGGCTCATACTCATTGAAGGCAGTAGTTACTTCTTCTATCAGCGATTGTTCTTTAGTGATAATCCACTTATCAAGCGGAGCAAGTTTATCATACGGAACGTTATTCATTTCATCTTTTACAAACCCGTCAATGTTGGCGTAAAGCACAAAGAATGAATACGTATTGATTAGTGTTCCAAAAAATCTGCGCTGTGTTTCTACAATGCCATCGAAATCAAATTTCAGGTTATCCCATGGTGGTGCATTTTCAATCATATACCACCGCACTACATCAGGACCATACTTAGTTAAGCTTTCAAATGGATTAACCACGTTGCCCTTGCGCTTGGACATCTTGTTGCCATCTTTATCCAAAACCAAGCCGTTGGAGATTACATTTTTAAATGCCACCCCACCATTACCAACTTTTTTGTTTACAGCTTTAATGTCTTCGCTCGCTTCGCTCAGCATAGCAGCAATAGCATGCAGCGTAAAGAACCAACCACGTGTTTGATCAACACCTTCTGCAATAAAATCTGCCGGATAATTTTTCTCAAAGATTTCTTTATTCTCGAATGGATAATGCCACTGTGCATAGGGCATAGCACCGGAGTCGAACCAAACGTCAATCAAGTCCAGTTCGCGCTGCATCGGCTCACCAGAAGAACTTACTAAAGTGATCTCATCTACATACGGACGATGAAGATCTTGAAGATGGATACTAGATTCCGGATTCTGGATTCCAGCTTTATTAGCTTTTTCAATTTCATTTCGAAGTTGCTCTATAGAGCCAATACAAATTTCTTCTTTACCATCTTTTGTTCGCCAGATAGGTAACGGAGTTCCCCAATAACGTGACCGTGATAAATTCCAATCAACCAGATTCTCTAACCAGTTTCCAAATCGACCGATACCGGTTGATTCTGGTTTCCAGTTAATGGTTTTATTAAGGGCAACCATTTTATCCTTTAAGGCAGTTGTTTTAATAAACCAGGCATCCAATGGATAATATAAAACCGGTTTATCCGTGCGCCACGAATGCGGATACGTGTGCTCGTATTTCTTTACATCAAATGCTTTGTTCTCTTCTTTTAAGATGATGGAGATAATGACATCCGTATTTTTATAATCCGGATTAGTTTCATCTTCATCCGTATAGTTCTTCACATAAAAATCATCGGCACCTAAAGGCTTATGCGTTTTGATTTTAAATTTCTCAACACCCTCCTTTAACTTTTCCCCAATCTCAGCAACAAACTTTCCTTTTTTATCAACCGTAGGAGTTTCATTGCCGGCTTCATCTTTCAGTGTAAGTGCGGGCACACCATTTTGTTTAGCTACGCGAAAGTCATCGGCCCCAAACGTTGGCGAAATGTGAACAACGCCCGTTCCGTCTTCCGTGGTTACAAAATCTCCGGCAAGAACTTGAAAAGCTTTGTCGGCATCATAAAATGGTTGCAGATAAGGCATAAGTTGTTCATAGCGAATGCCTATCAAATCTTTACCAGTAAATTCCTGAACAACTTCAAATGGAATTGCTTTGTCACCTGATTTATAATCTTCAAGTTTCAAATCTTTATTCTTCTCAGAAAAATATTTTCCAACCAAATCTTTGGCGAGCACAACACTCAATGCCTTATGGGTGTATTGATTGAATGTGTTTATCAGAACATATTTTATTTTTTCTCCAACAGCCAATGCCGTATTTGATGGAAGCGTCCAGGGCGTTGTCGTCCACGCCAGAATATGAACATCGTCTTTTATCTGTTTGAACAAAAACTCTGACTGCGCATTTTTAATCACCTTAAACTGCGCAACAACCGAGGTGTCTTTCACTTCTTTGTAGCAACCGGGTTGATTCAATTCGTGTGAGCTTAATCCTGTACCATCCGAGGGTGAATACGGTTGAATGGTATATCCTTTATAGAGAAGTCCTTTGTCGTAGAATTGTTTTAAAATCCACCAAAGAGTTTCAATATATTCTTTTTTGTAGGTGATGTATGGATTATCAAGATCAACCCAATAGCCCATCTTCACAGTAAGATCATCCCACTGATCTTTATACATCATCACCGTTTCGCGGCACTTCTGATTATACTCTTCAATGGAAATTTTCTTCCCGATATCGTCTTTCGTAATACCGAGTTCCTTCTCAACCTGCAACTCAACCGGAAGTCCGTGTGTATCCCAGCCACCTTTGCGATTTACCTGAAAGCCTTGCAGGGTTTTGAATCGGCAAAAAATATCCTTTACCGTGCGCGCCATTACATGATGAATGCCCGGAGTTCCATTGGCCGAAGGCGGTCCCTCATAAAATGTAAACGAAGGACTTCCTTCGCGCTGGCTTACCGATTTTTCAAAAATCTTCTCTTCTTTCCAGAAGGTCAGAATTTCTGATGCCACTTGGGCAAGGTTTAATTCCTTAAATTCTTTGTATTTACTCACTTCTAACTAAATAAGGGGCGCAATTTAGGTTTTTTTGAGCATTGCGTCATTACTCAGCGGAGCCGCTGCGATCATGAATTTTGATTTTACTTAAATCAATTTCTTCGTCTTCCTGCTCGCCATAGAAAGTCGAGTCAAAATCGTCAATGACTAACCGCCCTTTACCTTTGCGGGGTTTATCGAAAGTCATGATTAATGTAGGAAGCAAAATTAAATTAGTGAACATAGAGATCAGCAACGTAGTCGATGTCAATAAGCCCAAGGCAACGGTTCCTCCAAAATCTGAAAAAGCAAAAATGATAAACCCGGCAAATAGTACAATAGATGTATAGACAATGCTCTTTCCTGTTTCTAAAATACTTTCACTTACCGATCGCGGTACAAAAAATCCAGTGGAGAGTAATTCCTGCCGATACTTGGCTAAAAACCGAATTGAGTTATCTACCGATATTCCAAATGTAATGCTGAATATCAATGCGGTGCTCGCTTTAAGTGGGATATTGAAATAACCCATCAATCCGGCTGTAATCATCAACGCAATTAAATTTGGGATTAATGAAATGAGAATCATGCGTGCATTGGCAAACAGAATGGCCATGGAAAGCGTGATTAAAATACAAGCGAGTATTAAGCTCTCCGTCAGGTTTTCAATTAAGAAATTATTCCCTTTGATAAAAATCTTTGATGAACCCGTAACTGTTACGGTAACCGAATCGCTTTTAGATTTTAAGATTTCTTTTAAGTCTGCAACTAACAGGGCAGCTTTGGGCTCAATAACTTTTGTTACCAGCGAATCCATTTTTACAGAGCCAATATCTGCCATTTGCATGGAGATGCGCATTTTTTGGTAGGTAGAATCAACAAAAGAATTAAACAACCCGCTGTTATCGGTTTGCCCTTTCAAATAACCTAATACATATTTTGCTTCAATGTCAGAAGTTGGCAAATCATACCAATCCGGATTATTATTATAGTATGCTTGGCGCGATGCTTTGATAAAACTTAAAATTGAAATCGGGCGCGAGGTTACGGTTATTGAATCCAATGACGATTCAAAAGAATCAATCGCCTTAGCAATTTTTAAACTCTGCAATGGTTTTCTTCTCTTGGTTTGCAGATCAACTTCAATCTCAAGTGGCATAATACCACTAAAATTTTCTTCAACAAATTTCAAATCCTTCTTTACCTGACTTTCTGCCGGTATATCATCCACCATAAATGAAACGGAGTAGAGCTTAGTCATACCCAAAACAGCAAGTGCAGTAATAATAAACGTGGCCACATAAATGTAAACTCTATGCCGATGAACGAGTATGTCAACCAACTTTACAAAACCGCCCAAAATTTTAAAATCCAAATGCTTCAGGTGCTTGGCATTGGGCTCCGGCATCCACGATAAAATACCCGGAATCATTACCAAGCTCACAACAAACAAAGCCAGAATATTAATACCGGCTACAATACCAAACTCACGCAGCACCATTATGTCTGTAGCGAGCAGCGTTAAAAAACCAATAGCAACAGTAAGATTAGTGAGAAATGTTGCAAGCCCCATCTTTTGCACCACAATGCGGATGGCCTCCATCTTGTTTTTGCGCTTGACATACTCAACATGATATTTGTTAAGCAGATAAATAGCATTTGTAATTCCTATAGTTACAATTACCGGTGGTATCAATCCACTAAGCAAACTAATTTTGAAGCCAAGAAGTTTAATTGTTCCAATAGTCCACACCACAACCACACCAATCATGATCATAGAAAAAATTACAGCACGGACGGAGCGGAAAAAAAGAAGCATGATAACGCCCGTAACAAGTGCAGAAAGCATTAAAAACATAGACAATTCCTTTCGCACTTGCTCAGCCATTACCGAGCGCACAAAAGGCAAGCCTGCATAATGAATTTTAATACTCGAATTTTTTACAAACTCATCGCCATACCGCACCAGGGAATGAGTAACATCCAATCGTTTGGCAGAGTTAGCGTATTCTTTATTCATGGGCGCCAAAATCATAGTGGCTCCATTAGTCAGGTTTACTAACTGCCCCATATAAAATTTTTGATTGCGGGCTATGGCCAGTAAACTATCTAATTGATGTTGGGTGCTAATTGAATCCGGAAACAAAGGCACGAGATAGAATCGTTTTTCAACGGTATCCTTTTCAATAATTTTTAGCAGCGGCAAGGAAAGCACTTCATTCACACCTTCAATCTGCCTAAGCTCATTGCTAAGTTTTTTCAGTTTATTGAAACCCTCCAGTTTATAGATTGCGCTGTCCTTAACGCCAATAGCCATCATGTTCCCATCTTCTCCAAACTGTTTCTTAAACTTGTTGAAGAAGATCATGTCAGGATCTTCCAGCGGCACGGTGCGCGCAAAGTCATAACTCATCTCCACCTGAACCGCATAATATCCCATAAATAGGGTAATGGCACCAATAACAGCGATTAGCAGTATTCTAAAACGGATAATTAGGTCGGCTACTTTAGACCACATAACGGAGGCAATTCTTAATTTTTGATGCGTAAAACTAAGAAAATTTGCTTAGGATAAGGGTTTGAGCCTCTTGATTTATAGTGGTGAGAGCGGATTTAAATACTCACTCCTTACATCAAATCTAAATCTCAAATCCCTTAATCTTTCTATACAAGGAAAGTGCGTGCGTGTCGGTCATCCCCGAAACAAAGTCGATGATCTCACGAAAGTGCAAATAAGTGCTATCCGGATTTGCCTGAATAACAGCTATGGTTTCATCGGGAAGAAGCCGCGCCAGATTTGCATACTTACTACTCTGGTTTTTCTTTACCAGATGCTCAGCCGCTTTAATAAATTCTTCCAGCAAGCCGGGTAACACTTCAAATCCGGCTGCCTCAATTTCTACTACATGCTGCGCCCGATAAATTTTTGTGATTGAAATATCGATGATTGCTTTCAATTCATTCTTATACAACCCTAAATCAGTAAGTGCGTGATCAAATTCACCCGATAAAATTTCGGTTTCGTTCTGAAGAAAAACATCAACGGCATCATTGATTAGTTTACCAATAGCCATCGCGCGAAGCACACCAATTTTTTCATCAATGCTTTTAATTCGGTTGGCCTTTTCGGGATTAAAATCAGCTTTCAAAATTCCGGCCATCAAGTCAATGGTATCCGTTACGGAAACCAACCCTAACCGACAACCATCTTCCAAGTCAATAATATTATAACAAATGTCATCAGCCGCTTCAACAAGAAAGGCAAGTGGATGGCGAGCATAAACGTTCTCTCCATTTTTTGTTAACCCAAGCTGCGAGGCCATTTCATTAAACAGGTCTTGTTCTGTTTTAAAGAATCCAAACTTCTTCTGACTCTTTTTCGATTTGTTGCGCGATTGAATACTTGAAGCGCATGGATATTTTGTAAAGGCACCCAAGGTTGCCAAGGTGAGGCGTAACCCTTGGTATTGTTTTTTATTAAGAATTCGAAACCCTTGAGCATTACCTTCAAAATGGGTAAGATCCATCCACTCCTGCTCGGAGAAGTGAGGCATATATTTTTTTCCTTCATGATGAAGAAAAAAATCGCTAAGTCCATCTTCACCTGAATGTCCGAAAGGTGGATTGCCTAAATCGTGAGCCAAGGAAGCCGATGCTACTACAGTACCAAAATCGTGAGAAGAAAATTTATCATTGAGTTCTTTATGGCGTTGAATGAGAATCTCGCCTACTCTCCGGCCTAGCGATCGCCCAACGCTTGAAACCTCCAGGCTGTGTGTCAATCGTGTGTGAACAAAATCATGCTCAGGCAACGGATGAACTTGTGTTTTATCTTGCAGCCTGCGAAACGGGTGCGAGAAAATAATACGATCGTAATCTTGCTCGAAAGCACTGCGCGTAGATTCTCCCAAATCAGATTTCTGATTCAGGCGTTGGTAGGAAAGAAGTTGGAGCCAATTCATTTGTTACTCTTTCAAAACTAAATCAATGCACATAACCGCAGCCATAATCAACATCCGCAACGGATTATCAGCTGGCACTTGCGAACTTATTTGCAAAATATAATTATCGGCAGAGGTAAACAGTTCTTTACCTAACCCATTCCATTTTTTAGTAACGGTAGCAAACTCTTTACCGTCATTGCTAACAAATTTAAAATCCCAGCTTGTCCATTTTCCCTTAAGCATACAAAGCGGGCGCTCGCTTGCATCCAATACTTCAAACTTTCCGCCTATGCTAAATAACTTCTGCTTAAACTTTCCAATCAATTGCTTTCGCTCATCAAACACCTCCACATTGGAAAGAAAAAATGAAACCCCACGCTTTACAGTTAAAATCGTTTCTCCCGCTGGGGTTTTAATATCAATGTCAAACGGAGTGGTCCGTTTGTAGTCCGTAAACCGAAACATCTTGGTAAAGAAACCAAGATTCTCTTCGCGGCATTGCAAAATCATTTCACTGGTTTCAGGATCGAAAACATCAAAGCTATTAGCTGCTTTGAAAATCTTTACGTGTTCCTTAACGAAATAAAGGTTTCTGTTGAGGGTGGGATGCATATAGTTTTATAGGGTCTTGTTTAAATAATTGTGCTAAAATAATATAAAGTTCAGGTTGTGCTTGCTTAAACAGCGCAGGGCGCTCAAAAAAATTCTCAACGGCAACGGCAAAAAACTCTTCAATATTTTTGAAGGCATACTTTCTGAAAAAATGTTGTTCATCCGCTGCAAGGTTGGCCATCTCATTTTTAGCATATCGCTCAAATCGTATAATAACATCTTCATCTAAAAGAGTATAGCTTTTTACAAGTTTATGTTCCAGCCACAGGGCGTGCGCAAACTCATGGAGCAACAGGTTTATTCCGTCATTCTGATTATTTAATCCTTCTACAATTCCGCGCCAGCTAAATACAATGGTTCGCAGGCCAGGATTTACTTCGCCTTTATGCCTGCGATGGGTGATCATTGAATTGTAATAATCCGGGTAAACGATTATTCTTTTATAGAATGACAAACCTTTTTTTGGCAGAAATAATAAAAGTTGTGCCGCTGCACAGGAGATGATGGCTTTCATGGCGCGGGTTAGTTTTATTTTATCGCGCGGCACAAATTCAAAGCGTATATACTGATCGCGCGCCAGGCGCAGAAACTTCACTTTCAAAGACCACGACAAAGATGTATAGAAAATATATTTATGATTGAGAAAGCGATGAAAGATAGGACCATAATAAAAACGAAAGCGCAACTCCTGATATGCTGCATACAGTAGTCGCGCCAACATCGCTAACAAGCCAAACCTCACACTAAATTCGCTTTAACAAAGCAGCCATTGAAACAGAATCTTGTATAATTGATTTTACTTTGTCTATAGCTACACGTTCTTGCTTCATGGTATCCCGATCGCGAATTGTAACGGTGTTATCTTCTAATGTTTGATGATCGATAGTAATGCAATACGGTGTGCCGATGGCATCCTGCCTGCGGTAACGCTTGCCAATGGCGTCCTTCTCTTCATAAAAACAACGAAAGTCAAACTTCAATAAGTCCATAATTTCCTTTGCTTTCTCAGGCAAGCCATCTTTTTTCATTAATGGAAGAATAGCTACTTTATTTGGAGCGAGGGGTGCTGGTATTTTTAACACCACACGATCACTACCGTCTTCAAGTTTTTCTTCCTTGTAAGATGAAGCCAGTACGGATAAAAACATCCGATCGAGACCAACGGAGGTCTCAACAACAAAAGGGATATAGTTTTTATTTTCTTCTGAGTCGAAATACTGCAATTTCTTTCCAGAAAATTTTTCATGACTTTTCAAATCGAAATCAGTACGCGAGTGGATGCCCTCTAATTCGCGAAAGCCCATAGGAAAGTTAAATTGAATATCGCAGGCTGCATTGGCATAATGTGCAAGGTTTAAGTGATCATGATACCGGTAGTTTTCAGAGCCCAGCCCTAAAGCCTGATGCCATTGAAGTCGTTTCTTCTTCCAGTATTCGTACCACTTCATTTCTTCGCCCGGCTTAACAAAAAATTGCATTTCCATTTGTTCAAACTCGCGCATACGAAAAATAAACTGCCGTGCTACAATTTCATTTCTAAAGGCTTTACCAATCTGCGCAATCCCGAAAGGAATTTTCATGCGCCCGGTTTTTTGCACGTTGAGGAAGTTCACAAAAATTCCCTGAGCTGTTTCTGGTCGCAGATAAATTTTATTGGCATCATCGGCAACCGAACCCATCTCGGTGGAAAACATCAGGTTGAATTGGCGCACGTCCGTCCAATTTTTTGTTCCTGAAATCGGGTCGGCAATTTCAAGATCAATAATTAATTGCTTCAAGCCTACCATATCGCCATCGGCAAGGGTTTGCTTCAGGCGTTCATTGATTTCATCAATTTTCTTTTGATATTCAACAACCCTTGAATTTGTTGACACAAACATGGTTCTATCAAAATTCTCAAAACGTTTTGCTGCCTTCTCAACTTCCTTCTCAATTTTCTCTTCCAACTTCTCAATTACACCTTCCACCAATTGATCAGCCCGGTAGCGCTTCTTGGAATCTTTATTGTCGAGCATAGGATCATTAAACGCATCAACATGCCCCGATGCTTTCCAAATGGTAGGGTGCATAAAAATGGCAGAATCGATGCCCACAATATTATCGTGCAGCAGCGTCATGAATTTCCACCAATATTCTTTGAGATTGTTTTTTAATTCAGATCCATTTTGTCCGTAATCATAAACCGCACTCAGGCCGTCATAAATTTCACTGGAAGGAAAAATAAACCCATACTCCTTTGCGTGGGAGATTACATTTTTAAACAGATTATCTTCTTGATTTACCATAAGCCGCAAAGATAGAAATTAGTGGCTAGCCTGTAGAAAAAATCAATAAAATGAAATTAAGCCGGCAAGGTGATGGTAAATATAGATCCTTTACCAAACTCCGACTCAAAGGAAATCTGACCCTCAAGTTTATCAACTGCTTCTTTGGCAATGTATAGCCCTAAACCCGAACCCGTGGATATATCGGTTGCGCGGTAAAACATTTCAAAAATTTTAGTCTGGTATTCGGATTTAATTCCGATGCCATTGTCTTCAATTTGTATCAGATTTTTATTGTCATGCGTAGCTACCCTTATTCTTAAAAACGGTTTGGGTTTTGAAAAATCCTGATACTTAAACGCGTTTGCAATGAGGTTATTTAAAATAACTCGTAACCGGGATTCATCCGTTTTAATCCGGAAGGATTCATTCACATGAACTTCAATCTCAACCTTGTTGATATCAATTGAGTATTTGAGGGTGTTTACTATTTCATGGATAACCTTTTCTATTGGTACCTCTGTAATGTTCACCTCAAGACGAGCATTTCGGGAATACTCAACAATTTCTTTGATATAATTATCCATTACTCCAACTCTTTCCTGCATTAAGCGCAGATAATTTTGCGCCCCATCCGGATCTAGCTGGGCCAGATTTATTAAGCCCGACATGGAGGTAAGGGGTGCACGCAAATCGTGCGAAGCACTGTACACAAATCGATCCAGTTCTTGATTGGTTTTAATCAGTTCTCTGTTTTTTGTAAGAATGTTCTTTTCGGAAGCGGTAACCATTCGATCGAAAAAAATAATAATTATTAACCCAATAAGCAGTACGATCAGAAAGCTAACAATGAGATAAAAATGCGCCTGATTAGGAACAAATTCTTTTGGCTTAAATATGGCGATAAGAAAGAGCGTGAAACTTAATAGGGTAAATCCAATTCCTAAAAACTTTTCGCGGTAACCAAATACGGCCAAGGCACCCAGGCTACTGAGAATAAAATATAAGTACGAACCAGTTTGAAGGGGATCGAGGTCAATGACTGAAAAATAATAAGCAAAAAAATTGCAGCGGAGCAGGTGTATAATAATGGCAGTATTCACGTATTGCCACCTTAGTAGAAAAAGGCAAAACCCGCAAATCAAAAATCCGATAAATAGAGAGCCTGGTTTGCCTTCATGATTAAATAAATTAGTTGTGAAATAAAATAAGTCAATGCCCAAATACATAACAATGAGGTAGGCGCCAAGAATTATCTTTCTCTTCTCACTTTCTGTTTCCAGAACCCGATCGCGAAGAACAAACTTTTGAATCCCCATCACTCAATTAATTTGATTTGGCAACCAAATGGTAAACCGCGAGCCTTGTCCCAGATTTGAATCAAATTGAATTGATCCTTTCAATTTAACAAGCGTTTCCTTAACAATGTAAAGCCCTAAACCACTGCCCTGCGATTTTTCGGAGGCTCGATAAAACATCTCAAATATTTTGCTTTTATGTTCCTCGGCTATCCCTAACCCATTGTCTTCAATGTTAATCTTTACCTGTTCGCTTTCTACCTTTGCATTGATGAACACTTCCTGCTGTTCTTTTCCTGCATCATGATATTTAAATGCATTGCCTATTAAATTTTGAAGTACAACCTTGAAGCGCGGCAAATCTGAAACGATTGCAAGGGTTGGCGAAATATCTAACCGGACGTAAATCTTCTCCATACCCTCAGCAAACTTTAAATTCTCAACGGATTCCTTAACAACCGGCAATAAAAGAAATTTTTCTTGGATAACATTCTGCCTCGCATTGCGCGAGAAATCAATAATCTCCTGAATAAATTCATCCATATTACCAACACGCTGCTTCATGAGTTCGAGGCATTGCTTAACATCATCCGGGTTGTCAGTTTTTTGACTAATCTCAATCAAGCCAAGAAGCGAACGCAAGGGAGCTCGAAGATCGTGGGAGGCACTGTATACAAACCGATCTAACTCTTTATTAGTTTTTACGAGCAAGTCATTCTTTAGCAAAATCTCCTTTTCAGTAAAGTGATTGACGTCTATTAAAAAATAAAGCAACGTAATACCAGTAATAATGGCAATTACAAAATTGGTTGCGAAACTAATTTGCACATACTCGTCAGTAAAAACTCGCTTTGGAAGAATAGTAAAGTTTCCCCAATAGGATAAAAAAAACAAGAGGGTTGAAAGCAATGCAAAAGAAATGGCGAGTGGACGATCTTTGTGACCAAAAAGTGCAATGCTGGTAATACCTGTAATAACAAAAAACATATAGATCCCAGCGCGGTACCCATCATTGGATGCAAAAAGAAAAACAATCGCATTTAACAGAGATAAGAAAAGAACATTTGCTAATCGATACTTACCCAACCGATTAAAAACCAATGTGATAATGGCCGTAATGATCACGGCCAGGTAATACGGATCATTGCCTTCAATATTGTTATAACGATCAACAAAAATGTATGTAATGCCAACCAATAAAGAAACCACAATGAGATGGCCACGCAAAATCGCGTTCTTATAGTCTACCCAGGAGTTTATGTAGGTATGCTTTCCTATAATTAGGTCTCTGAATTTCCTCCTGAGCATGATTAATAGTCAACAATTAAAAGCGTAAAATAAAATCATTTTCCGTGACGATCACACGTCAATTCATTAATAACCTTACATGCCTTTATATTACCTTAAACTCTGGGGCAAGCGCAGCTAATCCATAGCGCGCTTTAAAAAGGTATTTAGAGGCAGGACGATCCTACAAGCTGCTGCCGCTTTCTTAGCAAAGTCCTTTTGAATAACTTCGGCATCAGTAAAATTGTGCGATACGATATAACTTTTATAGCGCAACAAATCTATGTTTGGGTGATCTTTTGCGTATCCTTTGGGGGCTGTTTTAAGTTTATCAAAATCGCCTAACGCAGGAAATAGCTTCTTAAATTTTTTATCATTCAAAATCTTTTGAATGTCCTTCGTATTGTAATCAATCTCCTGCCTGATCTTCGCCAGATTTTCATTGTCGGGCATATAAATGCCACCGGCAATAAAACTCTTCCCCGGCTCAATGTGAATATAATAACCCGGCTCCTGCTCCATTTTACCATGAGCCGACATACCCGCGCCCATATTTACTTTATAGGGTCGCTTGTCTTTACTAAACCGAACATCGCGATAAATGCGAAAGCCTAATTTTCTTGGATTGAGCCCCCCAAGACTTTCATCAAACTTCACCGCTTCTTTATGAAATGCTTCTAAGAAATCTTCAAACTTTAATTTAACCTCTAAGTATTTTGGTTTATTCTTTTCAAACCATTCGCGATTATTATTCTTCGCAAGGCTCTTAAGAAATTTTAAAATCATTTCCATGCTTGGATTTTTTAATTACTACTTTTTTATGGCGAGTCGTTGAATTCTAAAATTGAACCGGAAGAGAAATTGAATTAGAATAAATCGTTTCATTTTTACTTGAAATAGGTAACGGTTCTTTGCACTTGCAATAAAACACCAATCCTTTATAGGACGTAACATGTAAATACCGAGTGGTAAAAAGTCCGGTTTTCGAAACAACAATTACCAAGCCCTCATTTTTACTTATTAGTTTTTTAAAATCCTCGACAGTAAGCTGAACAAATACGCCATTCATTTTAAGTGCTTGCCGAATATGACCTTGTTGTGAATGGGGAACCATATAAATTATTTTAGTTATTTAAAGATATTCGATTACCGTTTCCAATCCTATACCACGCGAAGCCTTAATTAAAATAGTAGCATCACAAATCGGGTTTGTTTTTAGAAACACTGACAAGGTTTCTTTTGTTTCAAAATGGTTCGCTTCGGGATAAGCTCCCTTACCGAATGCCATTAGCTTGCCGCACAGATACACGCCATCAAAATTCTTTTTAAGTAGCAATTCGCCAATTTTTTTATGTTCCGTTTCGGCCTCGCCTTCCAATTCAAACATATCGCCCAAAATCACAACCTTCTTTTCAGCTTTCATGCCGGCAAGATTTTCAATAGCAGCTTCCATCGAGCTAGGATTAGCGTTGTAGGCATCTAATATAATTGTGTTTGTGCCTTTGGTTATAAGTTGCGACCGCATATTACCGGGCACATATCCGGCTATAGCCGCATTGGCGGCCTTCGCTTCCACATTAAAAAATTTTCCAACACAAAGGGCAGCGGCAATATTTTCAAAATTGTAAGCACCCATCAATTGGGTTTGAACCAACTCACCATTCTCGGCTTTATATTTAATAAATGGATCTGCCTCCACAAGTTCGGCCTGATAATAATCTCCCGGTGCAGGATAAAAATAAGGCTGCTTAAATCGCTTAGCCATGTTGGCTAAAAATTCATTCTTAGAATTAATAAATACAGTTCCCTGGTTTGTAATCAGATGTTGATACAATTCTGACTTACCCCTAATAATATTATCAAAGCCCCCAAACGTGCCAATATGGGCCCGGCCAATATTGGTGATGAGTCCATGCGTGGGATTAGCTATTGAACTGAGCAATGCAATTTCACCCAAGTGATTAGCACCCATTTCTATAACAGCTATCTCGGTAGTTGAATCAATACCGAGTATAGAAAGCGGAACTCCAATATGATTGTTTAAATTTCCTTTGGTGGCAAAGGTTTTATAAGTGGTGCTAAGCACTGCTTGCAATAGTTCTTTTGTAGTCGTTTTTCCATTTGATCCTGTTAATCCAATAACCGGAATAGTAAATTGACTTCTGTGATGTTTTGCCAGAGCTTGTAGCGTTAACAAAACATCGGCAACCAGAATACAACGCGAATCAACATTATAGGTGGCATCATCAATAACCACATAACCAGCTCCTAAGTCTAATGCCTTTTGTGCAAATTCATTGGCATTAAACTTATCTCCGCGCAAAGCGAAAAAGATGCAACCGGCAGTTATTTGTCGGGTGTCTGTTGAAATTTTTCCTCCGGTAAGGAATTTTTCGTATAGTTTTTCTATGTGCATTTTTCTCAGGCTTGTAAAGTATCTTGCAGGCAAGATAACAGGTGCATGGGTGTACTCGTTATAGAATGTGAATATTTTTAAATGCGCAGAGCCCTATTCATACTAACTTTTCTATTACCGCTTTGGTTGCAGGGTCAATTCACCTATAAATTAGATCAGAGTATTGCCGTTGAAGCCGATGGAAAAGTATTACAACTACCGTGGGCGGGAGGGCTAAATGCTGTGCAGGTAAATACCATGGATTTAAATGGCGATGCAAAACAAGATCTTGTTTTGTTCGACCGCGCTGCCAACAAACTACTAACGTTCCTGAATCAATCGAACCAATATGTATATGCGCCACAATATGAAGAGCTTTTTCCGGCCGAAGTAACGCAATGGATACTGCTGCGTGATTTTAATTGTGATGGCAAGAAAGACATTTTCACCAGTGATCCTTTTGGGATTGTTGTTTTTGTAAACACTACTAAGCCTAATGAAAAACTAAGCTGGCGGCCTTACAACCCTGGGTTTCCGCTTCTTACCAAGGGCTTTACCAGCAACGTAAACCTTAAGGTAAATGAATCGGATGTTCCGGCCATTGACGATATTGATGGCGATGGCGATTTAGATATTTTAAATGTTCGCTTTGTTGGAATAGGAACCATGGAGTGGCACAAAAATTTAAGCATGGAGCGAACGGGTACGTGCGACTCGCTTCAATTAGAACGTGTTACTCAAAATTATGGTGAGTTTGAAGAATGTACATGTGGTGTTTTTGCATTTGGCCAACCCTGCGCTTCCTTGCCGGGTGGGCGCACGCAACATGCCGGTGGAAAAGCGCTGCTCACTATAGATATGGACAATGATGGCGATAAGGAATTATTATTCTCTGAAGAAACCTGCAGTCGCGTTTATATGCTCGAGAACCAAGGAACTGCTGAAGATGCCCTGATGACAACGGCCGTGGGATCCCCAAGCTCTAATCCAATCAACTTTCTTATTTTTCCCGCACCCTATCTTGAAGATGTCGACTTTGATGGCACCCCCGATTTGCTCGCTTCGCCTAATATTTATGCCCGCAACTTTCAAAACATAAACTTTAAAGAGTCGCTTTGGTTTTATAAAAATACGGGCACACAACAGCTGCCTCAATTCACCTTTCAAAAAACAAATTTCCTTCAAGATGAAATGATTGATGTGGGCGACTATGCGGCTCCGGCCTTTGTCGATTTTGATGGCGATGGCGATCAGGATTTATTTATCAGCAACTACGTAGGCTCAAACTTTGCAAGCTCAATCTATCAATATGAAAACATTGGCACGGCTGAGCAGGCCGCCTTCAAATTAATAACGTCAGATTATATCAACTTTTCATTCGCCAACTATTATAATATTATACTTCAGTTTGCCGATATAAATGGAGATGCCACATTGGATTTTGTTTTTACAGGAACGAGCCCACAAAACCGCACCGAGTTAATGTATGTTCCAAATCGATCAACGAACGGCCTTAATTTTTCAGGGCAGTCGATTCTCTCAACTAACTTTGAGATTGCTGACACAGAAAATATTTTAGTGGTAGATGTAAATCAAGATGGACTCAACGACCTGTTGGTTGGCAAAGCTACGGGTGCGGTTCAGTATTGGAGAAACATGGGCCCTAAAGATCAATTCAATTATACATTAGAAAATGGCAGCTTTCTTGGGTTAGGCACCAGTACCGACAGACAAAACGCTTCGTTGGCAGCTGGAGATCTTGATGCCGATGGCCGGGGTGATTTAGTGTTGGCCGATCAACGTGGCCAGCTTACTATCTATGGAGATTTCAGAGCACAAAATCCAACTATTGAGGGCGTAAAAAATATTCTGTACAATTCTATAACTGAAGAATATACACCTAAAAATTTCGGTGGCCGAGGTTGGCCAACCATCGCCAATCTTTTCAACAGTAGTCGGCCGGCCATTGTCTTTGGAAACACCTTGGGCGGAATTCATATTTTAAAGAATGAAGAAAGTGTAGCACTCCCTGATGAACCCGTCATTGAAATTTTCCCTAACCCGGTTGCTGAAAACGAAACGCTGAAAATAAAAACCGACCGCAATATGATTGTTCAATTTTATACTTCACTCGGTCAAAAAATTTCTCAATCTTATTACATACCCGCCAATCAGGAATATCCGATTGTATTTTCCGGTTTACCCAGCGGCCTTTATCTTGCACAGTTTACTTACAACAATAAAAAAATTGGCAAGCGATTTATTATTCAATAATTACACACCTACCTCAATGAGTCCTTTTGCAATCATCTTTGATATGGATGGCGTTATCGTTGATAGCAATCCGTATCATAAAATTTCACTTCGTCAGTTTTGCGAACGGCATGGGTATTATCTAAGTGATGAAGATTTGCTAAACAAAATTTATGGCCGCACTAATAATGATTGGATCAGAAATCTTTTTGGCGATCTCCCTAAAGAAAGAATCTTAGCGCTTGGCGAGGAAAAAGAGGCGATGTTTCGCGATCTGTATAAAAATGAAATTCAGGCTTTAGCAGGACTCGAAGATTTTCTGAAAAAATTAGAAGCACAAAAAATACCCAAGGCCATTGGCACATCGGCACCAAGAAGCAATGTTGATTTTGTGCTTGCCGCCACGCAATTAGAAAAATATTTTACAACCATTTTAGATCAATCTAACGTAGAGCATGGCAAACCCAATCCTGAAATTTATTTGAAGGTTGCTGCTCGCATAGGTTTTGCGCCCGCGCAATGCATAGTGTTTGAAGATTCATTGTCTGGCGTGGAAGCAGCACAGCAAGCTGGCGCTAAAGTGGTTGGGGTTACAACCACACATACAAAAGACGAACTATCTCATACTGACTTTGTGATTGACGATTTTAAAGATCTTAATCCTCAGACTTTGTTTGATAAAGTCTTTAAGAAAAATTAGGAGAGTTCGACTAGCCTGGCAGTTGGCTAATGAATCAAATTATTGGCAAATGCATATTTGATTAGCCCAACTAAAGATGTTGTATTGGTTTTGCGAAAAATGTTTTTGCGGTGCGTTTCCACAGTGCGTTCACTGATAAAAAGTTTCTCGGCTATCTGTTTATTCGAATTCTCTTTCGCGATCAGATTTAAAATTTCACGTTCGCGTTCGGATAATAACTCTGCTGGTTGCTCATTGCTAAGATCTGATAAAACAAGTTTTGTTATCTCGGGGCTAACATACGGCATACCTTTTACTATTTGTAGCAGCGCATTTTTTAATTCCAGTTGCTGAATGCTTTTTAGCAAGTATCCATCTACTCCCTCTTTAAGAATTTGCTTTACCAATACCCCTTCATCGTGCATACTTAAAATAACCCGCTTAACATCCGGGTATTTTGTTTTTACCTGCACACACAGGTCTAATCCATTTGCCCCGGGCAAACTATAATCAGTTAATAAAATGTCGGGCTTGTTAGATTCAATAGCTTTAATTGCATCTTCGGCATTACTGGCTGTTCCAATAATAATGAACCGCGAATCCTGATCGAACATGGATTTTAATCCATCCAAAACAATGTGGTGATCATCTACAAGAAAAAGTTTTGTGGATTGGTTAGCATTCATGAGAGTTAAAAGTAACCGATCTTGTTGAAATGTTTACGCTATGGAAGAAATTGTAGTGGAATATTTTCTGGACGATAGATGTTGGGGAACCTTCCCCAATTGTATACTGCTATAAGGGCAATAGCCAGAAAGGAAAGCCCCACTGCCAAAATGATTGAGTTAACAGGATTCATTTGCAAAAACTCAAGTAAAAACGAAACAATAAAAACTACAACTACGGCTCCGCAAGCCCAAGTCAAGAGGTTCTTAAGATTTTCGCCACATGTATATTCAGCTGTGCTTTTATCTTTCAAATGAAAATGCAGGATACGAATAAAGGTTGCGTATTGATGCGAGCGATCTTCATGCTCACTGCCCGATAAATAAAACTGATTAGTTATCGTTATAGGTGAACCACCATCTGGATAGATGTAAGCACGATATTTATTTTTTGCTTTACACAATCTAATCGACAGAATATTGGCATAAGGAATAATCTGCTCACGCCCATCCGATTGAATAGTAAGGTTATAATCGGTTAAAACTGCGGTGCAGGGTTTGTCCGCTACGCTATTTTTATACGTGTACTCCCCAGAAATTTTCATTTTTAAAAGTACCCTGTAATAAAAGCAAAGTGAATACCTCAAAAGCGGTATTTTAACTCCGTGCTAGCACGGATGTTAGACCTCCTGATTATTGTGGGAATTCATTAACAAAGGGACAATAACAAACATTGTTGTCCCTTTTCTTTCCTTTTGAGTATCAATTTCAATACTACCCCTAATCATGTGCAGTCGAGAGTTAATATTCTTCCATCCATTACCCTGGCCCGATGTCAGCGACTCAATTTCAAAGCCTTGCCCATTATCCTCTATGGTTAAGATTAATTCTTTCGGATGTTGCACTAACTGAATCGAAATTTGATTTGCCCCGCTATACTTAATCACATTGTTCACCCACTCTTGGCAAATTCGGTACAATGCAATACTATGCTCACTCGACATTTCTTTATCCAAGTCATACGTTTGAACAGAAATGGTAATGCCTCCCGATCTATTAATGCGGGCGGCAAATTCTTTCAGCGCTTCTTGCAATCCGCTTTTCACCAGCACCTGTGGCATCAGGTTAAAGGCGATGTTTCGGATTTCAACATTCATATCATTGAGCACACCCAGAGCATGATCAACCGTGGGCTTTTCAACCACTTCGCGAGATAGACTCAGGCGCAACGCTGAAATCATTTGCCCAAATCCATCATGTAAATCTGCTGCAAAGCGTTTGCGCTCTTCTTCCTGCGAGCCAATAACAGCTTTTAATTGACTTTCGCGCAAAGCGGCACGTGTAGTCTGCAATTCTGCCTGCTGCTTTAGTTTTAGTCGATTACTCCAGAAATAACCCAAGCCAACGAGCGCACCAAGAATGGCAAGCAATAAAAAAATAGCCAACAAACTTTGATTAATGCGTGAGTCTTTGATTTCATTCTCTTGTTTTAGTAACAGAATTTCATTCGCCTTCTTTACAGTTTCATACTGTGTTTGCAATTCTGCCATTTGCCTGGTTTTATCTTGTTGATAGAGCGTATCCTTTACAATAGTAGATTCTCTAAATTCTTTATAAGCAGCCTGAAAATTATTTTGTGCCGCTTTTATTTCAGACAAAGAAACGCGCGCATCCATTACTTCTTTAAGTGCATTAATTCGCTGTGCGATTGCCAATGCTTCTGTTGCTAATTTTTCAGCTTGTGTTAATTGTCCTTCTTCTCGATAAACATCTGCCAAATAGACCATAACAAACGCCAACTCTTTTTTATTATCATATTGTTCATTGAGTTTTTGCGCCCGAAGCAAATATTCTTTTGCGAGATCCCTATCGCCAAGCTTATGATAGGCCATTCCGGCATTGCATAACGTAGTTGGTAAAAATTGCTGAACATTCTGCGCTTCAAATTCTGCAGTGGCAATTAATGAGTAATGCAACGCACTATCATAATTGGGAAGATAATTATATACAGAACCCAGGTTTGCATGACATGCGGCTATTCCGAATTTATTATTGAGCCGCTCATAAATTTTTAAAGCCTCTTGGTAGCTAGCAATTACTCGTGGGTATTCCTTCTGACTCTTAAAAACAATAGCCATGTTTATAATCACCATGGCAATCTTTCCATCATCGTTTAGTTTTTCGTAAATCTTTCGGGCATCCAGGTAATACGCTATGGCTTTTTTAAAATCTCCCTGCTCATCATAAATAATTCCAATGTTGTTAAGGGTATTGGCCGTTTTTGATTCATCGCCTAACACCTTACGAAGCGTTAGCGCCTTCTGTTCAAAATCCAACGCCTCTAAATAATTTCCCTGTGCTTCATGCGTAACACCAAGGTTGTGAAGTGCCTCCACCTCATAATCGGGTAAATCCAGTTCTTGAGAAATTGCCAAAGCCTTTAATCCATACTTCCGGGCAGAGTCTGCATTGATAAAGCGGTATTCCCAGCACAAATCAAGGAGTGGTTTTACTCTTGATTTTTGATTTGATTGATGAGCCAACACGGTTTTGAGGCTATCAATATTATTATTTTGACCTGCCACCACTAAAGTACCCACGCATAGCAATACCATTAAAGTCGTTCTCATTAGTAGAAACTATTCTATTTTGAGGTAATTAAGAGGATTTTAGCGAATTATCGAGGGTGATCTCATCATTTTGCATCCGCGTACCAATATTTTAGATGACGCTTGGTTTATTAGGTCTCATTTCCCGATATTTGCAGTCCCTTTTCAGAAAGGGCTAAATCAAAAGAATTATGGCGAGGGTTTGTCAAATAACAGGAAAAAGACCTCAGGTAGGCAACAATGTTTCTCACGCGAACAACAAAACGAAGCGTAGGTTCTATCCAAACCTACACACTAAGCGTTTTTTCGTTCCTGAAGAAGACAAGTGGATTACTTTAAAATTATGTGCAAAAGCAATCAAGACAATCAATTTGAAAGGAATTTCAGCTGTTTTGAAAGAAGCAAAAGCTAAAGGAACTCTTTCAATCTAAATTTATAAGCTGCCATGGCAAAGAAAGGAAACAGAATTCAGGTAATTTTAGAGTGCACTGAGCACAAAACAAGCGGCATGCCGGGCATGAGCCGCCACATTACCACAAAAAACAGGAAAAACACTACTGAGCGTATTGAGCTCAAGAAGTACAATCCAGTTCTAAAAAAATATACATTACACAAAGAAATTAAGTAGTCATGGCAAAGAAAGTTGTTGCATCCTTAAAGAAAACAGATGGCAAGAGTTACGCTAAGGTAATCCGCGCTATTAAATCAGAAAAAACTGGTGCTTATATCTTTAAAGAAGAGATTGTAGTATCGGATTTGGTGAAGGAAACACTCGCTAAGAAGTAATCCTCCTCCGTTCATAAAATTAGAAAGTCCCCAACAAGGGACTTTTTTTATTTAATCCTATCTTAAGCAGAATTTAGCTCAATCTAAGCATGGCACTCTTCTCTGGTTTATTCGCGAAGGAAAAAAAGGAAAGCCTCAATCAAGGATTACAAAAATCGAAAGAGAGTTTCTTTAGCAAATTAGGAAAAGCGATTGCCGGAAAATCTACCGTTGATGATGAAGTATTAGATAGCCTAGAAGAAATTTTGATTTCTTCGGATGTCGGTATTAACACTACTATAAAAATCATCGAAAAAATTCAGGCTCGTGTAGCTAAAGACAAATATCTGGGCATTTCGGAATTAGATAAAATTCTAAAAGAAGAAGTTGCAAACCTCCTCGTAGAAAATAACTCCCAAGACTTAGGAGATTTTGATGTGCCAACGGGAGTGAAGCCTTATGTGCTGATGGTGGTTGGTGTAAACGGAGTAGGAAAAACCACCACAATAGGAAAACTCTCCGCACAGTTTAAAAAGAAAGGTAAGTCTGTTGTATTAGGCGCTGCCGATACATTTCGCGCAGCCGCAGTTGAACAATTAAAACTTTGGGGCGAACGGGTTGGTGTTCCTGTGGTATCGAAAGGCATGAACACCGATCCATCGGCTGTAGCCTATGATGCCGTGAAACATGGGGTTGAAACCGGAGCCGATGTAATCATTATCGACACAGCAGGACGCTTGCATACCAAAGTAAACCTGATGGCCGAGCTTTCTAAAATTAAACGTGTGATGGAAAAGGTAATACCAGATGCTCCGCACGATGTTATGTTGGTGTTAGATGGCAGCACCGGACAAAATGCATTGGCGCAAGCGCGCGAGTTTACGAAAGCAACCGATGTAACGTGTTTAGCGATTACCAAACTTGATGGCACTGCGAAAGGCGGTGTTGTAATTGGAATCTCAGACGAGTTTAAAATACCCGTGCGATACATTGGCGTGGGCGAAAAAGTAGAAGACCTACAAGTTTTTAATAAAGTGGAGTTTGTTGATTCGCTGTTTAAGAGATAATTCTAATTAATTCATTGAAGTAGGTTAATTCTACTCTTACCTCTTAAACGGAATTCTATAAAAAATCTGATAATTAAAACCCCAATAAATAGGTTTGAATGTGCGGCCATAGCCGGGAATTTCATACGATTCAAAAATATTATTTTTTAAGGAAGGCAAAAACTTCATGCGCCCTGTGTAACCCATCCAAAACTGTTTCCAGATTTTTACCCGAAGGCCAGTAGTTAATTCCAACCACCCGGCTTTGGTTCCAATGTTAGAAGATTCAATCTGATAATCTCCAAAATCAATAACACTAATTCGATAGGTGGTTCGCTCGTTAAAATTTGAATGCGCATACCGAAAGCCAAGAAAGAACATGTTCTTTTCAGGATCCTTCAACATAAAGTTTATGTCGATGCCTACCCTGAAATAACGCCCATCATTTTTGTAGTCGCCATTTACCAAAGTAAGTTCACGAGCCCACGATCCAAAGTCGGCAGCTAAATAATAGCGACCAAAATCTACATCCGCATTTGCTTCCCAACCTGTAAGCGAACTTTTTGCTAAATCTTTTCCGATACTAATTAAGTCTGTACCAAATCTAATTCCGGTTGGCTTATGAAATCCCCGCACAGAATCTGGGGCAGAATTCTTTTTCTGGGCAAGCGTTGGCAATGCCAAAAACAGAAATAAACTAATCCACGCGAACCTGCACATTGACAGCGGCATTTTTAGTTAATTGATTAGTTACAACCAAAAATTCAGGAAAGGAGGTATTCTCAACATCCAAATTTATATAGTGAGTAAACGCCCCACATTCTGGAGAGATAACTTCTGTTATCGGCTTATATTTTAATTGAAGCGTCTCAACCCGATTTTCAAATGAAAAAGTAAACGTAATATCTTCTTCAGAGGGATTAACAGGAAGTTGGACAGAAGTAACTGAATCCGTATAGTATTTTTTGTCGAGGCCTGAAATTGCAATTTCGTTAAACAGAATTTTTCGCACAGAGTTATCCGGCTTCTTAAAACTAATTTTCACCAGGTTTGTGCTGGTAATCAAGCAGTCGGGTTCATTCAAGCATCCCGCAAGGACAAAAAACAAAGGAATAAATTGAACGAATTTCAATGGCTTAAAGGTTGAATGTGCAAATATAGTCCAAGTGGGTTCGGGGCAGAATTTAGGGGTAGTATTTTTCGTAATTTCGCAACCGAAATTGACTTGATTTGAAAACAAGAGGCGCAAAAAAGACTAAAGTAAACATCGTAACACTGGGATGTTCTAAAAACCTGGTGGATTCTGAAGTGCTATTAACACAACTTCGTGGCAATGGCATCGAAACCTCGCATGAATCTAAAAAAGATGATGCCAATATAGTGGTTATTAATACCTGTGGTTTCATAGATAATGCCAAGCAAGAATCCATCGATACAATTCTTCGTTATGTAGACGCAAAAGAAGAAGGTCTTGTAGAGAAAGTATATGTTACCGGCTGCTTGTCGGAACGCTACAAAGATGATTTGCAAAAAGAAATTCCCGATGTAGATGCCTGGTTTGGCACGCGTGATCTTTCGCGCTTGTTAAAACAATTGAATGCGAACTACAAACATGAACTTGTGGGCGAGCGCATTCTTACCAACCCAAGTCACTTTGCGTATTTAAAAATTTCAGAAGGATGTGATCGGCCTTGTTCATTCTGCGCCATTCCGTTGATGCGCGGAAATCATATTTCAAGACCTATTGAAGAGTTGGTGCTTGAGGCTAAGAATCTCGCCAAGAAAGGCACAAAAGAATTGTTGTTGATTGCTCAGGACTCTACCTATTATGGTCTTGATCTTTATAAGAGAAGAAATCTATCTGAATTGTTAAAACATCTTTCGGATGTAGAAGGCATTGAATGGATTCGGTTACACTATGCATTCCCTACCGGTTTTCCGATGGACGCGCTTGACGTGATAGCCGAGCGATCAAACATTTGTAACTACCTGGATATTCCGCTACAGCATGGCTCGACCAATATGTTGAAGATCATGCGCAGAGGAACCACACGCGAAAAAACGGAAGAGCTATTGCAAACTATTCGGGCTAAAGTTCCCGGCATTGCTATACGCACAACTTTAATTGCCGGCCATCCCGGTGAAACTGAAGCTGAATTTGAAGAGATGATGAAATTTGTTGAGACTTCGCGTTTCGATCGCCTTGGAGTATTTGCCTATTCGCATGAGGAAAACACACACGCTTATTCTTTTGCTGATGATGTGCCTGATGAAACAAAGCAAGAGCGAGTAGAATCTGTGATGGGACTTCAACAAGGTATTTCACTAGAGCTTAATCAAGCGAAAATCGGAAAGACGTATAAAGTTTTAATAGACCGCAAAGAGGGTGGAAGTTTTTATGGACGTACCGAGTTTGACTCACCCGATGTGGATAACGAAGTAATACTTGATGCAACCAATAAATATCTTCGCATAGGAGATTTTGTACAAGCTAAAATAACATCCGGAAGCGAATTTGACTTAATGGCAGAGGCAGCAGAGTAGTATCTTTAAAATAGACCTCTTATAAAAATCTCATAAACTTTTAGTATAAATTAGACGTTATTCGGGTTATGCTTTTCTCTCATTACACTTGTTGTTAGTATGCGTTTACAGAAACTTGAATTTTCAGACACCCGCTCGTTTTCAACTTTCTTTCTTGACTACATTCAGAAAAAAGATTCATTAAAACCCTTCTATTCGAAGTTTCCTGAAATTAAAAATTTCAAAGTTCAGATTTCTGAAAAGGAAAAATCATTTCCTGATTCTACTCGAAAAATACTCCATGATGTTTTGCAAAAGCAGTACGCTGGGGTAGAGATAACTGAATCGGTAAAAAATAATCTTGCTTCCCTTGGGGATAAGAAAACGTTTACCGTAACAACGGGTCACCAACTTAATATTTTTACAGGACCGCTTTATTTCATTTATAAAATAGTAACGGTTGTCAATTCGTGTAAAGAACTTAAGAAGCACTATCCGGAATACAATTTTGTGCCCGTTTATTGGATGGCTTCGGAAGATCATGATTATGATGAAATAAAATATTTCCGGCTTTATGGAAAAAAATATACGTGGCAAACTGATCAGACCGGTGCTGTCGGACGATTTGATCCCACGTCAATAAAAAAACTATTTGAAGAAATCCCTGGCGATGTTAACCTCTTTCGCGAAGCCTATTTGAAACACGCTACACTTAGCGCTGCCGTTCGATATTATGTAAATGAATTATTTGGAGCGCAGGGCCTTGTTGTGGTTGATGCGGATGATCGCCAATTAAAAAGCACGTTTGCAAAAGTTATAGAGGCTGATCTTTTTGATCATACGCCAAAGAAATTGGTAGAAGAACAAAACGATCAACTAAAATCGCTGGGTTACGATCCGCAGGTTTTTGCCCGCGACATTAACTTTTTCTATTTAGATAAAAATCTTCGCAGTCGAATTGAGGCCGTTGGAGATAAATTTCACGTAGTTGATACGCACATTCAATTCACGAAAGAAGAAATACAAAAGTTAATTAAATCAGAGCCGGAGAAATTTAGTCCGAATGTAATTTTAAGACCACTGTATCAGGAATTTATTCTTCCAAATCTTGCGTATGCAGGCGGCCCAGCTGAAGTTGTTTACTGGTTGCAGTTGAAGAAAGTGTTTGATCATTTTAAGGTTCCATTCCCGATGTTGATGCCTCGGAATTTTGCTTTGATTGTTGATAAACCAGTTTCGAGAAAATTCGAAAAAACAGGATTGGAGTATGAGCATCTGTTTGAGGAAAAGAACTACCTGTTTAATCAGTGGATTGTAAAGCACTCTATCCATGATCTTTCCCTTGGGAAAAGTATGCAATCTATTCGTGAAGACTTTACTGCTATTCGCGAAAAGGCTTCGCAAGTTGATGTAACCCTTACTAAATTTATTGAAGCGCAAACCAAGCGCACGTTAAATGGGCTTGAGAAAATTGAACAGAAGATGTTGCGTGCAGAAAAGCGATTGCATGCTGATCGATTAGGGCAACTGGAATCAGTAAAAGATGAACTTTTCCCAAATGGCAATCCGCAAGAGCGCGTGGATAATTTCCTAAATTTCTATCAGCAAGATCCAAAACTTATAGATCAGTTATTAGAAACTTTTGATCCGTTCGACTACAGATTCAATTTGCTCTTTTATTAACTGATGTTAAAAAGTCTATAATTTCATCTAAACAAGAAGGGGTCAGACCGCTCAAAGCCATCCTGGTCTAAGCTTTGCCAACGAGAGCAATCGGTCAGACTCCTAAATAGAATAATGCTAATTTAAATGCAGATGAAGAAAGATGAGTTACGTAAAGTTTATCTAGCTAAACGGAAGGCATTAACCGAAAATGAAAAAACCTTATTTAATCGTCAACTCTGCGACCGTTTCTTTTTAAGCATTGATCTTTCTCTCATTAAAGTCGTTCATATCTACTTGCCCATTGAATCTAAACAAGAACCAGACACCTGGTTAATTATCGATCGCATTCGAAGCGAGTTTCCTCATATTAGACTTTCACTTCCTAAAATTAAGGATAATGAAATTGAATCCTTCTATTTTGAAGGTATGCATCAACTTGAAAAAAATAATTGGGGAATTATAGAACCCAGGCAAGGCGTGCCTACCCCAGCTGATAAAATTGATTTGGTTATAGTTCCGCTTTTAGCATTCGATCAACGTGGCCACCGCGTTGGGTATGGTAAAGGATTTTATGATCGATTCTTAAAAGAATGCCGACTTGATTGCCAAAAATTAGGGTTAAGTTTTTTTTCAGCTGAAGATGAAGTTGAAGACACATCACCTCTTGATGTAACACTCTCCATGGTAATCACACCTGAGAAAGTTTATCAACTTTAGATTTACACCGCTGGCTCCTGCTGGCTAAGACAATGAAATGAACCCAGCCCCCAGATTATATCGGTTGAGTCAATGCCGATTACTTTTCTATCCGTAAAGCAAGTTTGCAAAATATCCAATGCCCGATCATCATGCTTGTCTTGGAAGGTGGGCACTATTACATATTTATTGCTGATATAGAAGTTTGCATACGAAGCTGGCAATCGTTGGTCTTCATAAATAATGGGTACCGGCATGGGCAACTCTACAATATTCATTTGCTTACCATTCTCTAATCGCAACGTTTTCAATTCCTTCAAGTTATCTTGAAGGATAGTATAGTTCTCATCATTCTTATTCTCTTCAATGATGGTTACAACGGTATCCGCACTAACAAACCTAGTTAAATCGTCAATGTGCCCATCCGTATCATCACCAATTATGCCATCGCCTAACCAGATAATATGATCTACACCATAATAATCGATCAAATACTTTTCAATTTGATCTTGATTTAACTCAGGGTTACGATTAGGATTTAACAAACATGCGCGTGTAGTTAATAAAGTTCCTTTACCGTTAAACTCAACAGAGCCGCCCTCCATTACAATTCCAGGATGAACCACAGGAATACCATAATGTTTTGCAATGTGTGTTGGGATTACGTCATCTAAATCAAAAGGCGGATACTTGCCGCCCCAGGCATTGTAGCCCCAATCAACAATCATTTTCTTTTTCTCTGTTGGATTAATAAGAAATGCCGGCCCATGATCGCGGCACCACGCATCGTTGGTAGGATGAATGAAGAATTGAACGTTGGTGAGGTCAGCACCAGCTTCATTAACATAGCGCGTAGCTTTTTGCCGCATGGCTTCGTCCACTACATTAATATTAACTACTTCACCTTCTGCAACGCGTTTTATAAATTCAGCATAGCGCGGATAAATGGTTTCAATCTTGCCTGGCCAACTGGCTTCTTTGTGTGGCCAGCTTAACCAGGTAGCGCTGTGTTTTGCAAACTCTGCTGGGAAATGAAATCCTAATTCTTTTGGGGTCATAATTTGAAAGTCGACAGACAACAGTCGACTGTCGACTGTGAGCCGTTGACTAATTTAGTCTTCGTCAATAAATCTTTTTGTAATAGGTTGGTACGAATCTATTCTTCTATCGCGCATAAACGGCCAATGTGTGCGGTAGCTATCGGTTTTTGCCAAATCAACCTCCTGCACATGCACCTCTTCATTTTCATGAGAAGCTTTATATAGTATTGAGCCAAATGGATTGGTGATAAATGATCCTCCCCAAAATTTCATCGCTCCTTCTTGTTCAAACCCTACTCTATTCACACTCACCACATGAAGTCCGTTAGCTACAGAATGACTGCGTTGAATAGTCTGCCATGCATTGTATTGCTCGGTGTTAGTTTCCTCGTCTTGTGAAGTGGCCCAACCAATAGCGGTTGGATAAAATAAAATTTCGGCACCCATTAAAGATGTAATGCGCGAAGCTTCGGGATACCATTGATCCCAGCAAATTAAAACTCCCAGCGTTGCAAACTTTGTTTTAAAAACTTTGTAGCCAAGATCGCCTGGTGTGAAGTAGAATTTTTCGTAGTACGAAGGATCATCGGGGATGTGCATCTTTCTATACTTACCCAAATAGGTTCCGTCCGCATCCAACACGGCTGTTGTATTGTGATAAATTCCCTGTGTTCTTTTCTCAAATAATGAAGCGATAATCACAACGCCTAATTCTTTGGCCAACGCTGATAGCGAATCAGTTGATGGGCCTGGAATTGCTTCCGCTAATTTAAAGTTTTCGTAATCCTCCACATCGCAGAAATACAATGACGTAAATAACTCTTGTAGACAAACTATCTGCGCACCTTTTGCGGCCGCTTCACGAATCTTTACAATTGCTTTTTGCAGATTCTCTTTGGGTTCTTTGGCGCAACTCATTTGCACCGTTCCAATTTTTACTTTTTTACCAGTCACTAGTTAAAAATTTTAGACTTCAAAGGTAAGAATTTTAAGAAAGCTGATTACAATTTAGTAGCTCTAACCATTTCACGTTTTCCAGGTGGACCGGGCAGCGATTCAACGCTCATGCCAAGGGCTTTCAAATCGCGCTTAAGCTGACCCTTTGCACAATATGTAACAAAAACACCCTTAGGTTTCATCGCACAACAAACTTTTTCAAGCATTTCGTATGTCCACATTTCCGGTTGCTTATTAGGAGCGAAGGCATCAAAATAGATTATGTCAAATTCCTCCTCGTTGAAAACAACTTGTTGAAGTGAGATTTGATTCTTAAACAACTTAAACGTTGGGCTTATGCTAACCCATTCGTTCCAACTTGCATTATGAATATTTTCAAATACTAAATCATTTAAAGAGTAGTTAAGCGTCTTCCAAATGTTGGGAGGCACGGGATCGGTTTCGAGAGACGTGTAGGTAATGTCAATCTGATCTGCAATAGATTTTTGAGCTGTGAGTAAGGCATTGAGGCCTGTGCCAAACCCGATCTCTAAAACAGATACTGATTCAGGATTATTTCTCTTACAAAAAAAATCTAGTCCCTTATCTATAAAGACATACTCGGATTCTTGTTTAGCTCCATGACGCGAATGATATGTTTCATCCAATGTTTCATTTAACAAGGAATGTGAGCCATCTTCGGTTGTAATAATTTTTATAGCGTCCACGGCAGCTACTCTTTCTTTATTAGGGCAACCGCGTACGCGTTCACACCTTCTTCGCGCCCAATGTATCCGAGACGCTCTGCCGTAGTTGCTTTGATTGAAATATCCTCCACCGAGATATTCATGAGCGGGGCGAGTACACTTTTCATCTCGGGTATGTGCGGATTTATTTTGGGCTCTTCAAGGCAAAGCGTACAATCAACGTTTTCTATTGCCCAACCAAGTTCGGCCAACTTGCTGGTCACATCTTTCAAAAAAAACTTACTATCCTTTCCTTTCCATTGCGGGTCTTTATTTGAATAGTGAAATCCAATATCCCGCAGATTAGCCGCACCCAAAAGGGCATCACAAATAGCGTGAATCAAAACATCGGCATCCGAATGGCCAACCGCTCCTTTTGCAGCCGGAAGCTTAATTCCACCAAGGTAAAAATCTTGTCCCGTTTCTAATTGGTGAACGTCAAAGCCAAGGCCAACACGGATTTTCATACATTTATTTTTTTCAAAAATAGACTCATTCAACTGTATTCAGTAATAATATCTGATATTTAAGAATAAGTTATTCTATGGGATTATTTCGTAATGCCTTAATCGGCAAACAAAGCATACCCTCGCGGGCTGATTATAAGTATGCAATGCTGCGAGGTCAGTTTGCCTGCATTATTTGCGCAGTAGCTATCTTTTATATAATTCTGGATAGCTATAATGGGGTAACTGTTTTTATCCCGTTATATTTTCTGCTTGGCGGAGTAGCCATAATTTCCCTTTTTCTTAACAGACAGAAATACTATTTAGCAGCTACCATTGTTCAATTGGCTCTTTTAAATATCCTTATCTTTCTTTTTGCCGATGTGGATAATCCTTACGGAGGAGTTTTTTTCTACTTTATGACGTGCTCCGTTGCCTCCCTGATTCTACTTAATAGATATCATTGGTTTATAAGTATCGGACTTGCACTTGTCCCCATTTTATTAGGATACGTTGCTTACGCTTACGATTTCAACCTCATACCTCCCCCTTCCTATGAAGAGGGTGTAGTTCAAATCAATTTCATCGCAAATCTTACCATCGGCATTATCTCCAATGTATTTGTAGTCTATTTTCTAATGGTGCGTAACGCTGAAGCAGAATATAGTCTTAAAGAGAATGAACATTATCTGATAAAAGTTTCTACAGATTTAAAGGCAAGTGAGGAGAGATTTGAAATGGCCTTGCAGGGCACCCGTGCCGGTATCTATGAGTGGCACGTAAAAAACAATAGCATCTATATCAGTCCTTATTGGAAAAGACTACTTGGCTATGAAGATCATGAGTTAACTGACTTGACATTTAATATTTATCAATCTTTTATTCATAAAGAGGATGAAGAAAGGGTAGCACTGCTAGTTAACGAAATAATAAAAAAACATCTGCCCTATCAAAATGAATATCGGCTGCGGACAAAAAACGGGGTATTTAAATGGTTTTTAGATAGTGGCATTTCTAAGCAAGATGATGCCGGAAATACTGTAGTAATCGTTGGATCAATCATCGATATTGATGAACGAAAAAAGGCAGAGAAAGAACTCGCGCTCAAAAATATTCAGTTAGCAAAAACAAATGAAGAGTTAGATCGCTTTGTTTATAGTGCTTCGCATGATATGCGCGCGCCATTAAGTTCTCTTTTAGGATTAATCCATCTTTCTGAAAAAACTGATAGACCTGAAGAAATAGGAACACTACTGCAAATGATGAAGGATCGCATCAAAACGATGGAAGGATTTATAAAAGAAGTAACAGATTATTCTCGCAACACAAGACTTGACCTTACACCCACCGAGGCAAATCTCTATAATTTAGTGCAAGGTGTTGTACAGCATTTAGCCTACTCCATTGTAAATAAAAGAGTTCAAATTGATATTAATATCGAAAAGGATTTAATTATTCAAACTGATGCGAGTCGATTAAAAGTTGTGATTAATAATTTACTTTCAAACGCATACAAGTATCATCAATTTGACAAACCTAATCCTTACATAAAAGTTTCGGCTAAAATAAACTCAGAAACCGTTATGATTATGATTGCCGACAATGGTGAGGGCATTGCCCCTGAACATCACGTGCGCATCTTTGAAATGTTTTATCGCGCTTCCGAATCATCTGAAGGCTCGGGATTGGGCTTATATATTGTTAAAGAGACGCTTGCCAAATTAGGTGGCGACATCAGTGTGCAATCAAATCGGGGTGAAGGCACTGAGTTTACCGTAACATTGCCTGTTTAGCTTTTTCAGGCACTCTTAGAATTATAGTAAAGAACATTTGAATTCTTTTCGTCAAAAATCTTTTTACCAATCTCAATTGTCTCCGCACTTGTCACAGATTCAATTAAATCTGCTTCCTGATTTACCAAATCGGCATTGCCCGATAAAGCTGCAAAAGCTAAATTCATTGCACGATTTATCACCTCTACTTTCTCAAACTCTTGCATAGTTTGTGCCTGATTTTTTACTTTTTGTAATTCATCTTCTGCCAACCCTTTTTCTAACAAAGTGTTTAAAACTTCACTTATTTGCTCTTCCGCCTCCTCTAAATTTATTCCTTCCTTCACACGACCACTAATAATCATCATGCCCGGATCAAGCGTGCCCATGGTGAAAGAAGAAATGGATGTAAATATTTCTTTCTCTTTAACAAGCTTGTTGTACAATCGGCTGGAATGACCGCGACTCAAAATATCACTTAGCAATTCTGCTGAATAGAAATCTTTATCGAATCGACCGGGCATGTGCCAGGCTTTGTATAATGCATTTGCAGGCACATTTTCATAAACAGAAAGCGTTCGCTTTGCAGTTTGTATCGGCTCTGCAGGGAGTGATCGCACTATTTTCTTTCCCGCAGGAATAGGACCAAACCATTTTTCAGAAAGCATTCTTACTTGTTCATGTGTAACGTTGCCCGCTACAACCAAAATTGCATTGTTAGGGGTGTAGTGGGTAGAGAAAAAATCTTTTACATCCTCCAGCGTTGCATTTTCAATATGGCTGATTTCCTTTCCAATAGTTGCCCATTGGTAAGGATGTGTTGTGTAAGCAAGCGGCCGTAGTTTTAACCACACATCACCATAAGGTTGGTTTAGGTAGCGTTGTTTAAATTCTTCAATCACAACTTTGCGTTGTACTTCCAACACTTTAGGATCAAATGACAAACTCAACATCCTGTCACTTTCTAACCAAAATCCGGTTTCTAAGTTGGCGGCTGGCAGCGTAAGATAATAGTTGGTTATATCCGTATTAGTAAATGCATTATTCTCGCCACCTACCAATTGTAAAGGTTCATCATAGGAAGGCACGTTAACGGAACCCCCAAACATTAAGTGTTCAAAAAGGTGTGCAAAGCCAGTTTTGTCGGAGTGCTCATCGCGCGAGCCAACGTTATACAAAATATTCATTACGGCTATTTGCACTGTTGGGTCTTCATGCACAAAAACCTGCAATCCATTTTCGAGAGTAAAAGTTGAGAATGAAATCATTCGGTTATAATTGTATTAAAATAAAAATTAAAGGCTAAGTGGGTGCAAGATAGGCTGCCGGTTAATTTTTATCTATATTTTCGCATCTCCCACAAACATATTTATGTCGGTCGAAATTATCCTGATTATTTTAAGTTCTTTAGTTGTTTTCAGCTACCTGTTCGATCTGGTGGCCAAACAGTTCAAAATTCCGTCTGTTATCTTACTACTGCTAAGCGGAATCGGGCTTCGTTATGTCTCCAATCTTTTCGAATTTCCAACACCCGATTTCGCACCCATACTTCCACTGGTAGGAACCATCGGCTTGATTTTAATCGTGTTAGAAGGAGCCTTAGAATTGAAACTCGAGAAAGACAATATTGGATTGATCAGGCGCTCGCTAGGCTCAGCTTTTTTTATTCTCATTATTACCAGCGTTTCACTTGCCCTTTTTTATTATTTCATATCGGGTGAAGATTTTAGAATTATTTTAATAAATGCAATCCCACTCGGCATTATTAGTTCTGCCATTGCCATTCCGTCTGCTTCTGTACTTTCTGCCGAGCGGAAGGAGTTTATTATTTATGAATCTTCGCTTTCCGACATTTTTGGAGTAATCATGTTCAATTTCATACTTACCAATGAAATCATCAATGGTAAGTCATTTGCCGTGCTGGGCTACCAAACAATTCTAATACTTATTATTTCGCTACTTTTTTGTCTTGCGCTTTTATATCTTTTAAAACGCATCACGCATCACCTCAAATTCTTCCTCATTATTGCCATGCTAATTTTAATTTATGCAATTGGCAAACATTATCATTTACCAACATTAGTAATTGTTTTAGCTTTTGGCTTATTCCTAAACAATCTGCATTGGATAAAGCACCCTCGTTTCAACAAAATTCTTGCTTATGATAATTTCAACAAAGATCTTACACAGCTTACCCAACTGAGTGGTGAAAGCGCCTTCATTGTGCGCACATTCTTCTTTCTGATTTTTGGATTTACGCTAAATGTTGAATCCTTATTTCATTTAGATGTACTTCGAAATGGATTAGTAATTATTGGCATTATCTATTTAGTTCGAATCGCATATCAAAAAATATTTGTTAAGTCCGCATCGGCAGCCGAATACTTTTTGGCACCACGCGGACTCATTAGCATTTTACTTTTCTTTAGCATTCCAGATGCACTAAAACTGAAAGACTTGGGCGATGGTTTGTTATTCTTTGTTATTCTCGCCACGAGTGTAATTATGACCCTTGGTTTTTTTACGATCAAAAAGAAACCTGCTGAGCCAACCACGCAAAAACCTATCGATACGCCTGTGCAACATTAAGTTTTTATAGTTTATGAAATTTCAACGCAAAAAATATTCTGATAAAGTACTTCTCGATTTATACCAAGCTTTATTATGGCCACGGTTGATCGAAGAGAAGATGTTGATTCTATTGCGACAGAATAAAATTAGCAAGTGGTTTAGTGGCATCGGTCAGGAAGCCATTTCAGTTGGCATCACCCAAGCACTTGAGCCTGATGAGTACATTCTGCCCATGCATCGAAACCTTGGGGTATTTACCGGACGCAACATTCCCTTTACAAAACTCTTCTCGCAGTGGCAGGGAACAGCAAAGGGTTTTACCAAAGGGCGCGATCGTTCTTTTCATTTTGGCACAAATGAACATCACATTGTTGGCATGATCTCGCACCTGGGCCCACAAAATGGCGTGGCCGATGGAATTGCGCTTGCCTCAAAATTAAAAAGCGAACAAAAAATTACCGTAGTATTTAATGGCGATGGCGGAACTAGTCAAGGCGATTTTCATGAAGCTATTAATGTGGCCGCTGTATGGAATTTACCCGTAATCTTCGTGATTGAAAACAATGGCTATGGCTTATCAACACCCAGTGCTGAACAATTTAAGTGCAAACAATTTATTGACAAAGCAATTGGCTACGGTATAGAAGGCGTGCAGGTTGACGGCAATAATGTGCTGGAAGTGTATGACACAATAACGACTCTGGCTGCATCCATGCGAAAAAAACCACAACCTGTTTTGCTGGAGTGTATCACCTTTAGGATGCGCGGCCACGAAGAAGCTTCAGGAACGAAGTATGTTCCTAAAAAATTAATGGAAGAATGGGGTAAGAAAGATCCAGTCGAAAACTTTGAAAAGTTTTTGATTTCAGAAAGTGTTATTGATCCAAAACAAATTGACACCCTTAGAAAAAAAATTAAGCAAGAAATTGAATCCGGCTTGGCCGAAGCATTTGAAGAAACCCTACCGGAAGCGGATACCTCGCTTGAACTGAGTGATGTGTATTCTCCTTTCGTTCAAGAAGTTATTACGCCCGAATCAGAAATAAAATCAGAACGGAGATTCATTGATTCTATCAGCGATGGATTGCGGCAAAGCATGGAGCGTTACCCTAATTTAGTTTTGATGGGTCAGGATATTGCCGACTATGGCGGAGTATTTAAAATTACCGAAGGCTTTGTAGAAAAATTTGGTAAAGATCGCGTGCGCAACACTCCATTATGCGAAGCAGCTATTGTAGGCACTAGTCTTGGCCTTTCAATAAAAGGAATGAAGGCGATGGTGGAAATGCAGTTTGCCGATTTTGTTACCGAAGGCTTTAACCAGATTATAAATAATTTAGCCAAAACACATTGGCGTTGGGGCCAATCGGCCGATGTGGTTGTGCGCATGCCTACAGGCGCTGGCACTGCTGCGGGGCCGTTTCATAGTCAGAGTAATGAAGCGTGGTTCTTTCACACTCCCGGTTTAAAAATTGTTTATCCATCCAATCCTTACGATGCGAAAGGGTTGTTATGCGCTGCGTTAGAAGATCCAAATCCATACTTATACTTTGAACACAAAGCTTTGTATCGATCCATCAAAGATCAAATCCCTGACGACTATTATACAATTGAAGTAGGCAAAGCTAATTTGGTAACTACAGGAAGTGACCTGTCTATCATTACTTACGGCATGGGCGTGCATTGGGCAAAAGAAATTTTAGAAACCATGCCAAACGTCTCAGCCGATGTATTGGATTTGCGCACCCTTCTTCCATGGGATAAAGAAGCCGTGATGGAAACGGTAAAGAAAACAAATCGCGTGTTGATTCTTCATGAAGATACGTTGACTGGTGGTATTGGTGGCGAGATTGCCGCGTGGATTAGTGAACATGCATTCGAATATTTAGATGCACCCGTAAAACGCGTTGCTAGTTTAGATACTGCTATTCCATTTGCGGCTACGCTAGAAAATAATTTCCTGCCGAAAGGAAGAATTAAATCTGCGCTTGAAGAATTATTGAGGTATTAAAGATCACCAATTCGATTTTTAGGACATCAGTTAAATCACAGAAGAAAACACGTGTCGAGGTCGCTATTATCCGGGATCTGTATACTCAAAGACCACAAAAATCAAAAACGTACAATTTTCCTTATCTTGGCCTGTTTATAGATCATATATCTTGATAAGCCACAGGAAACGCACAGCAATGACAGTATCACGCCCCATCTTCTATGGTGTCGTTATACTCTTTTTGCTCATTTCCACTGCCAGCTGGAGTCAGGATAGAAAGCCAGTCAACAACAAACGGCAAATCCGCGAAACACGCGCCAAGTCAGTTAAAAGAAAAGAAAAAGCCTCTACCAAAGATATAGCCGGGCAACGGCTGCGCACCCGCAATCAATCTACTGCTCAGCGCGCTATTTATTCTGCTCCATCACCCTATCGAAATAAAAGAAGCTCAGGAGGCGAAAGAGCTGGAACACCTATTGGTGGAGGAACTGGCCCGCGCATCAGGTCTCGTTCTGCAGAAGCTGCCCGTTCAAATGTTTATCCCCAAAAGGGACCTTTTGTTAATCATAATTCAAAAAAACCTGGTGGCATTCGGTATGATAATAGAAAAGAAGTTGCGCGTGCGGCTCGGTATGGAACAACGCATAGAGAACCACCCGGAGGAAAGAAGCGTGTAATGCCACGGTCAAGCTCACAAGCCTTTATTGCACGCGGCAAACGAAATCCTTATTGGGGTAAGTTTTCAAAAGGCGAAAAAGCTATAACCTCCGATCTTGCCGGCAGGCCGCTACGAACTAAAAATTTCCGAACTCCTTCGCGGGGAGTTATTAGTGCTTCTAATCCGTATTATGGTCGCAAGAAAACTGGCGATCGTGCCTATAACGGATCATTCCGATCGGGTTATAAAACTGCCTCCAGGCGGGGCGAACTTCCATGGAAAGGAGATATCTCAGGGCAACCAATAAGAAGAAGTAAGGAACGAAATAATCAAGTAGCAGGAATTAGAGCTAAAGGGAAAGGTGGTGGTAGTGTAAGCGGTCAGTTTAGATCCAATCAACCAATTAAAGGAAAGGCACCTGGCATGGGCTTTACGTTGATGCGTCAAGATCAAAATAAACTGCGCGGCATTAAACCTGAGAAAGGAGGCGGAAGTGTGAGCGGAAAATATAGATCGAATGAACCATTGCGTGCACGAGCACCTGGCATTAGCACTTCACTAATGCGAAAAGACTTTGGAAAATTAAGAGGCATAAAGCCACAGAAAGGAGGAGGCAGTGTAAGTGGAAAATATAAATCAAATGAACCCTTGCGGGCACGAACACCGGGCATTAGCACTTCACTAATGCGGAAAGACTTTGGAAAATTAAGAGGCATAAAGCCTGAAAAGGGAGGCGGCAGTGTAAGCGGAAAATATAAATCAAATGAACCCTTGCGGGCACGTGCGCCAGGCATAAGCACTTCGTTAATGCGAAGAGATCTTGGCAAACTTAGAGGAGTTAAACCTATGAAAGGTGGCGGAAGTATTAGCGCGCAATTGAGCAAAGGAAAAAATGCGCCTTTAGGCAAGCGACCACCGGCCAATCCTAAAGTAGCCGGCATGCAAGCAAATTATAAAGGAACAATCAGACGCGAAACACAAGGGTATAGCCAACGAGGACTAAATTACTCAGGCAATATTAAATCCATGCGACCAGAAAAAGGTGGTGGTAGTATAAGCGCAAAATTAAAGCGAAATAATAACGGCCAGCCAATCCCTGTAAAGGAACCTTTAGATAAACGGGCAGCAAACTTTCAAGGAAACTATAAAGGATTTATAAAGCAGCGAGACGCAAAGAAAACATTTAGTCAGGATGGGCTGAGTTACTCGGGAAGTATGAAGTCACGCAGACCACCAAAAGGTGGTGGAAGCATTAGTGGTTCCGTGATTAGTAATAAGCCACTCCCAGCCTATACCCCTAATGCTGTCTCTAGAAAAATAAGCAAGTTTCAGGGCGATCTGCTGCAAAAAAAGAAAACTTACAGTCAGGATGGGTATGATTTTACAGGCTACTACAAAGCGCAAAAACCTTTCAAGGGTGGTGGTAGCATAAGCGGAAAAGTATGGAACAATGATGGCAAGCCTTTACCTGCTAAAATACCCACCGGTGATCAAGCCAAAGACATTAACTATTCTGGAAAAACTAAACTTCCACTTTTGAAGAGAGAATATGTTCGTAATCCAAACGCAAACGAATTAGCGTTGAAGAAACATGCCCCTTATGAAAATACCTATCAGGTAAACGGATTGATGGTTCGCGTAAAGCAAAAAGACACGAGTACAAAACCTAAAGCTGTCAAAGGTTCTATGCCCGGTGTTGGCCCTACCAAGGCAACTATTAAAGCAAGTGAATACACGGGGCGAATAAAAGTTATTTGGGATTACAAGCACAACCCAAGCAGTGCTGATGGATCGTTGAAAACATTTAAGAATACTAAATCTTTTGAGCAGGCTACTTCATTTGCCGGTAAAACGAGGCTCACCAGAAACTATCGCCATAATCCACGCAGTAATAAATATGCACTAGATGTAATAGCTCCTAGCCGCGCTTCGGCCCGCATTGGCGATTATCAGGGTAACATTAAGATGAATAAGTACAACCGTAATAGTCATTTCCCTGACGCTGAGTTTGCACATGCTAAAGGAAACAATGTTAAAGGTGAGCGAACTATTATGACAGACTTTAAGTTGTTATGGACGAAGCTATTTAAGAAAAACAACATGCAGCCTGCCGCAGTAAAAGACAAAGTGCATAGGCCACGCTACGATAAAAAAGAAAAAGAACTCTGGAAGGATTTATACGATTAACATGAACTGGATTAAGCTAACAAACAAAAGTCAATTAGATACAATTCAAACAGAATCGAATACAGACCCGGTAATAATTTTCAAACACAGCACAAGTTGTTCAATCAGCCGCGCCACACTTGATAGGTTGGAGAGAAACTGGAAAAGCGAAGGGTTGGAAAATGTAAAAACTTATTTTTTAGATCTACTTTCCTATCGGGAAATTTCCAATAGCATTGCCAGCCTTTATCAGGTTGAGCATCAATCGCCACAAATTCTTATTATTAGAAATGGCAAGTCTGTTTATGATAAATCACATTTCGAAATTTCTTTTGGTTCGCTTCAAAGCGAGTTGAGTGCAATAGGAGTAGCTAAATAAAGGAAACCCTAGATTTCGCCATTTTAATTTAAAGCGTAGGCCCAAAGTTGCTTTAGCTTAAGATTATAAGGTTTATAACAAGGTTGTTATTTGTGCGTTAGTTAGATTAAATTTATCTTTTCAAAAAAGAAGAGACCTTCACAACATGAAGCAAGGCGTTAAATTTCTATTATTTAGTGTTAGCATGCTGGCTATGGTACCTGCCTGGGCTCAAACGCAGGACAGCTACGAATATAACTCTGAATTTACCTGGGGGATTAATAAAAATTCGTCAGGCGGATTAATTGGTGGATTTACATTTAAAAAAGCCAGGAAGCTGACCGATAACACACTGGAAACATTTGGCCTTGAGATTATGAATGTAAAAAATCCGCAAGAGGCCAGATTCAACTCAGGGTACACAGGCAATGCTTTTATCTATGGAAAAAGTAACTACCTATATGCCCTTCGATTTCAATATGGCCGCGATTTCATTTTGTTTACTAAGGCTCCGCAGCAAGGAGTAGAAATTAAAGCTGTATTTGCCGGAGGCCCAAGTATAGGGGTTGTGGCTCCTTACTATATCGAGCGCGCAGTTGACAATAGCTTTTTTTCCTCCAAACACGAACAATACGATCCAAATAACCCTAATCATAGCTTCAACAATATTTTGGGTACCGGTAACCTTTTTGAGGGAATTGGTGAGTCAAAATTGCAGTTAGGGGCCAATGTAAAAGCTGCGTTAAATTTTGAATTAGGCTTTTTAAAGAGCCAGGTTACGGGTTTCGAGGTAGGCGTTTTGGTAGATTCCTATTTCAATAAGGTTATTCTTATGCCAACGGCAGAGAATAAAGCGGTGTTCCCGACCGTGTTTTTCACACTATTCTACGGCAGTCGCAAGTAAAAACCATAAAAAATTTCCTGATTTTCTGTGACTGGATGGTCATAGGCGAATTCTATTATTATATTTGAAATTCCTAAACCTGTAATTTAAGTACTATGGAAGCGAAAAAGACAGAAAAGGCCGATTTAACGAAAAAGACCGCTCTTTTCTTTAGTATCGGTTTATTAATTACGATGGCCATTACGCTAAAGGCTTTTACTTGGAAAAACTACGATGAAAGTTTGCTTGACCTTCAGGGAAAAAGTACCAACGTTTTTGAAGAAATGTTAGAAGTGCCCCCTACTGAGCAACCACCACCACCAGCTCCGATTATTCAACAACCACAAATTGTTGAGGTGCCCGATGAAGAAGAAATCAAAGAAGATTTGAATCTAAAATTTGACGTGGAAGTATCCGAAGAAACTAAAGTTGAAACCATTATAGTTGCACCTGTAGAAGAGAAAGAAGATGTTGATCAGGTTTTTAGTGTGGTAGAGGAAAGTGCTGAGCCAAAAGGCGGTATGCCCGCTTTCTACAAATTTGTAGGCGAGAAAATGAAGTACCCTGCTCAAGCTCGAAGAATGGGCGTTGAAGGTAGAGTTTTCGTTGAGTTTGTAGTAAACCGCGATGGTTCTATTGTTGATGTAAAAGCAATAAAAGGAATTGGCGCTGGTTGCGATGAAGAGGCAGTGCGCGTTGTACAAAGTGCTCCATCTTGGAAGCCAGGTAAACAAAGAGGAAAACCGGTTCGTCAAAAAATGGTTATTCCAATTATTTTCAAATTAGGATAATCACTAATCCGATAAATAGAAAGCCCTAACAAATAAGTTGGGGCTTTTTTTATGCCCGAATTTATCAGAGAACTAATCCACATACTAAGCCTATAAGTATAATTGCCCAGGATGGAATTTTGGTGAAGGCTGTAAGTCCGAACGTGCTAATGGTATAAAGTCCATTCAAGAGTACCGCACGAATGGGTTGGTCATAAATAAGAGGTTGAAAAAGCAGAATTGCCGCAGCCGCAACAAGACCCGCATTAGCTGCATTGATGCCTTCCAACGATGCGCGTATAGGTCGGAATTTTTTTAGACTATCCCAGATTCTGATAAGAAAAAAAATCAGGAATGTGCCTGGAAGAAAGACGCCTGCGGCAGACATTATCGCTCCAAAAATTTCACCCATCACACCATAATCGCGCATAGCAAGTGCACCTATATAAGAGCTGAATGAAAACACCGGCCCTGGTAATGCTTGCACAAACGCATAGCCAGAAAGAAATTCTTCCGAGCTGAGGTACTGCTTAGGTGCATACTGCACAAATTCTGTATAAAGCATCGGTATCAATACCTGGCCACCACCAAAAATCAAACTTCCGTTTCGATAAAAATTTTCAAACAAACGAATCGGTAAGAACTCGGGCATCTTCTTAGTTAATCCGCCCAGTATAGCCGCAAAAATTAATACGCCTGCCCACAGTAAAAAATTAGCCCACGATACATCAATCTTTTTTTTCTCCTCGCGGGGATGCGCTCTATAATTTAAAGCAGTAAACAAACCAGATACTAATAACACTACAGGAAACACAACCGGTGATTTTACAAAATAAGTGGCTGCACCCGCCAAAATCATAAGCACCAAACCTCTTTTTGTTGTTACCGTTTTTTGCGTGATTGAGTACGCGGCATAGGCAACAAACCCAACGGCCATGGGCTGAATAAAGCGAGTGAAGGCGAGCGAAATATTTTTTGTTTCAAAACTACTAACCAGAATTCCCACGGTTGTCATAATTGCCATGGAAGGCAACAACCAAATGAGAAGTGTGAGATAAGCCAACTTTGCGCCACCTAAGCGATAACCAATGGCCGATAATGTTTGCGTAGATGTTGGACCAGGAACAACCTGACATAATGCATTGAGTTCAACCAAGTCTTCATCAGAAATGTAGTTCCTCTTTTTTACTAACGTTTTTTGAAAATGAGCAAAGTGTGCCTGAGGTCCACCAAAACAGGTAACAGACAACAGGAGGATGTCTTTAAGAAAGATGATAAAGCGTATTTGCTGTACCATACTTTTGCCTATTTATTTTTTGAGTCCAATTTCCTTCAGCCGTTGATTGAGAAATTCTCCAGCCGTTATGTTTTCCCATAATTTAGGATGGCTTCCATCCACACATGAGGGTAATGCTGTAAGATCCATTTCGGAGCGCGGATGCATAAAAAA
>Ga0209480_10000150_pt1 | contig 62006 bp, 49 predicted proteins | sample JI61114C2DNA_FD_187501 | JGI IMG/M metagenome (GOLD analysis project Ga0209480, IMG submission 187501) | Wastewater effluent complex algal communities from Wisconsin, to seasonally profile nutrient transformation and Carbon sequestration -... | ecosystem: Engineered > WWTP > Effluent > Algae...
TTTTATTAAAAAATCACCCAGCCCTGCGGTTAAATATTATGCCATTGGTCTGGCTTCCAGAACCATGCAAACAGAGGAATTAAAAAATCTGGCCATCGCGTCAGCCAATGATTTTAAGGAACATAGCGGTCTGGCAAAATTGAAAAGCATGTTAACGGTTCAGTCTGCTACGGCTCCTCCTGCTGCCAATGACCCATTGATCAACAAACAAGCACCTGAAATTAGCCTGCCCGATGTAAATGGTAAAATGGTTAGTTTGAGCAGCTTCAAAGGCAAATATGTATTGGTTGATTTCTGGGCTTCTTGGTGTGGTCCTTGTAGAGCAGAAAATCCAAATCTGGTAGCTGTGTATCAAAAATATAAGAACAAGAATTTTACTATTCTGGGGGTTTCATTAGATGAGGAAAAAGAATATTGGTTACAAGCCATTAAAGCGGACCAATTAACCTGGACCCATATCAGTGATCTCAAAAAATGGGAAAGTAAAGTGGTTCCTGAATATGGCATTGAGTCGATTCCTTATAGCGTATTGATTGACCCCAGTGGTAAAGTAATTGCTACCAAACTGCGCTCTGCAGAATTGGATCAGCAATTGGCGCAGATATTCAAATAGCTTTTAGTAATCACATTTTTGACAGCCCTTCTTAAATATACCCTCTAGCGGGTAGATATAAGGAGGGCTGCTTCTTTATTTTCATGTTCCAAAATTTGGACATGACATATAGTAGCCCCTACCTAAAACAGACGTATAGCAGTACGCTCCCACTTTCAACCTTACATTCTTTGGATGCTGCCGATATGGACCAACGAGAATGGTTGTTAAACCTGCTTGCAGAGAACCAACGTCAGGACCTGCTTGCTAATTTTAGTTGGGCCAAGGAGTTCAAACAGTTTGGCGGCTTTCTCAACAATATTGTTTTTTCTTTTGGAGCTGGCATGGTCATGAGAAAAATTGTGCGCAAGAATAAAAGGCTTAACCATATTTTGCAATTCAAGGAACTGCAACAAGTGCGTAGCAATATTGAAAAGGGTTCCTTTGCTTATGATACCCTGCTCTTTGGTTTAAAGCCCTGGCAGGTGCTGGAAAACAAATCGCATTTGGCCAACCTGGTTTGTCTGGCCATTTTGTTTGGCGATGAATTTATTGACGGCATTGCCCAATTATATGGCAAGCAAGAAGTAAGGACCATTTTGGCTAATCCCAAGATTGATTTTTCCTTGCGCTTTAAGCTATCAGAACATGGCGCGGAGCTCTATTATGAATTTGATATTCGGGAGCTCTTACCAGACTGGGTACTAGAAAGCGTGAATGAAAAATACGGAATAAGCTATCGCGATTTCTATGCCCACCTGCTGTTCTTATTAACTGAAATGAACCTGCACTTGGGCAAATTATTGGCCCATCAAATTAAGCCCGCTGCTAGTTTAATCTGTCAGGTCTGCAACAAATGTTTTGATACCTATAAAACGGATTTGGCGCAGTATCGCCATGATTATAGCATGGAGGAATTATTGACTTATCAGCAGCGAAAAGACGATCAGATTATTCAGGTTTTGCTAGAACTACGTTGTGTGTTACTAAACAAACACCTCAAAACTTATCAGCGACATTTTGCCAATTGGAGTCTGATGGTGCGGAGCATGCAGGTCTATGACGATATACAAGACCTTGCCCTAGACTGCGGATATCAAATGAATTTTGTCTGCTATTTTGCCCATCAATTTTTTCCAAAAGAATGGCATTGGTTGCAAGAACATCAAGCGGAACTAGCCCAGCTAAAGGGTTTGGAGCAGCAAATGATGGTTAGTTTAAACATGCCTGCCTCTGTATTAATGTCTATGCAATACGCCAAGCAATTGGTGCAGGGCAATTTAAATTGGGTGCAACAAAAAATCACGGGTTATCTCTGGAAGAAAAACTGGTTTGGCTGGAACAAAGATTTATCCGCTGCAGAGCGTGAAGCATTTGGCGCAATAGCCAGATTAGAAATAGGAAAACTGTCTTTGTCCTTTACTGAAAAAATACAGCTCTTGCAATCCAAGATCCTGAGCGTAAAAGACCCTTTGATTTCAGAAGATCTGCTCCATGCACACTTGGCCAATACTGTTTTATTGGACCCTGAATTGTGTGCGCATTTTATGCGTAGTTTAAATACCAAGGACCGCTATTTTTTTAAAGAACAATTCTTTTCATTTCCCACCCAACAAAAAGCCGCATTGGTTAAGCGTTGGTTGTTGCAATTGGGTTTTTAAATTAAATATGATGATTCATTACGGTTGAAGGCGTTCTCCTCATGCTTTTGATGCATGAAAATGATCCAGCACGGCCTTGTCCCATTTAACTTTCAGGCTTTGAACATGCTGTAACCTGCGTTGGTATTTCTTGGGCTTATGATAATATAATAAGGCAAGATTAATCTGTCTTCTACGCCAGTGCCGCACCATTTCTCTGGCCATGATCCTGTTGGTTCCCAAGGTCAGGTCATGAAAGATTTTTAATTCGGGATAAGCTTTGGTTTGCGCATATACACTATCAACAATTTTATTTAAAACGGTTTGAAAAGACATCAAATCTTTTTTATGTTTCTTAATGCTATCATACCCAAATTGTTTTATCAGTGCCAAGTGTAGATCTCCATTAATATGGGCATTCATGCCTAAGAACTGGTACTGCAAACTATTTAAACTATCGCTTTGGTAATAGGTTTTCCAATTGGTTGGAATCTCCTGCCCCTTGATAAAGGCTTCGTGAGCCTGAAAGAAAATGGGAATAAAGGCATCGTCTAACCTAAGTATAAAATCACTTGCAAACGGATCCTTGGTCTTGGCGTATTCATTGGTGATGAGTACGGTTTGTCTATAAAGACCTGCAAAATGTCTTGAGATGGTTTTGCCCTGTTCAATATTCAATAGACTGTCTAAATAGGATTGATTGAACTGGCTTTGTTTATTGGCATCTAATACTCCCTGGCCCATTATTCCAAAATGGATGAATAGACTAAAAACTAGGATTAAATACATTCTCAGGGGCATCTTGCAATTTAGCAAAAGCAGCGCAATAAAAAAGCCGCCCCAATTGCGTTGGGGCGGCCATATCCATTTGTACTAAGCTTAATTATAGTTGAGAAATTCTCAAACCAACTTTGGCATAGTTCACACTTGCTTTGATACTTGAATTGTCTACCAATTGCAATACTAGGTCTCTAGCTGTAGTAGAAGAAACACCAGGATTCAAAATAGTAATGGTAATAGTACCAAAACTACTGTTGGCTGGAATGGTTCCCTTACCAGTAATAGCTGTATAGTGTGTTCCTGCAGTAGCAGTACTTTCGCTAGCTACTACATAGTCAAAATCAGTAGCAGTAGACTTTTGAGCACCTACCAAATTAACACGCAAGGTTACAGTTCCAGTTGCTCTAGTGATGCTTGGCTGGCTTGTTCCTGTTGTTGCATTAAATGTTGGTACCCTTGTCATCATTGGATACGTAAGACCAACTGCATTAGCATTCCAAGAAGCGGCATCAAATTCAACCACTGATCCTGTAAATACAGTGAGTTCATTCTTAACGCAACCCGTTAGGAATAAGATGCACAACAATATGGAGGATGTGAGTATTTTTTTCATGTTTCTATTTTTTAATATCCAGCATTTTGTTTCAGATTCGGGTTACCATCAATATCGCCTTGAGGCAAAGCAGGAAGGATTCGAGTGTCAGTAAAGGCAACATTATTGTAATGAGGTGCTTTAACTAAATCCCTACCCAAACGCTTTAAGTCAAAGAAACGGTGTCCTTCAAAAGCAAATTCAATTCTGCGCTGACGCAAAATCTCTTCAAGCAATTGAGCCTGTGTCATAGCGTTATCAGCAGTTTCCTGTGCAGAACCAGTATAGTCAGTATATCTTCTAGCTTTGATTGCTTTTAAATCAGACAATGCACCAGCCAAGTTCAAAACAGCAGAACCTGCAGTGGCTTGCGCTTCTGCACGATTTAAAATAGCTTCTGAAATACGCAATACTGGTACGTTATCCAAATTGATGGTACCATTTTTTCCAATAAACTTGGTACACTCAACTTTAATATTTCCGCGTCCAGATGTACCAGGTTCAAACATTAAATTTCTAACGTCAGTGCTTCTTGATGCAATAGTTGCTGGATTTGCAAATACAGTAGTAGTATTACCCCCTGTTAAAGTAATTCCTAAGTCATTCAGCATGGTAATAGTAGGTACTACGTCTCCAAAACCACCAGTTGATGCCTGGTTACCAGGAGTTACCAGAGTTGTATAGGAAGTTTGCAATGATTCATTTACACCAATATTTTCTGCTGGTGTAGTATAAACCACTTGGAACAATGTTTCAGTATGAGTTCCACCTCTCCATTGTGATACATAGTTAGCAGTAGTAGCCAATTTGCTACTTGCCAAAGTAATGACTGCATCGGACCATTTCTTAGACTCTGTGTAATCTTTGCTATACAAATACACACGAGACAATAGTGCTTGAGCTGCAGCTTTATTAGCAACGTTTACACCCAATCCAGGAAAAGCTAATTTGGCTTCTGCAAGGAGCAAGTCTTTAACAATCTGTGCATACACATCGGCAATTGGGGCCCTTGATGGTTTCCACGCCAAAGCATCACTAGAAGTTGCTATTCCACTTGTTGAAAGTGGCACGCCACCTCTGTCTTGAACAGACACAACAGCACCTGGAATATATCCGTAGACTTTAACAAGGTCAAAATAATACAAACCTCTTAAGAAGTATAGTTGACCTAACCAACGGTCATTATCTGCAGTAGTAGGTGCAGGCGAAATAGCACCACTTCCAATTGCAGCAATGGTATTGTTGATTTGGTTAATTGCCGCAAAAGCACCAGACCAAACGTTACCAGTAAAATGTGCATTTTGCACATTTGCTGCTTCATTGATTAATCTGCCAGACTTATTGGTTGCAAAACCATTATCTGCCAATACTTCTGGAATAGCAACCAAATCTCTGCCATATAAACGGGCAGATTTCAAAGTGGCGTAAATAGAGGTAATTGAAGCATCAATGGCTTCTTTTGATGAAAGCGCCGTAGTTGCTTCAATAGATTGTCTTGGAGCAATCTCCAATTGTTTTTTACAACTGGAAAAAACAACTAACAAGGAAGCTAGTGCCAATCCTGTTTGATATATTTTTTTAGTATTCATTTCTGATTCGTTTGTTAATTAATAATTAGAATCCAACCTGAACACCCACGGTGTAGTTCTTAGTTTGTGGAACAATACCAAGGGATGTACCTACGAATTCAATGTCATAGCTGAACCAATCGCTGGCAGTCCAGAGGTTGGTACCTTGTACATAGAAACGGAAACTGCTTAAACCAGCTTTCTTTACCAAAGAAGGAGACAGGTCATAATAAACAGCTACGTTTTTCAAACGAATATAATCAGCCTTAAAGAAAGTTCTGGTTCCAGTTTGTGCTCCAGAGCCTTTTGATTCTGCACTCGTTAGCAAATAACGAGGGAAGTAGGTAATTTGACCTGGTGTAGTCCAACGCTGATCATATGCTTCCTTTAAAACATTGATACGAGCAATATTTTCCATCAAGAAGTTTGTTTGTGCATCTGAGGCATATCTACCATATTCATATTGGAAGAAAAAGTCAAATGTAAAATTCTTGAAAGTAAGGCTGTTTCTCAAACCACCTTGGTACAAAGGTGTATTCTGAGGTCCAATGATCTTACGATCTTTAGCCAAAACCTGGTAAGTTAAATTACCAGTAGAATCATACCACATAGGACGTCCAGTGGCAGGGTTTACACCCGCAAATTGCTGAGTGAACAATACACCCAATGGTTGACCTACTTGTACTGAGTTATCACTTGGTAGAATTTTTAATCCATCATACAATTCCTTCACTTCATTTCTATTATATGCAAAAGTGAATGTAGTATTCCAGTTAAATCCTCCTTGTTTCTTTGCTTTGATGATGTCAGCACCCAAGGTTAATTCAATACCTCTGTTTGTTAGTCTACCTACGTTTGATGTGATAGAACCAAAACCAGTAGAAATTTGAACTGGCTGGCTAATTAATAAATCTCTGGTTTCTTTATTGTACACTTCAATACTACCTGTTACACGGTTATTGAACAAACCAAAGTCAAGACCCAAGTTAGTAGTTACGTTGGTTTCCCATTTCAATTTTGGATTGGCTAACTGTGTAAAAGCAATACCTGACCCATTGTTATAGATACCACCACCGCCATACAAACCTAGACCGTCAAAGTTTCCAATCTGGTCATTACCGGTGCTTCCGTAGCTAGCTCGTAATTTCAAAGAGTTGATGACATTAGAATTTTTCAAGAAATTCTCTTGGTCAATATTCCAGGCACCAGAAACTCCCCAGAAGGTACCGTATTGATTCTCAGAACCAAATCTAGAAGAACCATCACGGCGCAAAGTAAAGGCTACCAAGTATTTTCTATCAAAACCATAGTTCACTTTACCAAAGAAACCGTTTCTACGGAATCCAGAGAAGAACTCACCAACAGAAACTGGAGTTGCTGCATTATTTAAAGAAGTAAACTGGTATGTTGGGAAATTCTGTCCATTAGCAGTAATACTTTCATTGTTTTCTCTTCTATATTCAAAACCAACCAATCCATCCAAACGGTGTTTGGTGCCAAAGGTTTTGTTGAAGTTCAAAGTTTGATAGGTATTGATATTGGTATTCCAGTTGCTTTGAACGTTTACGTTTCCTTTTAAGTTAAAACCATCAGCCGTTCTTGCATCACGTACGCTTTTACCTTGGGTTAGACGATAGTCCATACCCACCAAAGCTTTGAAACTTAACCAACTGTTGATTTTATAATCCAAAGTAATGTTACCAATTATTTGATTGGTACGCTGATATCCACTATTATAATCATTTACTTGAATAATGTTCTGGTTCAAAGTACCAATCAAGTTGGCAGGAGTTTGACCTGGAACACCATAATAAGTTCCATCTGGATTATAAATAGGGTTTACAGGAATAATACCAGATGCTGAGAATGCAGGGCTACCTAAAAACGAACCACTGGTTGCAAATGGGTTATTCTGCGAAAAAGTACTCAAGTTTACACTAGTTCCTATAGTTAAACGGTCAGTGGCTTTGTTCTGTAAATCAAAACGAATACCGGCACGTTTAAAATCGGCCTTGGTAACATTGGCTTCCTGAAAAGAATAGTTACCTGCTACACGGAAAGTAGTTTTTTCATTACCACCGCTTGCACTCAATTCATAGTTCTGAATAGAACCTGTACGGAATGCAGCGTCTTGCCAATCATAAGTAGGCAATGCGGCACCAGCTGCCAAAGCTTGTGCCTGAGTTAAAGTTGCAGCATTTGGAACACGCAATTCATTTAACACGGTTTGCAATACAGCCACATTATCCCATGGCAAGTTATTGCTATTACCATAAGCTTCAGACCTCATTCTGAAATACTCCTGAGAATTAGACATTTCCAGTTTCTTCATCAATTGCACTGAACCCATATAAACATTGGCATTGAATTTGGTTTTTCCCGCTTTACCTTTTTTGGTAGTGATGATTACAACACCATTAGAAGCGTTTGAACCATAAATAGCAGCAGAAGCAGCATCTTTTAAGATATCAATGGTTTCAATATCGTCTGGGTTTAAGAAAGCCAGAGGGTTATTCTGAGTAAAGCCACCATCTGAACGAGTGTTGATTTGAACACCGTCTACAATGTACAAAGGATCGTTACCAGCTAGGTATGATCCCTGACCACGGATCCGCACGTTGATGGCTCCACCTGGTAAACCATTGGTCGCTTGTACCAATACACCCGCAGCTTTACCTTGTAAAGCTTTATCCAAAGAAGCGTTTGGTAAATTTTCAATTTGAGCAGCTTTAATAGAAGAAATCGCGCCAGCTTCATCCCTTTTCTTACGGGCTTGATAACCAGTTACCACTACTTCTTCTAGTGGATCTACTTTCTTCTTTAATGAAACAGCATACACTGATTCACCGTTTAAAGTAATTTCCATGGCATCAGATCCTACATAGGATACAATGATGGATTTTACACTAGGAGCTACCTGAATAGAGAAAGATCCATCTGCTTTTGTTAATACTGCAGTTTTGGAGCCTTTCGCCTGAACAGACGCGCCTTCCAACAATTTGCCGGTCTCGTCAGCTACCTTTCCGGTAATGGTCCTGTTTTGGGCCAAAACGGAAGAAACAGCCAACACCATGCACAGGAACATCGTGAGTACTCTTCTCATAGTTTAGTTTTTTGTTTTTGGGGGCGATTGTTAAATAACAAACTGATAACAATAAAGACAGTGGTTTGTTGGCTTAAGCTGCAATAATGGAAATAAAAACGAACAGGTGTTATTATTAATATCTAAATGCTTTGCTATAGGTATTTTAAATATTAAACAAAAAACACTTATTGTTTTTTTCTCCTCTATTACAGCAAAAAACTGCAAAAAACTGCTGATTTACTGTTATTTATTGCTGAAACAGGGTGCGAAACTAGCCTAATCAGGGTTTCTGCGGTTTACTAATTCAGAAAAAATACAGTTATATGACAAACGGCAAGGATGCATTTGGCCATTGGGAATAAAAAAAGAGGCTGTCTTTTTGAGACAGCCTCTTAGATTCATATAAAACAACTTTATGGGTTGTGCATTATTAAAGAAGCACCTAAGGCCTGTGCCGTTGTGGTACCTGGTCTACCTGCGGCATAACCACGAGCCACCAAGGAATAGGCTTTACCCTCTCTGATGGTGATGGTAGTACTTAACACAGGTGTTGTTCCTGAAGCATATACCAAAGTATAAGTACCAACTGGAATATTGGTAAAATTGGACAATGTTGCTTCATTAGGGGTAGTTGATCCAACATAAGCTACGTTACCAAAAGTGGTTGAACCTGTTGTAGCAACTCCAAATCCGTCTGCTGTTCTTGTTAACACAGCACTTAAAACGGCACTAGTTGGAGATAGATTCAAGAACCTCAAATTGGCCGTTCCAGCAGCTGGTGCAGTCATATTATTGCTTAGTGCAATGGCTTTGATAGTTCCAGCTGGAGTTAATGTATCATATGCAAAAACCGATGTGGCGCTAGAAGTAACCAAGGTGGCTGATTTGCTAACTAAATCAGCAGTACCTGTAAGTGTTCTTAACCCAATAGTTGTTGCTCCTGGCTTCACACCTGCATAAGGTCCTGATAAGTTACCACCATATGCAATGGATGCTGGTGCACCCAATACCGATAAATTGGCATTGTTCAACATCACGGTAAGATTAGAAGGAACCAACAAGGCAAAATTATGAACAGCTACTAGTGCAGATTCTCTTGAATCTGCTTCTGCAACTGGCAATTCCTTTGAACAGGAATTCATGGTGGCCATTGCTCCAAATAGCAAAGCAAATAGACCAGCTTTATTGAAAATTTGTTTTTTCATGCTTTAGTTTTTTGAAGATTAATAGCCTGGGTTTTGAACAATGATTGGGTTCTGAGTTACCTCACCTATTGGAATAGGCCAGATAAAACGATAATCACTGTAAGGAATACCTGGTTGTCCTGGATTTACAGGAACACCTATACCGTACAAAGCAGATCCACTGGTACCGTTGGATATTTTAGCTGGAATACCAGGAGCCCTAAGCGCCGTAATGGGATCAGCTGCTGTACGATGAATATCAGGCCAACGTCTTCCTTCTGCCAAAAATTCAATTCTGCGTTCTAACAAAATGGCTGCAATTAGAGCAGTAGCATCTGCAAAACTAGCAGCTGTATATTGGGTAGTTGCAGGTGCAGCACTAGCACGGTTGCGTACCATATTCAATAAATCAATGGCTCTTTGTGAAACAGCAGAAGGTGAAAGCCTTGCTTCAATTTCAGCTTGGTTCAACAATACTTCTGCAAAACGAATAATAGGACAATTGTCTCCTCTGTTTACATAGTCTGTGTATTTGGTGGTCATGATGGCCAAACCAGCAGCACTGGTACCATTTGACGTACCACCCAATCTGTATAGATTGCTTCTTCTAGTATCAGTAGCCAACCAACCTGCATTATTCCAAATAATGGGTGAAATAGAAACCAGACCACGACCGCCAAGATCAGCAGATCCAAGCATTTGGGCCATGGCACCATTCACACTTCCATTATCCAATGGGTCATTTTTGAATGAAAATAAATTCTCGGCAGTAATACTGTTGCCACCTGGCAAACCAAATGCAGCTGCTGGATTGGCTAGCAAACTATGGCCACCAATCACACTTGTGGTAGCAGCAGGTGTTAATGGAGTAACTGTTGCTGGAATTAATTTAGCACCTTCTGTTTTGGCATTATCCCACTGCCCCATATGCATATAAATCCTTTGCTTTAAAGCAATGGCTGCAGTTTTGGAAGCCCTGATTACACCATTGGTATTGGGTAAATTTGCTTCAGCAAAATTTAAATCATTGATAATTCTGCTGTAATCATAAGCCACCGTTGGTCGTGGTTCTGTTTTCAATTTGTCCAAACTTGCACTACCAGTGATGGCATTCTCTCTATATGGAACGCCTAAAGCCGCACCATTTCCATCCAAATAAGGACGCGCATAGTGAACCAATAATTCATGCGTGCCTAAGGCTCTCAAGAATCTGCATTCTGCTTCATACTGAGTTGCCAATGTTGCAGAAATAACTCCTGAAGCACCCACTTTCTTAAAGCCATCAATCGCAATATTGGCTTTGTTGATCATGTTGTAGGTATTGTCCCACATAGCCTGGTTATTGGCCGTTGTTGGGGTATAAGTACCTTGATAAGTAATCTGATAAAAAGCTGCAAGGTTTACCATGTCTTCGCCACGGCACTCACCCTGTTCAACAGTAGCGGCTCCAAAAGGATATCCTCTACCACCCAAAGTGGTGCTTCCAGTTTGACCAGCATCATAAACCCCATTTAGCGCCAATAATGCCCTTTCTGGAGTAGTAAAAACACTCTCATCCGTAAAGGCAGTATAAGGAGCTTCATTCAGAACCTTTTCGCAACCTGTAGCAGCCAGTACCAAGACTGAAACTGCAGTAGCTGTAAAAAATTTATTGAATCTCATTTTGTTTGTTTTATAGTTAATCTGTTAATGTATTTCTTAGAATCCAAGGTTTAAACCAAATGAAAGGGTTCTTGGCTGAGGTGAAACTGCATTGTCTAGACCTCCTTGAGAAGCGTTCTCAGGATCCAATCCAGAATATTTAGTCCATAGTGCCAAGTTTTGACCTTGCATAAAGAAGCGCATAGACTTCACATATCCATTAGTATGATCCATTAAACGCTGGCTATTGATACTATAACTGAATGTTACATTTTGCAAGCGAACAAAGTCTCCTGACTCTACAAAGCGTGAAATGGCTAAACCATTCTGGTTAATATTATTACTCTGACCTTGCACCAAACGTGGAACGTTTGTTACCTGACCTGGAGTTGTCCAACGTTGCAGAATTTCAACACCGTTGTTGTGGAAGTTCTGGCTTAACAATGCTTCCTGACGTGTTACGTTCATTACTTTGTTTCCACCAGAATAACGAATCAAGAATTCCAATCCAAATTGTTTGTAACGCAAACTGTTTGAGATACCACCAAAGAAGGTAGGTAAGCTCAATCCTAAATTGCGTCTATCGGCCAAGCCCAAAGAAGTTTGTGCACCCAAGGTTGGATCATTCTTGCTATTTGCAAAATAATAAGCGCCATTGGCAATATTGTGCTGAACCAATTGATCTGTATTATTTAGGTACATGGGATTACCGTTAGCTGTATTAACACCAGCATACCTATATCCATAGAGATAGTTCAATGACTGTCCTACTTCAATGTTATTGTATGAACCAGGAATAGTCAACACTGGTGTACCACCGATGGTATACAGAGACTTGATTTTGTTCTGTACGTTGGTATAGTTAACACTTAGATTCCAGTTGAAATCCTTGCTACGGATAATGTCTCCACCAATGGTCAACTCAATACCCCTGTTTTCTGCTGTACCAATATTCTGTGAAATACTGTTTCCAGGAATACCTGCTGTAGGAGGCGTTGGAACACCCAATACTAAGTTATCAATATCGTTTAAGAACCAATCAAATCCAACATTGAATCTGCCATTCAAAATAGACATTTCAAGACCTAGGTCAAATTTCTTAGAAGTCTCCCATTGCAATGAACGGTTACCAATTAAATTTGGCGCCAAACCACTGATATTACCATAGTTGGCTGCAGAGAAAGTACTTAAGTAAGGGAAACCGCCTAAGGGGTTACCAACAACGGCGTAAGAACCTTTTAGTTTCACATCGCTTAACCATTTCTTAAGTCCTACACTATTTGACCAGAATTTTTCTTCAGAAATTCTCCAACCAGCAGAGAAGCCTGGGAAAATACCAAATCTAGATTCTGGAGCTAATGAACTTAAACCATCTCTACGTACAGATGCTTGTAAGAAATACTTACTAGCAAAGTCATAGTTAATACGGCCAAAATAAGATTGGAATCCTGATTTACCATATCCACCACCACTTTGTTGTAAAGAAGCTGTTCCTCCAATAAAGTTATTTTGCAGGAAGAATAAATCAGAGATGGTAGAACCTTGACCAAATACATTCTTTGATTGGTCAGATTGTGCTTCTTGTCCTACGGTTACAAAAATATTGTGTGAACCAAAAGATTTATTGTAGTTGATATAATTCTGCCACACAAAACGCTCTGTTAGAATGTTCTGGTTAAAGGCAATACCCTGACTACTAAATCCATCACCATGTCTTGGATCTAAGCCTTGGAATCCATAATCACTAAACATATCATAGTTGAATGCAGAGCGGAATTTGAATCCTTTAAATGGACTTATTTCAATAAAAGTGTTGTTATTAATCCTGATTTTATCAGAAGCATATTTGTTCACATTCATAGTGAACAATGGGTTGGTATAGTTATCATCTACTGGAATGGTATTTGGACCCAGACCCACTTGGTTTAATAAAGGCCACTGAATATTGTATCCAGTTGAATTGGCTGGATTATATGGATCCACGTTAGGCAACATCCTTAATGCTGAAGCAACAGAACCACTCAAAGCGTTGGTACCATTGTTCTGATCAAAGTCATATACTTTAGACAATGTCAGGTTATTACCAACTTTTACATACTTGTTTACTTCAGTATCAAAGTTAAAACGCATACGGTATGCTTTCTGACTATTTGAGATAAGCATACCCTTTTGGTCTGAATAGTTCAGGGAAAAGAAGTAAGATGATTTAGCAGTTCCACCTGAGAAACTCACGTTTTGCTGCATAGCCATTGCATTGTTGTTGTAAACCAAGCTCTGCCAGTCTGTATTGGTTCCTGTTGGACTCATACGAGCTGCAGTGGCCAATCCAGCGTTCACACGCTTTTCATTGGCAATGGTTACAAACTGTTCTGCATTCAACATTTGGTAAACACTTCCTGGAGAAGTAAAACCAATAGTTGCATCATAGTTCACTTTCATCTTTCCGCCTTTGTCACCTTTTTTGGTTGTAATCATGATTACACCATTGGCAGCTCTAGAACCAAAGATGGCCGTTGCTGAACCATCTTTTAAGATTTCAATATTCTCAATATCATTGGGGTTAATATCCGCCAAGGTATTGCTGTTGGTTACTGCAGCAAGGTTGCCAGAAATAAATGGAACCCCATCTACTACTATCAAAGGATCCTGACCAGCACTTACAGAGTTTATACCACGAACACGGATACGTGCAGGTGTACCTACTCCACCACCAGAATTGCTTACTTGCACACCCGCTGCGCGTCCACCCAATTGCTTATCAATGGAAGGCGTTACTAGTTGGGCAAATTCTTTGGGATTCACTTTTGCAGCAGAACCTGTAAAGGCTTTTTTCTGCTGTGTTCCATAACCTACTACCACTACATCAGATAGGGCTTTTGATTCGGAAACCATGTTCACATCAACAGATTTTCTGTTGCCAATGGCTACTTCTACATCTCCAAATCCAACATAACTGAATTTTATGGATGTTGCTTTAACAGGCAGCTGAATGCTGTACATACCCTTTGCATCAGAGATGGCATTGTTGGTTGTACCCGCGGCTGAAACTGTTACACCCGCAAGAGGATTTCCTGCGTCATCGGTTACCTTACCGGTAACTGTCCGGTTTGATTGAGCGTACGACTGCGTAATCATCAACAGCACATACGTTACCAGAACTACTAGTTTTCTCATAACTGTTTATTAGATTTAGTTTTAAAAATGCGAAAGCTAAAAATAGGCAAGAATGGTTTAACAAACGCTGCTTCAAGGCTAAACAAGCTTGCACAAATAGCTTGGATTCAGCTGTAATTTGTTAATTTTTTTAACAATACTTTTTATCTGATTGGGTCAAACCCTTAGCAGCAAAGAGATAGGTGGAATCAATAAGAACCGTAAATGAACTTTATTTTTTAACAGTTCCTTTACTATAAAAGCTATTGATCAAAACCGGTAATAATACCAGATTGGTTAAAGTCCCTACTACCAAGGTTAGAGAAGTGAGCCAACCTAATGCAAAAGTTCCACCAAAATCACTTCCACAGAAAATGATAAATCCTGCAATCAACACCAAGGAAGTATAGATAATGCTGATTCCTGTATGACGAATGGTTTGCACCAAGGTAGGAGCCACTTTAAAGTTCATATGTGGCAATTCCTGTTTGTAATTGATTAAAAAACGAATGGTTACGTCTATAGCAATCCCCAATGCCACGCTAAACACCAAAACCGTACTAGGTTTTAAGGCAACACCGGCCCATCCCATGGTTCCGGCTGTAATCACCAAGGGTATCAGGTTTGGAATCAAGGAACATACCAAGATCTTGAAGGAACGGAATAGGTAAAGCATGCAAAGGGTAATCAATAAGAAGGCCCAGAATATGCTTTCTTTCAATCCTTTAATAATAAAGGCAGATCCTTCTAAGAACGTAACACTACTTCCTGTAAATGTTATTTGGTACTTGGTTGAATCAAAAATACTAGCTGCTTTATTTTCTAGGTCTGCAATTAATACGGGCAATTTGATACTGCCAATATCTTTCATGTTTACACTAATCCTTGTTCTTTGTTGATTGGAGTCTACAAACTGGCTGATTAATTTAATAAACTCACTATTGCCACTATTCTTATTACTACTTCTTAAAGCAGTAGAAAGGGAAGCAGGTATTTCTAAGGGCAGTACATAACTAGCAGAATCTCCACCATAAAATCCTTGATTGGCAAATTTTAATGCTTCTACAATACTTAAGGGTCTTGCCATTTCAGTTTTCCCTTTGGTATAATCGCTAAACTCCTCAATGTCTAGCATAGTTTCCATTTTAAGGGCTGCTCTACTTTTTTTGGCGTCTACAATAATCTCCAAAGGCATTAATCCTTGAAACTGGGTTTCAAACCATTTTAAGTCTGTATAAAGTTTGTCTTTCTTTGGAAGATCATCTACAATAAAGCCCTCGCTCTTGATTCTAAAAATTCCCATGATAGCAACAATGGTTACTATAGCAGTAATCCCATATACCCAATTGGATTTTTTAAAAGTCCATTTCTCAATTCTTACCAATACTTTCTCTAAGAATTTGTTATCCAAATAACGGGTATGCTTGGGTAAGGGTGCTGGCAAATAACTCAAGACAGCAGGAATGAATAAGAGTGAGATAAAAAACAGGGCCATAATATTAATGCCTGCAACTAATCCAAATTCTTTCAGGAGCGCACTTTTGGTAAAAGCAAACACCGCAAAGCCAATGGCAGCAGCAATATTACAGAACAAGGTTACAATACCCATTCTACCCACCATGGTGATCAAGGCCTTGTTCTTGTCAGGTAATTCTCTATAGGTAGTATGGTATTTGTTTAAAAAGTAAATGCAATTGGGAATCCCAATAACAACTACCAAAATAGGTATGAGTGCCGTGAGCAATGTAATCTTATAGCCAAATAATACAATAGTACCAAGACTCCAAACCACTCCCATCAATACCACGGTCAAGCTCATAAGAACAGCACTGATAGAACGGAAAAACAGGAATAAGGTTAATGCAGACAAGAGTACAGAAGCCAATAAAAAAATATTCATCTCTTGCTTGATTCTATTGCCCATAACAGTGCGGATATAGGGCATACCACTTTGGTAAATGGTCATGTTATTGGCTTTTTCAAAAGCTGTTACTTTGGCCACAATATCGTTGACTAGTCTGGTTCTACTCTTACTATTGATGGTATCCTTATTAACACTAACGCCCATTAAATAAGCATTGGTTTCAGGATTATATAATAAGGTTTTATAAAATGGCAGGGATTCAAATACCGCCCTATCACTATCCAATGCCGCTTGATTGGAATAAGGATGTTGGAAGATTTTTTGAGGTGTTAATTTACCAGTTACAGAATCAGTGCCCAGCGTTACTGTTTCAGGAATACTTAGAACACCTGTAACACCATTGACGGTTTTAAGCTCTTTGTGAAGGTCAGAAACCTTATTAAATAATTCCTTACTAAAAAAAGACTTAGACTCAATACCCAAAACAATGGTATTGCCATCGGCTCCAAATTTTTGTAAGAAGTTTTGGTAGTCTACATACTTGGGATTATCCGTAGGAACGGCCCTTGTAAAATCGTAACTCAATTTTACCTGGGCAGCATAATAACCCATGATTGCAGTTAAAACCAGCAGGGTCAATAAAGCGGCCAAACGGTTTTTGAGGATTTTTTTACCAAGACTATACCACATAAGCACTGAAATTGAGCGCAAAGAAACGGATTATTCTTGGTTTTACTGGATGGGCAAGGTATTGATACTTGGGGCTTTAACCTTATTTTATACTTAAAGTCTTTTTATTAACTTACATACATGAATCCTGTCAATAGTCAACATATTCGCCAAATTAGCTTTTACATTTTGCTGGTTTTTTTGGCAGTCTTCCTTTTTTTGGAACTGTCATCATTTCTTCCAGCACTATTAGGGGCTATTACCTTCTATGTACTAATGCGTAAACGAATGCAAAAATTGGTGCATGAAAAGAAATGGAGTCCTGGTTTGGCAGCCACCGTATTATTGTTGCTATCCTTTTTAATTGTATTGGTACCTGTTGGACTTTTTATCAATATTATTTCAGCCAAAGTAAGTTATGCAGTTCACCATTCCAATCAGGTAATGGACACACTAAGACAAATTATTGTTACACAAGAAAAGAATTTTAACGTTGAAATACTCAATGAAGAAAATACCAAGAAAATCAGTTTAGCATTGGCTAATTTTCTGCCATCCGTTGTTGGCGCTACGGTAAATTCTGTTACCACAATCATCATGATGTACTTATTATTGTATTTCATGCTAGTAAGTAGCAAGTCCATGGAAAAATGGCTTCAAACTTATATTCCCATGAAGGAACGCAATGTGTACCTGATTGGTGGAGAACTAAACAAACTGGTTATCTCAAACGCGGTGGGAATACCATTAACCGCACTAGTTCAAGGTTTGGTGGCATTATTGGGCTATTGGGTAGCAGGTGTTCATGATCTTGGATTTTGGTTTGTCTTTACTTGCATCACTTCTATGGTACCCATGGTTGGCTTGGGCATGAGTTATATTCCAATTAGTATTTTATTATTTGCAGAAGGGGAAAACACTAAAGCTGTTTTGCTGATTTTATACTGCGCTTTAATTGTTGGATCTGCAGACAATGTATTCCGCTTTGCACTTCAAAAGAAGTTGGGAGATGTACACCCACTTGTTACCATTTTTGGGGTAATCATTGGACTAAAAATATTTGGATTTATTGGCTTGATCTTTGGCCCTATTTTGATTGCACTATTTATTCTACTGATTCGTATTTATGTAAACGAATTCAATCATGTAGACAGTTTTCCCAATAATGATCAAATAGAAAATTAGGCCTAAAATACAAACCAGTAGGCAAAAATTTGGCAACCCACTCCTACTAATAAACCCGTATAGATTTCTTTGTTGGTATGGTCACTTACCAGAAATCTGGCTGTACAGACCAGTCCTGCCAATAAAATAGTTATAGTGATTAAGCCTCCCATGGGAGCATTATAATGCATAGAGAATAACACAATTGCAGCGGCAGCTCCTCCAACACCCATTCCGTGTAAGCTTATTTTGAAATAATTATTCAGGATTAATCCAAAGACAGTTGACAGAAAAATACCCATGAAAAAGAATTTCAAAACAATGGGTTGGTCTTGAAAATTGCGGCTTAAATAATACATCCACCAGTAAAAAAACATACTGATTACATAGGGTACTATTCGCTCTTTTTGGGTGCGTAGAAAAATACTATTACTAAAACCTAATCGCCATAAAAGAAAAACGGCAAACGCTGGAAAAAAAGCGGTTAGCCAAAACACTCCAAAAAAACGCATTTTTAATTGCCACTCAGTAATACCCGCAAATTCATACGGAAACTGCCACATTAAAAACAGGAATACATAAGTAGGAATGAAAATGGGATGAAATGCATAAGAGATAAAAGAGGCTGCCCCCTTTAATAATTTTTGTCCCATTCCCATGCTTGGAGTAATAGTTTGATCCATTTTCTTGTTTTACAATTCCTTACGCAACCTTGCTACTGGTACATTAAGTTGTTCTCTGTATTTGGCCACGGTTCTTCTGGCAATATTATACCCTTTTTCTTGAAGCATATCTGTCAACAATTCATCGCTCAGCGGTTTGTGCTTGTCTTCTGACTCAATCATATTACTCAAAATCTTCTTCACTTCTCTGGTACTTACCTCTTCCCCACTGTCAGTACTCAATGATTCTGAGAAAAAGAATTTAAGCCGATAAGTACCAAATTCGGTTTGTACAAATTTGCTATTGGCCACACGGCTTACGGTACTTATATCCAATCCGGTAATCTCTGCAATGTCTTTTAAAATCATGGGGCGCATGGTGGTTTCATCGCCCGTTAAGAAAAACTCTTGTTGGTGACTGATGATGGCGCTCATGGTATTAATCAGCGTTTCTTGACGCTGTTTAATCATGTCTATAAACCATTTGGCTGAGTCTATTTTTTGCTTGATAAAAAGAACTGCTTCTTTTTGTCGTTTATCAGTTTTGGAGCCTTTCTCATAATCCTTGAGCATGTCTCTATACCCCTCACTTACACGCAAATCAGGTGCATTTCTTGCATTCAATGTAAGCTCTAGTCTTCCATTATTGTTCAGGACAAAAAAATCAGGAATGATATAAGTTTCTGCCTTATTGATTTCTCCAATATTCCCACCTGGTCTGGGATTTAGTTTGATGATCTGATTAATGACTTCTTTAATTTGTTCATCAGTCAGATTTAGGTTTCGCTGAATTTTTTCGTAGTGCTTCTTGGTAAATTCTTCAAAGTATTTACTCAAGACCTGCACGGCCAATGCCACAGATTTACCCTCTCCTAATTTTCGCTCTAACTGTAATAACAAACACTCTTGCAAGTTTCGGGCGCAGACACCGGGTGGATCAAATTGCTGAATCTCTTTAATCAGGGATTCTATCTCCTTCTCTTCCACCATCATGCTTTGTCTAAAAGCTAGATCGTCTGCTATGGAACTCAATTCTCTTCTTAGGTATCCATCATCGTCTAAACTACCTACAATCTGCTCCGCAATTTTAAAACTGCGTTCGTCTAATTCCAACATGCCCAATTGGTCTATGACCATATCATGAAAACTGGTCTCAACCCTAATAGGAATCACTTTTTGATCATCCATTTCAGGATAATTATCATCCCTAGTTTTGTAGTCTGCAATTTCACCATCGTCATCTACAATATATTCGGTCATGTCTGCATTCTCATAATCCTCCTCACTTCCATCCATGGATTCATCGGTTGGACCCTCAAAATCATCTTGCAAATCTTCTCCAAACTCGTCTTCATGTCCTTCCTCGTCCATTTCCAGTGCCGGATTCTCTTCTAATTCTTCCTTAATTCTTTCTTCTAAATTAGCAGTGGGCACCTGCAACAGCTTCATCAACTGTATCTGCTGGGGAGACAGTTTTTGTAATAGTTTCTGTTGTAGGGACTGGCTTAAAGACATTGTTCCGTATTTGTTCCGCGCTTAGATTTCCTTTTATTAATAGGTAATTCTTAACTTATTCGGCTGTAAATTTACATACAAATAAAACTAAGAAGCACTTGAAACCAATTTGTTTGTTTGTGAATTTATTGCTAATTACAGCAGGCAAAAGCCATGCCCAGCAACTATTCCCTGCAGGCAAACCCCCATTTGCAGATAGTTTGAAAAATTTTTCCATTCGCAGCATTCCTCAAAATATCTATAGCAAGAACCTCGCTTTTTTCTGCAGAACAGAATTGCAATTGGAAAAGCACACAAAAATTCCTTTCCGTTTCCGATTGGGAAGTATGGAATATGTTGATGCCCTTGAAGGCAAGAAAAGACAATAATGCTTATTGTTGGGCCAATACTTTTTTAATGGCAGCTGCCATTCTCTCACCTTTCTCTTTGATTTGCTCCTCTGTCCAAACCAAACTAATGGCGGTAGAAATACAACGGCTCATGACTGCATCGCTTGCAGGAAACTGTTGCTGCTGCAAACCAAGCAGGGCTTGTTTTTGAGGAGCACTAATCCCATTTAAGGTAGTGGCTTCTTTTAAGTGATCCCATTTACTGATATAGTGCCAGTTGTTGACAAACCAATAGAAATTACCAGCCATAATGCCTTGTTCTTTGAATTCGGCAACAACTGCTTTGGTAATGGCTTCAGAGGGTAAAAACCAGCTCAAGAAACTACAACTATCACCAGCTTCATCCGGTACTTTTCTAAAACTAATTTCTGGAATAGCCTCTAAGTGTGCACGTAACGCTTTGTTATTTTTCTTTTGAATTGCCAAGAACCCATCCAGTTTTCTAATCTGCGCCAAACCTACTGCTGCGTGCAGTTCAGAGATCCTGAAATTGTATCCAATAAAGGGATGCAGGTCTGCGCCACGGTCTACACCTAGGTGGTCGTGTCCATGATCTGTATAGCCATCACTCTTGACAAAAATGTCTTTTTTATTGGTCATCACCACACCGCCTTCTGCACAAGTGATGGTTTTTACAAAGTCAAAAGAAAATGTACCCGCGTCACCAATGGTACCCAAGGCCTTTCCTTTATAAGTTCCTCCAATACTTTGACAAGCGTCTTCCAATAATATCAAACCATGTTTTTCACAAATAGCTTTCAAAGCGTCTAAATCTGCCATGCTACCGCACATGTGCACGGGCATTATGCATTTGGTCTTGGGATTAACAGCGGCTTCCACAGCGGCTGGGCTCAATGTGAGGGTCTCATCAATATCTACCAAAACAGGCACAGCTCCTACGCTTAACACGGCTTCAAAACTGGCCACAAATGTGAAAGCTGGCATGATTACCTCGTCTCCATATCCAACACCAAGTGCACTCAACGCAGTTGTCAATGCAGCAGTACCACTGCTAGTTAGCTGAGCATAATCACATCCAAATACTTCAGTAACAGCTTTTTCTAATTCCAATGCCTTCCAGATGCCCTTTCTAGGTCCATCAAATCCGTAACGCATTAAAATGCCTGTTTCCAGCACATCATTTACTTCTTTTCTTTCTTCAGCACCAAACAATTCAAAACCTGGCATAGTATCAATTTTAAGGAACGGCAATCCCGTTCTAGAAACGCGAAGTTAGAAAAATATATCTTTGAACCATGAATCCTACGCTTTACTATTGTTATGATGCTTATTGCGGTTGGTGCTATGGTTTTAGCCCGGTTATCAAAAGAATTGCCCTTGATTATGCCACTATCTTACCCATGGAAGTGCTTTCTGGGGGCATGATTCTACCTGAAACACCCGTACCTATTAGTGTAACAGCCGGCTATATTCAACAAGCTTATCAGACAGTGGAAGCCACTACAGGAATCAAATTTGGAGAAGATTATCTCTGGCATATTAATAACCCAGACAAAAGTGACTGGTTTCCCAATTCTGAAATGCCCGCCGTAGCCCTATGCATTTTTAAGGAACAATTCCCTGAAAATCAAGTAGAATTTGCGGCACAATTGCAATATGCCCTGCATTTTGAAGGCAGGGATCTTACGGATAAAGAAGCTTATAGGCATTTACTAGAAAAATGGGGCATAGATGCCGATGACTTTTATGAAAAATTAGCAAGTGAGACCTATTTAGAACAGGCTCGCTACGAATTTCAGCTCTGCAAACAGTTGCAGGTTACCGGATTCCCCTGCGTTTTGTTGCATATGGGAGACAATAAATTCCATTTATTGGCAAGGGGTTTTACGCCTTATGAAGACCTGAAATCCAGACTGGATATGGTTTTGAACGCTGGAAATAGGTAATAAAAGAATTGTAAACTGGGAGTTCCTTGATTTTATCTTTACTTTGCAGCTCTTAAACAATCAATAATGGAGTATAGTAAACTGATTTCTATTACCGGCTTATCCGGTTTATTTGAACTAGTAGGTAGCAAAACTGATGGTGCCATTGTAAAATCACTAGACGACAAGACAACAAAATTTGTCAGCAGCCGTGTGCATAATTTCTCTCACCTAGAGAGTATTGAAGTATATACCATTCGCGAAAATGTGAACCTGGTAGAAGTGTTTCAAGCTATGAAGAATAGTACGGAAGCCCAACCTTCTGAAAAGGATCCTGCAGCTGTAAAAGCTTATTTTCAGAAAGTATATGCCGATATTGACTTTGAACGTGTATATGCCAGTGACTTGAAGAAAATGGTAAAATGGTTTGGCATTTTAACTGCAAACAATATTGACCCTGTATTGACAGAAGTGGAAGATGATGCTGCTGAAGAAGCAGAAGCTTAATTCAAATACAACTACTTAGAAGCCGCCCACACCTGTTGGGCGGCTTTTTATTTTCAGAATGTTTATCTTGTAGTTTCAACTTTGCTATATGAAGAAATTTAATATTGTTATTGTCCTTTGCTGCTTGCTATTTGCTGCAAATGCTGTTTTTGCACAATCCTTTTATGAAGAAACGCCTCAGGCAAAAAAATGGGTCAAACAACAATTTAGAAAACTCTCCAAAGACCAACGGATTGCACAGTTGATGATTATTAGGGCACATAGCAATCTTGGGCCCGAGCACGTTAAAGAAGTAACCGATTTAATCAAAAAATACAATGTAGGGGGTCTTTGCTTTTTCCAAGGAGGCCCAGTTAGACAAGCTAATTTGACCAATTTTTATCAATCCATTACCAAAACACCTCTGATGATCTCCATTGACGGAGAATGGGGTCTGGGTATGCGTTTAGATTCTGTGATCAATTATCCCAGACAATTGATGATGGGTGCTGTTAGTGATTCAAAATTGATTTTTGAATTTGGTAAAGCAGTAGGGGAACAATGCAAGCGTTTGGGAATTCAGGTGAATTTTGCGCCTGATGTAGACATCAATAATAATCCGCTCAATCCGGTGATCAATGACCGAAGTTTTGGTGAAGACAAATACAAAGTAGCCCTCTATGGTATTCAATACATGAAGGGAATGGAAGCTTCTAGGGTTCTAGCATCGGCCAAGCATTTTCCCGGACATGGAGACGTGGCGGTTGATTCTCACAAAGACCTCCCACTCATTTACAAAACACGTCAGCAATTAGACGAATTAGAACTCTATCCATTTAGAGAAATGATTAAAGCAAATGTTGGTTCTGTTATGGTGGCGCATTTGTCTATTCCTGCCATTGACACAACAGCAAACCTTCCTACCAGTCTTTCTCCCAAAACCATTAATGGATTGCTTAGAGAAGAATTGGGCTATAAGGGCATTTCATTTACAGACGCTTTAGAAATGCAGGGTGTGGCTAAGTTTTTTCCAAAAGGAGCAGCATCTGCACAATCCCTGATTGCGGGTAATGATTTGCTTTGCCTTCCCGGCGATATCCCAGGCAGCATTGCCGCTATTAAACAAGCCATTGATTCTGGCAAATTGAGCTGGGAAATTATTGACCAAAAAGTAAAAAAAGTATTGTTGGTCAAATACCATTTGGGTTTGAACCAAAAATCAGTGATTGATACCAATCATTTGGTGGCTGACCTCAACCTCAAAACCGATGAAATTAAAACCCGTTTGGCTGCTGAAGCACTAACCCTACTCAAATTTTCTGATAACAATTTATTACCCATGAAAGCCAAGCGTGTGGCTTATTTGGGAGTAGGAATTGATAAGGCCAATGCATTTGCAGAGCAAGTACAAAAAGACTATCAAGCAGACCTATTTTTCTTTGGACCTAAAGATGGTGCCAAAAAGAAAGACAGTTTGCTCAATGTCTTAAAAAAATACGATGGCATAGTCTTAGGCATGCACAATTTTAGCCGCAGACCTGCTAATAATTATGGCTTATCAGAACAAACCATTAGCCTATTACAACTGGCCCAAAATCTTCCCGTGGTCAATTTTGTTTTTGGCAATCCTTATGGTATGAAATACCTCTGCAATGCCAGCAATATTGTGGCATGTTATGAAGACGATCTTATTACTCAAATAACCGCAGCCAGTTTACTAAAAGGTCAAATTCATGCAAAGGGCCAACTACCTGTTACCGTATGTGATCAATTCAAACTGGGTGATGGTATTGCTTTTGCAGGCTATTTGCCAGCAGTAAAACCAGAACAAGTAGGTCTAGATGCAGAAGGTTTGGCCCGTATTGACAGAATTGCCAATGATGCCATTGCTGGTGGCGCCATGCCTGGTTGTGTGGTCTTGGTAGCACGTAATGGAAAGATTGCCTATAACAAAGCATTTGGCTATACCGATTTTGACAAAAAAGAACCTATTCATACTTCCATGGTCTATGACTTGGCTTCTGTAACCAAGGTATCGGCTACTACGGTTTCTGTGATGAAATTATATGAAGAAGGCAAATTGGATTTGGACAAGACTTTGGGAGATTATCTACCATGGGTAAAAGGATCAGACAAAGCTGGTTTGAGCCTTAGAAATGTGCTCTTACACCAAGCTGGTTTAAATCCCTTTATTCCTTTTTATAGAGAAGTGATTGATACGGTTACTGGAATGCCTAAGCCTCAATATTTTTCTACCAAACAGGATGCGCAACACCAATTTAGAGCAGCTGAAGATATCTATGTGCGCAATGATTGGCAGGACAGTTTATACCAACGCATTCTAAAAAGCAAACTCACTGAAGCTGGGCGTTATGTCTATAGTGACAATGATTTTATTTTCTTGGGAAAAGTGGTAGAAGCCATTAGTGGTATGTCTTTGAATGATTATGCAAGGGTTCATTTTTATGAGCCTTTAGACATGCCTACAACGGGATTTCTTCCTAGAAAACATATCCCCCTAGGGAATATCGTGCCAACTGAATTAGAAAAACATTTTCGTCAACAATTGATCAGAGGTGATGTACATGATGAAGGCGCTGCCATGTTTGGTGGTGTGGCTGGTCATGCTGGTTTATTTAGTAATGCCTATGATTTGTCTAAGCTTTATCAAATGTTATTGAACGGCGGCGAATTGAACGGAAAACGGGTGTTAAAAGCATCTACTGTACAATTATTCACTGCTTATAATAGTAGTATTAGCCGCAGGGGATTGGGTTTTGACAAACCAGAAAAAGACAATGCCAGCAGAAAAGATCCCTATCCAAGTTTCAGTGTTTCTCCAGAAACTTATGGGCATACGGGCTTTACAGGAACCTGTGTTTGGGTAGACCCCAAAGAAAACCTGGTCTATATTTTCTTATCTAATAGAGTTACACCCACACGCAATAACAACAAACTTAGTTCCTTAAACGTGCGGCCAAACATACAGGAAGCCGTTTATCAGTCTATTTTGAAGTAGGTAATTTTCCATAGGGCTACTAAATACTAAGGGCTAACTTAGCGCTACATATTTAATTGTAGCACTATGTTTAGCAAATTCCGCCTGATGCCTGCACTGGTTGCAATGGCTTTCTTGATTAGTTCTTGTGGTAGCAATGCCCCTAAAGAAGCAAGGTTTATTCCAAAAGACGCTAGCGCTGTCTTAATCTTAGACCCCAAGAACATGGAAGAGAAATTGGAGAAGTCTGGGATCAGTATGGATACCTTGATCAACCACCTCTTTAAAAGGAATGCCATGGATACAACAGAAAGATCCATGTTTCAATCCATTAAAGACAGTGCCGGTATGGACTGGAGCAATAAAGTATTTTTATTTGCCTTACAAAATGGCAATGCTAATAATGGAAAATCTACAGCGGTTAACCTGATCATGGGTTTAAAAAGCGGTAGTGATTTTGAAGCATTTCTTAAAAAGCAATCCAGTTTAGGAGATAAGAAAATTCAAAAAGAAAAAGACTACACTTACTTAGTAACCAGTCCTGAATCTATGATTGCATGGGATGAGAAAAACGTGATTGGAACCTTTTATCAAAATGAAGTAAAACCTTATTATGACACGGTTGCTATGAAATTTATAGTACCTGAAAAATCAAATACAGATTCAGCCATGCGTGCTGAAGTAAACAGGTATTTCACACAGAAGAAAGACGCTTCCTTGGCTAGCGTGGATGCATTTGGTAAAATGTTTAAGGATAAAGCCGATGGATATGCATTTGCAAGTACCAATAGTTACTTGAATGTATTGAGTGCCATGCCATTGCAATTACCCAAACTAGAAGAATTGGTTAAGGATAATTATATGGCGGCTACTTTGAGTTTTGAAGAAGGCAAAATTGTGGCAACCACCACCACTTATACCAATCCTTTTGTTAGCAACCTACTTAAAAGATACGCGGGCCCAACTGTTAATCTTTCTTTGCTAGAACACTATCCATCTGAGAATATTAATATGATCATGATGGCTTCTTTTAACCCAGCCATTTTTGGTGGAATCCTCAAAGAATTAGAAGTAGAGGGTTTGGTGAACAGTTTTATGGATAAGACCGGATTTAGTGCTCAGGATCTTTATAAAACACTCAAAGGTGATATTGCAGTAGTGGTTTCTGATCTTGGCATGCCAGGCAAAGAAATAGGCGTTAAAAATGATTCAACCATTAGCGTGTCAAGAACACCCATTGGTAAAATGATTTTCACTGCACCTGTTGGCGATACTGCCAGTTTTGCCAAAATCATGAACAAGGCCGTTGAACTAGGTTATTTTAGCAAACAAGGAAGCACTTATAAAATCTCTTCCAAAATTCCTTCAATGGGTTTATACATGCAGGCCGATGAAAAGAATTTGATAGTTGCCAGTGATAGTCTAACATACGCTCAATATGTTTCCAACAAATCAAAAGCCGTAGTTGGTAATGATGCTTTAAACCTCTTCAAAGGCAAGTCTACCGTTGCTTATTTTGATATTGCCAATACCATTAAAGGGTTTATGAATAGCACAGGTAGTAACTATCAAAATAGCATGAGTAGTGCCAAAAATATTTTGAAAGACGTGATTGCTACCACCGATAATTTTGAAGATGGTGCTGTTAAAGGCAAAATGGAAATTAGACTCAACAATGAAAAACAAAATAGTTTGGCAACCTTAACAGGACTATTCACAGATATTGCTGTTGACATGCGTATGGCTGCCAAAAAAGAAAGCGAACAAAGCATGTTCCCTTCAGGAGTGCCTGCCATTATTCGTACCAATTAATGCCAGACCGGTTCATGGAAATTAGTTTGCAATCATTAATCCCCATTCCACTCAAAGACAGGAAACTGCATGAGCTATCTGGTATTTGGAAGAATCATTGTATGTTTCACCAAGCAGAATGGATTAAGATACAAGCACCCAGTGGAACTGGTAAGACTAGTTTCCAACACATTTTGTATGGCATTCGTCATGACTATGAAGGCGCGGTCATGTATAACCACCAGAACCTGAAAGACTTTGATGAAGACGCATTGGCCAAATTGAGACAAGAGCAATTATCTGTTATTTTTCAAGACCTGAAATTATTTGGCAACCTAACGGCACTAGAGAATATTGAATTAAAAAGATTACTATCGCCTGGCTTTAGAACATCAGATTCTATTCAAGAAATGGCCAGTCTTTTAGGCATTGATGGCATACTGCATCAACCAGCTGCCATTTGCAGTTATGGAGAGCAACAAAGAATTGCTATTATTCGTGCTTTGATGCAACCCTTTGAGTGGTTAATCATGGATGAACCATTTAGTCATTTAGACGATGCTAATATTCAAAAAGCTGCTTCACTCATAGCCAGCGAATGCAAGGCAAGGGGTGCCGGTCTAATCATTACTGATCTTGAAGCTGATAATCATTTCAATTACCAAAGAGTTTTGTATTTATAATCATTATGCTTCATACTCTACTTAGCAAACTCATTAAGAATAGTGCCGGCAAAACCCGGTTCTTGATGGCATTGGTAGGTATGTCAGTTGCTATTTTTTTAATTCTTTCGGCTGTTCAGTTGCAAGTAAACTATTACCAACTTTTACACGCCAAAGACAACCAAGATAGCATTGCTAATTTCTTGGTGGTCAATAAAATCATGACGGATCAGAATATTGGATCCAGCAGTTTGTCTGAGGAACAAATCAAAGACATACAGGCTCAACCTTTTGTAGAATCACTAGGCAATCTTGTACCTAGTAGATTTAAAGCCGCTATACAAAGTAATAGTGACCGTTTCCCATTTTATACAGACATAGCATTTGAAAGTGTTCCCTCTGAATTTTTAGACATTACAACAAAGGATTGGACATGGAATGAGCAATCCAATTATCTACCCATTATTGTTCCCAATCAGTTTTTAGATATCTATAATTTTCAGTTCTCTATTTCTCAAAACCTACCACAACTAACCCCTGCAGTAGTTAAAATGCTGGTCTTTAAAGTAACTATTCAAACGCCAAATGGGCCATTGAGTATGAATGGAAGAGTAGTAGGTTTAAGCAATAGAATTTCGTCTATGTTGGTACCACAGTCATTTATGGAATGGGCCAACAAACGCTTTGCCAATAGTCAAGGCACCAATGCTTCTTCCAGAGTGGTTATTAGAACAAAAGACCCCGGAAACCCCATGCTGGTAAATTATTTAAAAGAAAAGGGGCTAACAACTGATGCTGACAAAACTAGGTTTAGCCGATATAGACAGGTGGTGGATTTTGTGGTCAATATTTCTGGTATTACTGGTATTTTACTGCTGGCATTTGCCTTACTGATCTTTACCTTATTTATTCAATTAACCATTGCATCATGCAAAGACGAAATTGCCTTATTGGTATTGATGGGTAGTTCTCCCAAACAATTAAAACGTTTCTTAATGCGGCGTTTTTATCCTCCCAATATTTGGATAGCATTGATTGGACTTATCTTGATCAGTGTTACGCAATACCTGCTTTGTGAATTGTTGAAAGAAAAACAAATTTTCTTATCAGCTTATATTTCCGGTTATACAGTTATGGCAGCAATGGGCATTCTCTTAGTGATTGCTTACGTGAATCATCAAAGCATTAAAAAATGGTTGCGCCAGAAAAAATAGTGTTAGCCTTTTAAAATTCCTTCAACAAAATCAACAGAGAGTGGCTTGGTAATATAATCAATGACCATGTCATAACTTCTAGCCCTATTTCTGTCATCGTTGTCAATGCTGGAAGAAAGCATAATGACTTTTGACTTGGTATCAAACTTGGTATATAAATTCAAAAAGTCCCATCCATTTTTTTCAGGGAAATTGATGTCTAAGAAAATCAAATAATCACCATCATGATCACTGGTGCGTAGATAGTTGATAGCATCGTCTGGATTGGTGAAAATCTCTATGGGCATGTCTTTGATGACCATTTGAATAATTTTCTTATTCAACATATTGGTTAGTGCATCATCATCTACCAAGAGTACTTTTTTGAATTTAGCCAGCACACCTGTGCTTTCAAAAAAGCTATCGTTTTGATTAAAAGAAAGCTTGTGATTAATCTTGAAAATACTACTATTGATAATTTGAATTGACTGTTTAGCTTCTGCCAATAATACCTGTCTTTCATTCTCATCAATGAACTTATTATCAACTAGCTGAATAATGGATTGAATCTTGGCGTATTCATGACGCAATTCATGAGAAGTGATAAAAGATAGTTCTCTAAGAGTGTTGATATTGCGCTGTTTGTGCAATTCATATTTGCGTTTTTCAGACATGTCTTGGGCCATGGCCAGTAACTGCTTGGCGCCATTTTCTATTTGTTTGAATATGGAAATTCTAACCAAATAATAAGTGTAAGTATCTGTGCTAGTTTTAATCCTGAGTTCAATACTTGCTACCTCGTGTTCCTGCAATTGGTTCACTTTGGTTTCCAAATCATCTATCAATGAAAGATCATCAGCATGTATTAACTGTTTAAGTTGTTCAATACCAATATCTTCTGTGGAATTTTCTGAAAAACCAACCATTTTGTTCATGGCTGGATTGCGCATTTGTATGGTTCTTGAAGCTAGGTCATAAACAAAAACCAAGTCCATTAGGTGCTTGAAAACAGATTCTAACAACAATGCCTTTTCTTCCAGGCTGTTCTTTTCTAAATTGATTGCGTTCATTAATTGGGCTTTATGGGGGATGCGCTTTGAATGGACCTAAAATTAAGCTATGCTTTGGTAGTTTTTCCAGTTAAAACACCGTTTTTTCAAAGGTGTTTTTCCCCGAGAAAATAAAATAGAATCTTTCTCAATAGTCTAAAACGCCTATAAACATAGGTGTTTCCACCATTTTAACCACCGTGAAAACACCGAATTTTGAAAAATAGTATTTTTTTAAGTAATTGATTATCAGTATTATATTTATTTTTCTACAATTTGTAGTTTATTTACGACACTATATTTTGGAATAGGGCGTTATCTTAGTGCAATCATTTAAAAAAGAAGTTTATGAAAAAACTATCCTTAATTGGCAAAGTTGCTGTAACCATGTCTCTGGTAGTGTGCTTAATGGCTTGCCAGAAAGAACAGGATGCAACCGTTCAATCAACTGACGAAAATATTATACAGAACGCAGCTGGTACTGGTAAACCTGAAGGAAGTATTGACCGTGATGATGCCGAAGACTTGGCAGAATCATTCAAAAAGTCTGGAACTGGTGGTACTGAGTATGTTGCCTTCAAAATCAAAGACGTTCAGAAATTCTTGAATAACCTTCAAGCTAAATACAAATCTGACGTTGTTTATGTAAACTTGGGAGTTTACACTGAAAAAACCGCTCCTAGCAAAAACTTGATCGGTAGAACCACAGTGTTTTTCAGCGGTAACAACAAAAAGAAATCTTTGGGCGGCATTGTTAAAACCAATGATTTGGCTGAACTTGATTTCTCTGACTACTTGAACCACGGAAACGTTTATCCGTAAACCCCATTGAATGTCCATTGCGTTCTTTTTCGAGGCTTTATGTCTCGTAGTATCTATTTATTGTTTTAAAGCACTCAAAGCAACAAAAATGGTATATTTTATACCATTTTTGTTGCTTACAGTATTAGTGGAATTCATTGGATTCCTCTCTATCTCTATTAAAGACAAACAGCAAAATTATTGGCTCTATAATATTTTTACCGCTGTTGAGTTCGTTTTCTATGCATATATGTTTTCTATAAATTTTAAACTACCGCTACTTAGGAAATTTTCATATGCATTCATGGCCATATTAGTTTTATTCTCAGTATTTAATTACCAATTCTTACAAGGGCCAGATCATTTTCACACTTACACATTACTTTTTGGATCCTTCTTTATTGTATTCTTTTGTTGCTGTTATTTCTATGAGTGGGTATTACCCGAACAGATTAATCAAAATCTTGTTAAACAGCCATTTTTTTGGATTTGCGTTGGGCTACTTTTATTTTACCTTGGCTCTGTGATTATCAACGCGCTCTATGAATACTTGAGAAGTAGTGATATGGATAAAGAAGGAAGGAGAATTTATAGTTTTATCAATAGAAGCTTGAACGTAATTTTATATTCATCCTTTATCACGTCCTTCTTAATATGCAAAAACAACAAGAAGGCATATTAATCACAATTGTAGTTGCCTCAGTATTCTTTTTACTGATTGGTATTTTCTTATTAATCCTGATTTTCTTCTTCTTGCGCAGACAAAGGAAGTATAAGATGGAAAAAGAAGAAATGAAGAATCGTTTTGAACAAACCCTACTGAAAACCCAGTTAGAGATTCAAGAACACACTTTCAACTATATTAGTCAAGAAATACATGATAATATTGGGCAGATTCTGAGCCTAGTTAGAATTAACTTAAACGTATTAGCAGAAAATCTACCTGATGTTCATTTTGAAAAGACAGATGAGTTATTGGGCAAAGTGATTCGTGATTTAAGAACCCTTAGTCATAACCTGAACAGCAATCGACTTCAAGAAATTGGCATAGTTGAAGGTTTAAAATCTTTGTTACAACAATTAGAAAAAACTGGCAAATTCAGTACCGAATTTATTGCTCCTGCTAGTTCTCTATCCTTTGTTAACAAAGACAATAGCTTGATTTTATATAGAATGGTGCAAGAGGTATTGAATAATATTATCAAACATGCACATGCTAATAAAATAGTTATTGTTGTTGAACCCCAAGGACAACAAAGCCATTTATTAAAAATTTCTGATAATGGTCGTGGCTTTGATACGAGTAAACTTCAAGAAAACAAAACAGGAATTGGGTTACAGAATATTTTTACAAGAGCAAAAATGATTAATTCATCTGTGAGTATTAAAAGTAGTGAGCAAGAAGGAACTACTATTGTATTTGAAATAAACAATCAACCCCTACTCAAATGACCACGATAGCATTAGTTGATGATCATGAATTATTGCGTTCCGGTCTAGCCGCCATTGTAAATACCTTTGAAGGATTTAAGGTTGTCATGGAAGCAGATAACGGAAAAGTTTTCATTAATAACATGAAGGGGAAACCAGCACCAGACATAGTTTTGCTTGATATCACTATGCCTGTTATGGATGGATACGAAACAGCTGGCTGGATTAAAAATAATTTACCAGACACCAAAGTGTTGGTTTTGAGCATGCTTGAAAATGATGGTGCTATTATTAGAATGCTCAAAAACGGTGCAAGGGGATATATCTTAAAAGACAGCAATCCAAAGATTTTCAGATCTGCCTTAAATAATATTAGAGATACAGGGTATTTTATCAATGACCTTGTTAGCAACAAATTGATGCACTATATTAATCAGGATGAAACTACAGAAATGCAGGTATTGCCGCTGCAGCATTTGAGTGATAACGAACTCTGCTTTTTGAAACTCATCTGCACAGATAAAACCTATAAGGAAATTGCAGAAGACATGAATCTAAGCCCTAGAACCATTGATACCTATAGGGATAACCTGTTTAAGAAATTGCAAATCAAAACCAGAACAGGCTTGGCCATTTTTGCCATTAGAAACGGATTGATTGATATGTAATTCACCTTCTAGAAAGCTTACTTATCTAGGAAAAATTGACTCGATAAATTCAAAAGAAAGTGGCTTGGTTACATAATCCAATACCAAGGGATGTGATTTTGCTTTTCGTTGATCACCAGTATCAATACTGGAAGACAGCATGATGATTTTACTGGGTTTGTTAAATAATTGATAGGCTTCTAAAAAATCCCATCCATTTTTTCCTGGAAAATTAATGTCTAAAAGAATTAAAAATCCACCATCCTTATCAGTTTCTTTTAAAAAATCCAGCGCGTCATCAACGTCTAAAAACACATCTACTGGCATATTGGGATTAACTGACTGTATTACTTTACGATTCAGCATATTGGTTAATGCATCATCATCCACCAAAACAATTCGGTTGAACGATGTAGTCATCGTATGGGCTAACTTTTCAGTCATCATTGGTTGGGTTAACAAATCAAATATTTAAAACCCGCAACTTTTCAGTTTTGGGAAATGGATCTAGTTAAGAAATCCCCTCCTGGAAAGGAAGGGATTTCATTGTTGATGGGGAGCACCCCTAATTGCTACACCATCAATTTACTGGCTTCTGACTTTATCAGTTAGTTGGTTAGCTTCCCAAAACCGATTTGTTATAAAAGTCTTCTATCCAGCAAATTTGTTTGCGCTTGGCACTTAATTTTTTTTCTAATAAACGTTGTTGATGTTGGAAAGAAATGATTCCTGGTGCTAGACGCGATTGAATAAAACTGATGCTTCTTGTTGACATACTGTTAGGGGTTATGGATATCTAATTGCTCTTTATTCTTGACTTAAAGCATTACTGTAAAGTTGCAGCATGACATTTGCAGCTATTGTAACAAGAGACAGGAATCTTTTGTAGGATTTTTGCTACAAAAAACCTGCGGTTTGCTGCATTGCTTAACTTTATTCTATGCGCGGTTTATTCCATAGCAAATTCAGTATTGTTCAAATGGCCATTCCTGCCATCAAAAGCCTGTTCCTACTGACTTTCACGGGATGCATTAGCATTGGCAATAGTCTTGCACAAGGAAATAGGATTCCTCCCATTGGGCAGTGGCGTGAGCATTTAAGCTATAGACAGGCCCTGCAAGTTGTAAAAGGGGATCAGTTATACTGTGCCAGTAATAATGCAGTTTTCAGTGTTAGCCAAGATGGTAGTTTGAACAGGTATAGCAAAATGAATGGTCTGAATGACCTTGATATTAGTACCATTGGTTGGGACCAAGAAAGTGGGCAATTGGTTCTAGCATATTCCAATAGCAATTTGGACGTTTTAAAAGGCAGTATTGTCAAAAATATTGGTGATATCAAACGCTCTACCATTGCAGGTAATAAACGCGTTGCCAGTATCTTTTGCAGAAATGGCTTTGCTTATCTGAGTACTGGTTTGGGCGTAGTGATTGCTGACTTAGGTAAATATGAAATCAAAGACAGTTGGTTCTTGGGTAAAAATGGTGCCCAAATTTCCGTCTTTTCTTTTACTGCTGATGCAACTGATTTTTATGCAGCTACTGAAGAAGGGTTAAAAAAAGCGGCAATAACTGACCCCAATTTATCCAATAGCAATAACTGGCGCATGCTGGGTGTTGCTAATGGTTTGAGTGCTGGCCCCATACAACAGGTTCTCAATCTGAATAATAAAATATTGGTTCTCAAAAACGATAGCCTGTTCTTGCAAAACAACGGGTTGTTCAGTTTATTTTATACCGACAAAGATTGGCCCATCACAAATGCAACAGTTAGTGGTAATAGTATACAAATCTGTCAAAGAAAATCCAGCGGAGCTTCTAGGGTATTAGTTTTGAATGAAACGGGGACCATACTGCAAAATTTATCCAAACCTGCTGTAATCAGCTTTCCCAAAAATGCCATTCAAGATGGATCAGCTATTTGGATTGCGGATCTATTTGGAGGTTTGTCCAAATTTGAAAATGGTGCTTCAGAACAATACTTACCCAATGGCCCCTTGGGGGTTGCCACAGGCGATTTGGTTTTCCAATCAGAACATTTGTATGCAGCAGCTGGTTCCGTGAACGATGCCTGGAATTACCAATACAATAGAAATGGGGTCTATGGTTACCTAGACGATTCTTGGGATTTTAAGGGCTATTTTAACCAGCCTGTCTTGGATTCGGTCTTGGACTTTGTTAGCCTAGCAATTGACCCCAGAGACGGCGCTGTATGGGCAGGATCCTATGGTGGTGGGCTGGTGCGCTTTAAAGACAATCAAACCACTGTTTACAAACAGAAAAATAGCAGTTTGCAAGCTGCTTTGGGTGATCCCAATAGTTATCGCGTGTCTGGATTGGCTTTTGACCAAGCAGGCAATCTTTGGGTGGCCAACTATGGTGCTGCTCAAAATATACAAGTGCGTAAAAAAGATAGTAGCTGGGTGTCTATTAGGGTTCCTTTCTCTCATACAGAAAATGCCCTTAGTCAAATATTGGTAGACCAAGAACAGCAGATCTGGTTGATCAGCCCCAAGGGCAATGGCATTTTTTGTTATCAACCAGGAAATAGTATAGACGCTACCAGTGACGATAGGTGGAAGAATTATTTAGCAGGATCCGGCAATGGCAATTTACCTAGTAACAACGTACGTTGCATGGCCATGGACAAAAACGGCTTTATCTGGATAGGTACTGACAAGGGCATTGGAATAATTCAGTGTAGTAATGAGGTTTTTGGCAATGGTTGTGAAGCCCTGCTTCCAGTAGTACAACAGGATAGATTTGCGGGTTTGTTATTTCAGGATGAAGACGTGCAATCCATTGTTGTAGATGGTGCCAATAGAAAATGGGTGGGCACCAAGAATGGCTTATGGCTTTTATCGCCCGAAGGGGATAAAATCATTTACCGTTTTACACAGGACAATAGTCCACTCTTGGGTAATGACATAAAAAAACTGGCCATCAACAGTATTACTGGAGAACTATTTATTGCCAGCACCAATGGCATTTGCAGTTTCAGAAGTACGGCCACCGAGGGAGGCAACACCCAAGAAAATGTATTGGTCTTCCCTAATCCTGTTCCTGCAGGATATAACGGAACCATTGCCATTCGCGGATTATCCAATAATGCACTGGTAAAAATCACCGAACTCAATGGACAATTGGTTTACCAAACAAGGGCCTTGGGTGGTCAAGCTATTTGGGACGGCAAACATTATACTGGAAGCAAAGCAGCCAGTGGGGTTTACTTAGTCATTGTCAGAGACGATACTGGCAAAGAAAAAATAGCTACTAAAATAGTCATCCTCTCTGGCCGTTAATCATCATCCTTATCCGCCTTTTTTCCTTCTTTGTAAAAAGCCGCACGCTTTGGTCCAGGGAATGGAACATTGTCTCCTTTAATACCATGCCATAAAACATAATTGAATTCCAAATCAGGCACTGCGTCTTCCTTGGCCAAATTGAATTTTTCACTTCTTCGTTGCCATTCATTCATGGCGGTGTTCTTGTCATTAAAATCAACCTTATTCTTGAGTGCCGTAAATCCAGTTGCATTGGGTTGGTTACTAAAGCAGCGCCAAAGTGGTGTTGCAGCTGCATCATATTGACTCATCGGCGGAATTCCTAAAATCAATTCAATGGTTCTTAAAACAGAAGAAGTAGAATACATGGTATGGTCTACAAATCCTCTTTTTACATATCCGCCTGCAACATAGACTGGGCTTCTATGAGCGTCTACATGGTCTGCTCCATTCTGTGCATCATCTTCTAAAATAAATACTGCACTTTCTTTCCAAATAGGACTCTTACTTAAGTATTCAACAAACATACCCACAGCCAAATCATTATCAGCAACGTGCGCAAAAGGAGTTGGTCTTCCTTTTTTCATTCCCTCTGTATGGTCATTGCAAAAACGCAAACTATTAAAACTTGGAACGGCTCCAACGGCTAATAAAGAATCAAATTCACGCTTCCACTGACTAAACCTAGTAGTGTCTCTCACTTCATGGGTATAGCTGGTAAAATAAGGACAAAAATGATTTTTCAACACAGGAATATTGGCTTTGCCATTGTCTGCAAATTCTCCATAAGTACGGAATGTCACCCCTGCTTTTTTACAATGATCCCAAATAAAACCACCCTTATTATTGGCGATAGGTCTGTTTCCTTCTGCGTCATAGCTTCCTCCCCTATTGCCATAACTACTTACCCAGTTCTTTTCCAAATAATCCGTAGCATAAGCACCGGTGCTCCAATTATGACCATCGGCACTGACTTCACCATCTACATAAAAATTGTCTAGCAAAACAAATTGCTTTACCAAAGCGTGCTGATTTGGCGTTACTTTTTCTCCAAACAAAACCAAAGAGGGGTCACCATTTCCTTCTTTAACATCACCCAAGACCTGGTCATAGGTTCTATTCTCTTTGATAATATAAAACACGTATTTGATAGGACTTGCTGCACCCACTTTTCTAGGAATAGGATTGCCTTCTTCTCCTACAGCAAGGGTTTCCTGTTCTTTTTTATAAGGTACATTTTTATACACTTGTTGGGAATACAATGCCAGCTGTGTTTCTGATGGTGTTTCAATAATACTAAGCGTTCCTTTAAATAATCCACCAATATACTGAACCCCAACAGGTCTATTAGGATCGCCTTGCTGATACACTACTTCTTGTTTACCAACATAAGGACTAGGTCCATAAGGATTGGCCATAGAAGAAAATCCTTTTCCATTACTCACCAAGATTTTCTTACCCAAGACTTTCACATTGGTGGGATACCAGCCAACAGGAATAAATCCTTTGCTCTTGCTAGCGGTTTGCTTACTCACATCAAAAACACTCAAACAGTTATTGTCTGCATTGGCAATATAAATGGTTTTCTCATCTGCACTCAAAGCCAAACCATTGGTAGTAGAACCATTGGGTGCATCAGGATATAACGCAGCGTTTAGGGTTTCAACTACTTTTCTGTTTTTTACATCTATCACAGAAACAGAATTATCATTGCTATTGGCAACATAGGCCAAACTGCCTTTTTTGTTTAAACAGATTTCATTGGGATTATCACCCACAGGAATATTGCTGACAATATTGTTCTTCTCGGTATCAAACACATAAAGCTTGTCACATCCCCAACAGCTGATATACAATTCTTTTTTGTCTGGAGATAATACACAGGCATAGGCTTCTCCGTCTAACTGGTATTGTTGGTGGGTCTTGGTTTGTAAGTCTACGGTATAGAGTGATTTACTGTCTCTTGAAACAACATACAATTTATTAGCAGCATCATCCAATGCAATTCCAGAAGGACCAATTTTATTGGGCCATCTTTTTCCAAGAACAATACTGTCTTGTAAGATCAATTTCTTGTTCTGAATAGCATATTTTAAAATCCAGTTATCGTGACCACCCGCGGCATATAAGAATTTCTCATCGGCACTAAAAGCCAGTCCATACCAACTCTTGGCAATGACTACAGAGTCTAATAATTGTTCTTTCTGCGGGTCAATTAACTGAATACTTTGAACCCCTTGTCCATTATTGGTTACAGCAAGTAATTTGCCTGACTTACTCAGGATCATATTCAATGGCAGGTCACCTAAAGGCATGCTTCTGCCAACTGGGGTAAGACTCCATCCATTGGGCAAACGCACAGATTTGGCTTGCATTTGATCCAGACTTTGTGCATTTACTTGGCCGATAGTTATTAGGGCAAATACAAGGATGATCTTGTTAACTAATTTCATGAGCGCTATTTAAGAAGTCTAAGATACAAAAGCCTTTTACCAAATGCATCAGATAACAGAAACATCACATACTTATCAAAAACGGGATTGGTGCCCGGGCAAGTACTTGAGCAGTCTTTTGCGGAATTTGTGGTAGTCTACGGTAATGGTATGTCTGGGCGTTTGAATTTGGTCAAAATCAGGATGCTTCAATTCTTCTTGAATCAATGAAGCTATATTCCTTGGGCGAGTCCACTGACCACTCAATTCTCTTGCCATGATTTTGGATTGCAATTCCGACCCAGGCCAGATACAACCCAAGGGTTGAAACAAACCAATAAAATACAAATTCTCAATTGTGGGGTGCATCATGCGCAACCATAGTGGCACAGCTCCTTCAGAATAATCAATCAGGTTTTTATTGAAAAAGGGATGAACAATCTGATACCCGGTACAGGCTACTATAGCATCATAATCACCCTTGCTACCGTCTACAAAATGAACCGTATTGCCTTCTAATTTTGCAATGTCTTTTCTGGGTTTAATTTTTCCATGACGAATGCTGAAAAACAAATCTTCATTTACTGTTGGGTGGTGAGATCCCAATGGCGCTTCCGGATTAGGTAAGCCATATAATTCATTCTTACCATTGCGCAAACGTAGGCTGAACGCCGATACTTTCTGCCAGATGGTTCTGGGTAACCAATTGATTTTGGAACTAAATACATCGGCCGGCCGGCCCATCATAAACTTGGGTACAATCCAGTATCCCCTTCTCCAACTCATGTCTACACTACTGGCTACCCTACTACTTTCTACCGCCACATCACAGGCAGAATTTCCTCCCCCAATCACCAAGACCCTTTTGTTTGCAAACCTGCTAAAGCGTTTCACCACGTGTGAATGAATAAACTCCCCATTAAACGCTCCAGGATATTCAGGCATTCTGGGTTGCCAATGGTGCCCATTGCAAACGGCTAATGCGTCAAATAAGCGAGTACTGGTTGCGCCAAACTGTTCAATAGTAACCACCCATTTACCTTCGGCATTGCGCTCACAAGACTTTACTAGGGTTTGAAATTGAATATGGGGATAGAGATTAAACTCACGGGCATAAGCCTGAAAATAATTGGCTAGATGTTTGTGGCCAGGATAATCCGGATAGTCTTCCGGCATAGAAAAATCATCGTATTGACTAAATGCTTTGGAAGAAATAATATGTGTGGTTTCAAAGACAGAGGAATGACTTTCTTCTTCTGTGAACACCCAATTGCCACCTACTTCTTTGCCAAAATCATACACCGTTACTAGTAGCCCTGCGTCTAAGAGGTTCTTGGCCGCAGTAATGCCAGAAGGACCAGCCCCTATTACACAAACCTCTTGACTCATGCTTCTAAGGATTATTGTTTCTTGAATTCAAAACTGCGAATCACTTTGAATTTCTGAGCACCATTTTCTCCCGGAATTACTCGGTACTGCAGTTGACGCATCATACCAGAGGGTTCGTATTTAGTACTATCAACCTGTTGGTAAATAGGAAATCTGCGCATCAGGTTTCCTTCAATCAAAGAAAATTCATCAAAGCCTTTGTATCCTGTTCTTAGTTTTGGATCATCCATAATATCAGGAAAACCAATTGGTCCAATGGTTTCATTTTTTTCAGAATAAATGCCAATCACTTTCCCAAAATTGGCTTCTGCTCCTGTAAAAATATACATGACCAAGTCAGGAAATCCATCGTTGTTTAGGTCATCTGTTTCAGCAGATTTGATTCTACCCTTGATTTCAAAACTCACTTCACGTGCTTCTTTTTCAAATCCAACGGGGGTAATGGTTACCGTATTTTTCTCAGGGTTCTTGTTATTGCAATACACACGATAACCAGCTTTGGTCACTTTTAAAGTGGAATCATATTTTTTAAACTGTGCATCTGAGCTCATATAAAAGCCCACCAAGAATAGCAAACAAAGAAGGGTTCTTTTCAACAACATAGTTTTAAATTAAGCGGGCATCAAGATAGCTATTTTGCTACATATTTCTCCGATACTGTCCACCTACTTGGTACAAAGCATGGGTAATCTGCCCTAAAGAACAATATTTAACCGTTTCCATTAGCGCTTCAAAAAGGTTGCCATTTTGCAATGCCACGGTTTTGAGTTGTTCTAACGCGGCTTGATTTTTGGCGGCATTGCGTTTCCAAAACAATTGCAAATTCTGAATTTGCTGCTCTTTTTCTTCGGTGGTGGAACGGATTACTTCTCCAGGCAAAATGGTGGGACTACCTTTTTTGTTCAAGAAGGTATTTACACCAACAATGGGTAATTCACCGGTATGTTTCAGTGTCTCATAGTGCAGACTTTCTTCCTGAATCTTGTTTCGCTGATACATTCTTTCCATGGCTCCCAATACCCCACCTCTTTCTGTAATACGGTCAAATTCTAGAAGCACGGCTTCTTCTACCAAATCTGTTAGTTCTTCAATTAAGAAACTTCCCTGATTGGGGTTTTCACTTTTAGCGGTACCCAATTCTCTGTTGATGATTAACTGAATAGCCATGGCCCTGCGTACACTCTCTTCAGTTGGTGTTGTAATAGCTTCGTCATAAGCATTGGTATGTAAACTATTGCAGTTGTCATAAATGGCATAGAGGGCCTGTAGCGTGGTACGGATATCATTAAAGTCTATCTCTTGCGCGTGCAAACTTCTGCCCGAGGTTTGAATATGGTATTTGAGTTTTTGGGAGCGATCATTCCCCTTGTACAATTGTTTCATGGCTTTGGCCCAGATTCTTCTAGCTACACGGCCAATCACGCTATACTCTGCATCCATTCCATTGCTAAAGAAGAAAGATAGGTTGGGAGCAAAATCATCAATATGCATACCCCTGCTCAAGTAATATTCTACATAAGTAAAACCATTACTCAAAGTAAAAGCCAATTGGGTAATGGGGTTGGCACCTGCTTCTGCAATATGATAACCACTGATACTTACACTATAAAAATTACGAATCTTTTGCTCAATAAAATAGGATTGAACATCACCCATTAATTTGAGTGCAAACTCTGTAGAGAAGATACAAGTGTTTTGCGCTTGGTCTTCTTTTAAAATATCGGCTTGCACGGTACCCCTTACTTGGGTCAGTGCTTGGGCTTTTAATTGTTGGTAGACTTCTGCAGGCAATACCTCATCACCGCTAACACCAAGTAGCTTCAAACCCAATCCATTATTGCCTTCTGGCAGTCTTTCAGGAGAAGCAGGGTTATAGTAAATGGGTCTTGGACTATTCTTGAATTTTTGTTCTAAATAGGTTTCAACCTCTGACCATAACTGGTGTTCGGTAATATATTTTTCACAAAGTTGGTCAATGGCTGCATTCATAAAAAAAGCCAAAACAATGGGTGCAGGACCATTAATGGTCATACTTACAGATGTCTTTGGGTCACAGAGGTCAAAACCACTATAGAGTTTTTTGGCGTCATCCACTGTTGCAATACTCACACCACTATTACCCACTTTGCCATAGATATCAGGTCTTGGCGCAGGATCTTCTCCATAAAGGGTTACACTATCAAAAGCGGTAGACAACCTAATGGCAGGTTGACCCAAAGAAACATAGTGAAAACGTTTATTGGTTCTTTCAGGACCACCCTCACCAGCAAACATGCGGGTGGGGTCTTCACCCTGTCTTTTTAATTCAAACACCCCTGCGGTATAGGGAAACTCACCGGGCACATTTTCTTGTAATTGCCATTTGAGCAAATCGCCCCAGTCTTGATACTTAGGTAAGGTAATCTTGGGTATTCTAGTACCACTCAATGATTGTCCGGTTAAAGCTAGTTTGAGGGTTTTATCTCTCACCTGATATTCTAAATAATCAGCTTTGTATTTTTTAACCAATGTCGGCCAACCCTGAATCAGTGTTTGATTAGATGCGTCAATTTTAGCAGCAATATGGTTTTTTAAATTTTCTAAAAATGCCAATTGGTCTGCTTGGTTAAAAGACTTTTCTGCCATCATGGTTTTGATGGTTCCTTCAATTTGATAAAGTTTAGATGCTAGCGCCGATTGCTCTTTGACCCATGCATCATACTCCCTATTCTTATCAGCAATCTCTGTCAAATACCTAACGCGTTTGGGAGGAATAATTTGAGACTGGGTAGTGGTAGCATGTTCGCGGTCTTGTTTGAACAAGACGGAACTGGTTGCACCAAAACTCAATCCAGTCTTGGCTTCCAATACAGTGACCACCCTTTCAAATAATTCATTAACCCCGCTGTCATTGAACTGAGAAGCAATGGTACCAACAATGGGTAATTCGCTGTCTTTGGCTGTCCAGAGATTGTGGTTGCGTTTGAATTGTTTGCGCACATCATGTAAAGCATCTAACGCTCCGGCTTTGTCAAATTTATTAATGCAGACTAGGTCTGCATAGTCTAACATATTAATTTTCTCTAGTTGTGAAGCCGCACCATACTCTGGTGTCATCACATACAAACTAGCATCGCAATAATCTAAGATACTGGCATCACTTTGTCCAACCCCAGCAGTTTCTAAAATGATCAAATCAAAGTCCATGGCTTTGCAAGCATCAATGGCTTCTTGCAAATAGGCACTCAGGGCCGTATTATCATCTCGGGTGGCCATGCTACGCATATAGGCCCTGGGATGAGAAATGGCATTCATCCTGATCCTATCGCCCAATAGGGCACCCCCTGTTTTTTTCTTGGATGGGTCTACAGAAACTACTGCAATGGTTTTGTTGTCATAATAGTGCAGAAACCTACGCACCATTTCATCGGTTACAGAACTCTTTCCGGCTCCACCGGTTCCGGTAATCCCCAAAACTGGAATTTGCTTATCTGTCTTTTCTAAAGCATCACCAGAAGGTACAGCATTTTCAGCATTGCTTATTTGGCGGGCAATTTTGCGAATATCTTTTGCCTGATCCATGCTCATAGCTTTGGCCAAATTGGCTTTTGCAGGCAATGCAAAATCACAATGTTTGATCAGGTCTTCAATCATGCCTTCTAGCCCCATTTGTCTGCCATCGTCCGGGCTATAAATGCGTGTGATTCCATATTGGTGCAGCAACCTAATTTCTTCTGGAAGAATGGTTCCTCCACCACCGCCAAAAATTTTGATATGCCCACAACCATTCTGGTCAAGCAAGTCTTTCATGTATTGAAAAAACTCAACATGCCCCCCTTGATAAGAGGTAATGGCAATGCCCTGCGCGTCTTCTTCAATGGCACATTCTACAATTTCTAATACACTTCTATTATGACCTAAATGGATAATTTCTGCACCCTTGCTTTGTAAAATCCGGCGCATGATATTAATGGCGGCATCGTGCCCGTCAAAAAGGCTGGCGGCTGTTACAATCCTAATCTTATGCTGTGGGGTATATGACATTACTGTAATTCTTGAACCCCAAAAATACAGGTTTGCCGTCAATAGTTAACGGCCGTTAGTTTTTATTCCATTTCCTTAACAGGTTTTTGTAGCATTAATCCGCCCATCATGATTAGGGCACAAAGAATAATTACTTGAATAATTAAGGATTTATTAGCAAGCCCCATTACCTGTGTGGCGGGGATGGATAAGAATAGCAAAATGGTGATCAGACCTCTTGGGGCTAGAAATAACAAAGGGCTGGCGCGATAGCCAAAGAGCTTTAAACAGAACCATCTAATTAGAAAAATAGCCGCTACAATGCCAATTGCCCAACTGATGGTAGCAAGATTTAGTAACTCTTTTGTTTCAATTAAAAAGCCAAATAACAAAAAGAATAAGGAACGAATCATGAAAGTAATTTCAGTGATTAGTTCTTTGAATTTGTTCACTTCTTCTTGTAGATTTTCCGTTTTTAATTTCTGAATAAATTTCAAGTGTTTTAGTTCATCTACATTACCCAAAAACAAACCAAACAACAAAATGAAAATCAATGAAGGCAGGTGAAAGGTTTTGGAAATAGCATAAATCAATACCACCATGAGCATGATGGGTACAAATTTGATATGGTGCTTGATATTGCCTAACAAATAGGACAATAAGAGTGTGCTTACCAAACTGATGATCAAGATCAAGAATAATTGTAAAAAGAATTCTCCATAAGAAGCTGCTGTAAATTCATCATTCAAAGCCACAAAATTGAATAGGATTACGCCAAAAATATCTGACAAACTACTTTCATAAGTAACAAACTCTTTTTGATCAGACATTAAATTCCTAGCACTGGGTATGGCAATAGCACTGCTGATGACAGCAAAAGGAATGGCGTTAACCAACCCAATTTTAAAACCCGTTTGGCCATAATAATCAAAAGCCCATGCTAGTCCTGCGCTAAAAAGCAACATGGGTATTAATGCTATCAGTGAAGATTTTCCCACTAAGGGTAATTTAGAACGATTGATCTCTAATTCTAAAGACCCCTCCAGTACAATCAAGATTAAACCAACTGTTCCCAATAATGGCAAAATGGGATTTAGGTTATGTTCCTGAAAACCCAAAAATGTGGAAGCCTGTTTCACACCCCAACCCAAGGCAATTAATAAAATAACAGAAAGAATCTTGGTCTTAGCAGCACTAAGGTCAAACACATAACTCAGCAAGAGTAATACACAAAGAGAAATAATAATAGACATGATTAGGGTTTTTCAATTCTCTTAATCAAGAACCAATTTAAATTGATCCAAATAATCCAAATAAGCACAGATGCAAAACTAATTTTCTGAACAAGGGGAAGATACTTAATTAAACTAGCATCATAATAGAGCCAATTATTAATCAGCACCAAGACTAGGTTAAATAAACCAAATACAAAAATGGCCATTCGTTTGTTTTGATACAATGCCCACATGCTTGTTAAAATGGCTATCAAACCAAATAAGGATGCAGTATTGGTGATCAAATCATGATTAATGTTGGTGAATAAAAGGCAAGCAATGATCATGGAACTAACCCCAGTAATTCTAATCATCCTGGTTTGGAATTGGCTCAATGGCAAATAACGGGGAAAGCTCCACCAAAACAAAGCAAGTGAAAATGCTAAAACCAGCAAGGAAGCAAGGGCAAAAGGCTGCCCCAAATTTGGCTTACCATTGATGGCTGTTCTATTCAATAAATTACAGAAATAATTATTCATCCAACTAAACCCCATGCTTTGTGGATCTGTTTGTGATCCGCCTGGGTATTGCAAACTGGCCAAAACATACAATAAAGCAAAAGCCATAATTCCTGCAATGGGCAAGAATAATTGACACTTGTTGTTTCCAACTCTAGGAATATTTGCTTTGGGGTTCATGATGGTTTTCTAAATACAATGTAGCATTTATCTAATGCAGGTTATACCAAAAGGTCAACAAAACTTTCGTTATTTTTATGCTTTAACCCAATAGTATGTCATTCTCCGTTCATATAGACCATTCACAAGCAGCACCAGTGATTACCCTTAAAGACGCTTCTAACAAAACAGAAGCTCAGATTTATGCATTTGGTGCATTGTTAAACGCATTTAGTATAGTAGTTGGCGCCAGTAAAACCAATGTGGTTGCAGGTTTTGAATCTGTTGAAGATGCGCAAAAAAATATTACCAATGGGTTCAAAAGCGCCAAGCTTTCTCCCTTTGTATGCAGGATGCGAGAAGGAAAATATGTATGGGATGATGACCATTTTCAGGTGAAGAAATTTTTCTTGGCCAATCATGCTATCCACGGCATTTTATATGATGCTATTTATGAGATTAGGTATACAGAAGCCAATATGGATCATGCAAAAGTTGAAATGGTTTATAGCTATCCTGGCAATATTGCGGGCTATCCCTTTCCATTTTTGATACAAGTTCAGTGGACACTGGAAAAGGAAAACCAACTAAGTGTGGAAACTTCTGTAACCAATGCCAGCCCTTCCAATATTCCCTTAAGCGATGGATGGCATCCTTATTTTAATTTGGGTGGCAGTGTTGATGATTGTAATATAGTTTTCAGCAGTAACCAACAATTGGAATTTGATGCCGATTTATTGCCTACAGGCAAACACATTGAAGACAATAGATTTGTACAAGGCGCCAGTTTGAATGGCATTTTTCTGGATAATTGTTTTGAACTGGACAAGACATTGAAACAACCCTATTGCAGGCTGTCTAATCAATCTTTAGCATTAACCATTGAGCCAGAAAGCAGTTATCCCTATTTGCAAATTTATACGCCCCCAACCAGGGATATGATTGCCATTGAAAACCTGAGTTCCGCACCCGACGCTTTTAATAATAAAATGGGGCTCCAGACCCTGGAACCCCATACTACAAAGGTCTTCAAAACAACCTATACTATTCGGAAATTATAATTTCTCTACGGCGGTCATACTAATTTCTACATTCACACCCCTTGGCAAACCTTTTACTGCTACGGTTTCTCTTGCAGGAAAATCTCCTGTAAAGTATGTGCCATACACCGCATTTACTTGTGCAAACAAAGACATATCACTCAAGAAAATGGTGGTTTTTACCACGTGTTCAAAACTGATTTTTGCCTCTGCCAAAACCGCTGCAATATTCTTCATTACTTGGTGGGTTTCTGCTTCCAAACTAGATTGTTCTAGTTCTCCCGTTTCTGGTACAAATGCTACTTGTCCGCTTAAAAACACAAAGCCATTGGCTCTTACTGCTTGGCTATAAGGCCCAATGGGTGAAGGGGCTTTTTCTGTATTGATCACTTGTTTTGGCATAATAATTCTTTTATGGCGGCAAATTGATGCATTTCCTTGAACCAGCCAACCTAAATTTGCAATTCATTCAGCTACATGCAAATCTTAGTTAAAGCAAATAGTAGTCAAAAAGCCAGCTTTGCCGCATTACCCATTGCTGCCCATGCCCGTATTTTTTGGCATGACCAGGATCCGGATAAGCAAGCAGATGCCTATTTTGACCTTTGTTATGAGGAGGAAGGTCCTGCATTTTCTTGGGTGCATCACCAACCCATTTTTGTCAATGCGCTGACAACTGATGCCGCTTCTTTACCAGAAAACGCCATCCGAATCAATGGATGGAATGGCTTTTTAGAGCGGAAGATTTGGGAATTGGGTAATGACCACCCCAACCATCGCGCCAAAGCGCAAATGGTTTTAGATGAATTAGAACAGGAATATACTTGGGTGCCCAACGAACCTGGATTGGTTGCTGCAAGGGTCATTGCCATGATTGTGAATGAAGCTTTTTTTGCCTACGGCGATGCTGTAAGTTCAAAAGCCGATATGGATACGGCCATGAAATTGGGAACCAATTATCCTCTTGGCCCTTTTGAATGGGCAGATAAAATTGGATTGCCCAAGATCTGGCAATTACTCAAAGCATTGGAGAAAGAAAACCCTCGTTACCAACCGGCTCCTGAATTGGTGAGAGAAGCAAATGCCCTTATCCAAAACCCCATTGACTAATGTTGCCACTGATTTTACATATTGACACGGCTACTGAATTTGCCAGCATTTGTTTAACCAAGGGGGAAACTATCTTGGGTATGCGCAGTTGTCAGGATCAAAAAAAGCATGGAGCATTTGTACAACCTGCCATTCAGGAACTGATACAAGAAACGGGTTTTACACTTTCCCAATTAGACGCTATTTCCGTTTCCGAAGGACCCGGAAGTTATACGGGTTTGAGGGTTGCCATGGCATCGGCCAAGGGCCTTTGTTATGCTTTGAATAAGCCCCTAATTACCGTTAACACATTGAAAATCATAGCTCAAGCAGCTTTAGAACAAGAGGCTCAAACCCATCCCAATGCTATTTACTGCCCCCTAATAGACGCCCGTAGAATGGAGGTATTTATGGCTTTATATTCTTCAGCATTGGAGCCAGTTTCTGCACCTGAAGCTAGGATCTTGGACCAAGACAGTTTTAGAGACTTATTAGCCAATCAAGTTGTAATATTTACAGGTTCTGGGGCACCCAAACTCCAAGCAATACTGGTTCACTCCAATGCAGTCTTTAGCCAGGTACAACACAATGCTAGCCATCTTGCAAAACTGGCTTTTAGGGCTTTTATGAACCAAAATTTTGCCAATCTGGCTTATTGTGAGCCATTTTATTTGAAGGCTTTCTACTCAGCCCCTGCCAAAAAATGACGATTCCCTTATATGATATTGGAATATTTTCATATGCAATGCTAAAATATTTGTATAACTTTAATATCAGAATCTAGTATTTTTGTATAACTAATTAATACTCCCCCCCATGAGTCAGACCATGCAATCCGTTGTGTTGAATGCAGGTAAAACAGCTCTAAAAGTTGATTTTATCCATACTAAGAAAGCAGCCTTAATTCTGCGTTCTATCAACCACAAACTACGACAGCAAATCATCAAACTCCTTGATGATCAACAAAAAATGACAGTTACTGAAATCTATGTGAAGTTGCGACTAGAGCAATCTGTGGCATCACAACACTTGGCCATTTTAAGAAGGGCAGGTATTGTATCTACTTCTAGAGACGGTAAATTCATTTACTATTCTGTGAACTATAGCCGTTTGGCTGAAGTGGTTTCTTTTGTGGAAACCTTGGTAGGTTAAGGAGCTTCACATATTCTTCTTCTGACTTTCTGGCGACTAATGATTTTGGCCTGAAGCTTGCTATATCTTTGTCTAAATTTTAAGCCATGCTGATAGAGCAATTATATACCGGCTGTTTAAGCGAAGCCGCTTACTATATTGAAAGTGAGGGTGTTGCAGCTGTAATAGACCCCCTAAGGGATATTGAAGAATACTTGAAACTAGCTACCGAAAGAGGTAGTACCATCAAATACATATTTGAAACGCATTTTCATGCCGATTTTGTAAGTGGACATTTAGACTTGGCCGCTGCTACTGGCGCTACCATTGTCTATGGACCAGACACGGTAACAAAATTACCTGTGCATATTGCAAAGGATGGTGAAAGATTTCAAATTGGGGCTGTAAGCATGCAGGTTTTGCATACCCCTGGACATACCCTAGAAAGCTCCTGCTATTTATTGAAAGATGAAGCGGGTAAGGACCACGCCATCTTTACTGGTGATACTTTATTTGTAGGCGATGTAGGTAGACCCGATCTGGCACAAAAGTCCAATGAAATTACCATGGATGACTTGGCTGGTATGCTCTATGAGAGTTTGCAATCTAAGATTATGCCTTTGGCCGATGATGTAATTGTTTATCCTGGTCATGGCGCTGGCAGTAGTTGTGGTAAGAGTATGGGACCCGAAAATCAAAGTACTATTGGAGCCCAAAAATTGGGCAACTATGCTTTGCAACAACCAGACAAAGCCAGTTTTATAACCGCCGTTACAGAAGGTTTGGCTGCCCCTCCTAGTTATTTTCCCATCAACGCCAAGATTAATAAAGAAGGATACGAGAATATTAATGCCGTGATGGAAAAAGGCTTGAAACCCTTGAATGCATTGGAGTTTAAGCAATTGGCAGCCCTTGATGATACCATTATTTTGGATACCCGTTTTGCTGCGCGATTCACAGAAGGTTTTGTACCAGGTTCAATTAGTATTGGCCTAGAAGGCCGATTTGCTGAATGGGCAGGGATGATCCTTTCTTTTACTAAAAACATCTTATTGGTGGCTGAACCTGGTAAGGAAAAAGAATCTCTTGTGCGTTTGACAAGGGTGGGTTTTGAAAAATTTATTGGCTTTTTAGATGGGGGCTATAACACATGGGTGAATGCTGGTGAAAAAATTGACATGATTATTGATGTGGAAGCGGATGAACTAGCCATGGATATTCCTTTTGATCCAAATATTGTGATCATTGATGTACGCAAAGAGGCCGAGTACGATGAAGCCCATGTAAAAGACGCATTGAATATTCCTTTAGCCGATCTTACGGATCCTGCTAGCATGGCTAACCTAGATGACCATCATAATATTTATGTGCACTGCGCAGGTGGTTATAGAAGTGTGATTGCCCTTTCTCTACTAAAACGCGAAGGATTCCATAACCTCAGAAATGTGGTTGGTGGTTTTGGTCTAATCAAGGAATTAGGCGACAAAATTGAGATTGAAAAAACAGAAGCAGCATTGAATTAATCAAACGCTTTAGATACTAAAAAGTCCCGAACAATGTTCGGGACTTTTTTATTAAACTAGTTGTAGACAATCCTTGTTCACTCTTCACTCTTCACTTAACAAGAAGCTGTCCATGCTTTTCTGGATCAAATTCCCATTTCCAACGCCTATGGCTCCAGAGATAATTAGCTGGTTTCATTTTAACTGCTCTTTCTACATAGCCCGCAAAAACCTGTGTTAGTTCTCCGTCTTTGTACAAATTGGGAGTAGTTGTAATCACATCTAAATCCACTCTATAATATCCACGCTTTTCTTTATAAAAATGTCCAAAAACCACGGCTGTATTATTCAGCTTGGCCCCTTTCTCTGGACCTACCACAAAGGGAGTTAATCTTCCAAAATAGTTGACCCAATGGGCTTTGAACTGATTGGGTGGATTCTGATCAGCAGCCAAACCCAATGCATATCTATCTGGCACATGGGCTTTGAAATTGTTTTTGAATTCATTGGCAGGCACCAAGATGGTCCCATTCTTTACACGCATATCCAACATCATCTTATTAAAGACCTTATTGGTTAAAGGTTGATACACACCTACAAATGGATATTTGCTTACGCGGCTTATACCAAGGTTAATCACTTCCCAGTTAAAGAAATGCCCACACTGTAATTGCACATTTTGTCCGCTGGCATAGAGCTCATTGAGCACTGCAATATTGGAAGAAAATCTTTTTTCAATTTCCTGATTGCTTATAGAAAACATCTTGATGGTTTCAAACACCATATCAATGAAATTGTGGTAGAAATCCTTGGCAATTCTAATCCGCTCCGTTTCTGATTTTTCCGGAAAGGCAATGGAAAGATTTTTCATGACCACGGCTTTTCTATAGCCTATTACATAATACACCAAGCCATAAAAAGCATCGGCTATCACATACATGATTGGCCATGGGATCAGCGATAACAAATAAAAAAATCCGTAAGTAATATAGTACATGTGACAATTTCTAGGAGCAAGTTACAAAATGATATTTTGCAACAAATCCGATTTCTGTTGATGGTCTGTATTATAGTGTAGTCCCCTGCTTTCTTTTCTAAACTGCGCACCTTTTACAATCAAGTACCCAACCGTAATCAGGTTGCGTAATTCACTTAACTGTGGAGATACTTTGGTAGAACGATACAAATCTTCGGTTTCTGTGAACAGCAGGTCTAAGCGTTTCATGGCCCTTTCTAAACGAATATCGGTTCTAACAATCCCCACATAGTCACTCATGATTTGGGTAAGCTCTTTTTGGCTTTGGGTAATCAGGATCATTTCTCTAGGGTCACTGGTACCCGTTGCCTTCCAATCTGGTATGCGTTTTTCAAAGCTTAATTGGTCTACTTTGTCTGCACTGTCTAGATAAGCTCGGTGCGCAAAAACCATGGCTTCTAACAATGAATTACTGGCCAATCTATTGGCACCGTGTAATCCTGTACTAGCGCACTCGCCACAGGCATACAAATTTTGTATAGAGGTTCTACCCCATTCATCGGTTTTAATGCCACCACAACTATAATGTGCAGCAGGAGCAACAGGTATCATCTGTTGCATCACATCAATACCAATACTCAAACATTTTTCATAGATATTGGGAAAATGGTGGATGAATTTATCCTTGTCCATATGCCTAGCATCTAAGTACACGTGTTCAGTACCCGTTCGCTTCATCTCATTGTCTATGGCTCTTGCAACAATATCTCTGGGTGCTAAATCCTTTCTTTCATCATATTTCTCCATGAAAGCTTCTCCTGCTTTGTTGCGCAGAATACCCCCGTCTCCACGAACAGCTTCTGTAATCAAAAAAGAAGGAGAAACACCTGGTTCAAATAAGGCCGTTGGGTGGAACTGGATAAATTCCATGTTCTCAATTTTGCCTTTGGCCCTGTAGACCATGGCAATCCCATCGCCCGTGGCAATTCTGGGATTGGTGGTAGTTCTATAAGCCTGTCCGCAACCACCTGTTGCCAATACGGTAATCTTGGAAAGAATGGTTTCAATTTGGTTGGTCTGTTTGTTTAACACATAGACCCCATAACAAGTAATGTCTAAAGTAGACTTGGTAACCAAGAAACCCAAATGGTGTTGGGTAATAATGTCAACCACAAAACAATGATTGATCAAATGAATATTGGTAGCGGCTTCTAACTGTGCTAAAAGTGCACGCTCCATTTCTTTTCCGGTAACGTCTTTGTGGTGCAAGATCCTATTTTCACTATGACCACCTTCTTTACCCAAACTATATTCCCCTTTTTCATTGCGGTCAAAATTGGCGCCTAGGTCAATGATCTCTCTAATTCTTTCTGGGCCTTCTTTGACTACCAGTGCTACAATGGATTCATTACAAAGACCATCACCAGCAACAAGGGTATCTTCTATATGTTTGTCATAACTGTCTTTGTTCTCATCCCAAACACCGGCAATACCTCCTTGTGCATACTTGGTATTGGTTTCATCCGCATCGGTCTTGGTAATAACGGTAATGATTTTATCAGGATGGGCCTGACTCATTTTCAGGGCATATGTAAGCCCCGCAATTCCAGAACCAATAACCAGAAAATCTGTTTCCATAGCAAGCGCTTTATCAAGCCGGATCTATCCAGGCTTCACTGTCTTTGAGTAATTGAATGAGTTCGTTGACCGCAATAGTACTATCAATATTTTTCTTCACTACTTCTTTACCCTTGTATAAGGTAATAGTGCCTACTCCGCTACCTACATAACCAAAATCGGCATCGGCCATTTCTCCCGGTCCGTTTACAATGCAACCCATGATGGCAATTTTCACGCCTTTCAAATGATTGGTCACACTGCGAATCTTAGCAGTAGTTTCTTGCAAGTCAAATAAGGTTCTACCACAACTGGGGCAGGAAATATATTCTGTTTTAGAAATTCTGGTTCTGGTTGCTTGCAGTATCCCAAAAGCCGTATTGTTTAAAAACTGTTCTACGCTCTGGTTGTTCAAATAGTTTCTACCTGATGCATTGTTTACTGCCGAAGTCTCATAAGATTTGCTAGACATTCCCAAACAAATACCATCGCCAAATCCGTCAAGGAATAAAGCGCCACATTCAGTGCTAAAATGAATCAAATGTTCATCCGCAGTTTGCCAATTACTATCAGTGATTAATACAACAGGATTATTAATACCCTTATTGATCAACTCCAAAAACATTCTTCTTACCGCGGGCATGGCTTGTTGGTGCTGACTACTCAAACATAGCACTACAGTAGGATCATTGGCTACTTGGTCTAAATAGCTATAATCATTAATGGGTGTCTGGTCTGAATAACAATCTACCATTACAAAATTCAAGACGGGATGTTTGTACTCCGATTCCAGATATCCTTGTGCATCAAAAATAGGCAGGCATTTTGTTTGGTCTTTTGCTAGTGCCGCTGTAGCGGGATAGCTAATGACTTTCAAGGTTCCAGGCAGTGCAAAATCCAATACTTGGTTTCCTGTGAATACATAATCTGCTGCTGCGTCACTGATATTCCACTTGTCTGTTGCTGCGTCATATCGATAACCAATAGCGGCTAAATCGGCCGCTTGAATACTGGACAATTTGCTTAAGTCAGCTACCACAACGGGCACTTGTTTGCCACCAATATTGTCTACTGCAAAAGTTTTTCTTCTGCCATAAACAAAGGGACTATATCCAATTTTTTCTATTGCTGGTATGGTCTGAGTGGATGGCGCTGGTTGGGTATACCTTTTAACTAAGTCTTTACAAACAGGAATTTCAAATTCTGGGTCTTCTGTTAAACTCACGCGTACGGTATCTCCTATTCCATCTTCTAATAATGTTCCAATACCAGCTGCACTTTTTACCCTTCCGTCTTCTCCATCACCTGCTTCAGTAACACCCAAGTGTAAAGGATAAATTTCTCCAAACTCTGCGTCCATTTGTTGGATCAACAACCTATAAGCCTGCACCATTACCTGTGGGTTACTAGACTTCATGCTGAGCACAATATTGTGGTAAGATTCGTATCGCGCTATGCGCAAAAATTCCATGGCTGATTCTACCATACCATTGGCTGTATCTCCATAGCGGCTCATGATTCTATCACTCAAAGAACCATGGTTGGTACCAATGCGCATGGCCGTTCCGTACTCTTTGCAAATGCGTAAAAGCGGCGTGAATCTTTCTTGAATGCGTTCTATTTCTTCTGCATATTCTGCATCTGTATAATCTATCTGTTCAAACTTTTTCTTATCTACATAGTTGCCCGGATTCACACGCACTTTCTCTACAATTCTAGCAGCAATCTCGGCGGCATTGGGGGTAAAATGAATATCGGCAATAAGTGGGGTATCATATCCACGTTTGCGCAATTCATTTTTAATATTTTGTAAGTTCTCTGCTTCGTTTCTACTGGGGGCAGTAATACGTACCAATTCCGCACCTGCTTCTATACAACGAATGGTTTGTTCCACCGTTGCTATAGTGTTCATGGTGTCTGTTGTGGTCATGGTCTGCACTCGAACCGGATGAAAATTGCCCAATGATAGGGATCCAATCTTTACTTCCCGAGTGGCCAAACGGGTTCTATTGGTAAGCGAATTACAATACAATTGCATAATACAGGTTGTGTTACAAATCTAAAGTTTATCTAACAACTATCTGGTGGAATGGTTTAGCGTTTGCCTTCTAGAAATCCTTGTTCTTTCAACACCGCTTTTAAGATGTCTTGTCTAATGGTTCCAGGCTTGGTATCATGGGGTGCTTCTACATTGAGCACAAAGAAGTGCACGTGTTTGTTTTCTTCAATCCATCCTACTAACCAACCTAAGGCATTGCCGTTCTCTCTATATCCCCATCCTGTTTTATAAGCCAGTCTATAATTGGCATTGTCTTCTTGTACCATCACTTTGCGGACTATCTCCTGGGTTCTTTTTTGAAAGGGCAATAAATTGAAATAGAGTTTCTTAACCAAACCCATTTGTTCATCGGCCGTAATTTTCAAACTATTGTCCAGCCAAAACTGGTCGATGGTTTTGCCCATTTGTTTGTTACCATATTTGAGTGAGTCAAGCCAGAATTGCATGGTGTCTTTTCCAATTCTGCGAGCCACTTCTTGAAAATAAGGAACTGCGGATCTTTTAAACGCTTCTTCCATGGTCAGGTCTTGATTCCAACTCATGCTGCTGTCTCCGTTTGGAAAATCACGCAGAACGCCATCCCATTTAATCAACATTTTCTCATTGAAAATCTTACCAGTCTCTAGACCAATCAAGCTATTGACAATCTTAAAAGTAGAAGCTGGCAAATAAGCGGTATCGCGATAGCGGGCTAGGTTATAAATAGTAAATTGACCACTCCCATTGTCATAAATGGCAAAACTACCCGTAACTCTCTTGGCATCAAAATGGGTTTTGATCTTATTGTCAATGGTTACATTATTGGGTGAACAGGCGGCAAATGCCAAGCCTATTATCAGAAATACAGAGAAATGAACGCGCATATGGGTTATTTGAGCTGCAAAGTTAACCCAAATGCCTATTGTTTTACCAGCTGGTATTCCTTTACTTGGTACATACTCATTAAATCCAGCACTTTGGCCAAACTATGGTCTGAATATCCCTTTTCTGTAATGAGACTCAAGGGTTTTGCATGAAAAGCGGCTTCATTTGTTTCTATAAAGGGCCTCAATGAATCAATATGCAGTTTCATTTGAATATTGTCTAAATGCAATTCCAAACTATCGGTATTAATATGAATGGCATAAGACAAGTCATAATTAACTCTTGTCTTTTCTGGGGCAATGGGCCCTACTGTTACTGGTTCTACGGCATTAGTGCTAGCAGCATTGCCATACCATTGAATACCAAAATAGGCTGCAGCGGTAAGGAGCAAAATAACTACTATAGCCAGGACCCATTTTTTCATGGACAATATTTAAATTTATGATTTTAGTACGCCCAATTCCTTACCCACTTTGGTAAATGCAGCAATGGCTTTATCCAAATGTGCTTGTGTATGCGCAGCACTTAATTGCACCCTAATTCTTGCCAAGCCCTTTGCCACAACAGGAAAGAAAAATCCAATCACATAAACGCCTTCTTCTAATAATGCTGCTGCAAATTGTTGTGCTACTGTAGCTTCATACAACATGATGGGAACAATGGGATGGTCTCCGGGTTTAATATCAAAACCTGCTTCAGTCATTTTGGTTCTAAAATATTGGGTATTATATTCTAGTCTATCGCGTAGCTCAGTGGTTTCTGTTAACATATCTAATACGGCAATGCTGGCGCCTACAATACTTGGTGCTACTGTATTTGAGAACAAATAAGGTCTGCTTCTTTGGCGCAACATTTCTATCACTTCTTTTTTTCCTGAAGTAAATCCACCACTAGCGCCACCCAGGGCTTTACCTAGTGTTCCTGTGATAATATCAATTCTACCCATTACACCTCTATACTCATGAGTACCCCTTCCGGATTTACCCAAGAAGCCAGATGAATGGCATTCATCAATCATGACTATGGCGTCATATTTATCAGCCAAGTCACAGATCTTGTCTAATTGTGCAATGGTTCCATCCATACTAAAAGAACCATCGGTTACAATAATCCTACTTCTACAAGCAGCTGATTCTTTGAGTTTTGCTTCCAGGTCTTCCATATTGTTGTGCTCATATCTATAGCGCTGCGCCTTACACAACCTAACACCATCAATAATAGAAGCATGATTCAATGCGTCAGAAATAATGGCGTCTTCTTCATTAAACAAGGGTTCAAAAACACCGCCATTGGCGTCAAATGCCGCAGCGTATAAAATGCTGTCTTCTGTACCCAAGAACTGGGCTATTTTCTGTTCTAATTCTTTGTGAATGTCTTGGGTACCGCAGATAAAACGCACAGAACTCATACCATATCCATGTGTGTCTATGGCTTTATGGGCTGCTTCAATGACTTTGGGATGAGAAGAAAGACCCAAATAGTTATTGGCACAGAAATTCAACACCGTTTTACCATTTACCGTAATCTCAGGTCCTTGTTCACTGGTAATGATGCGTTCTTTCTTAAAAAGTCCGGCTTTTTCTATTTCTGAGAGTTCGGCTTGAATTCTATTGGCAAATGACTGGTTCATATGACTATTTTAGGTGTTCAAAGATAAGGGGGTATGCTTAAAAAAACTACCAAGCGTTAACATGGTTTACTACCTTTGTAACATGCGTCCCTTATCCTTTGTTTTGGCCTTAATTTTATTGCTATCAGCATGTAGTAAATCTGGTGGAACTGATCCTATTGTAGACCCTGTTCCACCCCTACCTCCTACACCCAGCCCCAATGCCAATTTTATTAGGGGTTTGGACCTTTCTTTTAGCCCGGAAATTTTAACTGCTGGCACCAAATTTTATGTTTCAGGCCAACAGGCCGATTTATTACAAATCTGTAAAGACAAGGGAATCAATACCATTAGGCTTAGACTTTGGCATAGCCCAAGCTCTTCCAATTCAAGTTTAAAAGAAGTGGTTGATTTTTCTAAAACCCTTGCTACAAAAGGATTTGGCATTTGGTTAGACATTCATTATTCTGACTCATGGGCAGATCCTGGCAATCAAAACAAACCCGCTGCTTGGAAAAATGCCACTGGCACGGTGCTCAAAGATTCGGTGTATCAATATACTACTAGGGTTATGTCTGCTTTTAAAACAGCGGGAGTTAGTTTGAAAATAGTGCAGATTGGGAATGAAACCAATGCCGGTTTTCTGTGGAACGATGCAAAGGTGGGTGGCACTTATGATAACAATTGGGCTTATTATGCTTTATTGGTTAAAGAAGGCTTACGTGCTGTAAAAGAAGCAGATGCCAATACCAAGACCATGTTGCATTTTGCGGGGATTGATGGTGCAGAATGGTATTATAATAACTTGGCTTTACAAACTGTTTCCTATGACTATATTGGTCTTTCCTTTTATCCTATTTGGCATGGTAAAAGTTTGGATGCACTAGGTACAGGTTTAACTAATTTGATCAGCAAATTTCAAAAACCAATTGTCATTGCAGAAACCTCCTACCCCTTTACACTTGGTTGGAATGACTATACCAATAATGTTTGGGGTTTGGCCAATCAGTTGATTCCCGAATACGCCGCATCGCCCGAAGGGCAACAGGCTTTTACCAAGGCCCTGATGGATGTTTTGAAAAAATTGCCCCAACAACAGGGAATGGGTCTTTGTTGGTGGGCACCTGAATGGGTAGCTTTTAAAGGTCCCACAGCAACCAATGGTTCCAGCATGGAAAACTTGACCCTGTTTGACTTTAGCAACAATGCCCTTCCTGCATTGACTAGTTTGGGTAGCTACTAAAAAAGCCATCCTTTTCAGAATGGCTTTTTCCAATTTTATGGTTGTATTATTTCTTCACTTTTACTGGAAACTTGTGAAACATATTGGGTATGACCAATTGAACGGTTGACTTAATATCCATTAAACTTGACTCTTCTTTTCTAGCCTGAGCCGCGCTTCTCCATACCACTTCATTGGTTTTGTGGTCAATCATATCAATGACCATGGTACCATCACGGAAAGATTCTAATTGAGCACTTCCATTGTATACTTCGGGCCTATTATCAGAACTAAAATAATAGATCTTGGGTTGGTTGGGCATATTAGCCGTTTCAATATAGGGGCTATAGGTAATCTGTTGATCACGGCTTACTTGATAGTCCTTTTTCATGACCAAATTGTATCTGAAAAGTACGTCTGGATTGGCTGTATCATAGACCATTCCCTTTTCACTCAAGACCCTAAAACCTTCTTCTGTAAGCGCTGCCACTAATTTCTTACGGTCAACAACTTTGGAATAGGAAGTGTCTTTGGTAGGCAAAAACGCATAGGTTTTATACTTGCTAAAGTCTACCCCTTTCAGGCTTTCTGAGCTGTACATTTTGGGTCCGCTGGCACAGGCGGCAAACAATAAGGCCAGTAGGCCTGCCATGGCAAAATTCTTAATCATGCTGCAAAATACAATTCAGCAGCCAATTTTGACCATTTTTGCATTATCCAATAACAAATCGGTAGCCTACACCCTTGATGGTCAGGATTTCCAATTGAGGATCCTCCTTTAAATAGGAACGAATCTTGGTGATATAAACATCTAGATTTCTGCTATTGAAAAAACTATCATTACCCCAAATATGGTTTAATACATCTCTTCTATCAATGATGGCATTGCTGTTTTTGTAGAGGTATTTCAACAATTCGCTTTCGCGATAGGAAAGTTTTTTCTCCATGGTCCCTTTTCTCAAGACCTGTTTATTGAGTAGAAATTGGTACTCCCCAATATTGATTTGTTCTCCAGTAATATGTAGGGTTTCATCTTTTCTGACCCTTAGTGCATTTTCAATTCTCACAATCAATTCTTCCATACTAAAGGGCTTGCGGATATAATCGTTCCCTCCTATTTTGAATCCGTGTACTAAGTCTTCTGTTTGGGTTTTTGCCGTTAGAAAAAGAATGGGAATATCATCATTAATCTTGCGAATGTCTTCTGCTATTTCAAAGCCACTTTTATTGGGGAGCATAACGTCTAAGACACAGATATCTGGCAGCTCGTCTTCAAAGGTTCTGAGCACGTCTGCACCATCTGTTTCCATGATCACTTCAAATCCACGGCTCTCTAAAGTTTCCTTGACAATCTTGCCCAAAAAAACCTCATCCTCTACATACAATACTTTGATGCTCATGTGTTGGGTAATTTAATAATGAATGCAGATCCCTTGCCGGGCTGGCTTTCTACAGAAATACTTCCTCCGTGTTGTTGCACCACGTGTGCAGCATAACTAAGACCAAGACCATAACCCTTGATATTATGGTGATCCCCAGAAGGCACACGAAAGAATTTTTCAAATACCTTATTGGCGTACTCTGGCGAGATCCCAATTCCATTGTCTTCCACCCTCAATTTAAACTCTTGGGGTGTTGCGGCCAATTCAACTTTGATCTCAGGCTTGCTACCTCCATATTTTAATGCATTGTCCAACAAATTGTAAATGACACTGGTAATATGTAATCTATCTGCGTGAATATGAAAGGGCTCTCCTGCTGTTTTAAAACTTATTGTGGCTTTGTTTTTTTGGAACTGCAATCGCATACTATGCATAACTTCTTCCACCAATTCTTTTAGGTTAAAATCAGATTTCTGCAGTTCAATGTCTTTGTTTTCAAACATAGAAAGTTTCAACACTTTGTCTACCAAGAGGCTAAGTCTTTGCAATTCTGAAGCAGAAATGTCTAAGTATTCCTTGGTGCGTTCTGGGCTTTGTAATGCATCAAAATTTCTAAGTGCTTCAATGGCCACATTTACCGTTGCTATAGGGGTCTTGAGTTCGTGGGTGATATTGCTGATAAAGTCATTTTTCATGAGGGTCAGCCTTCTTTGCGCCAATAGATTTCTATACAGAAATAAGAAGCTGATAGAGATAAATGCTACTAGCAACAAAGAGAGCAAAATCTGTGGCGCAATTTTGCGCATGAGAAAACTGGTAGGTGCTTCAAAACTAGCCTGATAGGCATTCTTACTCAAAAATCCTACGGGAACCTTAGAGGTACTAAAGTGCATACCAGCAATAGAATCTGGTCTAAACAAACTATCTCTTTTAATACTAAACGCGGCATTGATACCCGCATTGGACAAAGCAATTTTATAGGCAGAATCAATTTGTGGAATAGAAATAGTATCGTTTAGTGTTCTAGATTTAACCAGAAAATCCTGGGTCATTCTCCTAACCTTATGAGAAGCTGG